>Ga0134126_10000037_pt1 | contig 167114 bp, 130 predicted proteins | sample KB31752_FD_96881 | JGI IMG/M metagenome (GOLD analysis project Ga0134126, IMG submission 96881) | Terrestrial soil microbial communities with excess Nitrogen fertilizer from Kellogg Biological Station, Michigan, USA - KB3-175-2 | ecosystem: Environmental > Terrestrial > Soil > Unclassified ...
CGAAAACCGATCGCTCGTTAAATCCCGTCACGCCCGGGCACGTTTCCAGGATGGACGTGCACACGCTGATTCCCAGCCGTCCTGACTTACGCTGGTTCGCCCACGCGACGCCCTGGTTTGGCCCGGGCAATCATATTCAAATCGGCGTCAATTGTGATTCGGACGCGTACGTGACCGCGATGATCAACGACATGAAGAACCGGGGATTCAACGGCGTGATCATCAATTGGTATGGCAAGGGAGACATCACCGACAACGTCACGCTGAGAGTAAAAAAGATTTTGGCTGCCACTCCCGGCAACAAGTTTACTTACATCCTGATGGTCGATAAAGGAGTGCGCGGCGGAACGAGTGTCTCCAATCTCGAAGCGCAGATCCATTACTGCCAGACCAATTATTTCACCGATCCCAATTACGAGCGTGAACCGGTCAGCATCGGATCGCCTATTTTGATGTTTTTTGGCGTCCGCAGCGCCGCCGGCTCGGCGAACATGACAACCATCAAAAGCGACACGGAAGCCAGCGGAGGCAACATGGTTTGGGTGGAACAAGGAACCAGTTATATCAATGAATCGTGGGAAGATGAAACCTTTCAATGGACGGATGATTTCAATCAAGCGACACCGCCGCCGTCCAATAATCCATTTAACCTCGCGGCGGTTATCAGCGAGTACAGCACCATCAAGAGCCACACCAAGAAGGCGTTTGCCGGAATGTGCTCTCAATTTAATGGAACGCTGACGAAATCGGTCGGTTGGTCGCTCGGCAAATATCTCCCCGGCAGCAATGCGCTCTGCCTGGTCGAACGGGCAGCCGAAATCAACACCAATCTGAATCCCAATTTCACTCGCATGCAATGGGCCACCTGGAGTGATTGGGAAGAAGGGACCGCAATTGAGGCCGGGATAGAAAACAATGTGTCATTGAACGTGCAACTGGACGCATCCGGCAATCTTACGGGCGCCGCCATTTCCGGTGAGCCGAGAGCCATCGATCATTACGAAATTTACGCTTCCGCGGACAAGACGATTGCCGCGCTGGTGGCCACCGCCCCGTCCGGATCCTCTTTCTCCGTCAACCTCAATCAACTCAATTTGCCGACGGGAACTTATTATATTTATGTGGATGCCGTGGGCATTCCCTGCGTCCGCGATCATATGAGCACGAATGACATTCGCTTTGTCGCAGGCCCGCCTCCAACGTTGATTCCAACCGACTATAGCCATTCCATGAAGATTACGTTCTCCGGCTACAATCGCAGCACAGCGCTCTCGAACTTCCCCATGCTGGTTAACTTCAGCACGAATGTGCCCGGATTTGCGTATGATCAATTCACCTCGCCGAAGGCCAACGACTTGCGCTTCACGGATCCAGCCGGAATCATCTTGAACCACGAAATTGACCAGTGGAACACAAATGGAGTGTCGAGCGTATGGGTGAATGTGCCGCTCATTGCTTCCAGCACGAACTACATCATGGCCTATTGGGGCAATCCGGCGGACTCCAACGCTCCGCCTTTTACCAAAAACGGATCCACCTGGCCCGGTTTCTCAGCCGTGATGCATCTGAAGGAAACCGGCTTTCCGTACGCGGATAGCACCACGCTTCACTCCGCGAGCAGCGGCCTGGCGCCGACGGTGACCAGTTCCGGACCGATCGGCAATGCAGAAACTTTCAACGGCACGATCCAATGCCTGGTTCCGTCCGGAACCATTGACCTCGGCAATTCGTTTTCGCTGTCAGCCTGGGTGAAGCTGGACGCCACTGCCACGAATATCCAGACGATCTGGGCCAACAAAGCGGCCGGCGGTTCCTCCAACGGTGTCGCACTGTTCATCAATTCCTTCAACACCGCCGACGGCATGCTCCGCCTTGAAACCGGTGATGGCACGGCCACGCTGACGGCCGCATCCGTCGCCGGGGCTGTTCCCGTGGGAGGTTGGCATCATGTTTTCGTTGCGGCCAACCGCGCCACCGGCACCGCATCTTTGTACGTGGACGGCGTGGACGTAACGTCCAGCAGCGGCATCCGCACGGACTTCGCCGCGGATGCGGCTTTCAATATCGGTCGCTTTACCAATGCCTTCTGGTATCTCAAAGGCACTCTCGATGAGGCGCGCATTGAGCCTTGGCGCTCGGCCGACTGGGTATGGGCGACGTGGATGAATGTCGCCTCCAATGCGGCCTTGGTGAGCTACTCAACCGTGACCGCTACGAATCCATCGACACAGCAGCCCCTTCTCCAATTAAAAATAGGCCCGGATGGACCGCTCCTGAGTTGGCCCGGACAAAACACGTCATTCACCGTTTACAGCACCACCAGCCTCGCGGCGCCTGTGCAATGGACGGAAGTAACCGATTATACAATTCTGCCGGACGGCGAAATTCAACTTCCTTCTCCGCAGACCGGGGTCTCGGTGTTCTATCGAGTTGGCGTGCCTTAGCCAACAATGCAGTTGGATTTCGCGGGGAGCGCAGCCCAGTGATGGCCACGAGGCACGAAAGGACGGCGATTGCAAAGCGAAGTGATTTCATGTTGTCACGAATTATTTAGTTCACATTCAACGAAGTGCGTTCAACTTGAATTCCCGCGCCAATCCTTGACCAGTTGCGGGAATCGGCAGTTGTCGCACACGGCATTGGAGTGATCGCAGAAATCGCGAACGATTTGAATCAAACCCTGCTGTTCAGCGGCGGTGCGCAATGAACGGGAAGAATCTCGCGACATTCCCAAAAGCCGCTGGCGGGCCAGGCGCAGCACGGAATTATCCTCCGCCGCGGGCCAGGCGCTGAAGCGATTTTCAATTTCGCGCTGCAAATCGGAATTTTTCCCTTCGAACGCGCGAATCCATAGCCACGGCAGGATAACGTTCACGGCGAGATCCGTCACCCGGGACGCGCCGAGAAGCGGCTGCGGCTTTTTCAATCGGGCCGAATGAATGGTCCAGTGCCAGGACCAAAACGCATCCGGCTCGATTTGCAGTATTTCCAGCAACGCCATCGAAGCTTCGCCATCGGTGAATTTTTTCGCGCACCACCGTTCCAATTTCGCCGGAAGCGTGTTGGCCGCGAGCCAATGCGCCGCGAGAGCGAGGCGGCGCTGCGGGTGGTTGGCCGGACGTTGGCCGTGAAAACGCCAGGCTTCGCGCGGCAGGGCGCAATCCGAAAATTCCGAGCGCTCGCGCCACCAATGGTCCCACACTTCCCGCAGATAACTGTCGGCGCCGGCCTTCGCGCGCGTCAATTCGGCGGGCAGCAAACCGGCGACGCCAAGCAATCGCGCCTGCAAGGCCAGTGGCGAAGTGCGGGGCGCGAGCCATCGCTCGCGGCTCTCGGCAAGGCATTGCATCGGCCAGACATTATGCTTGTAGCCGAGCGCGCGGAAGATTCCCTCCCACAGCGCCTGCTCCCAGCCCACGTGCCGGGCGCGCGCCTGAAATTGCGCGGCTTTGCCGTGGAAACGAATTCGCGCCGCCTGCAACAGCAATTCGCGCACTTTCTCCGGCGGCAATTCACGCAGCGGACCGGAACATTGGCCGCGCAATGGTTCCGGAAGCGCTTCCGATTCTTCCGAATTCAGCCAAAGTCCCAACTCGGCCAGTGGCGCATCGAGTTTTCCGGAAATGGCAATGGCGGGCGGCGCAGTGCGCAATGGCGTAGCGTTTGCATGCCAGACCACGTGCAAAATGACGTTTTTGAAATTGGGATTCCGATCATGTCCGTGCGCGCGCCAGCCGCCGCATTCGATATCCACTTCGATATCACCGCCGATGGGCTTCTCGTCGCCGAATTGAACAATGGCGCCGCGAAAATCCGGACCGCCTTCACGGCTCAAAAAGCCAGGATGAAGAATTCGGACGGTTCGTGCGTCCAAGGTTGTCAGTTGGCCGCGATGCAGGCGCTGGTGTTGCCAGACGGCCTGCAGTAAGCTTTCGGGCGGGCTCGATTCGTTTTCGCGCAAGGCGGGCGCAATGCCACGCCGGGCGCGCCACCGGGCATAAAAGTTTTCCGGAAACGAAAACACCGCGCATTGCTTGCGCCGGGGCATCGCCAAAGTCAAGCGGGAAGCCGAAAAACTCCTGCTGACAATGGCGCGGCTTTCTTTAATTTTGAACGCATCGAAAGAGCGCGCTGACTGTTATATGAGAATGCATTTGAAGCAAAAAGTTCTGCTGATTGCGTTAATTTGTCTTTCTGCCGCGCTGGAAACACCCGCGCAGGACACCGACATCCGCCGCGATGCCACCGTCAACGCCGTCCAGGAGGTGATGCCGAGCGTCGTGAACATCGCCGCGAAAGGCACCGAGCCTGTGCGCGACCCATTCGAGCGATTGCGCCGGCAGATGTGGGGCCAGCAGCCCTACGACGACATTATCAGCTATGGCTCCGGGGTGGTGATTGACGAAAATGGTTACATCCTCACGAACGACCACGTCATTCGTGGCGCCACCCAAATCCAGGTGCGGTTCGGCACCGGCACGAAAGAGTACGAGGCCGTCGTGGTCAAAAGCGACGAGAAAAGCGATGTCGCCCTCCTCAAACTGAAAGCGCGTCCCGGCGAGAAATTCCATGCGATTAAAATGGCCAAGGAAGACGACCTGTTGCTGGGAGAAACCGTGCTGGCCCTCGGCAATCCGTTGAACCTGGGCGGTTCGGTGACGCGCGGTATTTTGAGTTCCAAGAGCCGGATGGCGCCGCGGGAAGGCGAGGAACTCACCGATCGCAATTGGTTGCAGACGGATGCGCCCATCAATCGGGGCAACAGCGGCGGCCCGCTGGTGGATTTGCGCGGGCAGTTGATTGGCATCAATGTCGCCACCCTCGACCAAACCCCCAATGGCGAGCCGGTGCAGGGAATTGGTTTCGCCATCCCGATCCGCATCGTGGAAGATGCGCTTTATGATATTTTCCCCACCGAATTCGTGAGGTCCTATTGGTTTGGCGCCCGCGTGAAAATCGGCTCGTATCCACTGGTCATCACCAGCGTCCAGCCGGACAGCCCGGCGGGAAAAGCGGGATTGCGCGCCGGCGATGTTGTGATGCAGGTGAACGGAACCGTGCCAAAAACGTTCATTGAATTCGGTGACCTGATTGCCTCGAATGCTGAGAACGAATTCCCCATCACCTATCGCCGCGGGGACACGACCAGCGATGCGACTCTGCGGTTGGTTCCGGAGAGTTCGGTCTTCAACGCGCAAATGGTCCGGCAAAAATTGGGCCTGACTCTGGAAAAAGCCGCCGACGGTTTTGTGATTACGAAAGTGCAGCCGGACAGCCCAGCCGCGAAGGCCGGCCTGGCGCCCCAGATGTTGATTTGGGCCGTGGACCGGGAGGCGCCTCCGGCCGACGTCACCGGGCTGGCGAAATTGTTATACGCGAAAAAAAAAGGCGATACCGTGGTGTTGCACATCCTGACGCTTGAGCAGGCGGGCGGTTTTAATGTTCTGCGGCGGAACGTGGTGGAATTAACTCCGCGTTGACCGGAAATTTTGTTGGCTCAAATGGACATTTCCTGACTAAACTATGCTTTGCGAATGAATGACGGTTCGATGATTGAGGTCGAAAATTTGACCAAGCGATACGCGGGCCACACCGCGGTGTCGGGCATCTCCTTTACCGTCAAACGCGGGGAAATCGTGGGCCTTCTCGGGCCGAATGGCGCGGGCAAAAGCACCACGATGCGCATTCTTTCCTGCTTCCTTCCGGCCACCTCCGGCAGCGTGCGGGTCGCGGGGCTGGATGTTTTTTACGATTCCACGGAAGTCCGGCGGCGGATTGGTTACATGCCCGAAACAATCCGCTGCACGGAGACATGCGGGTGCGCGAATACCTGAAATTTCGCGCGCGGTTGAAGGATCTGGGCCTGCGGCGTTCACGCGAGCGCGTGGACACCGTCATGGAGCAATGCAGCCTGACGGACGTTTCCAAGCGCATCATCGGGCAATTGTCCAAGGGCTACCGGCAGCGGGTCGGGCTGGCCGATGCCCTCGTCAACGAGCCGGAATTGATTATTCTCGATGAACCCACGATCGGCCTGGACCCGCACCAGATTCGGTCCGTGCGCAAATTGATCAAGAGCCTCGCCGGCAAACATACCGTGCTGATTTCGACGCACATTCTTCCCGAGGCGGAAATGACCTGCAACCGCATGCTCATCATGTTCGGCGGAAAAATCCTCGCGGCGGACACGCCGGATAATTTGCAGCGATTGATGAGCGGCAGCGGCCAGGTTATCACGGAAATCGCCGCGCCGCTCGAAATCCTGTGCGAGTGTTTCGCGCAGATGGCGGAAGTCGAGCATTACGACGTCTCGCCCGCCGACGGCGAATTTTTCCGGTGCTCGCTCGCGCCCAGCAACGGCATGGATTTGCGCCCGCTCATTTTTGCGCTGGCCAAGGAACGCGGCTGGCATTTGCGCGAATTGACGCGCAACCGCCATTCACTCGAAGACATTTACGTCAAGGTCACCCGTCCGCCGGAAGAGGAGGAAGGGGTTTGATGCGGGCATACCTCACGCTCACACGCCACGAACTGGCCAGCTTCTTCCTCTCGATCACCGGTTACGTGATTATTGCCGGGCTGGCTCTGCTGGTCGGATTGGATTTAGTGCTGACGCTCTTGAACACCGTGGGCACCGAGCCCGTGTCCATGCCCATCACGCAACTGTTCTTCAACAATCTTTTGCTGTGGATCATTATCGTCCTCACGGCCCCGATCATCACCATGCGGCTGTTCGCGCAGGAGAAAGCTTCCGGCACCTTTGAAACCCTCACCACCACCCCGGTGGGCGACGTCCAAATCGTCGCGGCGAAATTCACCGCCGCCGTGGTGTTTTTCGTGGTCATGTGGCTGCCGACGCTGGCGTACCTGTTCATCGTCCAGCATTTCGCCAATCAACCGGGCGCGCTCGATAAAGGAACATTGTGCAGCATGTACCTGGGGCTTTTCCTGGCGGGCTGTTTCATTTTGTCGATCGGTTGTTTCGCTTCCGCGCTGACCAAAAGCCAGGTCGTGGCCGGAATGCTCACCTTGGTGGCGGGCATCGTGATCTTGATGCTGAATTGGCTGGCCCAGTCCGTTACTCCAGCCATTCACTGGCAGGCGCAACTGCTGTCCTTCTTCAACCTGGCGCAGCAAATGATTGATTTTACCCGCGGGATACTGGACACGCGCGTCATTGTGTTTTACGTGAGTGTGACGTTTTTCTTTTTATTTCTGACGTTGCGCGTCATCGAAAGCCGCCGCTGGAAATAACATGGCCACTTCCAACCCACCTCAGCCGAGCTTTTCACCGCGCCGCAAATGGAGCATCGCCCTCAGCGTGACCCTCGCCAGCATCGCCGTGTTCGCCATCGTGGCCGGGGCCAATTACCTGAGCAGCCAGTACTTTTTCAAACGCTACTATTTGAGCGCGGACACGCAGGTCAAGCTGTCGCCGCGCACCATCAGCGTGCTCAAAAGCCTGACCAACCACGTGGACGTCACGGTTTACTACGACAAGGAGGACCCGCTTTACAGCGATATTGTCAGCCTCCTGAACGAATATCAGTCGCACACGCGGAAATTGTCGGTCAAAACGGTGGACTATTACCGCGAGCCGGGCGAGGCGGCTGCGCTGCAAGCCAAATACGGTCTCGGGGGCCGCACCAACCGTAATTTCATCATCTTCGATTCCGGCGGCCGGACGGCGTTTGTGGATGGTTCCTGGCTCACGACATACAAAGACGAACTGGGGCAATCCGAATCCACGAACCAGAATCAGACGCAAATTGTCATTAACCGCAAACGCATCGCGTTTAACGGCGAAATGCTTTTCACCTCCAAGCTCTTCGGCATCACGCAGGAAAAGCCGCTAAAGGCTTACTTTCTCGCCGGACACGGCGAAAGCCTGCCAAACAACTCGGATCCGCTCAGCGGTTACACCAAACTGTTGCAGGTTTTCCACCAGAATTACATCACGAACGCCATTCTCGACAATCTGCTGAACACCAACACGATCCCGCTCGATTGCAACCTGCTGGTGATCCTCGGGCCGCATGCGGAATTTCAAACGAACGAACTCGATAAAATCGATCAATATCTCGACCAAGGCGGAAGATTGTTCGCTTTGTTCGACTGGAATTCCGTAAAGCATCATACCGGCCTGGAATCGTTGCTGGCGAAATGGAACGTGAGGGTTTCCCCGGGCATCGTGCTCGACTTAAGCATGTCGGAGAATGGCAAAGGCACCGCGTTTATCGTCACCAACCTGGCGCCGCACGCAATCACCAAGCCATTGATCGGCGAGAATGCGCCGCTCGAAATTGTCATGCCTCGCCCCGTGTCCCGCATCAAAGCTCCCTCGCAGTCCCCGGATGAACCGCAAGTCACCGAGCTCGCCTACTCCAGCCCAAATTCCATTCTCGCTGACAATCCGTCGGGCGAAAGGCGGGCATTTCCCTTGATGGTCGCCGTGGAAAAAGGCGCGGCCAAGGGCGTCGTCACCGAGCGCGGCACGACGCGGATGTTGATCACCGGCGACTCCCTTTTTCTGAACAATCAATTAATTGACGCCGGCATGAACCAGGACTTCGCCGACTCCGCGGTCAATTGGCTGCTGGAACGCACGACCTTGCTGGCGGGAGTGGGTCCGCGGCGCATCACTGAGTACCGATTGCTGCTCAACCAGCACCAACTGAATGCGGTGAAAGGGATTTTGCTGGGCGCGATTCCAGGTGGAATTCTTTTGTTTGGCGGCCTGGTGTGGCTGCGGCGCAGAAAATAATCCCGTCACATGAGTGCCAAGAACACCTGGCTCTGGCTGACGGCGGCGGTGGCCCTGTTCGCTTTCATTTTTCTCTTTGACCGCTACCGCCCCCGCCCGCTGACCGGGCCGCATTATCTTCTGCCGGGCTTCAACGCAAAAGCCATCGAAACCGTGCAAATTCGCCCCGCGGGGCAGCCCGAAATTCGCGCCGAACGCACCAATGATTCCTGGCAATTGACGGAACCGGTGGTCTATCCCGCACAAAGCACCAACATCCTCGCGCTGCTTCAAGGCCTGCAGAAGCTCACCGTGGTTGAAAGAATTTCCGAGAAGGAAATGCGAAAGGACCCCAAAGCCGACCAGGATTTCGGCATCGACCCGCCGCAGCTTTCCCTCGTTCTGAACTCGGGCGGGCCGATTTATTTCGGCCACCGCACTTCGCCCGGCGACCAGGTGTTCGTCCGGGTGCCGGGCATTGGCGGTGTCGCCATCGTGGACGCCGATATCCTGAATTTGTTTCCGCCTGATGCGAATTCCTGGCGTGACAAGACACTCGCCGATTTCAATAGCGCGGCCTTCAATCGCATCATCGTGACCAACACGGTGAAAAGCCAGTGGTCCGTGATGCTTCAGCGCGACTCGACGAACAAACTCTGGGCGATGGCTTTTCCCATGAAGGCGCGCGCCGACGGCGAAAAAGTGGACGCAGCCCTGGAAAAGCTCGAGAATTCGCGCATCGCCAGGTTTGTATCCGATGACCCCAAGGCGGACCTCGAGAGCTTCGGCCTGCAACCGCCCGCGCTGACCGTCGCGTTGGGACAAGACACGAACACCATCCTGGAGCTGGATTTTGGAAGGGAACTGACGAACAGCCCGGGCCTGATCTTCGCGCGGCGGCGCGACCAGAACGCCATTGTCGCCGTTTCAACCAACGCGCTGGGCGAATGGAACGCGTCTTACGACATCTTTCGCGACCGGCATCTGCTCACACTGGTGGGCGCGATTGATTCCATCAAGGTCAACGGATTGGATCATTTTTCGTTGCGCTGGCAGACCAATGGCGACTGGAGCATGGCATCGCGGAATTTTCCGGTGGATCAAATCCTCGCCGCGCGCTTCGCGCGCGCTTTGTCCGAGCTGCAGGTCGCCGATTTTGAGAAGGATTCGGTCACCGAACCCGATTTCGCCCGTTACGGTCTGACCTCGCCAACGCGAAAATACACCGTTTCCTGGGCGGCTTCCCTGACCGCGACCAATCCGCCGACCGAGTTGGATTTTGGCACCAACAGCAACGGCCAGATTTTTGCGCGGCGCATCGGAGAAGATTCCGTCTACGGCATTGCACCGGCGGATTTCGAGGCGTTGCCGTCGGCAAGCTGGGAATTGCGCGATCGTCAAATCTGGAATTTCAATATCAATGACGTCGCGAACATCACCATCCATGATAACGGACAAACGCGCCAGGTGACCCGCAACGGCACGAACGGCTGGTCATTGACGGTCGGCACGAACGCCATCATCAATGATTCATGCATCGAAGATACCATCCGCGAGTTGGGGCACCTTTCGGCCTTCGCCTGGGTTGGGCACGGGGCGGCAAAACTGCCGGATTTCGGCTTTTACAAGGGCGGATACCAGCTTTCGATTCAATTGAAGAATGGTCCAAAGTTGAACCTGCAAATCGGCGGCACGGCGCGCCTCGACACGGTTTACGCTTCGGTGATGCTGGATGGCGAGCCGTGGATTTTCGAGTTTCCGCCGGACCTTCTAGGAGCCGTGCGATATTGCCTGACGATTCCTTCATCACACTGACATGGCGACCGAAGCCAAACCCCGCCGCTGGCGTCGTTTCCGGATGTTTTTTCGGGGATGTCGAATCGCGGTGCTGCTCATCCTGCTCGCGCTGGTCGGCGCGGTGCTTTACCTCGATTCCGTCGGCCTGCCGAACTTCATCAAGCAACCGCTGCTCGAAAAATTGCACGCGCGCGGGCTCGACCTGCAATTCTCACGGCTGCGCTGGCGTCCCGATCGCGGCATCGTGGCTGAAAATGTTTTCTTTGGCCGGACCAATGATGTCGCCAGCCCGCATTTGACGCTCAAGGAAGTCCAGGTGCGGCTCGATTACGCGGCCTTGTTGAAGCGGCGCCTTCAAGTCGAGTCTCTTTTATTGCGCCAGGGGCAGCTCACGTGGCCAGTCATCTCCAGCAACGAGCCGCGGCGCGAATTAACCATCGACAACATCCAGACGGAGCTGCAACTGCTGACAAACGACGTCTGGGAACTCGACGATTTGCAGGCGCAAGTGGCCGGCGCCCGCATTCAGCTCTCCGGCGCCGTGACGAACGCCTCGGCAATCCGCGAATGGAAAATTTTCCACGGGCGGCAGCCGCCGCAAGCGGGAGCGTTGCAGGACCGTCTGCGCCGCCTCGCCGATACGCTGGAGCAAATCCATTTTGCCGCTCCGCCCGCGCTGAAACTTGATGTCCGCGGCGATGCGCGGCACGTCGAAAACATCGCCGTCCGCCTGTTCCTCGAAGCGCCCGGCGCCGATACACCCTGGGGCACAGCCGAAGGCCTTAGATCCACCGTGCTCCTGGCGCCTCCCGGCAGTAATCAGCTATCCCGCGCGGAAATCAATCTTCGCGCCCGAACGGCCGACACGCCCTGGGCCGCCACGACGAATTTGATCCTGACCTTGCAGCTATTTTCCACGCAGCAAGACACGAACCTGGTTCACGCGGAACTGAACCTCACGGCGGAATCGGCCCAAAGCCATTCCAATCACGCGGAGAATGTTCACTTCGCCGCTCATTGGGACCACTCGCTGACCAATGCCATCCCGCTTTCCGGCCAGGGCGAATTGGAGGGGAGCAATGCGGTCACGGCTTGGGGCAGCGCCCGGCAATTCAGCCTCTCGGCCACGCTGCTGCCGGCCACCAACGCGCCGGCCGTCAACTCAAGCTGGGCCTGGTGGACGAACGTCGCGCGTTATCCGCTCACGTTGGAATGTGACGCCACCGGCATTCATTCGCCCAAGCTGGATCTCGATGAAATTCATTGCTCCGGAAAATGGCGCGCCCCGGAATTGGCGATCGAAAAGCTATCGGCCAAACTCTACGGCGGAAAACTCGATGCCGGCGCCACACTGAACGTGGCCACCCGCGAAGTCACCTTCAACGTCGCGTCTGATTTCGACGGCCAAAAAATCGCGCCTTTGCTCACTCCCATGGCTCGCAATTGGCTGGCCAATTATTCCTGGAACTATCCGCCGCGCGTGAAAGCCAGCGGAGCGATGGTTCTGCCCGCGTCCGTCTGGACCAACCGGCATCCGGACTGGCGCGGCGAATTGCGCCCCACCCTGAAACTCGACGGAGAATTTCACGTGGTCGATGGCGCCTTTCGCGGCGTGCGCGTTTTGACGGCGGATTCGCATTTCAGCTATTCCAACATGTGCTGGCGTCTGCCGGATCTGATTGCCATCCGCAGGGAAGGCCTGCTCACGCTCTATCACTTCAGTGACGAGCGCACCAAGGATTTTTATTTCCATTTTCACAGCACCATCAGTCCCGACGCGTTGCGACCGCTCCTCGACGCGAAGCAACAGCGCCCCTTTCAATTCTTCTCACTCTCCCAACCGCCGACAGTGGACGGCGAGATCCGCGGAAAATGGCACAACCACGATACCATCAACGCCAAAGCGCATCTGGCCGTGACCAATTTCACCGTGCGAGGCAGTCGCGCTGACCTATTCCAGACCGGCCTTGAATATACCAATCACATCATCACCCTTCTCGACCCGCGCGCGCAACTCGCCGCGACCCAGGAAGTCACCGCCTCCGGCGTGAGACTGGCATTTGACGAGCAACGGATTTACATAACGAATGGATTCGGTTTTGCGGACCCGGCCGTCATAGCGCGCGCCATCGGGCCGCACGCCGAGCGCGCCCTTGAACCCTACCATTTCCAACAACCGCCCACGGTTCGCGTGCAAGGCGCCATCCCGATGCGCGACCCGCACGATGCGGATCTGTCTTTTGATGTGGATGGCCGCGATTTCAGTTGGTGGAAATTCCAGGTGCCGCATATTTCGGGCAAAATCGCATGGAACGGCGAGCATCTTGCACTGAAGGATGTGCAAACGGATTTCTATGGCGGGAAAGCCTCGGGAGACGCGGAGTTTTATTTTCTAACCAACCACAGCGTGGACTACCGCTTCAATTTTGTCGCCACGGATGCCAATCTGCATTCGCTCGCCACGGATCTCACCGACGGGAAAACCAATGCGCTCGAGGGCCATTTGACCACGCGGCTCGAGATCACCGCCGCGAACTCCGCGGATTGGCGGCATTGTCAGGGCGCGGGCCGGGTGGATTTGCGCGACGGCTTGATTTGGGACATCCCGATTTTTGGAGTCTTTTCGCCGGTGCTCGACACCATGATGCCGGGCGTGGGATTGGGCAACAGCCGCGCGCGCGAAGGCTCGGCGACGTTCACCATCACCAATGGGGTCATCGATTCCGAGGATTTGAAGATCGAAACGCGCCTGGCGCGCTTGCGATACCGCGGCACCATCGATTTGCAAGGCGCCGTCAATGCGCGAATGGAAGCCGAGATGCTTCGGAACACGTGGGTCGTCGGACCCGTGTTGAGCCTCGTGCTCTGGCCGGTGAGCAAAACGTTTGAATACAAAATCACCGGTTCCATTCATAAGCCCAAGAGCGACCCCATCTATGTTCCCAAAATTCTTTTCTTTCCGCTGCGTCCCGTCCAGACCATCAAGGACCTGATGCCGGCCCAAAACGATTCCCCAACGAATTCCCCGCCCGGCCTGTTTCCCTGAGCGGGGCGCTATAGTGGCTCGGGCGTCTCGCCCGTGCGTTTCGATTCACACGAGCGAGACGCCCGCGCCACTGCGTTCGTGGTCAGGATTCCAGTTGATAGAGAACCGCACCGGATCGCAGTCCTGACGGCTCTGGACTGCGATCCATTTTAACTGCATCGTTCCGGCCAATCCTTATACTGCGCTCGTGCCGAAGCCACCATCCATTCCGATCGCGCTCACCATCGCCGGTTCCGATAGCGGCGCCGGTGCGGGCATCCAGGCGGATTTGAAAACATTTGCGTCGCTGGGCGTGCACGGCGCCTGCGCAATCACGTGTGTCACCGCGCAAAATCCCAAACGCGTGCTGGCCGTTCAATCCTGCCGGCCGGAAATCGTGTTACAACAACTCGAAGCCGTCTTTGAAGAACTGCCGCCGAGGGCAGTAAAAACCGGGATGCTTTACTCGGCCAAAATCATTCGAGTCATCGCTGAATTCCTCAAAACCCGGCGCATCCCGCTCATCGTGGACCCCGTCATGATTTCGACCAGCGGCTCCCGGCTGCTGAAGCCGTCGGCGACCACCCTTTTGAAGAACCGCCTGCTGCCACTTGCCGCGCTGGTCACACCCAATCTCGACGAGGCGAACATTTTGGTGGGACGCAATTTGAAATCCGTTGAAGACCTCCGTTGGGCCGCGAAACAAATTCATCAGGAATTCGGTTGCGCGGCGCTCGTCAAAGGCGGCCACCTGCCCGATTCGCGCGAAGCGGTGGACATTTTCTTTGACGGAAAAAATGAACTGCTCTTGAGCGCGCCGTTCGTCAAAGGCATTCACACGCACGGCACCGGATGCGCTTATTCGGCGGCGATCGCCGGTTTTGTCGCGCGCGGCCATGCGCTGCCGGACGCGGTGGCCCGGGCGAAGGAATACATTTCCCAGGCGATTGCCCGCAGCCACTCCCTCGGGAAATATTCGGCGCTGAACGCGTTCTGGCGTCAGAAAAATTTCTGGAAAGGCAACTGACGCACAGAGGCGGACGGCGGAAGTGCACGCCGCCCGCATTCTATGATCTACTTGGTCTTCGCATCAGAACCGGAGCAGCAGGACATCGACCCGTCGGCATGCTCGGTGCACTGGTCCATCATTTTCGGAGTGCCGACGCGGTGTTCGCGGGTCATTGCCGGTGCTTGCTTTGTTTCGGTGGGCGCAGGCTTGGCCTGATCATCCATCAACCGGGGCGACTCCGCGGGCATGCCGGTCGCCGTCAGGTCCGGATCGTTGTTCACGCCGGGAACGATTTTAGGGCGATTGTCCGCCGCGCGAGGCGAAAAAATCGCTGCGGTGGCGGCTATGTTCATCGTGGCCAGAGTGGCCACACTCAAGGTGATAATAAGATTGCGAGTTTTCATTTCAATTTTGTTGCGCGCAATGACGTGATAGTACACGCGCAATTGCGGAAAAGCAGCCTAAAAATATCTTCTCGTGAACGCTTGCAAGTTCCTCCGGCTGTGTTATGACAACATCTGTCAGGCGCAGTGATTGCGTCAAGAAATCGGGTACATTGAAAACTATGAAATCGCTCAATTGGATTAACCAGTTCATGGTGGTTGGCGCGGCATTGCTGGCCATGGCCACAGTCACGGCCACGGCTGCGGACACGAAAGGCGCGCCGAAACCCGACCACATGACCGTCTGCCCGGTTTCCGGCGACAAGCTCGGCGAAATGGGCAAGCCCTACACATTTGTCTACAAGGGCCATGAAGTGAAGCTGTGCTGCCCGGATTGCAAAAAAGATTTCGACAAGGATCCCGCCAAATACATGAAGAAGGTCGAAGCCGCCGATAAAGAGGCCAAGAAGTAACGATCTCCGGCCAAAGGCTTTGCCGCAATCGCACCTCTAGTGTGTGCGGCGCGCGTTGTTGAGATGTTCGAGAAGCGGCTATTTTCGGCTGCCGAATCAGCTTTCTCTCCTCTGTTTCCTCGTGACGACCCATTTCGTTCCTTGTCACCGGGGCATTTCTGGTTGAAAATCATGGCGCCATTAAGATTTCTGCCCGCACGATGAGTGTCACTTCGCCATCCGAGAAACGAACACGGCCAGCTCCCAAGCCGGGCGCTGAACCCGCTCCGTTTTCCGAAGCGCCGGCCTGGCGCGATGTCGGCCAGGGTTGGCAGCCATTATTCGGCAATTTTCGCGGGCTTGGTTTTAGCATCGAATGGCACGACTTCTTTGCACGACGCGAGTTCGATTGGTCGGCCAGTTTTCACCCGGAATGCGTGGAGCTTTGCCTGAATCTCGACGGGCACGGTTTCGTGGAAAGCCGCGGCGCCCGAACGGAATTTACCCCCCGCACCGCCGGGTTTTATCATCAGGCGGCCGAATCTTTGACCGCCCGGCGCGCCGCTTCCGAACGGCATCAATTCCTCACCGTCGAATTCTCCTGCCCTTTCCTGGCAAAACATCTCGCGGGCACGGAAAACGTGCTGCATCCGATGGTGAAGTCCGCGATTGAAGGATGCCCCTGCCAGCATGTCGCCGGCGCAACGGTGAAGCTCACGGCGGCGCAACAGCAAATCATTTCCACGCTGCGCCAGCCGCCCGTCTACGCGGCTGCGCAGCCATTGTGGTATCAGTGCAAAGCATTGGAACTCGCCGTCACTTTTCTGTTTCAACCGCCCAAGGAGCGGGAGCTTTTCTGCACGCGCCAGCAGCGATTGGCCCAGGAACGTGTGGAACAGGTGATTTTTTTGCTCAAACACGATTTGGCCGAGCCGCCGTCGCTCGAAGAATTGGGGCGCAAAATTGGATGCAGTCATTTTTACCTGAGCCGGATTTTTTCGGCGCAAACCGGCCAGACCATCACGCAATACCTGCGCCGGTTGCGGATGGAAAAAGCCGCCGAACTGCTCCGCTCCCGGGAATTCAATGTCACCGAGGCGGCGCTGGAGGTCGGTTACGCGAGCCTCAGCCATTTCAGCCAGGCATTCCACGAGGCGTTCGGCTGCTGCCCGGGGCTTTATCCGCTGACGACGCCCACGCAGAAGGCGCGCGGAAAGAGCTAGAGCGAACCATGGCATAGGCTGTTCAATCCCAAAACATAAACGGATGTTTATTAAAGATGCCCGAATGACGGATTAAATCCCTTAAGAATGCGCCTGTTTTCAAGGGATGCATTTTTAATTGGACATCCGCCCCCTCTTCCGTACGAAGTGATGCACTATGTTTTCGCTGCAACGACTACTGGGGAAGGAAGATTTGTTTTTTGAAATGCTCGAAGCCAGCGCGCAAGAGGCGCATCACAGCGTGCAAGTCCTGGTGAAACTCAGCAATGCGCTCGACAAGCCGGACGCGCTCGCGGAGTTCGCGGCGGTGCGCCGCGGCGGCAAGCAGATCAATCGCAAGATCTCGGAGGCGGTTTACACCACGTTCGTGACGGCGCTCGAACGCGAGGACATCGAGGCCTTGTCCGTCGCCCTTTATAAAATTCCCAAGACCGTCGAAAAATTCGGCGAACGCAGCCAGCTCGCTCCGCAATATGTCCGCGGCGTGAACTTCTCGCCGCAAATCGACCTGCTCGAGAAAGCGACCATGGTGGTTCTGGAAATGGTCAAGAGCCTCCGCCGAGGGGGCAACCTGGAAGAAATCAAACAGCTCAATGGCAAACTGCAGCAGCTCGAAGGCGAAGCGGACGACGCCATCATGACCCTTTACAAGGACCTCTTCAGCGGCAGCCACGATCCCGTTCAAGTGATCGTCCTCAAGGACCTTTACGAACTGCTCGAAAAAGTCGTCGACCGCTGCCGCGATGCCGGCAATGTGATCTCGCACGTCGTTCTCAAAAACTCCTGACGCGCCATGGCCCTGGCTTTTCTGGTCATCTTCGTGGCGCTGGTGTTTGAGTACATCAATGGCTTTCACGACACGGCGAATTCCATCGCCACCGTCGTTTCAACCAAAGTCCTCACGCCGCGGCAGGCCGTGTTGATGGCGGCGTGCACGAACCTTCTCGGCGCGTTGTGGGGAACGGCGGTTGCCAAAACGATCGCCTCCGGCCTCGTCCAAACGCAGCTCGTCAACCTGACTTCCGGCATCATCATCTGCGTGCTGATTGGGGCCATCATCTGGAATCTGCTGACCTGGTGGTGGGGCATTCCGTCGAGTTCCAGCCACGCGCTCATCGGCGCCTTATGCGGCGCGGCGCTGGCTGCCTCGCACGACAACTGGAAAGTCATCGTCTGGGCCGTGCCAGACAAAAGACATTGGTGGCTCGGGGGCGGCCTGTGGTGGAAAGTCATCGTGCCGATGGTGACGTCGCCCCTGGCCGGGCTGATTCTCGGTTTTTTCCTGATGGCCATTCTCTATCTGGCGCTGCATAACAAGCGCCCTCAACGCGTGAACCGTTTTTTCAGCCGCGCGCAAATTTTTAGCGCGGCGTCCATGGGCGTTATGCACGGCACCAACGACGCGCAAAAAACCATGGGCATCATCGCCCTGACCTTGCTGGGCGCCACCACCGCCGGGCATTTCAACCATTTGCCATCCTGGCTGGCGTTTCTGCGCACGGAACAGCACGGCCACGGTCTGGAAATTGCCTTGTGGATCAAAGTCGTTTGCGCCCTGACCATGGCGCTCGGCACGGCCGCCGGCGGCTGGCGCATCATCCGCACGTTGGGGCACAAAATGGTGAAGCTCCATCCCATCAACGGTTTTGCCGCCGAAGCCAGTTCCGCCGCGGTCATCTTCGCCGCGACCCAATTGGGCATTCCGGTTTCCACCACTCACAATATCTCCGCCGCCATCATGGGCGTCGGCGCGGCCAAGCGCTTCAACGCCATCAAATGGTCCGTCGTTGAGCGGATGGTCTGGGCCTGGGTGCTGACGATCCCGGTCAGCGGGCTGATTGCGTACAGCCTCGTGGAATTATTCCGTGCTGTCGGCTGGATTCCCTGACGGCCGTGTCGAAAGGCGCCGGCCAAAAACAAATCGGCGCGAGGTTCGCTCGCGCCGATGAACCAATTCGGAAATGGAACCGAACCGAATCGAGTTTCCCCGCCGTCGAATACCTCCCGGCTGTCTCTGAAAACATGCCTTTCATTTCCTCGCCGATTACGATTGATCCGAATTTGGTTGTCCGAAGTTCGGTTGCAATTGCTGTGCCAAGGCGCACTCATTTCATTGCCAAAAAAATCAAAACGCTCACTGCCGGTCTTTATCTTTAACGAATCGCCTTCGATTCCTCCTGCTCCGTTCCGCCTTGCACAGGAAACGCACAAGCCTGTCTACGGTTGAGCCAAACGCCGTGACTTTCTTTCGGCTTGCATTATTCTGAGCCCATGCCTGAATCGCTTTTGAATGTCCTCGCTGTCGCCGGCAGCCTTCATCGCAAATCCGTCACGCGCATTGTGATCAATCACATCGCTGAAAAAATGCGCGCGGAAGATTGCGCCGTCGACGTCCTCGATCTCCAAAAAGAACCACTGCCGCTTTACAACCCGGACACGGCCTATCACTCGCGGGAATTTCAGGCACTGCAGAAGCGCGTGGACAAGGCGGACGTGCTGCTCCTCGGCACGCCGGATTATCACGGCAGCATCAGCAGCACGCTTAAAAATTTTTTGGACCACTTCTGGCATGAATTCGCCGGCAAATTGTTTGCGACCGTGGTCGCCTCGCACGAAAAGGGCCTGACGGCCACCGACCAGCTGCGCACCGTCGCGCGCCAGTGTTACGCGTGGACGCTGCCCTATGGCGTTACGTTTGCCGAGAACACGGATTTCAAGGACGGCCAATTGGCGAGCGCCACGTTCGAGAAACGCTTGGAAATGATGATTCGCGATGTGCGCGTTTATGGCCATCTCATTGCCCAACAACGCCGCGCCGATTTGGCCGCCCACGACCACTGTTTCATGGCTCGCCATCGCAAATAGCAATCAGCTAAAATGTAGGAGACGACGTGAGGAGTCTCTGACTAAAATCAAAATGGTGTTCTGCGGCAAGGCCACAATGCTTGCAAGCGCGCGATTTCGCCTCTCTCTCCGCCACGAAGCGAGGAAGACCCCGGGCTGAGAATTCTCCGAGCCATTCGCGCATTGAACCCCGAACCAGAGTATATCAGCGGGCGTATCCGGCGAGAGACGCAGGAACAACTTCCCCCTCTCCCATCGGATGGGAGAGGGCCGGGGTGAGGGTTCGGTTCATGGGGAGGAGCCTCAGGGCACACTGGAAAATTCTCGTCCCTTTCTGTGAGGGTTGAGGGGCGCGAAGCGTCTTTTTATCCGGGCATGAGTCTTGGCAATCATCCTAAAGTGGCGTTAATCCCTTGCAGCCCAGCCGCCTAAAAACACCCAAACATTTTTTGTAACATTTTCCGGGATTCGCTTAGGAGGAGGGTGTATGAATGAACCCGAATCGAAGCCCAATATGGAAAATCAATGCCCGCAATGCGGGTCTCCCCTGCCCTCCGGAGTGCTGGCGGGGCTTTGCCCGGCGTGCCTGTTCAAACAGGGCGCGGCAGCCGACACGGCCGCCCCCGAAATGGCGACGTTCCAACCGCCGACCGTTGAGGAAATCGCCAAATTATTTCCGCAGCTCGAAATCCTTTCCTTCATCGGCAAAGGTGGCATGGGCGCGGTCTACAAAGCGCGCCAACCCGCCCTCGACCGCATCGTGGCCCTGAAGATCATTCCGCCGCAAGCCGCCGCCGGGCCGGGATTCATCGAGCGCTTCAATCGCGAGGCCCGCGCGCTGGCCAAACTCAATCATCCCAACATCATCGCCGTGCACGAATTCGGCCAGGTCAATGGCCTGCCCTATTTCATCATGGAATATGTGGACGGCATGAACCTGCGCGAACTGGAACGAGCCGGCGGGCTTTCGCCTTCGGAGGCGCTTCAGATTGTGCCGCAAATCTGCGAGGCGCTGCAGTTCGCTCACGATGAAGGAATCGTCCATCGCGACATCAAGCCGGAAAATATTCTTCTCGATAAAAAAGGCCGCGTGAAAATTGCCGACTTCGGCATCGCCAAAATTTTGGGCGCCCGGCCGGACGTGGCCATCACCGAGACCGGCGGCACGATCGGCACGCCCCATTACATGGCGCCGGAGCAAATGGAGAAACCAACCATGGTGGACCATCGCGCCGACATTTTTTCGCTGGGCGTCGTTTTCTACGAGATGCTCACGGGCGAATTGCCGCTGGGCAAATTCGCGCCCCCATCCACGCGCAAGGTGCAGGTGGACGTGCGGCTGGACGATGTCGTGCTGCGCGCGCTGGAGAAGGATCCGGAACTCCGTTACCAGCACGCCAGCCAGGTAAAAACCGCGGTGGACACCATCGCCGGCAGCGCCCCGCCCCCGCCGACACCGGACGCCGCGGCGCTCGCCAGCCAGATCCTCGAACAAGATTACACACTCAGCATTCGCAGTTGCGTGCGGCGGGGCTGGAAATTATTGCGGAGTGATTTCTGGCCGTTCGTGGGCGTCACCGCATTGTTGATGGCGCTGCTGTCGTTTGCCGGGTCCGTCGGTGGTGCAATCATCCAGCACGGGCCGGCCGGCCAAAGCTCTGGAACAATCACCTCAGTGTTGGGGCTGCTCGTCTTTGGTCCGCTGACCGGCGGATTGTGTCTTTATTTTCTCAAAAAGATTCGCGGTGAGAAGGCCACCGTGGAAACCGTCTTCTGCGGCTTCAGCCGCCGTTTCCTTCACCTGTTCTTGGCGGGATTTGTCACCTTCCTTCTGATCTGGATCGGATTTCTCTGTCTTATTTTCCCCGGCATTTACGTGCTGGTGGCGTGGATGTTCACGGTGCCCCTCGTCGCCGACAAACAAATCGACTTTTGGTCCGCCATGGAATTGAGCCGAAAAGTGGTCACGAAACATTGGTGGAAGTTTCTCGGTTTCGCCATTGTCCTGATCTTGCTGTTTTTTGCCGGAATACCCGCCTTCATCGTGGGCGTGTTCATAACCACGCCATTAGTAGTCGCCTCGCTGATGTATGCTTACGAGGATATTTTAGGAAGTGTCAAATATACTCCGCCAGCGGCAAAAGGACCTTCCGGCACAACCGTGCTGCCAAAAGCGCCGCCGGTCGCGGGCGGCCCTCGCGGTCCGGGTTGGAGTCCGGCAGCGAAGATCGGCCTTGGTTTGGGTGCGGCGGCGTTCGGCCTTTTCCTTTTGATCTTAATTCTTAACGTGGTCAGAACCCACCATGGGCGGCCTCGAAATCCTCGACGGCTCGCCTCCACGCCGCACCTTGTCGACGCGGCGCCCGCTGAACTGATCGAAGCACCCGCGGATGCTTCACGCCTTGTATTCGGGCCGGTCAACGAACTGGAAATTCAGGCGCGCTCCGCCGGCACAAATGAATTCCTGGATTTGGACAAAGGGCAATTGCTCACGCCGCCCGAAGATGTCACCAGCGTTCTCGCCGGCGATAATGAAGACCGTGTTTGGGAGGGACTCGACATTCCGCAGGACTCGCGCCGTTTCAAGTATCCCACCTGGCTGAAAGAAAGCGGTGCCGACCTTTTATATGTGGGCAACGGAAAAATCGTCGGCTTTGACGCCCTCTTTTCTCCCGCCCATGGGACCAGCTCGACGAATTGGGACGATTGGGAAGGCATGGCGCCGGGACAGGTTCGAGCCGCGATGGACGTCGTGGATTGGGGCCGGCGCGCCACCGCGGCCCAACTGAACGGACAACCAGCCCCGCCGGCTCCCGCCGCGGGAGGCAATTATTCCTCCGCCGTGGTGCTGGATTCACAGGCGGCGGGCGGCCCGGTGGTCAACCTGCTCACGCGTGACCAATCGGTAAACTGGTACTTCAAAACACGCGACGGCGCGGAGGGCATTTTGCAAATAGTGGATTTCACATCCGATCCGCCCGCCGCCAAAATTCGCTACAAATTGCTGCAAAGAGAGAACGGCGATGGAGTCACGGTCCCGCTTCAAGTTGATAACACCTCCAGCGAAGACCTCGCGGACCGGTTGCAAGCCGCTTCGATCATGACTGATTACCCGGCCAGGAACAAAGCCCTGAGCGCGCTGGCCATTGACGCGGCCAAAGCCGGGAACGCGAAGGTGACCGCGCAATCCTTGAAACAGATCAACGATTTCCCCGCGCGCAACCAGGCCGGCCTCGAGGCCGTTCGTGAGCTGGCCAAACGCGGCCTCAAGAAATCCGCGCTGGAAATTGCCAAATCGATTCCGGATTTTACGACCCGGAACCAGGCACTATCCGAATTGGCACAGCAGTAGTTATATTAAAGTGAACGCCAAAATAGATTTCCGAAAAAATGCGCGGCGAGCACACGCCTTGGTTTTCGGCGCCGATAACGCAACCAATTTCGAGCGCTACATTTCGCCCCCTCTCCGCTACGAAGTGGGCAGACGGCCAGGGCAGATTTCCCTGAAAAGATCTCGCTCTTTGAACCCATGAACGACGACACACCAGTGGCTGTATTCCACGAGCGACGCTTGAACAACTTCTCCCTCTCCCATCGGATGGGACTTGAGCCGCTTGGGAAGCGGCGAAAGGAATTCGCTGAAAGCGAAGGCCCGACAGGGCCGAACGAGCGGGAGCGAGCGAGTCATTGGGCCGGGGTGAGGGTTCGGGTTCATGGGGATGTGGTGCTCAGGTCTCAAGGGTGCGAAGCCTCTGTCTCGTATCCGAAAATCATTTATGGCAATCACTCGATTGGCGTCCATTAGTGCCGCCACGGCGGGATTCGTGGTTGCAAATCCGTTTAAAAAATGCGCCCCACCATCGACATCTTTTTGACCACACGCTGGACCGTCGTGCTGGCCGCCGGCGGCCGCGGCACTCCGCAGTCCGACGTGGCACTGGAGGAATTATGCCGCACCTATTGGTATCCGCTTTATGTGTATGTGCGGCGCCACGGCCATTCGCGCGAAGATGCGGAGGACCTCACGCAGGCGTTCTTCGCCCGGTTGCTGGAAAAGAATTACCTCGAAGGTGTCAGCAGCGACCAGGGCAAATTCCGGGCTTTCCTGCTCATGGCGATTAAACGTTTTCTCGCGAATGAATGGGATCGCGCAAACACCCAGAAACGCGGAGGCGGCGTAATGCCGTTGTCGTTGGATTGGCAGGACGCCGACACGCGCTATCAAATCAACCCGGCGGACAATATCGGTCCCGATAAACTCTACGATCGCGCCTGGGCAATCACGGTGCTCGAACGCGTCATCACCCGGCTGCGCGATGAAAATAACGATGGCAAAGCAACCCTGTATTCGCATTTGGAGCGCTTCCTGATGGTCGGCAAGGACGCTATTTCTTATGGCCAAACCGCCCGGGCGCTGAATATGTCGGAAGGCGCCGTGCGAGTGGCCGTGCATCGACTCCGGAGGCGGTATCGCGAATTGCTGCGCGAGGAAATCACGCAGACCTTGTCCGATCCGGCCTTGGCGGACGAAGAAATGCAGGCGCTATTCAGCGCACTCAGTTAGGCACGTTCGGGACAAAAATTCCCCTTTTTTGTTTTGACCTCTTTCCGGATCAGCAGTAGAAACGACTCAGAAAGGATGGATTGGGTATGCAAAGGGAAATGATAAGACATCCGGAAGCATTCAATAAATTTGCTTTTATCGCGCCCCCGCCATCTCGCGCCGCCCTCGACCGGACCCCACGACACTCCACAAACGTGCTGCCGGCGTCTCGCCGGCAGAAGCGCCTCTCTCCCCACAGCTCCCGCCGACATTCCGGGTAATTCCGGGTAATTCCGGGTAAAATTTTGAAAAAAAATGGATAATCAGGCACCCGGTCGCGGCAAACTCAACTTGCCCAGCCCTCCGCGATTAAGCACCGTGCAAGGAACAAAGCGCGGCTGTGTCGAAGACCAGCCGCAGCAAGGTTGCCAACTCAAAGGCTTGCACATGTACATAACTTCCCGGCTATTTCTAACGTTTGAAGATTTTTCTCTCGCATCCCTCGCGCGAGTACCAAGTGACGCTGGATTGACGCCCCAAACAACCGCCAGTACCTTTTAGCCATGACCGAAGCGCCCACAACTGAACCCTTGCCAGTAGATCGTCTGCGAATGCGCAAGGGCATGTCTCCCGAGCAAGCCGGCCCGCTCTCGCGCGAAATTTTAGCCCTCAAAAAGCAATTGAACGCCGTCATCCTCGCGCACAATTACCAAGTGCCCGAAATCCAGGATGTGGCGGATTTCGTGGGCGATTCCTTGGGCCTCTCGCAACAAGCCGCGAAAACTGACGCCGATGTCATTGTCTTTTGCGGCGTTCATTTCATGGCCGAAACGGCCAAGATACTGAATCCCAATAAAATCGTCGTGCTGCCGGACAAGGATGCCGGTTGTTCGCTCGAAGAAAGCTGTCCGGCTGGCAAACTCGCGGCGTTGCAGAAGACGAATCCCAATTTCTGGACCGTCGCTTACATCAATTGCAGCGCCGAAGTAAAAGCGCTCAGCGACGTCATCGTCACCAGCGGCAATGCGATCAAAATCGTCAATGCCGCGCCGAAGGACAAGGACCTCCTGTTTGTGCCCGACGAAAACTTGGGCGCGTGGGTGATGGAACAAACCGGCCGGCACATGACGCTTTGGAAAGGCAATTGTTACGCCCACGTGGAATTCCGCCGCGACGCCCTGCTCCGCCTGCGCCAGCAATTTCCGGACGCAAAAATCGTTGTTCATCCCGAAAGCCTGCGCGAAGTCCGCGACTTGGCCGATGCCGTGGCATCCACCGAGAAGATGATTACCTATTGCAAAACCGATCCCGCTAAACAGTTTGTGATCGTCACCGAATCGGGAATCATTCATCGGATGCAAAAGGAATGTCCGGGCAAGGAATTCATCTGCGCGCCGACCTTCGATGTCATGCGCATGCCCACGGACAATTGCCGCTGCAGCGAGTGCAAATACATGAAGATGAATACGCTCGAGAAAGTGCGCGATTGCATGAAGAACCTCGCCCCGCGCATCGAATTGCCCGAGCACATTATGAAACGCGCCCGCCTGCCCATCGAGCGCATGCTGGAGATTTCCGCGCGGCCCGCGACTGCTTAAAAGCTAGCTCTTCGCCCTCGCGCCCGGTATAAAACCCACCCATGTCTCATTACCGAATCGGCATCATTGGCGGCAGCGGGCTCTATCACATCGAAGGATTCACGAATCAAAAATGGGTCAAAATCAAGACCCCCTTCGGCGCGCCATCCGATGATTTCCTCACCGGCACTCTCGCCGGTCGCGAGGTGGTTTTTCTCCCGCGCCACGGCCGCGGACATCGCGTCATGCCGAGCGAGTTGAACCATCGCGCCAACATCTGGGCGATGAAGAAGCTCAACGTGGCCTGGATCATCAGCGCCAGCGCCGTCGGCTCGCTCCAGGCGAAATACAAACCCTGCGATCTCGTGATGATCGATCAGTTTATCGACCGCACCAAACGCGATTTCGAGCACACCTTTTTTGGCCGAGGCATCGTGGGCCACGTCGCCTTCGCGGAGCCGATCGCCGAAGAGCTTCGCCAGTTGCTCGTGAAAAATGCGCGCGCTCTCAAAGGGCGCGTCCACGACGGTGGCGCCTACGTGAACATGGAAGGCCCGGCCTTCAGCACGCGCGCCGAATCCCAGACCAATCACAAACTAGGTTACGATGTCATCGGCATGACCAATCTCGGCGAAGCCAGATGCGCGCGCGAAGCCGAGATTGCCTACGCGACGATCGCGATGATCACCGATTACGACGCCTGGAAAACCGATGAGGCGCACGTGACGGTGGAAATGGTGATCGACAACCTGCGCAAAAACGCCGAGATGGCCAAGGCGATCATTGCGAAAACGATCCCGCAGATTCCCACCGAACCGAACTGGCCGTGCCACGACGCCTTGCGCAACGCCATCATGACGGACAAAAAGCTTTGGCCCGCGAAAACGAAGCAGCAGTTGAAGCCGTTGCTCGCGAAATATCTGTAAGGATCGGCAATTCAGGCATAAAAAAGCCGTTCCGCATCGCACGGAACGGCATTCTTAAGCCTGCGGCTTCCCGGCCGCTCAGGCTTCAAAGGATTTGCCGCAACCACAGCTCTGCCTGGCGTTGGGATTCGAGAGCTTGAACCCGCCGCCAGTGAGCGCGTCGCTGAAATCGACAACGGTGCCGCGAAGATATTTCGCGCTGAAAGGATCCACGAGCGCGGAGACGCCGTGCATTTCCACGAGGAAATCGTCCGGGCGTTTTTCGTCGAAGACCATGGAATACTGCATCCCCGAACAGCCGCCTTGCTCCACGAACAAGCGCAATGTCTTGCCGGTATTTTCCGGCTGCGTCAGCATGTTCTTAACCTCTGCCGCCGCGCTGGGAGTGAGCGATATGACCGGGTCGGTTGTGGTGACGGTTTCCATACTTCTCAATGGAACGTAACAGCGGCGCGTGCCTGTGTCAAACGATGGGCGCCAAAGGGAACAAATCGGACGGAGCGCGGCTCTGTGAGCCGCAGCGTGCTCTAGTGGCAGAACGTTTTGCGAAATCTGACGCTCTCGGTTTGCTGAGTTGCTGCGGGTCGCAGACCCGCGCTCCGCACATTCACGGGTTTTTCACGTGCGGCAGCAGCTTGTCCATTTTCTTTTGACAGATGGTCGCCTGCACTGGCAGAAGCTCTTTGAGCTGTTTGTAAAGATTGTATGCCACCTGCCATTTTTGCAATGACTCGGCAAGCTGGGCGGCGGCCATGCCGGATTTTTTTGTCCACAGCGGCGATGGCCTGCTGGAATCATTTAATCCCTTGAAAAACGTGTCGACGTATTGGTCCAGGGCTTGTTTCAGCAATTCGGTTTGTTCATCACCGGTTTTAAGCGCCGCTTGATTTTCCATGGTGGTGCCGAGCTTGAACCGCGCTTCGCTCCGCGCGTCGGGCATGGCGGCAGGTGAGTCGATCACGGTCAGATAAGCATTCGCGGCATTGGTGTATTGAACCGGGTCCTTGGCGCCGAGCGCAAAGTAACAATCCCCGATTCTGCCCCAAGCCTGGGCCGCCTGCCAGGTGCCCGGTTCCTTTTGCGGAATTGTTTTCAGCACCCCAATGGCTTCGTTTAAATCCGCCGTTTTATTGGTGGAATCCCGGCTGATGGTCGCGTCCGCGTAGGCGATGGTTGCCTGCACCTGAAGGTCGAGCGGGCAATCCGGGCTCCAGAGATTCGTGAAATAACTGATCGCCGCCCGGTAATCAAAGCGCATCATGGCCGAGCGTCCGGCCATCATGCGCGCTTCGCATATCAAATCCGATGACGGCCAATTCGTGTTTTGGAACACGAGTTGGTAATTGAATTCCGCCGTGAAATAATCGCCATGCCGGAAATAAAAATCACCGGTCCAATATTGCGCCCGCGCCGCCAATTCGTTTGTGGGAAAATGCGCGATGAAATTGGTGAATTGGATCAGCGCGTTGGTTTCGCGCCCGGCCATGTATTCGTCCCACGCCACGCTGAATTTCACCACCGGCATCAGCGAATGTCCCGGGCGATAATCGTTCATCCACGAGTGGTAATGCGCGATGGCCTCGTCCCATTTCCGTTCTTCCTCGTAAGTGCGCGCGATGGCGAGGCGCACCTCGGACAAAAGCGGGTTGGCGGGATACAGCTTTTCAAACTCCGCAAACAATTCGCGCGCGGCGGCGGGGTCCTTCTGTTCCGTCAATCCCTGGCCCGTCAGCAACAGAGCGGAGGGTCCGGCAAACCCATTCGGGTACCAGGTCAGGATATTTTTCAGCGCGCTGCCGGCGGCAACCATGTTTCGTTCGTTCAAGGCTGCCCGCGCGGCTTGATACAGCGCGCGCTCGATGAAGTGCCGATCCTCCGCTTCTGGAAGCGAGCCATACTTTTCGGCCACCGCATTGTAGTTCATCAATGCCGCCGCGTAATCCTTCAACTCGAACTGCGCATCCGCCCATTTGAATCGCGCTTCGGCCTGTTCTTCGGAAAAGGGCAGCCGGACAGCGGCGTTGCTGAATGCAAACTGGCTGGCCGCGTAATTCGTTTGCTGCCAGAGGCACCAGCCCTGATCCAGATAGGCTTTGCCGGCGAATGGGCCGTTCGTCAGGCGGTCAAATTCCACCATCGCTTCCTGAAGCAGGTTCGTATCGCCACACGTGAGATTCGTATCCGAGCCGGACAGGGCCTGTTTTAGGCGAACTTCGCCCAGCGCAAGCGTTGCCTCTTCGGCCGCCGGCGGCGTCGGAAATTGCTCCAGATAGCCGGAAAGGCTCTGCACCGCTTCGCATAATTTATTCTGTTTCAAATCAAGCTCGGCAATTTTCAAAACGGCGCGGTGCTGCTGGTCGGATGGAACCTGGGGCGCCAGATTGTTTGTGTAGGCATCGACTGCTTTGTCCAAATTTCCCAGCCGTTCCAGAACCTCGGCCCGAAAAGCGGACCCCAGCGCCAGGTTGGTCCGGTCTTCTGTCAGCAGCAGGTTTTCCGAGCTGCGCAGCGCATCATCGAGCCGCCCCTCCGCCCGCTGCAAGCGCGAGGCGAGATAATCGCGCTGCCAGCGCAACTGCGTGTTCATCGTCTGCTTGTCCAACGCCTGAAGCGTTTTTTCAACGCCCGCGATGTTTCCCTGTGCCAATTGCGCCTCGCCCAACAGCAGAAAACCGGACGCCATGATTTCGCTCACCGCGCCCTGACGGACCGATTGCTGAAAAAGCCCGTTCGTTTGCTCCAGTAACTGGACCAACTCCGGCCAGCGCTCCATTCTGGCATACGCGCCGGCTTCCCGGACGGTGGCGTCGAGCGCCTCGCGGGAATCGCGATATTTTCGCAGCATTTCTTCAAATGTGTCCACCGCCCCCTGATAATCTTTTTTGTCGAAGCGCGCCTGGCCGAGCCAGTAAAGATATTGCGGCGCTAGTCGGTTCGTCTGGTTGGCGGAAAGCAGGTCGATCGCTGAATTGATTTTTCCGGATGCAAGCATCGCTTGCGCCTCATCAAGGATGGCTTCCGGCACATGAATCGATTTCGGATACTTGTGGACGAAATCGGCAAAATCCTTTTCCGACATGTCCTTCGAAAGGTCGAATTTTGCCTTCGCCACGGAGAACGCGTTCTCCTCGGCCGAGTTGGCGGCGAGAACGGGCATGGCGCCGAGAATGAACGCCAGCAGAATTAAAATCCAGCGACTTGCACGAACCATTGGGAGGAGTGTAGCGGATTCGCGGCGCGCGCAAAGTTTGAAATGCTCAACCCGCCGGCACAACGGCGCCATTCAGCACTTCCCGAAGATACCGCCCGGTATGACTCGCCTCGCATTCGATGATTTTCTCGGGAGGTCCTTGCGCCACGATTTGTCCGCCGCCATCACCGCCTTCGGGGCCCAGATCAATGATCCAATCCGCCGTCTTAATCACGTCCAGGTTGTGCTCGATGATCAGCAGCGTGTTGCCCGAGGCGCGGAGCTTGAACAGCACTTCCAGCAGCTTTGCGACGTCATGAAAATGCAGGCCGGTGGTTGGTTCATCCAGGATGTAAAGCGTGCGTCCGGTGGCTTTGCGGCTAAGTTCGGAAGCGAGTTTCACGCGTTGCGCCTCGCCGCCGCTCAAAGTCGTGGCCTGCTGACCGAGCCGAATATAGCCCAATCCGACTTCGGCGAGCGTCAGCAACGGATCGTAAATCTGCGGCACAGCGCGGAAAAATGTCACGCCTTCATCGACGGTCATGTCGAGCACATCGGCGATGTTTTTTCCTTTGTAGGTGATTTCGAGCGTCTCGCGATTGTATCGGCGGCCATTGCACGCCTCGCAGGTGACATAGACGGGCGGCAGAAAATGCATCTCGATCTTGATCAAGCCATCGCCTTCGCATTTCTCGCAACGGCCGCCTTTGACATTGAAGCTGAAACGTCCCGCGTCGTATCCGCGCACGCGCGCGGCGGGCAGGCGCGAGAACAGATCACGGATGGCGTTGAACATTCCGGTGTAAGTGGCTGGATTGCTTCGCGGCGTGCGGCCAATGGGCGTTTGGTCAATAACGATGACCTTGTCCAGTCCTTCAAAGCCCTTCAAGGCCCGATGCGCGCCGGGGCGCTCCTTGGATCCAAAAAATTTCCGGAACAAGGCGCGCCGCAGAATGTCATCCACGAGCGTGCTTTTTCCCGAACCGCTGACACCCGTGACACACGTCAGGGTGCCCAGCGGAATGCGGGCATCCACATTTTTCAAATTATTTTCGGTTGCGCCGAGGACTTCCAGCCAGCCTTTTTCGGGCGATGGCTTGACGCGCTGCTTTGGAACCGGAATGGTCAATTCGCCGGTCAGGTATTTTGCAGTCAGCGAATGCGGATCCGCCAGGACATCGTCCAAAGTGCCGGCTGCCACGAGTTCGCCGCCGCGGACGCCGGCGCCGGGCCCGAGATCGAGAATGTAGTCCGCGTGACGAATGGTGTCCGCGTCATGTTCGACCACCAAAACGGAATTGCCGAGATTCCGGAGCCCTTCGAGCGTGCGCAAGAGGCGGTCATTGTCACGTTGATGCAGGCCAATGCTTGGCTCGTCCAGGATGTAAAGCACGCCCACCAGACCAGCGCCAATTTGGGTGGCAAGCCGGATGCGTTGGGCTTCGCCGCCGCTCAACGTGCCGCTTTCGCGATCGAGCGTCAGGTAGCCAAGGCCGACGTTGCGCAGAAAACCGAGGCGCGCGCGTATTTCCTTGATAATGTCGCTCGCGATTTTTTCCTGAAATTCCGTGAGCTTGAGCGTGGCGAAAAAGGCATCCGCTTTGTCCACGGAAAGCGCGCAAACGTCCATGATGGAAAGGCCGGGAATGACGAATGACGAATGACGAATGGGAGTGGCGGCCTTTCCATTCGTCATTCGGAATTCGTCATTTAACAAACGGACGGCCAAAATTTCAGGCTTGAGGCGCTTGCCCCCACAGGCATCGCAGAATTGCGGCGACATGAAAGCTTTAAGCCGGTTTTTGGTAAACTCGCTTTCGCTTTCGTGATAAAGCCGTTCCAGATTGGGAATCACGCCTTCAAACGGCCGCGTGATTTTGCTCTGCTTGCCCGCCCGCCAGAAGGTGAAATCGATTTCCGTCGCGCCCGAGCCCCTCATGAGCGCGCGTTTGAACTCCTCCGCCAAATCCTTGTAGGGAGTTTCCATGCTGATTTTGTAATGCTCGGCCACCGCGCGCAGCATGGCTTTGTAATAAACCACCATGCGCTTGCCGCCGCGCCGCCACGGCAACACCGCCCCCTGCTCCAGCGATTTTTCCCCGTCGGGCACGATCAGATGCTCATCGAAAACCATTTTCTGACCCAATCCATGGCAGATCGGGCAGGCGCCGTTCGGCGCATTGAAGGAAAAATGCTTCGGCGTCAACGGCTCGTAACTTTTACCGGTGGCCGGGCTGAAATTGCGGTTGGAATGAAGCGTTTCAATCCACTCCGCCGCGCCACGATTGGCGGAAGCGTCCGTCTCGACTTTGGACTTTGGGCTTTGGGCTTTGGACTCACCCTCCCCCAATTGATGCAAGGTGATCAAAATGCCCTCGCCCCATTTCAGCGCGGTTTCGACGGAATCCGAAAGCCGGACGCGAATTTTGTCATCAATGACCAATCGATCCACGACCGCCTCGATGGTGTGCCGTTCCTTGGGGTCCAGTTTGATGCGAACGCCATCGGCCAGTTCCATGATCGCGCCATCCACGCGGGCGCGAACAAAGCCTTCGCGAGCGAGGCGCTCAATCACATCGCGAAATTCGCCCTTCTGATCGCGCACGACCGGCGCGAGAATCATTACCCGCGCGCGCGGCGGCAGCGCGAGAATTTTGTCGACGATATCACTGGTCGTTTGCGTGACAATTGGAACGCCGGTGTCCGGACAAAACGGCTGGCCGATATGCGCGTACAGCAAACGGAGGTAATCGTAAATTTCGGTGGTCGTGGCAATGATGGAGCGCGGGCCGGAGCCGGAACTGCGTTGCTCGATGGCAATGGCCGGCGACAGTCCCTCGATGAAATCCACATCCGGCTTCTGCATCTGGTCCAGAAATTGGCGGGCGTAGGCGGAGAGCGACTCCACATATTTGCGATGCCCCTCGGCGTAGATGGTGTCGAAGGCGAGCGAGGATTTTCCGGAACCGCTTAAGCCGGTGATGACGACCAGCTTGTCGCGCGGGATCTGGAGCGTGAGGTCCTTGAGATTATGCTCCCGCGCTCCGCCAATTTTGATGAACTCTTTGCTCACAGACTCGAATTTTCCAAAACAGACAATCGGAAAATCTAACCGAGATTTCAGAAGAAGCAAAGGAGATAGCGAAAAAAGGACAAAAATTGGCCGGCCACCTATTGATTCCAGCGTCCTTTCAGGACGCCTCCGTAATGCTGGAATTACCAGCCACTGCGTGGCTGGCTAATATCCCGGGTCGCGTCGCGACTGGCGCACGGTTCTACCAATCGCGAGGCACCTCACGGCACCTGGACGATGTTATAGAACAACAAACCGCCGGACGAACCCGGGGCGGCGAAGGTCATGGACGTGCCGGTGGCGACGATATCCGTGAGCGCACCCCAATTCGGCGCGCCCAGGCTGGAGTTGGTGCGGATTTCGTACTTCTCGCCCACAACGGTGGGGCTCCAATTCAAGATGTTCGAAGCGCCGGCCCGCGTGGCCGTCGAGTCGATCGGCTGTCCGCTCACGAGCATACCGTTGGTTGGCAATGTAGCGCGGATCATGTAGCTGATCGGGTTCGAACTTTGGTTCGGCACGCCCAAAAACCAGGACACGGCATTGATATCATGCGTGGCGCTATTGGTTCGAATGACGATTTGCTCGTAGTTCGTTCCGGGGTTCGTGCTGCTCGCGAAATACGGCGACGTCACCGGCAACGTGTCCCGTTGCACGGTCAGATCGCCATTGCCTGTCAGATTGTAGAGCTCGAACAACACCGCGGCATTCGTCTGCGTGATGTCGAACGAGAAGAAATTCGTCGCGCCGGCAGCGGTCGTGAAACTGACTGCCACGCCATCGGTGAGCGGAATGACGCCCGAATTCGAGACCGAACCGTTGGAGAGGAGCAACCGGTAAAACCGGAACGATCCCAAACCGCCGGATTGCGAGCCATCATCCAGGAACGTGAAAATGCTGTTCGTCGGACTGACATACGTGCTGTAACTCACAATGTTGGAGAACGTATTCCAAGTCGGTGGGAGCGTGGAAGAGTATTGCACCTGGAACAGGTCGTTCGTGGGCGCAAACCAGGTCAGCAGGAAGTTGTTGGTGCCGCCAATGTTCGTGAGGACGATGCTGGAAATCGGAACCGGATTGGTCGAACCTCCGAGCGGCGCGACGAGGTGGAAATCAACCCTCACCGAATAAGTCACCGCGCCCGCGTTGGTGTTCTGCACGCCGAGATAATACGTGCCACCCGGCGCCAGGCGCGGAATGTTGTTGCTGAGGATCGACGCGCCGGTAGTCAAATTTGTGATCAGCAGGAAGTCGTCAACGTTCGTAACCGTGGGCGGGCTGTTTGTGCTGAGCCACACGTTCAGCGGGCCAGTGCCCGATAACAGGAGGTTCGTGGCGACATCGGCGTTGGCCGGCACGTTCACCTGATAAAACGCCACGCTGCCGGACGGCGCTGAGTTGCTGACGGTGGTGTCAGCCGGTAATGTCGGGATGACCGTCGCCGGATTCAGCAGGATCAACCGATAGAACTTGCCAGTGCCCAACCCGCCGTCCTGCGAGCCGTCATCGAAGAATTCGAACTCACTGTTCGTTGGGGTAATGTACGTATGATAGCCAATGATGTTGGTAAACGTGTTGTACGGCCCCAACAAACCCGAACTCCATTGCACTTGGAACAAGGCGTTCGTTGGCGCATACCAGACCAGCAGGAACCCGTTATTGGTTTGCGTCACCGTGGAAATGGGCGGCGCAGTCGTCAGCGGCGGCGGCGGGTTGGTTGCCGGGGGAGGCGTGGAATTCAACGAGATGAGCCGATAGAACCGGCCACTGCTAAAGCCGCCGGTCTGCGAGCCGTCGTCAAAGAACTCGAATTCGCTGTTCGTCGGATCAATGAACGTATGATACCCAACGATGTTGGTGAATGTGTTGTACGGCCCCAGCAAGTTCGGGCTCCATTGCACCATGAAGTACTCGTTCGTCGGCGCATACCAGACCAGCAGGAACCCATTCGTGCTGTTGATATTGGTCTGTGTGACCGTGGAAATCGGGACTGCGTTGGTCACGGGCTGCGACGGGGCATTCGTTAACAGATGGAAATCCACCTCCAACGTATACGTCACCGGGGTCGCATTCGTGTTCTGCACACCCAGATAATAGGTGCTTCCCGGGACGAGGAGCGGATTACTATTGGAGCCGAGGATTGACGTGCCCGTGGCCGCGTTCGTGATCAACAGGAAGTCGTCAAGGTTCGTAATTGTCGGCGGACTGTTGGTGCTGAACCACACGTTGATCGGGCCACTGCCCAATGTCAGCAGGTTCGTGCCAAAATCGGCGTTCGTCGGCACATTCACCTGATAGAACGTCAAGCTGCCAGTTGGTGCGGAGTTCGTGACCGGCGTGCCGATAGGCAACGACGGTGGAGGCGGTCCGGTCAGCAGGATGAGCTGATAGAATCGCGGCGAACTGAAGCCGCCGGTCTGCGTGCCATCGTCAAAAAATTCGAACTCGCTGTTCGTCGGATCGATGAACGTATGATATCCCACGATATTCGTGAATGTGTTGTACGGCCCCAGCAAGTTCGGGCTCCATTGCACCATGAAGTACTCGTTCGTCGGCGCAAACCAGACGAGCAGGAATCCATTCGTGCCATTGATATTGGTTTGCGTGATGGTCGAAATCGGGACTGGGTTCGTGATCGGGCCCGAGTTCGTGAAGAAGTGGAAATCCACCTGCAGGACATAGCTGACCGGGAAGTTGTTCGTATTCTGCACGCCGAGATAATAGGTCGATCCCGGAATGAGCTGCGGTGAAGTCGCGGTGTCGACGATGGACGTGCCATTGACCGCGTTGGTCAACAACAGGAAGTCGTCCGGACTGCCCACCGTCGGCGGAGTATTGGTCGAGTACCAGATATTCAACCCGCCATTGATTGCGAAGAGCAGCATGTTGGTGGCCGCATCGACATTCGTCGGCACATCGACGCGGTAATAAATCAAGCCACCGGTCAGAACACTATTGGTCTGCGGCTCGTTATTTGTGATGGTCAGCATGATCGGATTCGTTGAGAGCAGCGTCGGCGTGAGCGCCAGGCTATGGAAATAACCGCTCGATATGGCCACCACATTGGTCAGACCCGCGGGGGTCAAAGCCTGGCCGGCCGTATTGTCACCCCAACCGATGACCGTGCCATCGCTCTTCAAGGCCAGGCTATGGAATCCACCTGCGGCCACGGCCACGACGTTGCTCAAGCCCGGCGGAACATTGGTCTGGCCGGAACTATTATCGCCCCATGCGACCACGGTGCCGTCATTTCTTAGGGCAAGACTGTGGTAATTTCCGCCGGCGATGGCGACGACATTCGTCGCGCTCGGGGGCACATTAGTCTGACCGGCGCTATTGTCACCCCAGGCCACGACCGTTCCGTCGTTGCGAACCGCGAGGCTATGATAGCTGCCACCCGACACTTCAACGACATTGGTCAAACCGACGGGCACGTTGGTGAGGCCGAAGAAGTTCGCGCCCCAGGAGACGATATTTCCGCTATTCTGCAACGCCAGGCTGGCGTAAGTGCCGCCGGCAATCATCACTACGTTGGTCAACGTCGGCGGCACATTGGTGACGCTCAGGATGTTGCCGCCCCAGGCAGCGACCGTGCCGCCCGCTTTCAACGCCATGCTCGAGTACTGGCCGCCGGCAATCGCCAGCACATTGTTCAGCCCGGGAGGCACATTGGTTTGGCTGAAAGTGTTGTCGCCCCAGGCCACCACTGTGCCATTATTCCTCAGCGCCAGGCTGTGATCATAGGCGCCGGCGATGGCCACCACGTTGCTCAACCCGGGCGGCACTTCCGCCTGTTTGACATAATCAGCGCCCCAAATCACGACCTTCGCTTCGTCCAGCGTCTGATCGAAGCCTTTCACAACACCCAAAAGGTTGCTCACCACGAGCCGGAAGTGATACGGCACGTTGGTAATCAAGCCAGTGATGGCCGCCGGTGTATAGACGACATTGAACGAATTGCCGACGTTCACCGGGGGCGTTTGGTTTCCGTAAAGGGTGTTCGTGCCCCACTCATACCACGCCACGGCCGGCAGCCCATTCGGCGTCGCCATACCGTTCAATTTGGCACTGGTGCCCGTCACTGCCTGCGCCGGTTGCGTGAAGGCAAAAGGAGCAAATGGTTGAAGCACCGTCACTATAAAGTAATTCGTCGCGCTCAGACTGTTATTAGACAAGGCATATGCGTTGGTATCTGTCACAACATTTGTGATGTAGTACACTTGCCCCGCCTGCGCCAGTGTCGGTGTCCACGTGAAGATGCCGTTGTTATCGATTGACGCGCCGGCGGGAGGATTCAATAACGTGTACGACAGCGGATTGTACGGAATATCCAAGTCCGCGGCCGTATTCGTCACGGTGAGGGTGTTGAAAGGCAGAATGGTGTAATTGGTCGGATTAGGAACACCCGGCGGCCAGAACGGCGGCATGTTCGTTTCGTTGACGGTTAACTGGAAGACGTTCGTTGCGTGCGCGGGCGGTATGCCATTGTCCGTGGCAATGGTGGTGATGATATATACACCGGGCCCCTGGGCTTCACTCGGCGTCCACGTGATGATGCCGTTGTTGGGATCGATGGTCGGTATCGGGACCAGAGTCAGATTAGTCAGCGGCCAACCGTGCGCAAGCACCGCGTTCGTATCGATGACCGTCGATATCGTATAGGTGATCGTCGCGTCGAGGTCGGAATCAACCGCGCCATTGGTGATGCTCAATGGTATCAACTCGTTCGTTGCAAAAGTGGCCGGCGGCGGATTGGTGAAGATGATAATGTTCGTGGACAAGCCGGCGTTCGTGATTGGAACGGTGCTGACGAATACGCTGACGGTCACCGGGCCGAAATGAGCCATCGTGTCGAGATTCGTGACCATGTAGTTGAACGAGGCGAATCCGCCGTTGGTGCCATTGCCGAAATTGTTGGTTGGCGTGAATACGGCAATGTCTGGGCCAATGCTGGTGCACGAGTTCGTGAGGTAAACCGTGCCATTGGTCCCATTGGAAACGCCGAAGAGCAGGTTGCCGGTGTTGCCTGAAAGCACATGAAGATCAACATCAACCACGGTGTTGCTGACGGTGAGCGCATGCGGCACACCGAGCCAGTTCATGTATTCTTCCAGATCGGTGTAACCATCGCCATCGCGGTCAAGGGTCGGACTGAAATTGGTCGGATTTTCATTGAGCGTGATTTCCCAGAAATCCGGAATACCGTCCCGGTCAACGTCAGCGTACGGGAGCAAAGTCGTCGTCTCCGAGTTGGTCGTGCCGGTGGCGGACAAGATGGAGTCTTTTCCGAGGCTGCCAGCATTGTAAATCGACTGAATCTCGCATTGGGAGAGCGCCCGATCGTAAATGGACCATTCATCCATGGCGCCGTCAAACACACTGCGCGGACTGGATGCCGTGGCTAGATACGTGCGGGCTCCAATCAACAAATTGGTGTAGCTGGTGTGCGGCGTGAAATTGCCAAAATTCTGAGATGCTACGATCGCTCCATTGATGTAGAGCGCGCCGATTCCAGAATTCTTGTCATACGTGACCGCCACATGCTGCCAAGCGTTGGCAGTAAGCGCACCCTGTGGCGAATCGATTATGTGGTCGACCAGGTCCGTCCCTCTGACATTTACCTGCAACATCCCGGTGGGTTCGACCGCAAGGTTAACGCCCACGTCCGACCCGTTGGGAGACCCAAGAACGCGTTCCCATTCGGAAAGCAGTTCTTCTCGTGAAACCGTGATGGGATTGATCCACCCTTCAATCGTCATGCCGGATCCGGCTCCGACGTTGAGGCTAGGGCTTCCTGACTGCACCAGCACGTACGACCGGGCGCCATCCAGGGAAAAGGCCTGGTTGACCTCACCTGGTGCGAATCCAACTCCGTTCATCAAGGTGCCGTTGTTTGGACCGACGCTGTCCAGGGCGTTACCCTCCGCCTTCCACCACGAGGCCATTCCGGACAAAAGCGCCGGCCCATTTGTGTTCGCCGATTGTAACCGCACCCGCTGCACGATTCCCCGATCGAGTGCATCCCGTTTGAACAGGGAAGTTCCGGCAAAGTCGAGCACCCGCTCATAAGCAATAAATGCTTCATCTGGCGCAGTCGGCGGAATCTCAAAGGGATGACTGAACTCGGTGAACCTGTTTGAGAACATGCCCCAACTGGTGTTCGCGCCATCCAGAATGCTATTTCCATTGGTATCGATGAAATTGTTAGTCTGGAATATCCAGGTATCAGGCGTGCCACCCCAGAAGGCAACATTCGTGAATACGGAATTCGAACCGGCGATAAGATAATTCGCCGAGTAGTTCAGGAAATTCGTGAGGCCGCCGGGATTGTTCGCCAAATCATTGGTCGAGAGGCCGGCGAAAATGCCCCAATTGAAGATCACGTTATTTACGAAATCGAGAGAAACATCTTCGCCAATTGCCGGGCTGGCACTGTAATTATCCGCGTAAAGATTATGATGCAAGGTGATGTCGCCGGAGCCGTAACGGACCACTGAACCGCCAAGGCTGCTATCGCTCTCATTTAGACTATCAGCAAGTACGGACCATTGCACAGTCACATTGGATGAGCCTAACACGGAAACAAGATTACCAGGACTGAATGCGACGGATACGTGATCAACGATGACATTCGAAGCGTTTGTAATTTGTAACGCGTCTGCGGCGATTGTCAGACTCATTGCGTCCAGGAACAGCCCTGAAGCGCCCGGGGTATCCGTTGACGCAAAGGAGAGCGATGTAGATGGCGATGTGGCTGTAAATACCAGCGACGTTGTATGCCAATTCAAACTGCTGAAAGAATTGGCGTAATTCCCAACAATGGTAGCTAATGATTGTCCATTAACCAACACAGCAGCTTGCGGGTCACGCGCATTAGGATTGGGAGTATAAGCAAATCTCAATCGATAGGTAGTACCAGCCACAGTTGAAATATTTGTAGATATTTGACCCGGGTTATCACCATTAAGGTCAATAAAGTACTTTCCATCAAACGGCATCCCTCCGCTTGGAGGCGCATTAGTAAGTAAATCGATTGAGCCAGAGTCGACCACCCAGCCTCCACTGAAATGAATTCCAGCGGGAATACCGCCGGTGTTTGCGATGCCTGCCTCAAAACTGCCACCTTCAAAACTATTCGTCCAAACCCAGTTAGTCTGAGCCGGCCGAAAACGCATATACCTCAAAATAATATCATGCGCATCCTTCACGTAAGTCGTCGCGCCTGCGACAGTGATCCCATCCCCCGGCGCGGTCTGGCCGGCGATTGTCAGGTTCGAGTTCGTGATATACAACGGTGAAAGCAGGTTGATGGTTCCGAATGTGTCAAACACTATGGTTTCGGCGCCATTGGTCTGCGTCACGGCGTCGCGCAAGCTGCCCCGACCGGAATCTGCCAGCGTGGTTATGTGATAAACATTCGTACCGAGCGCACCGCCGCGCGTGGAGGCGCCGGAGCCTTCCGCATTGGGGAACGATGGGAACGTATTGGTGTCGATCTCCGCCAGGATTGTGAAATTGATCGGATTCGTTTCGTTGTTTGGCACGCCGAGATACCAGCTCACATCCACATTCGTAAGCGCCGAATTTGTGCGGACGAAAATGATCTCCGCAGTGTCCCCCGGCAGCCGGCTGGTTTGCAGGAACGGTGGATAAAGCGGCAGCGCGTTGGTCTGCACGGTCAAATCGCCATCTCCGGTCTGATTGAACAACTCAAAATGAAGCCCAAGGTTCGTCACCCCCGCCAGCGGGACATTCGTCACCGAGAACTTGAAGAAATTGGTCAAGTCAGCGCCCGGCCCCATGTTGGTAAAAGTGAGTGGCACCCGGTTGGTCAACGTAATGACATTAGGTACTCCATCCAGTTCCTTCGCCAGAACCGAGAACTTGACCGTATTGGAAGCTGACGATTGATCATTCGCCAGAGCGCGCTTGATGACATCGAGATACCACGGGCCGGCGGAAAGCGGCACCGGCGCCGAATTCGTGAGCACGTAAATGGTCTCGTCCGAATTGCTCCCGGCAAAACTGCCATAATCCGCATTGAGCAGGCTTGGCAATGGCAGCCCTTTGCGCAATACAAGGTCCGCGTTGCCAGTGAGTTTCAATAGCTGGAATGTCGCTTCCACCGCGTTGGACGTCACATTGAAAACAAACGGTTGCTCCAGATCGTTCGTATTCAGGAAGCTGGTGAATGGCACGCCATTCGACAACGCCACCATGTTGAAATCCACTTCCACGACAACTGTTGCCGGCGTGGTGCCGGTGTTTTGCACGCCTAAATAATACGTTTGTCCCGGTATCAAGGGCGGTGAAGTGGGCGGGTTCGCACTGATGATTTGCTTGGGAATCGTAAAGAGGAAATCAGGGCCGCCCCCTCCGATACCCGGCGGAGTCGTTTGATTGAACAACAAGTTCACAGGCCCGGTCGACGACACCAAAATGTTGGTCGCAAAATTCGCCCACGAGGGCACGAACACCTGGAAATACGCGATTTGCCCCGGTGGCACGGTATTGGTCCCCGGAGTCTGCGGGCTCAATTGGATCGGTGTCGGAGTATTCGTCTGCAGGATGAGTTGCAGTTCCCAACTGACCAGTTCAGCGTTCGTGCTGATGGCGCCCGTGCGGGCGTCGCGAATTTCAAGAGTCCACGCGCCGGTATCGCCCGGAAGTCCGGTGCCGTTCGCGTTGCTGCCCACCAAGATATCCAATGGCTGCTCGGGCAAATAATAGAGGTTCCCGGGCGGCTGCTGAATAACATTGAACGAATCGAGCAATACGCCCGGTTCCAATCCGGTGAATTGCACCGGCAATGAATTGCTTTGCGCCTTCAGCGAGAAACCCTGCACCTGCCATCCATTGTTTACGCCATAGATAAGATTCGTGATGTCACCGAAGGAAACCTGCGCCTCCGCCAGGCTCTCCGCGGGCGTGAGCGCCGGGTCGAACTTGCCAATATTCCGGTTGGTCGTCGTCGCCGAGATGCGATAGATCGACGCAATTTCCGCCGGGGACAGGAACCGGCTGTAAATGCTCATTTCATCCATCTCACCCCAGAAGAAATTGTTCGTGATGCGGCTCATGTCCTTGCCGATGAGCAGGTCGCCGCCCGTTTTCGGCACAAACACGCCCAAATTCGTCGTCGCGACATTGGTGCCGCTGTAATAGAAGCTGGCCGCGCCCGTGTTCGTGTTGTAAGTGAGCGCCACGTGCTGATACATGTTGCTTTGTATCAATCCCGGCGGTGAGAAAAACTCGTGCGGCACGCCGTTCGTGTCGAAAATATTCGCATAAAGCCGGCCATTGCCCGGCGTCGATGCGTTGGTCACCGAAATCCAGAATTGCACGCCATTCGTTTGGATCTCATCCACCTCGACCACGCCGAACGGCTTATTCGTAACGCCGCTGCACGTCAGACCGTCGTTATCCAGCATCGTCCAATTGCCCGGATGCGAATTGGTTGGGCCGAGAATTGCGACATAATGCGCCACGCCACAATTGGTCGGCTGACCAATGTCCCAATTGGTGTAACCGATGTTACTGTCGCCGGTGGACCAGGAGAAATTCTGGCCGGTCACATCATTCGTCAGGCCGATCCACATGGTGAAATTCGTGCCGCCTCCGAAATTCGCGAACGTGTCATAGATCCAATTTTGCTCATTCGCATCATTGACTTCGGCCAGATGTCCACCGAGCGCCTGCGCCCAAAGCTCCGACGTCGTCCAGTTCGTCGAATTAAGCATGTAATAGTAGTGACCGTTGTCGCGATTGAGGAAAGGCCCCGCCACGATGGACAGATTCGAAACGCTCTGCCCATCGACAACCGAATTCGTCGGCACCTTCGCGAGCCATTCCACCAGCGGTTGCTGGAAGTCGACATTGGTCGGATTGATCCAGCCTTCCACCGTGAAGCCACTGCCTTGACCGACGTCGAGCGATTTCGATTGGCGGACCTGCACGTAGGTGTTCGTGCCGGCAAAATCGAACTCAAGGCCGGGATCCGTCATCGCAAACGCCTGGCCGACTTCGCCGGCCGGGAAATTAAACCGGCCAATCAGCGTGCCATTATTGCCCAGGAATTCCGGATCGCCGCTGTCGGTCGCATCCCCTTCTCCGCGGTACCAACCAGCAATGCCCGGACCGCGGTAGACGTAATTGATGGTGTAATTCTTCCCCGGTATCAGCGAAATCACGCGCGAGATCGAACCTTTGGCCAGTGCCAAATAATTGCTGCCGCTCGATGCAGTCAGCGGGTCGGTGACGATGCTGACCTCGTTCGTCGCCATGTTCAACAGGTTCGTGCCGGCAAAATAATTCGTCCGCACGAAAACATCGTTCGTCGTCATCGTCCAGCCGCCGAATGGATCAGCAATGTTTACCGGCGTGGTCGTCGGCGTGGCAATATATTGGCCGTTGGTCGCCGAATCGAAATCACTCAACGCGAAATTCGTCCCGTCATCTCCTGCGTCATAAGGCGGTATGGCGTACTTAATGGGTATGTCCGTGAGATTCGTATCATCGGTAAACGTAAGATACGTGAAATCCTGCGAAACGATTCGTGGCGTGTATTCCCACTCTGTCGAACTCACCGGATTATTGCCTCGGTTCATTATGATGGTGAGCGTGGACCCGTTGACGAGATTGAACGGAATGTTAAATGTGTTCGAGCCGCTGACGAATCCGGAGGAGAAAATTTCCAACGACCCATCAAACACTTCCAATTGATCGGGCACGGTGAAGAAATTGTAGTCAATCACCAGCGTTCCGGAGTTTACGCCCGGAGTGATCACGTTTGTGCTGGCATTAGGGCCGCCATTCTGGACGGCGCCGAAAAAGTTCGTGAAAATATTCAAGTGCCCCATGTTCGTGGCACTCACGCCGCCGCGATTTTCATACAACAAAATGCGCTGGCCCGTGGGACTGACGAGCGTCAGGTCCAAATCCGAAATGCGCGGATGTTTAAGTACCACACCGACGTTGATCGAAACAATCGGCAACGGGCTGGTCATGTAAATAGTGTTGTTCGTCACCGCATCATCCGGCAGCGATGTGATGCCGTTCGTTTCCACAATCGGCGTCGGGTTGGCTCCATTGATATCCAGCCCAAACGACCAGGTCAGCCGGACGGTCTGCGGCTGCGCGGTGGGATTGAATATGCCCACAAAATACCTGCCTGGCCGCAACGGAGGCAGTTGCGATCGGTCGACCGTGAGGCAGTCGCCCGGCGCGTTAATCAGCTTGGTATAATCATACGCCGTCGTTGTCGGATGCCCGCGATACAGCAAATACAATTGCACTGGACCGAGACTGCCGTTGAGGAAATCCACGCAAACGGTCATGTTGGTGGCCGCCGGCGGCACATCAATGAAATCATAGAAGAAGTGCCCGGGCGGAATGGTCGCCACTACGCCGTTGGTCCCCTCCTGCGGGTCGAGGCGGATGAAAACATTGTCCACACGCCCGGTATTGAACTCCGCGTTGTCCTCTTCGCGCAACAGCCACACGCCCGCGCCTTGCTGGCCAATGAAATCTTGCAGCGTGCCCGGGCCGTCCGGATGCTGCGAACCCGGAATGTCGCCTTCGTCGTTGTCCTCGTAAATAAGTTCCTGGTTGGTGGTGCCGTTTCCGAACGTGTGATTGTTCAGCACGACCGACTGCAGGGTATGGCTGAGGGAACCAAATAAGTCGCCAAAATTTTCGTGCTCGAGAAAATTGGTCACCACCACCCGGCGAACATTGATCGGCTGCACGGCAATCGCGACGGTCGTCGCAACGCCGGGTTTATCCGGGGTGCCGTCCGGTATGGTCGTCGGAACATTGATGCCATGCAGATATTCAATGCCATTGCTATCCACCTGGCTGAAAGGAATCCGCGAGAACACCGCAAGCAAGGCGTACTCGGCCGCCTCCTGGTCCTCGGATTTCACGCCGATGTAAAACACTTCGTTCGGCTGCGCATTGCTGAAAACAATTGTCTCCTCGCCACTCCGGCTGAGTGACTTGCTGGCCGCGGAAACCACTGCCGGGTTGAGATTCGTCAAGTCCCCCGCGTCCTGGCCTCGCGCGACATACAGATCGATATCGGCTTCGGGCCGCGTGGCGCCCCCCGGGTCCGTTGCATTCACACCCACTGGCGGAATCGAAAGATTCGGAGGCAGGAAGGTGGCGAACGCCGCGTTCGTGAATGCGCCCGACCCATTCGTGCCGGTCGAGTTGGTGATGACGTAGAAATGCCATTGATTGCTCACGCCCAGAGTAATCTGCCCATTGGTGCCCCAGTTGTACTGAGTCACCGCGCCAAGCGAGAGCGTATTGGTGCCCTGCAATGGCGAACTCGCGCCCACGTGCTGGCCCAGCAGCAAGCCGCCCGAAACGTCCGGCGAATCCTGAAATTCATTCGTGATCGATGTCACATTCGGCGGATAAGTCGGAATTACCGGGCCGTCCGTCAGGGTCAACGCATTCGTGATTTCGCCGTTGTCGCTTGACATCACCAGCGCGTAATCCTGCACCACGCCGTTCGTGTGCGCCGTCACGGCATTCACGTTCACCTCGCGAGCAATCACCGTGACCGAATAATTCGTCCCGAGCACGCCCGGGATGTATACGTTTTCAACGTTGTTGACGTTGTCGGAAGGCAGGTTGTTCGTATCGCCGTCCCATTGTTCGGTAAACAAATTTCCCGGCGTGAAATCATTCCCGAAGTACACGATCGGATTGGTCGGATTATCGTAGTTGGTGACGATCAAATCCAGATTGTTGACCAGCTTGATCCCGGCAGCAGGATTGCCCGGCGGATCCGTCCATACCAGCGTGATGCGCATGGGAGTGCTTTGCGCGTTCGAGTTCACGTTCAGGAACAGCGTCCGGCTCTCTCCCGTGGCCAGCGCGTTCCTCACGTCCTGGTCCACAAAAACAGTTGGCGCCGCCACGTTAAAGGCATTCGTCAGATTAGCCGGCAGTGAATTGGTCAGGTCCACCATGCCCCAGCCCTGGTAATTGATAGAGCTCTTGACCTGGAAATCGTACAATGGATTCACCGACCGCGCGCCATTGATCAGCAGCGCCTTCATCAATGCCGGACTGGGCCGGTAATGCCAATTGTTCGTGAAAAAGTCCTCCATCAACGCCAGCGTGCCCGCCACCGCCGGCGCCGCCATGCTGGTGCCGGATTCGTAACGATAGAGGACTTCTCCTTTGTGCGGCGGGTTCGTGGTGATCAGTTGGTCATTCAGATTGGTGCGCAGGATGTCCCAATAATCTCCCAACTCGTTGGTCCGCACCACCTGGGCATCCGTGGTGATGCTCACCGGCACATTCGTCGGGTTGCCGACGGCGTAAAACCAGATGGCATCGACTGGCGACAACTGCAGGTTCGAGTCCGGAATGGAAACAAAATTGTTGCCCTGAAAATCCGCTGGAACCTGCGCGAAGTCACCCGGCCGCACGTAAATCGGCAAATCAACGTTCAAGGGATGGAGCGATGTGGCTGAAATGTTCAATTGTATCGAATCGCACGGGACGAAGACCGAGTAATTGAACGCCTGGTTCGGCGGAATGATATCGCCGGAAACCGGAAAATCATCCACGGTCACCGGGTTGTAATACGCGTTGGTGTCCCACGTCATCGAACGCGTCGAAACCACAAATGTGCCCGGCGCAATCACATCCGGTTTGAACCGCCCGAAATCACCCTCGACTCCGATGCCGACATTGCCGCGCGAAGAAAATCTCGCCACCTGGTTGCTCGAATCCGTCATGCCGAGCCACGGCTGGTTGGTCGTGCATACCGGTGTGTTGCTGTCATTGCAGCTATCACACTGGTGCACCAGGTTGGTGATGTTGCGCGGCAACTCGCTCGCGCCGACACTGATGACGTTTTTCGCCACCGCCGGCGAGGTCAAGCTGTCCGCGTTGCCACCCTGCCCATCGTCGTCGCCACCGCCGTTGTTGCCCGCGGCAAAGACGTAAATCACTGGCTGCGACCCGGTCGCCCCCGGAACGGAATCGCGCACGGCCTGGTCGTAACTGGCGGCCGCGAGGTTGTATTCACTCGATCCGTAACCCCAGCTATTGTTGGAAATCGGAGAGTTGCTTTCAGCGGCCAATTCTTGAAGCTCGGCGTCGCTCACCAATGGCGTCAGCGCCGGCAGCGCCAAAAGTGTCGCCAAGGGCGCCTTGCCTCGGAAATTCGCTCCCGGCTCTGAACCCACCGCATTGCTCGGGCTATAAACGCCGGCGCTGGAAATGATGCCGCCCACGTGCGTCGCATGGCCTTCCGTGTCCGCGATGCCCACCGGGAATAGGTTCGTCGGCCACACGATATCCGTTAAATCGGGATTGAAGACCGTCGCTCCATTCGTCGGAATCCACGAATCCGCCACCGTCACCGTGACGTTCGAGCCGGACAACCCAAGATAATTTCCGTTGGTAAAAACGTCCGCGGAATCACTCATGATGACCCGCGTCAAATCATTAGCCGATCGGCGCGGCATAGCCGGCTCGATTTCTTCCACGCCCCGCAAACCAGCCACCGCCGCAATGCTGTCGACGTTGCGCAAACCGAGTTCCGTTCCGAACGGTGACGGACTTCGGGAGACCACGGTGACACCCATCTTTTGCAGTGCGGTTATCGTTTCGGTGAGAGTCGTATTGGGTGTGTCGGTTGCATCGGGGAAAACAGCGATATTGGCCGCCGGCACGCCGGCCCCGGCGAGCGCCGCCGGCATCAGGGGGGTCTTGACTTTGTAATACGGCTCCCACGGCATCACCGTCGCATTCTGTCCCAGCGAAGCGGCGACTCCCGCGGAGGCGCGAACCAAATACGCGTTGTTGGGAATATAGGAAACGATGGTCGCGCCCGCGGCTTGCAACTCAGCGCGGAAAGCATCCGTTGCCGCCCCATGGGCCTGCACGATGTAAGCGCCGGGATCGCCGTGCGCGCGCAATGAGTCAGGAATCGCCAGCGCAACTGGCACGCTCGAATCAATCAGCGCGTTTTCCAGCAGGATGGCGTGGCTGTTGCGCGAAAGCTGGCCCACCGTCTGCGTGGTGTTGCTCAGGCGATAGGGAAAGGCGTTCGTCCGCTTCGCGACGACTGCATTTGTGGGATTCAATTCCACGATGGGAGCAGTGCTGGCTGGTTTGGTTACCAGCGTTCCCATGCGCACTTTCGGGCGAGTGGGGGTATTGCCGTTGGCCCCGGGCGCATTGGAAGCGACCGCACCGGCAGGCGTCGCCGGCTTCTCCGCCGCCCATTTGTCGCCTAATCGCCAGAAATAGAACGCGGCAATAAAACACGCCACGCTCAACAACAGCCATGCCAAGGGTCGCCAACGCTTCATAAATTTTCAGGGGTTGCCGGCGCCCAGTGGAAACTCCACCTGCCGCCGGCGCGCGTCCGAGGCTTTAGAGCCACGTCCTCCGTTCTGATTCTATCGGGTTCATGTTCAATCCGGCCCAAGGACGTTGAATTGCTCCACCACAATGTGCGGCGGATAAGTGCGTCCCAGGGCATCCGGCTTCGAGGCAAATTTGGGATCGGCCGTTCCTTCGACTCGCACCACGGCGCGAGTGGCCGATTCGGCGGTAATTTGATAATTCGTGCACAATCCATTAAACGATCCGCCCATCACCAGGGAATGGTCCGCCGGATGCAGCGTCTGTCCGAATGAGTATATCACAAAACGCGGGTTCTGATTCAAGGTCAATAATGACATTATCTGCTGTGGAATCCGCTCCATGATCTCGTCATTCACCCCGCCCGCTGCCGGCGTCGTCAGAAGATTGGTGTTGATAAACGGCGAATTCACGCTCAACTGCGGCGTCGCCAGCACGTCGCCCGCGTGCTGGAACATGCCATTCTGGAAAATCAGCCTTGTGCCGTTCGCCGAGTTCGTGTTCGCCCGCGTCGCATTGATGGCCTGCACAAACAACGCGACTGGCGTCGGATTGTTCGGGTCATACACGCCCGCCGGAGGAATGATCATCGGAAGCGGTCCCGTCGGAGCGTTGCTCAGGACATTGACCCCCGAAAACACCGCCGACCAGTCGGCGAGGTTGGTCTGGTTCACGTTCAACGCCCCAGCCGCGGCATTCTCATTGACAGCCGTCGTGAACAGATCGAATAACCCGTAATCCATCGTCGGATGCGTGAAAGGCACGTCCACCAAGGTGCCATTTCCGCCTGGGGCTCCATTTGTGATCAATATATTGTCATTGTCCCACCCGACCCAATCATTCATCGAAATCTGGGATGGTTTCATGTCAATTGTCTGCCATGGCGTGCCACGATGAATGCGGCCCATCCAGCCAACATTAGGCAATTTATTCGTCGGAAAATCCCAATCATCGGATTGCTGAAGCCCGGCATCCTTAACCCGGGTATCGTACACCAACTTGTTGCCGCCCTGATCACTGCCGCCGCGAATATGAAACCCGCCCCACGGCTGGTACGCGAAATTCACCATCCCGATGTTCGGCAATGAGGGTTTCGGCGCGCGTATGCCTTCTTGCACATCAATGGTGTTCCATTGCGCCTGTTGTCCATTGGTGCTGGTGAGATCCGGCGCCATGTAATGCACCAGTGGATCATTCGCCTGCCAGGAAATGCGCTGGTGAATGGTCGCATGCGGCGTATAGGGCGCTTCAAAATAATTGGTGTCATGCAGATTGTTATTCAACCGGTTGCGGAAGACCTGCGCCTGTTGCCCTCTGGTAAACGCATCCGGTTCCGTCCAATCGTTGCCCGGAAGGGTCGGGAACTCGCTGAGTGCAATCTGATTCATGATTCCAACCGGCACGTTGCCGTGAATGACATTCGTGTCCCATTCCTCAGTCGGAAGGCCGCTGTTCTCGATCGGCACGCCTTGCAATTCGGAAGCGATGTCCACTGAGGGCTGCACACTGTCGATGTTCACAAAGTCAATCACCCGGTTCGCCGTGGTATCGATCAGGATGAATTGCATTCTGATCCGCAAGGACATGAATAGATGCGGCACGAAGGCGGCGCTCCAGAGTGGCGGATTCAACTGCGTGAACTGCGGCGATACGCTTCGGTAAATTCCATTCGTGAAATCATTCGTCACGAGCAAGGGGATGATGAAGGAATTGTCTCCGCCCGCGCTCTGCAAAGTGCGCTGGCTTTGGCTCCAGCCCGGCCAACCGCTGCTGAGATTCAATGAGTTGCCAAAAGTCAGATTGTCAACATTGAGCAGCGGGAATCCGTTCTCATTGCTAACCACAATGCTGATGGTGTTCGAACATATCAACTGCAGGGGCCGGGCATAGGCGTTCGTATAGGAATTCCAGGCCTCAAGGCCGAAGGTGTTGGTGATCGCGAAATCGAGAACCTGGTTGGTAAGCCATGGCGCTCGCGCCTGTCCGAGTTGGTTGGTAAATTCCAGCTTGCGCGAAAGTGCGAGCGGATTTTCCATTGAAAATTCGTTGAAATTCGGGAAACCTTTTTTCACGCCAATCACCCACGGCACGCCGTAAATGTTAATGCCGAGCAGCGACCCGGGGTTCGCGGCGGCCTGGGGCAAGTCCCAAAATTGAAAACTCAATGGTGTGACGCCGGTGGGCACCTCCGTGTATCCACTGATCCAGACCTGGTGGTTTAGGCTGGTGAAAACCGGCCGGAACACGGTCGGGTAATTCGTCGGCCCGTTCCCCATGTAGCGCGTGGTGGTCGCGTCATACATGTTCGCCGCCAGTTGCAGGATGCGATGCACGGCCGGCGTGTAATAATTCCGGTTAAAGTTCGTGCCGCTGTAGTAAATATTCGGGTCCTGATAAATCGGGATGTTCGTTACCGTGACGAGGTTCCCATTGAAATCGTGCAGATCGAGTTGCCGGAACATTGCGGCCGCGGCGTTGGTGAAAAAGTCCAGCGGCGTCCAGGGAATCAAATTCGTTTCCATTCCCGGAATCACGTTGCCGCTGTTGTCCGTATTTTTATAATTGATATTGATCTTGCCACGGCTCGGCTGCGAGTCCGTGCCCAATTGCGACAGCATCCGATAGAACGTGTACTCATTGTAGGAATCGTTGCTCGTGCCGAGATTGGAGAGTTTGGCCACGAACGCCGGAGGCATGGCGCTGAAAATATCCTGCTGCGAAAAGAAATGGTTCGGATTATCGGCGCCGGCCCATGGCTTCCCAACCAAATCAGGCCTGGCAGTCTCGTCCATCTGGGTCGTGCTGTTCATCAAGCCGCCGTCCGAGTATTCGTCAATGCCATCCGCCGCGAGCGCTGCCGCACTGTTGGTAAATAGCTGCGACGCGCTGTTGAGATTATTATAATTTCCGTTATAACGGTAACTCAGGATCGAAAGCGCATCCTGAAAACTCATGCCGGTGTTGGCAGGGCCAACCGGGTTGCCAAGAGGACGCTCGTAGTTGTACGGGAGAACAGGATTGTAGCCTGGATAGACCGGCCCGGGCCAGGCGTTCGTGTTCAAATCCGTCAAAAAAGCGGCCAGGTTTTCTTCCCATGGACCCACTCCCTGATTGCGCATGTAGCCATCATTTCCCGGTGCCACCGACTCTGTCACCGCCTGGTTGTGCATCATGTTCACATCCAGCGTCTGCCCCACTGGCACGACCAGGTAGGCATAACGCGAGATGAACTTGTTGTCCGGGGAATGCATTTGATCCGGGTGCTCCAACTCGCCGATCCATTCCGGGTCGCCGACGAAATTGTTGCTCCCGATCGGACCGGTGCCGACGTACGAGAGCGGCTCCGTCAAATCCACATTGGTTCCATTGAAATAAGGTCGCGCCGGATTCGCGCTGATCTCCGGCCAGATGCCGTTCGTGTCGAAACGCCCGTTCCGGTTCAAATCCAGGTAGAACCGAAAATCGGTTTGGCCCGTGATGGCATTCGTCACCACGAACACCGGCGGACGCGGGTTGTAAAGCAGGTTCGCGATATTCTGATCCACCTGCCCCGCGTTATTCAGGGCCCCGCCGTTGATGATATAATCGTAATTGACATTCGTCGGGCTGGAAATGCTCGGTTGAAACCCGTCGTAATTGATGTAATTCGTCGAGACCTGCAGGCCGTAATCCTGGAAATTGGTGTGCAGCATCATGTGCGTGAGCAATTCCGAGCACACGCGCGCAAACGCGGAATCCGAGGCGTCCCGCGCGATCTTCTGGTCCGTCGCACCCGTCACCGAACTCCGCTCGCGCTGGCTCAACACCAGGAACGTCACCGCCATGAAAGTGATGATCGCCAGCATGATGAGCGTGATGACCAGCGCCACGCCGTCGCGATCACCGAAGCTGGAAGGCAAATACCACAAGTTCCTCCGGCGCGGAGGCTTTTCGCCACCGGGGACTTTGGACCCTGGACTTTGGGCTGACAAAAATTTCATTGCGAATTGTAGGCTGAAGGGTCGACGTTACGAATCGCGACGCGCTGGCGGAACACTTGAACGTTGCCGGCGTGGCTCGCCAAAAAATTGGAGCGAATGATGGGGCTGGGAATCGAGTTGTATTTCTTCAACACCGCCGGCTCCAGCACGCCCACTTCCAATTCCACAAAGGCCGGCACGATGTTGTTGGAAAACCCGTAGTACTGCACTTCTCCGGGCGCTGCCGGGTTGGGCATTTCGATCGAATTGGTAATCGTCACGAACCGATTGCTCTCAATGCTCGGGCTGCCATTCGTCAGCCAGAAACCCTGCGGGTCATAAGCGCGGACTCGAAATTCCACCACGCCATCGAGCACTTTGCTGACGTTGACGCTATTCGTCACGGTCGGCGCCGGCAATGCCAGGAAACTTAGGAACGGCTGAAAAGCATCGCCGGTGAATTGCGCGACCGGAACGTTGGTTTCAAACCGGTAAAGCGTGCCGACCAACGTCGCCGGTGTGTTCACCGAGCCGCTGGTGCGCACAAAATAGCCGATGCCGCTCCAGGTCTGGTTGTAACGCGTCGTGAAAAACACGTCTTCCAGGATGTTGGTGCGGGCGTAGATGTTCGTGTCAGTGGCGGGGAGCCATTGCAGCAGCGGCATGTAATTGGGAGGAATCTGCGCGTAAAAATTCATCGCGTTCGTCTCGTAAGTCGGCGTGATCTGCTGCATATCGCGCAGGACCAGATCGTTCAACATCCGCCCGCCTTCCAACTGGTCCGTCTGCGCCATGCCGGCACGGAACGCTTTCTGCGTCTGATCGAACATCGCCATCAACCCGATGACAATGACCGTCAGCAGCCCCATGACGACCATGATTTCCACGAGCGTGAAGGCGCGGCGGCGACGGGCGGCGGGTGACGCGTGACAGGATTTCGCAGCATAACCTCCTTGCGTTATTTGACACGCGCCACTCGACACTTTGATTGTGCGTTTAATCTTCACGGACTGCTGACGGTGTTGGTTGCCTGAACGTAAATTGACGGCCGAACGAAATATAACGGCTGAATCGGCTCAACATTGTTATTGTCATTGGTTTCGATCAATGGACCTCCAGCCATCACGCGGAACGTCGCTGCGCCGTAGTTGCCAATTTGGCCGTTAGGCAGCACCGGCCAACGGAAACGCAATCGGAAATCATGAGAGTTCGTGGCCAGCAATCCGATCGTATATAGAAGGTTCGTGCGGCCCACCAATAAATCGGTATTCGTGGGAGCGGCCGGGCAATCCAGGCAAAAGGCATTGGTATCCACCGGCACATAGGAATAATTCTCCACGATCATGCGGTAGGTGAAGGCATCGCCAAGCACGATTGCATTCGTTTGTGGCGCCTGATCCACGGCCGGCCCACTCATCGCGCGCACGTAGGCCACCACGTAGTTGCTCTGAAATGGCGGCGTGGCGAAATCCGGCAAAGGTATGGGCGGGCCTGGCGGCGGAATTGTCATCAACTTCGGCATGCTTAATAAGCCAATGATGCGAGCGCCGTTGGTTAATAAAAAGGTCGGCGCCGGAGTGAAGCTGGTTATCCCCGAATTCGAGGGCGTGTAGTAATCAAACCCCTTATCCGTCACCTTATAATTCGCACCGTATGCCGTCCAAAAATTCGTGATGCACATCACATAATTCGTGAGGTCATTGTATCCCTGCGCGCCGCTGCGAAGGGCGCTCATCCACACGCTCGCGTCCTGACCAATGATGGTTTCCTCACGGTTCCGTTTCTGCACGTCCAAACCCCTCGGCAGCGCCGCGATGATCGCCACCAGCGCGAAGGCGATGATTCCCAGGCAAATCGCGATTTCAATGATGGTAAAAGCGCGCGCGGCGGAGCGTGGGTCATGGCGGTTGCAAGGCTTCATAACAAATCCATCCGTTCCAGCCGTGCCCGGCCCGTAAGGCGGTCGATGTGAATGACGTTATACGCCGTATTCGTGCTGTTGCCCGGCGGCAGCTCGTTCACCGAAATCTTGTCTGGAACCGGCCTGTGACTGTTCGGGTCTCGCGGCTCGACAATACTGCCGTAATCGAGCGGAATGTTCTCATCATAAGCCATCACCGAACCATCGCCGGGCGTCAATTGACCGAGGTAATTGAAGGCAACGTATGGCAGCTTAAAACCGTTTCCGGCTTTGAACTGTCCGAAATAGGTCGTGTTGCTCAAGACGTCCGCGGTCGGGAACGGAATGCCATTCGTCTCCGGAAATGCGTAAATCGGCAGATCGGGCCGGTTGGCAGGATATTCCGGTTTAATCGGATAAGGACCACCCAGGAATTTGTATGGCGCGATGAAGGCGCCCTGCGGCAGCGTTTTCACGGGCATCAAATCCTTGGGATGCGTGCGGCCCGGCTGATCGCCTACGCTGCGCATGCTGACCATCAGATAACCGTTCCATTGCGCGTCATACATTTGGGTCATGATCGTGCTCTGCTTGAACGCCGTCGGCAAATCGACCCACGGGGTTGAAGATGGGGCAAAAAAATTTGTGGGAACAAACACCACAAAAACCGTCGATCGCTGACTGATGGCCAGTTGCCGCGCGCGGGCCATGTCGTCCAGCATCTGGCGCGTCGCGGCGACGTTCACCTCCGGCTTGGAAAAATTCTTCAGCACCGGCGTCAGCAGCGCCGCCAGCACGCCGATGATGGCAATCACCGTCAGGAGTTCAATGAGCGTAAAAGCCTCGCGGAAGCGACGGGTGACGGGTGACGGGTGACGGGAATCCGCGCGTCCGCGCCGCGAAGCTCGCAACTCGCTCGCCGCTTCCCGGCACTCGACACTCGACACTCGACACTCCGTTTTCATATTATTTCCAGCTCACGACATTGTCCTTATTCACGTCCTTGTCCGCCGGCAGACCAGCGTCCGCTTTCCCATCCGGCCCAAATGACCAGACCATGACCCCGCCGCGATAATCGTAATCGTCAGAGCCGGTCGGGTTGGCGTCAGAATTATACAACCCATTGATGCCCTGTCCGCCCTTGGGTGGTGTCGGCTGAGAAACCCCTGCCAGCGCATACATGCCGTCTCTGGTCTTCTCGTCATAGTTCAAATCCATGCTGATGATATAGGGATGGCCCCAAGGATCGCGATAAATGAGGTCCGGCGCCACGCCGCCCAACGACGCGTCGGACTGGGACACCATGTGCGGATTGAGAAATTTGGTCTGTTGCGAATTTCTCGCATGGCCGAAATTAGCGGTGTGGGTGGTGAGACCCGGATACGTCTCCATGTCCATCAGGATGGCAATCACTTCGTCGTTATTGGTGGCCCAAGTAGGATCCGTTGCGAGAACTTTGGGGAGATTTACTGGGACATTCGTGCCACCGTAAGTGAAATCATTGGTGCCGGGGTTCTGCGCGGAGGGATACTTGCTGTAAGCCGTCTCGTACCGCTGGATCGCGTTGACAATATCACCAATTTCCGAACGCGCGCGGACCACGGCGGCGTGTTTTTTCGCCGCGGTCAGCGCCGGCAGAATCAGCGCGGCCAAAATGCCGATGATGGCGATGACCACCAGCAGCTCAATGAGCGTAAAGGCGCGCGAGCTGTTTCGATGAAAGGTGAAGCTGTTCATAGAATGATGGGGTTCGGGTTCCAGTTGCAAATGCGGTTGGTTTTGCCTTTGAAAATAAGATCAATCCACAAATCATACCGCCCGGTGTTATTCGTCGGAAAGGAGGAATCGTAGTAGATCGGAGTCAGTTGGGGGGCCTTGGGAAAGGGATAAGGCTGCTGCTGTTGCGGCCATTGAATCGAGCAAACCAGGGTTTTTATCGGCGCATTGGCCGGGTCCGGCACTCCGATCTGTGACGGGGTCAGATTTTTCAGAAACGTGGTGGCGGCGGCGCCCTGGTCGTCACTGCGGGACCGGGTCGAGGTGTTGGCAAAGCCGCTCAGGCTGAAAATATCGACAATGCTGGGCGAACTCTTGGTGTTAATCCACGCACTGCCGTCGAGCGTTCCATACACCGTGGGCCCACTGGCCTGGCCCGCCCCGTCGTTGGTGGTCCCCATCAGCTCGAAATACAGGGGATTCATCGCGAAATTATTCGTGTTGTCCGGCGGATAAAACCCGAGCTTGGTCTTGTATTCATCGATGGCCGATTCGACATACTTCAGTTGCGTCTGGGCCAGCGCAATCTGCTTGTGCTGGTTCGCCACTCCGGCGATCGGAATAATGAGCGCCGCCAAAATGGCAATGATCGCGACGACCACGATCAATTCGATGAGTGTGAATGCCTGCCCGGGTTTTCGGTGAAGGTGACTGGTGTTGTTCATGGGGTGCATGTTCTTTGACGACCTGTTAACGCTCGCGCAATTCCTCTTCCATCCGTTCGCTCAACCACTGTTTGATCATGCTTTGATAATTCAGATAGCGGGAGCGGGCCAGGCGCTTGATGCGCGCCAGCATCCGCGGGTCTATCCGCAACGAAATCGCAACCGATTCCGCCGAGTCCCCGCTGTTGCCCGCCAACGCCGATTCCATCAACCGCAGGTCCGGCCGGTTCTCCGCCCAGAAGCTCACCTCTCCTTCTTCGTTATCGAAGAGGGGCACTTCCTCCCAGGTCGCAAAAGCGCGCATAATTAAGAGAGACGGGGGCGAGTGTCGAGCAACTTTTCAAACCTGCACCGCCCGACACTCGGTTCCCCACCCGTCACTGATTCAACGTCTGGTCCACCTTCCGCTGGTAAAAATATCGTTCCTCAGGCTCGAATGGCCGGGCCAGCACCACCCGGATCTGCTTCCCATTCGTGCGATACACACTGAAAATCCCTACGCCCCCCGCGGACATTCCCAGGTTAAAGTACCGGGCTTGCACCGAAAATCGCGGCGAATCCGGCAATAACCGCTGGGCGAACGGGTCTTCAAAAGACTCTTCCACCTCCCGCTGCGTCAAAGAACTGTCAGGACCCAGAGGCGAATTGTTCCAATCAAACTCCATAAAGAGCCGATATGTAACTTAGTCGCCCATGCATTGTCCATACAATGTATTTACACATGGCGGTTTTCGGTTGTCAAATTATTTTTGTGAGCCCGACCAAAAAACCGGCCACCGGGGTTCTAACCCGGTGGCCCGCTCCCGCTTACGGGGATGAAAGATTACCGATTAATCGCCGCCACCACCGCCGCTGCCACCGACGCTGTTCATCAGCGCAATCAGGGGCATGAACATGGCGATGACGATGCTGCCAACAACCACCGCCAGGAAGACGATCATGATCGGTTCCAGCAACGAAGTCATGGCCGCCACCGCATTGTCCACTTCTTCATCGTAGTTGTCCGCGATTTTCAGCAACATTTCCGGCAGCGCGCCGGTTTGCTCGCCGACGTCCACCATGCTGACCACCATGGGCGGAAAAACGCGGGAGGCTTCCAGCGGCGCGGTGATGGTTTCGCCTTCCTTGACGCTGTCGTGAATCGCTCCCACCGCCGAGCCCACAATCACGTTGCCGGAGGTTTCCTTCACGATGGTCAACGCCTGCAAAATCGGGACGCCGCTGCTGATGAGCGTGCCCAGCGTGCGGGTGAAACGGGAAATCGCCACCTTGCTGACCACCGGCCCAAACACCGGCACCTTGAGCTTGATCTTGTCATACACGCGCCGGCCGCCCTTGGTCTTGCCGATAAGCACGATAAGAATCCATGCCACCACCGCTCCCGCCAGCACGTAGAGGATGTGGTCTTTGATCACTTCGCTGATGCCCAGCACCAGGCGCGTGAACGCGGGAAGCTGCTGGCCTTCCAACATGCCGCTGAACACTTCCTTGAATTTCGGAATCACGAACACCATCAAAATCATCAAAATCGCGACCGCCACCACGAGCACCGCGCAGGGATAGAACATGGCCGCGATGACTTTGCCTTTGATCTTCTGCGCTTTTTCCATGAACTCGGACAAGCGCGCGAGCACGACTTCGAGCACGCCGCCCAGTTCGCCGGCCTTGACCATGTTCACGAACAGGCGATTGAAAACTTTCGGATGCTGCGCCAGGCCTTCGGAAAATGTGCTTCCGCCCTCAATGGACAGCGCCAGTTCGCCAATGATGTTTTTCAGCGTGGGATTTTTCTCCTGCTTCTCCAGCACGCGCAAGCCGCGCAACAGCGGCAAACCCGCGTCCACCAGCGTGGCCAATTGGCGCGTGAACGTCGTCAATACCTTGGATTTGACCCGGCCGCTCAACCCGGGAATCTTGATATTGATCTCGATGCTCCCTTTTTTCTTCTTTCCGCCCTTTCCAGCGGCGGGCCGTCCGGTTTTTTTGTCCGGCTTGGTCTTTTCGACTTCAACGATTTTCGTGGGGAACAGCCCCATCTCCTTGACGCGGCCAATCGCTTCGTTCTGGCTGCCAACCTCCAAAGTCCCTTTGGTTTCCTTGCCATGGGAATCCATGGCCACATAGTTAAACTTAGGCATAAACAGCTCCTCCGCAGTCGGCAGCCGCCCCAGTCCTCAATCCAAAATGGCCAGGCACGCCCGCGAGGCTGGCTGTGGATTGAGGACTGTGGACTGAAGACTCTGGACTTGTCATGTGTATTTCACGACTTCTTCAATAGTTGTATCACCTTCAAAGATGCCTCGCAAGCCGTCTTCCCGCAACGTCACCATGCCCAACTCCACCGCCTTCTGGCGCACCACCACTGTCGGCGCGCGCTCGTTGACCAGCGAACGAATGGCATCCGTGACGATCAACAATTCATAAATTCCTTTGCGCCCGCGGTATCCCGTGTCGTTGCAGTTCGAGCAGCCGCGCCCGTAATAAAACACCTTGTCGCCCAAATCGTGCGGCGAAAGATTCAGCAACGCCAGTTGCGCCTCCGTCGGCTCAAACGGCGTGCGGCAATTCTTGCAAACCGTTCGCACCAGCCGTTGCCCCAACACACCCATCAACGTGGAGGAAATCAAGAATGGTTCCACGCCCATGTCCACGAGGCGCGTCACCGCGCCAGGGGAATCGTTCGTGTGAAGCGTGCTCAGCACCAAGTGGCCGGTCAGCGATGCTTGAATCGAAATCTGGGCGGTTTCCAGGTCGCGCATTTCACCCACCATGATAATGTCCGGATCCTGGCGCAGGAACGACCGCAGCGCCTTGCTGAACGTCAGCCCCGCGCCTTCATTGACCGCCACCTGCATGATGCCTTCGATATCAAATTCGACCGGGTCCTCCGCCGTCAGCAGCTTGGAATCGATCGTGTTGACCCGCCGCAGACAGGAATACAGCGTGGTCGTCTTGCCGCAACCGGTCGGGCCGGTCACCACGAAAATGCCGTTGGGCCGCAAGATGACTTCCGAGACGAAATCGTAAACGTATTTCGGAAACCCGAGCGATTCCAGCTCCAGGTTCACCGAGGAACGGTCCAGCACGCGTAACACCACCGATTCGCCGAATTGCGTCGGCAGAGTCGAAACACGCAGGTCGATTTGTTTGGTGCCGATCGCGTAATTGATGCGTCCGTCCTGGGGAACGCGCCGTTCAGAAATGTTCAGGTTCGCCATGACCTTGATGCGCGACACGACCGGGATCGCCAGGTGCTTCGGCGGCGGGGACATTTCATACAACGCGCCGTCCACGCGGTAGCGGATGCGAAATTCCGTTTCGAACGGCTCAAAGTGAATATCGCTCGCGCGGTCCTGCACGGCCTGCATGATGACCAGGTTCACGAAACGCACAATCGGCGCCGCGTCCGCCAGGTCGGCCATCGCCGTGGCGTCTTCCGTGGCGGCCACTTCCTCGACTTCGCGCGCCATTTCGGAATCCTCGCCGAGCTGCTTGAGAATTTCCGAAACGTTGTCGCTGTCGTCCTGCCCGTAATACCGCTCGATCAGCTTTTCAATTTCGGTCGGATTGGCAATCACCGGCTGGATTTCCTTGCGAACGATGAATCCCAGTTCATCGACGCGCGCCGGGTTCAGCGGGTCCTCGAAGGCCACCTGCAACGTCGAATCAAATTGCGCCACCGGCATGCAACGATACATCCGCGCCGTGTTCGCCGGGATGGTCTTCAGCAGGTCCTGGGAAAAATCCGTGTCTTTCAACGAGATCACCTGCGCCCCGAGATGGTTGGCCTCGAGTTGCAGGATGGTGTCCAGGTCCATGATGCCAAAATCCTGCAAAATCTGGATGACCGGCGTGCCCGCGCGCTTGTGCTCGGCCACCACTTCTTCGAATTGCAAATCGTCAATCAGGCTCTGCTCCTTGATGAGCGACAGCAACGGACTTAAAATTTCTTCCGCCATATCAAATTATTTTGCGGCCGCCGGCGCCGGCGCCGGTGCGCCCGCCTGTGCCAATTCCAATTCCTGGAGTTTCGCCTGCACGGTGACCGGATCCTGCGCCTTGGTCACCACTTCCTCGCGGGCAATCATGCCCTGCAGATATTTATCCATCAGGAAGCTGTCCAGCGTCACCATGCCGTATTTGGCGCCCGTCTGAATGTCCGATTGGATACGAAAGGTTTTATTGTCGCGAATCAACGCGGCAATGGACGGCGTGTTCACCATGATTTCAAACACCGCCACGCGGCCAGGCTTGTCGATGCGCGGGATCAGCAATTGCGAAATCACCGCCTGCATGACCGTGGAAAGCTGAATACGAATCATTTCCTGCTGGTTGGTCGGAAACGCGTTCGTGATACGATCGATGGTCTTGGCCGCGCCGGTCGTGTGCAGCGTGCCAAACACCAAGTGACCTGTTTCGGCAGCCGTGATGGCGGCTTCAATCGTTTCCAGGTCGCGCATTTCACCCACCAGCACGATGTCCGGATCCTGGCGCAACGCGCGGCGCAAGCCTTCCGCGAAACTCGGCACGTCCACGCCGATTTCGCGCTGCGTCACCACCGCCTTCTTGTGCTTGTGATAGTATTCAATGGGGTCTTCGATGGTGATGATGTGCGCCTCTTCGCGTTCTTCATTGATGATGTTCAACATCGAGGCCAGCGTGGTCGTTTTGCCCGAACCGGTCGGGCCGGTCACCAGAACCAGTCCGCGAGGTTTATATAGCATTTCTTTGACACTCGGCGGAATGCCAATTTGCTCCATGCTCAACAACTTGCTGGGGATCTGCCGCAGCACCATCGCGAAATTGCCCTTTTCCTTGAACGCGCTCACGCGGAACCGCGCCGCGTCGCCGAAGGCGAAGCCGTAGTCCGCGCCGCCGCGCTCGCGCACGTGCTGGATATGCTCCTCGGACGTGATGCTGCGCATCAATTCCTCCGTATCTTCAGGCGTCAGCGACGGCCCTTCCACGCGATGCAAAATGCCATGGACGCGAATCGTTGGCGGAATCCCCACGCGGATATGGAGGTCGGAAGAACCTTCCGACACCACCAACTGCAACAAATCAGACATCGAGTAGGACATGCAAAAATTGTCTAAATCGGCTTTAGTTTGGACAGTTTAACATTGGAGTTCGCACGCGGGAAAGAGATTTCAAACGATGAACAAGGCCTCCAGACATTCTAATCCGAATCTCCCACCGTGGCGCGGATGACTTCCTCCGGCGTGGTCAGGCCGGCCAGCACCTTGCGAATGCCATCCTCGCGCAACGTGCGCATCCCCATTTCCCGCGCGCGGGAACGCAGAACGGATGTCGGCACCTTCTCGTAAATCAACTTCCGCGCTTCATCATCAATCACAAAAATCTCGAACACACCGAAGCGCCCGCGGCAGCCGGTGTTCGAACAATCAGCGCAACCGCGCCCTTTCATCGGGGTCGCATTCTGCACCGTGGCCGCATCCAGACCGAGCGCCCGCAGTTCGGCTTCCGTCGGCATGTACGGGGCCGCACATTTGCGGCAAACTTTTCGCACCAGGCGTTGCGCCATCAGCGCCCGGGTTGAAGAAGCCACCAGGAACGGCTTCACGCCAATATCAATCAAGCGGGTGACCGCGCCGGGCGCGTCGTTCGTATGCAACGTGGAGAAAACGAGGTGGCCGGTCAGGGAGGCATTGATGGCAATGGACGCGGTTTCCAAGTCGCGAATTTCCCCGATCATGATGACGTTCGGCGCCTGGCGGAGAATGGACCGCAATGCTGCACTGAACGACAATCCGACTGATTCATTCACCTGCACCTGGTTGATGCCGGCCAGGATATATTCCACCGGGTCCTCGACCGTGATGATTTTACGGTCGGGCCGGTTGATAAAATGCAGGCAGGAATACAGCGTCGTCGTCTTGCCGGAACCGGTGGGGCCCGTCACCAGCAGGATGCCGTCGGGCAGGCCAATCAGCTTTTCGAAGGTCTGCTGGTCGTCCGTGAAAAACCCAAGTTCCGGAAGGCCCAGCTTCAATCCTTCCTTGTCCAGAATACGCATGACGATGCTCTCGCCATGGTTCGTGGGCAGGCACGACACGCGCAAATCGATCAGCTTGCTGCCGATCTGCGATTGAATACGTCCGTCCTGAGGAATGCGGTGTTCCGCGATGGACATGTTCGACTGGATTTTCAGGCGCGCAATAACCGCGGCCTGCAGGCGTTTCGGCGGTGATTTCACCTCGTGCATCAATCCGTCAATCCGGTAACGCAAACGAAATCTCTTGGCGAGCGGTTCCAGATGAATGTCCGAGGCGCGCATCTTGAACGCGTCCGCGATGATTTGGTTCACCAACTTGATGAGCGGCGCGTCCGCTTCCACGGCCACCGCCTCGTCATTGACCGCTTCGACATGCTCTTCCGTCAACTGCCGCACGACATCGGTAAAACGGCTGTCGGTTTCCAGGCCTCTTTTGTCCTGGCCATAATACTTATTGAGCGCGGCCTCAATGTCCGCCTCGGACGCCACCTGGTGGACAATTTCCATCCGCAGGATGTGATTGAGACTGTCGATGGTGTCGAGGTCGGAGGGATCGGCGACGGCAATGGTCAGGGAGTCGCCGTGTTTGAAGACGGGCACGACGCGGTATTTCTTGGCGATATGCCGCGGGACCGTGGCGATGACATCATCCGCAATGGTGAGTTCGCTGAGATTGACCACTTCCACGCCGAAGTGGGCGGCTTTGGCCTGGGTCACGTCCACTGGCCGGATGATTTTATTGGCCAGCATCAAATCCACTACCCCGACTCCGGCGGAATTGGCCTCAGTACGCAGTGCCTGGACTTGCGGTGCGGTCACGAAACCGAGATCCACCAGCATGTCCACCAAATAATCGTCTTTCTCTGCCACGTTTTGGTTCTGCCCGCATCCCTTTGCAGGATGCAACAGCCAAAACAGAGTAGCGGCAGGGATGGCGTTGTCAAATGGGGACTGACGGTGGGGGCAAGAAAAATCTCAATCTTGATTGCTAATGGAAATAGCCACGGGGATCCGAATGCGTACAGCCCCGTTCCGAACCTCGTGTTCACACGGCCTAATCCAACCGACAATACGCCGCCAGCCCCTGCAATCCGCCCTCGCGGCCAAAACCACTTTCCTTGTAGCCGCCGAATGGACTCGTCGGATCAAACTTGTTGTAGGTGTTGGCCCAGATGACGCCGGCGCGCAATTTGTTCACCATCTTGAAGATTTTGCTGCCCTTGTCCGTCCACACACCCGCGCTCAGGCCGTAGGGGATATTGTTCGCGCGTTCAAATGCTTCTTCGGGCGTGCGAAAGGTCATCACGCTCAAGACTGGGCCGAAAATTTCCTCCTGCGCCACGCGATTGGCCATCGTCACGCCGGTCAGGAACGTCGGCGGGAACCAATAACCTTTGGATGGCAGGGCGCACTGCGCCTGTGTGATTTCCGCGCCTTCGTCCACACCGCTTTGCACAAGCATTTTGATTTTGTCCAACTGCGGCTTCGAATTGATCGCGCCGATATCCGTGTTTTTGTCCAAAGGATCGCCCACGCGCAACGTCTGGATGCGGTCGCGCAATTTCTTGATGACGGTCGAATAAATTCCTTCCTGCACGAACAGCCGCGATCCCGCGCAGCACACGTGGCCTTGATTGAAATAAATTCCGGCGATCACACCTTCGATGGCCTGGTCAATCGGCGCGTCTTCAAACAAAATGTTCGCCGCCTTGCCACCCAGTTCCAGCGTGAGGCGCTTGGTAGTGGCACGGGCATCTTGCCCGTGCGATCCGGATCGCACCGGCGAGGACGCCTGTGCCACTATCTTTGCGATCGCCTTCCCGACTTCCGTGCTCCCCGTAAACGCGATTTTATCCACGTCCGGATGATTCACCAGCGCCGCGCCGGTTTCACCGGCGCCAGTCACGATGTTCACCACGCCTTCGGGCAGCTCGGCTTCGCGGCAGATTTCCGCCAGCCGCAATGCCGTGATGGACGTAGTCTCCGCCGGTTTCAAGACGACGGTGTTCCCGCAGGCCAGCGCCGGCGCGAGTTTCCACGCGGCCATCAACAGCGGAAAATTCCACGGAATGATCTGCCCCGCGACGCCGAGCGGCTGCGGCGTGCGGCCCGGAAACGCGTACTTCAATTTGTCCGCCCAGCCCGCGTAATAAAAGAAATGCGCGGCCACCAGCGGCAAGTCCACATCGCGGCTTTCCTTGATCGTCTTGCCTCCGTCCATCGTTTCCAGCACGGCCAGCTCGCGCGACTTTTCCTGGATGATGCGCGCGATGCGGTACAAATACTTGCCGCGCTCCCGACCTGGCATTTTGCTCCACACGCGCTCGTACGCGCGGCGCGCGGCTTTCACCGCCGCATCCACGTCCTCCGCGCCGCCCGCGGCGGTTTCCGTCAGTTTTTGCTCGGTCGCCGGATTCAACGAATCAAAATATTTCTTTGAGCGCGGTGCGACGAATTTGCCGTTGATGAACAATTCGTGGCGCGGCGCGATGACGCAATGCTTCGATTCCTCCGGCGCCGGCGCGTATTCCCACTTCGCTCCGAAATTCAGCCGCCGTTCCTTCACTGGAACCACTGCGGGCCCGCCATTGGCGCTCACGAGTTCCAAACGGGCGGCTTTGACGCGCGATTTGGCGGAATTGGTTTTCATTTCAGTTTGGCCGCGGAGCAGCCGGGGGCGGACTGAGGAGGAAATTTGATTTGGCCAGTTCACGAATTTTTTTGTCAATCACCCCCGCCCTTGCCTCGGCCAGCGGCAACGGCACTCCGGACTTTGTCTGGGGTTGTCCATGCCCGGTATACGTAAGCCACGCATCGCGCAGCAGTTCCTGCTTGGCGCGGACCAATCGCAAAATCTCCGCGCCGTTCGGATTGCCCGCGACCATCGCGGCGGGACTATCGACGCCCTCCAAATCCTTCGCGCCCAAATACAGCAGAATCTGTTTCGCCATGAACCAGTGGCCCGCCGCATCCGGATGCACGCCTTCTTTCGTGAATTCGAAATGAGAATCGCGTTGCCGTTGCTCGGCCAGCCACCGGTTCATTGGCTCGTGCAAATTCACCACATCCCAGCCCGCGGCGCGCTGCCCGACCAGCCAATCGGAATAACGACCCAGCACTTCATTGTATCCGACAAATGGATGGCTGAACCCCGACACGCCATTAGTATGCCAAATCTTCGCGGCCGGAATCGGCGCCGGGTCAAAAATCGAGGGCGTGATGTGAATGATTTTTGCGCCCGTCGCGGCAATCTGCTCGTGCACGGATTTCATGCCGTCCTGAAACGCTTTGAACCGCGCTTCATCAAACGGCTGATAGATACCGTCATTCATCCCATAACAAACGAACGTGAAATCCGGCTTCGCCTTCTCCAAAACGCGCCCGAGCCGCTCGTGCAAATCCGGCCGGCGATATTTCCCGCCCGCATGCCCCTCTTCGCTCAACCCGGAAACCGTCTCGCTCGATAGCCCAAGGTTAATGAACTCAAAATGCTGATCCGGAAAACGCGTGTCATAATACGCCTCAATGTCATCCACGTACCCGCCCGCATACGTGATGCTATCGCCGAGGAAGACAATGCGATGAACATTTTTAAACTTGGCGAGCGCTTGACCGGATTCAGCACCGCGGAGGGTGAGAGCCAAAAACAACGTGGCGAGAACTGGGAGAACCCGCAGACGTTTCGATTGCAACATACTTTCAAATTACGCAGCGGCGATAATTAGCAAAAGCGAATAATTTGGAAGGAAGGCCCAGGGCTGACCGACGAAATGCCCGTTCTCATTAGCACTGTGGCTTTAGCCCGGTGTTGAGGCCGAGAGCGAAATCTTCAGCCGTTTTAACGGCTTTTTCTCCCGGGCCAAGAAGCCGTTAAAACGGCTCGCGTTCCAAGTTGAGGTTTTTTCACCGGGCTAAAGCCACGATGTTAATGAGATTCAGTCAAATCAACGGGGATATGATACGTCACCCCTGCAATTCTCATAGAACCCGGTTGCACTCATCTGCCACCCGCCTTCAAGTCGAACTATCCGGTATTTCCGGATTGTTGCTTCCCTTCTTCGTCACGGCGACTTGCAGTGTTATCATCATGGCAGCGAAAAATAATCCGCGCCCTGGTAATTCCCATCCACTGTTTTGACAATCTGCATCAGCACGTCATTCACCAGCGTGCTCGCGCCGAAACGGAACCGGTCCGGCGTCAGCCAGTCGTCACCCAGCGTCTCTTTCACCATCACAAGATACGCCAGCGCCATCTTGGAATTGCGGATGCCGCCCGCGGGTTTCATGCCGATGCGGATGCCGGTGGCAAAAAAATAATCGCGAATCGCCTCCAGCATCACGAGCGTGACGGGCATGGTCGCGGCGGGATCCACTTTGCCGGTGCTGGTTTTGATAAAATCGCCGCCCGCCTCCATCGCAATCTGGCTCGCGAGGCGAACGTTGTCGTAGGTCACCAATTCGCCGGTTTCGAGAATGACCTTCAAATGCGCCGCGCCGCAGGCCTCCTTCGTGGACGCAATTTCATCAAAAACCTTCGCGTGATCGCCATCCAGGAACGCGCCACGATTAATCACCATGTCAATTTCATCAGCGCCTTCGCCGACGGCGCGCCGCACTTCCTCCAGTTTCGTGCGCAGCGGATATTGCCCGCTCGGAAAACCAGTCGCCACCGAAGCCACATGCACGTGCGAGTTTTCGCCCAGAAATTTTCGCGCGTATCTTACCAGGTTCGGATACACACAGACTGCCGCGCAACTGGGCACGCCGTATTTCGCGTCTGCGGGCTGAATCGCTTTGCGGCAGAGATAAGCCACTTTTCCCGGTGTGTCTTTGCCTTCGAGCGTGGTGAGGTCCATCATGCTCACCGCCATTTTCAACCCCGCCAGTTTCGCGCTCGTCTTGATGCTCCGTTTGCTGAAGGACGCGGCACGCTCCTCGGCCATGATGGCGTCCACGGTCGAGATAGAAGACTTGCCAATGACGAATGACAAATGACGAATGGTTGTGCCACCCGATTTTTGCGAGACCGTGGCTCTCATTTCAGCGAAGAATCTGAATCCCGCAAGCGACGCAGTCAATGCAGTTCCGCCAGCCTCGGAGCGCCGATCTCCTGATCGGCAAGACGGGTCCAATCAACTCTCAGACACCGACGCTCGCAGCCCGCCGCTACACTTTGCGTTGGCGCAATTCCGTGAAACGTCCGCGCGCGTCCTGCCAGGCCGCGGCGTTCTGTGGATCGAACTGCACCACCTCGCTGGATTCGCGCACTGCGGCGCGAATATCCGCCAGCGAACTAATCTCCCCATGCGAACGCGCCTGCACCAGCAAATTGCCAAATACCGTCGCTTCCACCGGCCCGGAAATCACCGGGCGTCCGCACGCGCTCGCGGTGAACGAGTTCAACAATTGGTTGCGCGAACCGCCGCCGACGATGTGCACGGCTTCGACTTTTGTCCTCGTCAATTCTTCCAGGCCTTCAAGCACGGACGCATACGTGAGCGCCAGGCTTTCAAACACGCACCGGGCGAATTGGCCTTCGGTTTCGGGCGCGGGCTGGTCCGTCTCGCGGCAAAAATCCTGAATCGCCTTCGGCATGTCCGGCGGATTGAGGAAGCGATCGTTGTTGGGATTCACCAGCGATCGGAACGGCTCCGCTTCGGAGGCCATTTGAACGAGTTGTTCGTAGGAAATGTCTTTGCCTTTTGCGGCAAACGCCCGCCGGCATTGCTGCACGAGCCACAAGCCCATGATGTTTTTCAGCAGCCGATACGTGCTGTCGATCCCCCTTCATTGGTCAAATTGAGTTCCAGCACGCGCGACGAAAGCAACGCGTCCTGGACTTCCACGCCCAGCAGCGACCACGTGCCGGAGCTGAGATAAGCCCAGTTTGGCTTGCCGGTATTTTTGGTTGGCACCGCCGCCACGGCCGAACCGGTGTCGTGCGCCGCGGGCGCGACGACCGCAATCGGACCCAGACCGGTGCGTTCGGCCACTGCGGGCCGCAACTGTCCGATGCGCGTTCCCGGCGGCACGATGTCCGGAAAAATTTTCACGGGCAGGCCAAATTTTTGCAACAGGTCGGTGGCCCAGGCGCGTTTTTTCGGATTCACGCACTGGCTGGTGGTCGCAATGGTGAATTCAGACACGCGCGCGCCGGACAAACAAAAATTCAGGAAATCCGGCATCATCAGCATCGTCTCCGCCGCCGCCAGCAATTCCGGGCTGCTCCGCTGCAGCGCCAGCAACTGGTACAGCGTGTTGATTTCCATGAACTGCAGGCCGGTCGACGCAAAAATGTCTTCGCGCGGCACGCGCGCAAAGGCCTTCTGCAATATCCCCCGCGTTCGGGCGTCGCGATAATGATACGGCAGACCGAGCAATTCGCCGCTTTTGGACAGCAGCGCGAAATCCACGCCCCACGTATCCAGGCCGACGGATACCACCGATTTGCCGAATTTTTTCGCCGCCGCCGTCAGGCCGGTTTGGATCTCCGACCACAATCCGAGCGTGTTCCAGCGAAGCGTTTCACCGAGCGGGATTCCGCCATTGGAGAAGCGATGCATCTCCTCCAATTGCATCTTTTTGCCGTCCCAAAGGCCCGCCATGACGCGGCCGCTCTCGGCCCCGAGATCCACTCCCAGATAAACTTGCTGGCTCATGCTTGAAAACCAATGCGATTATAAATCAGTGATGGGTTTATGCCGCGGCACGAGTGCCTTCATCATCGCCCACGCAATCAAGTAAGCCAACGCGCAAACGACAAACATAATGAAATACGCGGTCTGTGGCGCTTGAATAAAAGCATCCCGCAAGTGGCCCTGGACGAGCTGGATGATGACACCGCCGATGCCGCCCGCCATCGTGCCGATGCCGATGATGGAGGCCACGGTTTTTTTCGGGAACATGTCGGAAACGGTGGTGAACAAGTTCGCCGACCACGCCTGGTGCGCCGTCGCGCCAATGCAAATCATCGCCACGGCCAGGGTTGCGGCCCAGTGGCCAAAATGTTGGACATTGCCAAAGTATTGCGTCAGCAACACCGCCAGCGGGCAGAGCGCGATGATGAACATCGTCGTCATGCGCGCCTTATACACGGGCATGCCGCGCTTGATGAGCTTCAGCGGAATGCTGCTGCCGTAAATGCTGCCGATGATGGATACGCCATACACGAGGAACGTGGGCAGGCGCACTTGCTTTTCGTGCATGTTGAATTGTTTGCCCAAATAGTCCGGCAGCCAGAACAAATAGAACCACCAGATGCCGTCGGTCATGAATTTGCCGGCAATGAACGACCACAACTGGCGATACTTGAAAAGTTTTATCCAGGAAACCTTCCCCTTGTCGCCCGTCGGCGCATCCGCGGCGGTTTCATCGTCGATGTGAATGTAATCGAGTTCCGCCTTGGAAATTTTCGCGTGCTTCGACGGCGGATTGTAAAGCGCGAACCAAAAGATCAGCCATAGGAAACCAATCGCGCCAGTGGCAATGAAGGCGATTTTCCAGCCGCGCTCAAAGCCAAACCAGACCATGAACGAGGGCACCAGCAACGCCGCGACCATCGCGCCCGCGTTGGAACCGCCATTGAAAATCGCGGTGGCCAGGGCGCGCTCGCGTTTGGGAAACCATTCCGCCACGGTTTTGATCGAGGCCGGGAAATTGCCCGCTTCGCCCACCGCAAACAGGCTGCGCACGGCGATGTGCCTGGAAAGCATCCCTCCGACGAATGCATTGGCGATCCCGAAAATCGACCAGGCGATCATGGACAGCGCCAGGCCGAGCTTGGTTCCGATTCGGTCGATGAACCAGCCGGCGAAAATCGTCGCCGAGGCATACACGCCCGTGAAGAACGCCGTCAGATAGGAAAAATCCGAGTTCGTCCAGCCGAAGCCGCCCTGCGCCACCGGCGAGCAAAAGAACGGCTTCAAATAACTGATGACCTGGCGATCCATGTAATTGCAGGTCGTCGCGAAAAACAGCAGGGCGCAGATGGCCCAGCGAAAATTAGTTCTCGCGCTGGAAACGGGAGCGCTGAGAGGCGCGCTCTGGCCGGGGGTGACGGATTCAGTAGGCATAGAGGGGGTGTGAGGGCTTTGCAAATCCCAGGCTGCGGCCGCCTGCGAGAGACGACGCAACCCAAAATTTCAATTTGAAGTGGTTCTTCAAAACGTTGCTCCGAAAAATTCAGAACCGAATATCAGCTTGGACTTTTTGAATAGTCCCGGTCAAGCCCGCGCACGGCACTTCCATAAATAATTTTTGCACTCAACTCTTGGTGGAAGCCGACGCCTGCCGCGCCGTGGCTTCAGTGGAGGCTGGTGAGGAGCCTCTCGAATTTACGATATACGAGCGTGTGACCAAATGGATGCCGCTCGTGAATCGTAAATCATCTTGCCAGCCAACCGCCATCGACCGCGATCGTGTAGCCCTGCAGGTAATCCGACGCCGCTGACGCCAAAAAAACCGCCGCACCTTTCAAATCTTCCGGCGACCCCCAGCGGCCCGAGGGGATGCGCGCCAGGATTTCCGCGTTGCGCTTCGGGTCCGCGCGCAGAGCGGCGGTGTTGTCCGTCTCCATGTAGCCGGGCGCGATGGCGTTCACATTGATGTTATGCGCCGCGAGTTCGTTCGCCATGATGCGCGTCAGGCCCATCACCGCGCTCTTGGAAGCGGTATACGACGGCACGCGAATGCCGCCCTGAAATGAAAGCATCGAAGCGATATTGATGATTTTCCCGCCGCGCCCCTGCTTCACCATCTGCTTCGCCGCCGCCTGTGCGAGGAAAAACAAGCTCTTCTGGTTGATTTGAACAACGTCGTCCCAATCCTGCTCCGAAAATTCCAGCAAGGGCGCGCGGCGAATGATGCCGGCGTTGTTCACCAGAATATCCACGGCCCCGAGCTCCTTGACGGTCGTATCCACGATTTTCGCCACGGAATCTTTGTGCAATAGGTTGGCCTGAATCTGGCAAACGCGCCGGCCCAGCGCTTGGATTTGCTTCGCCGTTTCATCGGCTTTGCTGGCCGAGACTACGAGCGCGACGTCCGCGCCGGCTTCCGCGAGTCCCACTGCGATGCCTTGTCCCAGTCCGCGGCCCGCGCCGGTGACGATGGCGACTTTTCCGTTCAGTTTGAATTTATCGAGAATCATTTGCTCATGTTTTAACGCAAAGACGCTAAGACGCAAAGGCGCAAAGAATTTCAGTTCCTAGCAAAAGCCTCTGTCCGCAATTTCACCTCGGGCGCAACTTGCCAACCAGAACGTTTGCAGACGTTTACCCTAAAGATTGAATAACACTGCTGCGGCTGGTCTCCGACACAGCCGCGCCGAAATTGTGCGTGCGACAGGTTACGTCCGCTCACCTCAACTGCGCCGTCGGTGCGGGATCCATGTCGTCGAACGCCTGGTTCTCGCCGCCCATGCCCCAGCAAAATGTGTAAGCGCCCGTGCCGCAGCCGGAATGGATCGACCAACTTGGGGAAATCACCGCCTGCCGGTCCGCCACAACCAAATGCCGCGTTTGTTGCGGCGTGCCCATGAAATGCATGACGCGCTGTTTGGGATGGAGGTCGAAATAGATGTATACCTCGCTGCGGCGGGTATGCGTATGCGGCGGCATGGTGTTCCACACGGCGCCTTCCTGCATTTTCGTGAAACCCATCACGAGCTGGCAACTTTTGATGCCACCCATGTGGATATATTTGTAAATCGTGCGGCGATTGGCATCCGCGAGCGTGCCTAGTTCCGTCGGCGCGGCGTCTTTCACGGTCACGAGCGTGGTCGGGTAAGCGGCGTGCGCCGGATAACTCAAAAGATAATACGCCGCCGGGTTCGCTGCGTCCTTGCTGCTGAATGAAATCTCTTTGCTGCCGCGGCCCACATAGAGGCAATCGAGCTTGTTCATCTCATATTTTTTTCCGTCCACTTCCACCGCGCCGCTGCCGCCGATGTTCAACACGCCCAATTCGCGTCGTTCGCAAAAATACGCCGCTCGCAATTCCGCATCGGCGGTCAATTTCAGTGCCGCGGCCGTGGGTACCACTGAACCAACGATGGCACGATCAGCATCGGTGTAGACGAGTTCCAATTTGTCCGGAGCAAAAAGCGTCTCCACCAGGAAATTGGCGCGCAGGCCGTCAGTGCAAAGTTTTTGGTAATCGTTTTGATTCGGTGAAAAACGGATTTGCATGTTGTGAATCGTTAAATAGTTAAATTGGTTGAATGGTTAAATGAGTTGGGGCGCTCGTAAATGATTTAATCGGTTTCCCATTTTACCGATTTAACTCATTTAACCTATTTTTGCTCCAACAAATACATCTGCTTGCCGGCCAGCAGAAATGCGCCGGCGGCGTAGACTTCGTAGTCGCCGGGCTTGAATGATTTCGGGTCCGCGCCCACTTGTTGCGCGTAACCGAGTTTGCCTTCCGGAGTCACGCAGCCCAGAAGCGCCTGCCAGCCCTTCTCCACTACCGGCTCAAATTTCGCGCGGTCCAACAGCCCGTGATTGATGCCCCACGCGAGCGCAAACACATAAAAGCCCGACCCGCTCGTTTCCTTCAACGGATAGGACGCCGGATCCAGGAGGCTCGCGTGCCACAAACCGTCCGGCTGTTGCAGGCTCGCAACTTTTTCCGCCATTTCCTTGAATTGCGTTTCATAACGGGCGCGGTCCGGATAATCCGCCGGCATATTTTCGAGCACGCGCGCCAGGCCTCCCATCACCCAGCCGTTGCCGCGGCTCCAGAAAATCTTTTTCCCGTTCGCTTCCCTCTGGTTGAAATAACGGCTGTCGCGGAAAAACAAATGCTCGTCCTTGTCATAGAGAAAGTCCGAAGCCGCCCACCATTCCTTGTCCATGAAATCGAGATATTTTTTCTCGCCCGTCGCTTTATACATCAGCGCCCACGTCGGCGGTCCCATGAACAAGGAATCGCACCACCAATACCGATCCTCCTTGCCCTTCTTGTTATAATCCAGCGAATCGCTGCTCGGATGCTCCAGGATATAATCCAGCTTGGCTTTGATCGGCTGCAACATCGCCGGATCGTGGTGCTTCAAATACATTTCCAGATACATCTGGCCCACACATTGGTCGTCCGCGTGATACGCGCGCCTGCCCGGCTGCCAATTGAGTTTCTTTCCCTCGGCAAGCATCGCCTCGTGATATTTCGGCGTGTTGGCAATGCTGTCCAGCGCCATCACCCCGGCGTCAAAGGCTCCATACGTCCAGCCGTTATGCTGATAATGCGCGTCCGACGGCGAGGCATTGGTCAACTGCCAATCGGCCACTTTTTCCATCGAACTGAGAATTCTCCCTGGCGGCAACTCCGGGGCGGCATCGCCCTGGCGCAAATTGCGATTTTGCGCGCAGGCGGAAAGCAGAAGAGGAAGGAGAGCGAGAAACATCAGGTTTTTCATATATCAAACAACTTCAATGCCGCCAAGGACGGCTCTTGGCCGCGTGAGGTGACATCTTGGCGGGATATAAACTGATTCGTCAACCCAGCTATTTGTTCGATGCCGTGTCGCATTTTACCAGCGCCGGTCAAAATCCGCGCGTTGACTTTCGGCGCCTTCAGTCGCTTTTTAATAGGTCCATGCGATCACCAACGTCACTCGAATTCTACATCCAACCGACTAATCGCGTGACAAACGACCTGACTCATAGTCTATAGACTTATCGTTAACCTACATGTGAACTGATACCAACGAATGGGGAATCGAAATCATGGCTTGAACGTGCTTGGAATGAACGTTCGAAAGCGTCGCGAGGAAAGAGAGCTGACGCAAGAGGCTCTTGCCGAACGAGCGGATCTGGATCCGACGTATATCAGTGGGATCGAGCGCGGCGTCCGCAACCCCAGCGTCCTGAGCGTTGTCCGCATCGCCAGAGCCCTGGGCGTCACCACGTCCAAGCTCATGGAAAAGGTGGACGATGGGATTTAGCAGCCCACCCGGCGCTTGTTTTCGACCGATAAAATTTTGCGGCAATCGCCAAGGAGGTGGGAGCGCGGCGGGATTTGTGCGGATTTACGGAACAGTTCAAAAACAAAAAGCGTTGAAGCGAACTGCTTCAACGCTTTTTTGAAATTCTCGCGGAAATCAGGCCTTTGCCGTTTCCTTCTTCCAGGTGCGCTTGGGCGCTTTCACGACCAAACCTTTTTTGATCGCGGCGGCGCTGGCGCGGATGTAGCGCACTTCGCCATTTGGCAGGACGGCCTTCACGCGCTGCAGATTCGGCATGAAACGGCGCTTGGTGATGGCCGTTACGTGCGTGCCGATGCCGCCCGATTTCTTCGATTTGCCGCTGCGCCAGATAATGCTGCCCTTCATCGGGCGCTTTCCTGTCAATTCACAAATTCTTGCCATAAAATTTCCTCTAAAAAGGAGCCCGAGAAATTACCAGCCAAATGCTCCTTTGCAAGGAATTATTTCGGTAATTTTTCAAAAACGGGCGCAACTTGGTGTCCGCGTCACACGTAAGCGCTGGCGGCGGAAAGAAGCGCCGAGCGCCAGCTCGCCGCGGTGGACTTCTCCAAAGCTGGCCGAGCTGGTGCTCGGCGCTCCGTGGGGCGAATGTCCAGAGGCGCCTTCAAAATCCTGCCCGACTTTCCGGCACGCGATCTTTCGACAATACTAAGGTAAGCACCCCATAGTCAGTCTTTTGCGTGACTCCTAAATTTTCCCTCGTGAAATAATGCCGCTATGCCGGAACACGCTGTCATCCTGCTCGCAGAAGATGAGGACGATTATGTCTTCCTCATCCGAAAGGCTTTTTCGGAAGCCAACATCCAAAATCCACTTCAAGTCGTTTCGACCGGCACGGAAGCCATGGCCTATCTCAAGGGGGAAGGCAAGTTCGCGAACCGGGACGAATACCCGGTGCCCGATCTCCTGCTGCTCGATCTCAGGCTGCCGGGTTTCAGCGGCTTTGAAATCATCGGATGGGTGAGAAGCCATGCCAGTCTCTCCGGCTTGCGAATCATCGTTCTGACGTCATCCGACCAAATGAGGGATGTGAACGATGCTTATCGCCTGGGGGCCAATTCGTTCCTCATGAAGCCGTACGATTTCCAGGATCTTGTCTATTTCAGCAAGCTCATCCAGGAATACTGGCTTTCCGCAAGCAAATGCCCGGACAGTTTCCGCATCCCAAAAATGTCCGGCCAACCGCAGCCAACACCTCTGCCGGAAAAGCGGGACGAAGCGACTTCCTGAATCGATCGTTTCCGCGTCGATTCTCGTAGCGGCCGAGGTGGGCGCGTTGCCCAAAACCGGCAAAGCCGCGGCTCCGGAATCGCCCTCGTTCGAACCTCGAGGAATCGACGGACGAGAACGACGGACGAAACCCTTTTCAAATATTCGCTGCCGAGGGCACGCAATTCGTCTATCGTGAATCGCCGATGGAACTATTGCGTGTCACCGCCACCGAAATCGTTCGCCGCCTCCAAAAAGCCGGCTTTCAGGCGTTTTGGGTGGGCGGTTCCGTCCGCGATTTTCTCCTCGGCCGCGAGCCGGATGATTACGACATCGTCACCTCCGCGCTGCCTGAACAAATCGAAGCGCTGTTCCCCCACACTATTGCCGTCGGTCGCAAATTTGGCGTGATCGTCGTGATTGAGGACGAACATCAATTTCAAGTCGCCACCTTCCGGGCCGAGGCGGATTACCAGGATGGCCGCCACCCCGAGCATGTCCGCTTCGGTGACGCCCGCGCCGATGCCGAGCGGCGCGATTTTACGGTCAACGGCCTCTTCTTCGATCCGGTCCAAAAGCAACTTCACGATTGGGTCGGCGGGGAAAAAGACCTGAGCGCAAAAATTATCCGCACCATTGGTTCGCCCGGCGAACGGTTCGCCGAGGATCATCTCCGACTGTTGCGCGCCGTTCGTCTGGCTACTCAGCTTGATTTCGAAATTGAGGCCGAAACCTTTCGCGCCATCCAGGCCAATGCCGCAAAAATCAAACTCATCAGCGCCGAGCGAATCCGCGATGAATTGGTGAAATTGTTTGCGCCCCTGGGAGCGCCGGCGTCTCGCCGGCACATTGAAGGTCAAAATCGCGCCGGCGAGACACCGGCGCTCCCAGGCCCCGCCCGCGGCCTCATTTTGCTCCGCGATAGCGGCCTCCTCGAACACGTCCTGCCCGAAGTCGCGGCCACGATCCATTGCGATCAATCGCCGGATTTTCATCCCGAAGGCAGCGTGTTCAATCACCTCGTTTTGATGCTCACCAAAATGCCGGCTGATGCCGGCCCGTTGCTTCCCTGGGCCATTTTGATGCATGACATCGCCAAGCCATTGACCGCTTCCCACGATGAATCGACCGGCAGCATCCATTTTTACGAGCACGAACGCATCGGCGCGGACATGACCGAACGAATCCTCGAACGCCTCCGTTTTCCGCGAAAACAAATCGAGGCCGTGGTCCAGGCCGTGCGGTGTCACATGCAGTTCAAAGATGCCCTGCAAATGCGCAAAGCCACCCTCCGCCGGCTGCTCATGCGCCCGACGTTTCCGCTGGAACTGCAATTGCACCGCGCCGATTGTCTGGGTTCTCATGGCCGGCTGGATGTCTATGATTTTCTCGTCGAACAATCGAAAGAATTGGAAAAGCAGCCTGAAATCATTCCCCCGCTGCTGAACGGCAATGATCTCCAGGAACTCGGCATGAAAGCCGGTCCCGCCCTCGGCGCCCTGCTCCACGAAATCCGCGACAAGCAATTGCAGGAGGAACTCAAAACGCCCGCCGACGCCCGCGCCTGGGCGAAAGAACAGATCAAAATCAAAGCCTCGGACGGCCCGTCCAAAACCATGTAGGAGACGACATGAGGAGTCTCACATTTTTTCATGAAAAGATTTGAGATTCCTCACGTCGTCTCCCGCGGGATTCATGATTTCCACGAATAAAATTCACTGTCGCTTTTTTGCCAGTTGAATACCTTACGCTACGTTTAAAGGGAATTTGATGAGCAAGATATTGTTAATCGACGACGAAACGGACGTGCAATATTCGTTTCAGCGCATTTTTGATTCGCCCGAAATCGAGCTCGCCACCGCGTCCTCCGGCGAGGAAGGGCTCAAGCTGATTCCCAAGGTGAAGCCGGACCTCGTTCTCATGGACATCCGCATGGGCGGCATGAACGGACTTGAAACCCTCCGCCGCATCCGCCAGATGGATTCCAAGCTTCTGGTCATTTTGATGACGGCTTACGGCACCACCCAGACGGCCATCGAAGCGATGAAACTCGGCGCTTACGATTACCTGCTGAAGCCATTCGATGTGGTCAAGCTGAAGGACATCGTCGCCAATGCTTTGAAAGCCGCGCATGACATGCGGCAAATCGTTTCGTACCAGCCGCTCTTGGAATCGGAGGACTACGAATCGGGCATTGTCGGCCGCAGCGAAGCGATGCAGCAGGTGTTCAAGCTCATCGGTCAGGTCGCCGGCAGCGATGCCACCGCGCTGATCACCGGCGAAAGCGGCACCGGCAAGGAATTGGTCGCACGCGCGATTTATCATCACAGCAACCGGGCCGAGCAGCCGTTCCTCGCCGTCAATTGCGCGGCGATTCCCGAGCAATTGCTCGAAAGCGAACTCTTCGGCCACGAACGCGGCGCGTTCACCGGCGCGACCCTTCAGCGCATCGGCAAATTTGAGCAATGCAACGGCGGCACGATTTTTCTCGATGAAATCGGCGACATGACGCCCGCCACGCAGACGAAAATCCTGCGCGTGCTCCAAAGCGGCACGTTCGAACGCGTCGGCGGCAACTCGCCGCTCCGGGTCGATGTCCGCATCATCGCCGCCACCAACAAGCCGCTGGAAGAAGCCGTCGCCACCCGGCAATTCCGCGAGGATTTGTTCTATCGTTTGAACGTCGTGCGCATTCACATGCCGCCGTTGCGCGAGCGCCGCGAGGACGTGCGGCTGTTGGTCAATTATTTCCTCAAGAAATTCGCCCGCGAGCGGGAGGCGATTCCCAAATCGATTTCCACCGGAGTCGTCAAAGCCCTCGAGCAATACCATTGGCCCGGCAACGTCCGCGAACTGGAAAACATCGTGCGCCGCGCGCTGGTCGTGGCCAAAGGCGACGCGATTTTGTTGAGCGATTTGCCGCCGGAAATCGTCGGCCAGGCTGCGACGCCCAGCGCCTCGGCGGCTGCTTCCGCAACTCCCGTGGCGGCCGGCGATCCCGGCGTGACGGATGTGGTCGCATTGACGCGAAAACTGTTTCAATGGGCGCGCAAGGATCCGAAGTTGAAATTGATCCCCGCCGTGGAACGCGAACTGGTCTTGCAGGCGCTCAAGGAAACTGCCGGCAACCAGGTGCAGGCCGCCAAACTCCTCGGCATCACGCGCGCCACGCTGCGCAAACGCATCGAGAAATTCGGCATCCAGCGCGAGTTGAGCCTGAAGTGAGGCCTGGTAGCGCAGACGTCCGCGCCTGCGAGTGCCGGCGCCGTCCCGGTGCCGGGCAAAGTGGCCACCTCGATCATGACACTGGCGGCGGGACGCCGCCCGCACTCGCAGCCGCAACGGCTGCCCTGCCAAAAACACGTTTGCCTCTTGGCGTCATCATCCCGAATCTGCTAATTGATAGCCCGTGAGCAGTCCGAGCGTGCTGTTGTTGATCCCGGCGTATAACGAAGAGAACCGTATTGAACCGGTTCTCTGGGATTACGCCCGTTATTTTAAACAGAATTACGACGGGAAGTTTCAACTGATCGTCGTTCTCAATGGCTGCCGCGACAACACCCTCGGCATCGTGCAACGCGTTTCCGCTGAATTCCCATTCATCACCTGGCTTGAATTCAAGGAACCCATCGGAAAAGGCGGCGCGCTCATCGAAGGCCTCAAACTCGCTCCCATGGCCGACCTGATCGGTTATGTGGACGCCGACGGCTCCACGCCGCCTCACGCCTTTCACGACCTCATCAAACGGATCGATGACTACGATTGCGTGATCGGCTCGCGCTGGATGCACGGCGCGGTGTTGCACCAGGAACAAAGTCATAAACGCCAGTTCGCCAGCCGTGGCTTTCATGCCATCGTGCAGTTGTTGTTTTGGATGAACATTCGCGACACGCAATGCGGCGCCAAGGTCATGCGGCGCGAGCCCGTGGAAAAAATCCACTCCTCGTTGCGCATTGCCGACATGGCGTTCGACATCAACCTCCTTTACTCGCTCAAGCGCGCCGGATATCGCATCCTCGAAGTGCCCACCGAATGGACCGATAAAATCGGCTCGAAAGTCACGCTTGGCCCGACCTCGCTGACGATGCTCCTTTCCGCACTCCGTATTCGGCTGATTTATTGGCCGTGGCTTTACAAGCTGTTGCGACCCTTGAAGCCGCTGGAAGTCCGGATTTACAAAAAGCTCCGCCAGCCGACGCCGTTGTCGGGCCCCAAATCGTAAATCCATTGAGAGATTAAAAGCTCCAAGCACCAAGCGTCCAATCGTCCAGAGAAATCCCAAATCCCAAGCTCCAAAAGACGGCGCAGTCGCAATTTGAAGTTTGGTGCTTGAAGTTTCTCTGGAGTTTGGAGCTTGGACGCTGGGAACTTGTTTTGCCCTTTTTCCCATTTCCCAATCTCCAATTCTATCCTCCCGCTTGCGCCTTCTGCTTCGCCAGTGGTCCCCAGGTGAACAAGGCGCAGACAATGAATAAGAGCGTGGTGTAGACGAACAATGTCTGCAACACGATCGTCATGCGGCCGGGATAATGACTCAGCATGTAGGGCAGCGTGAAAGCATAGGCGAGCGCCAGCGCAATCATGAGCGGAACCACTTTGAATTGCTTGCGCGCCATGAGGTCGTTCACCAGCACGTTGGCCAGCGCCAGCGGAATCATCGCGGTGGCATACCAGGGCAACAATGCCACGGTTTGCGGGATGTCCTCCGGCTTGAACACAATGCGCACGACCAAAGGGCCGACGACACACAGGGCGATGGCGCCGACAATCGCCAGCACGGCCGTCCCAAAGATCACCAGCCCGAGCAAATTGCTTTTTTCACCTTTGGCTTTGCTGTGGACGAGCTTGGGAAACATCACCGCCGCGAGGGGCATTACCAGCCAGAGCAAGCCGCGCGACAGCGTGCCGGCCGCGACATAGCGCTTCATGGAATCAGGGCTGAAGAATGCTTTGGCGTACATCGTGTCCGTGGTGAAAAGGAACTGGCAGACGCCGAAGGCCAGAATGAGCGGCGTGATTTGGCGGAGCAATTCCCGCCAATTGAACGGCTCCGGCTTTTTCATCCACAAATCGCGCGAGCGCCAGATGACGACGAGGCCAGCAACGCCCACGCCGACCAGAGCGCCGCCAAGCATGCCGGTCGCGCCAGCGCGCAGAAGAATCACGAAGACAGCGGCGGCAGCCAATCGCAGCACGCCGCCGATGATCAACGAATGGCCGTACCAGAAAAAATCCTGCCGTCCCTGCAGCACGCCGCAAAATAACGGCAGCCAGATCGCGGTCAGCACCGTGAAAATGGTAATGTAGAGCAGCGCGGGGCCGGGAAGCTTCCATGCGTGAATGATATGCTCCCGGAAAACCACCATGGCGACCGCCGCGACGAGCCAGAGAACAAACGTCCATACCCACGCGAGCCGAATCATTCCCGAAAGTTGTCCTTCCCGGCCTTCCGCCAGCGCTGCCGCGGTTTGCTGCGCAAAGACCATCTGCAAGGGCACCGTGGGCAGGCAGGTAATCACCATCAGCATCACGCCGAAATCGCCGTAGGCGCTTTCGGAAATCCATTTGTTGAAGAAGTGCACTCCCAGGGACATTCCGCCGCTCAGAATGCTCGCCATCATCATCCACCCGCTCTGGCGGAAAAATGCCGCGTGCTGTTTGTGGTCTATCGTCGGCGGATTGGCAGTGGTATCGGAGGCCATGAATCAAGGTTGTAAGCTGAGAAATCTGACAAGCATCGCGGTGGCGCGTTCAAGCGACCGCAGTGAAATCCATTCTTCCGCCGTGTGCGCGTACGCGATGTCGCCCGGCCCGAAAACGACGCTCGGAATGCCGCCGCCGGCCAGCACCGCGGCATCGCAGAAATAATTCACGCCCGCGGCTTTTTTCTGGCCGGCGCTCCGGAGAAATTGGCGCACCAGCGGAAGTTTGGTGGAGGTTTCCATCGGCAAACAAGGCGCCTGGCGCGCCGTGGTGAAAATCGCCTTCAGTTTTTTGCGCGCCAAAAACGTTTCCATTTCGCGCTGCACTCCCGCTTCCGTTTCGCCGGGCAAGGTGCGGCGGTCCACGGTGATGATGCATGAATCCGGCACGATGTTGGGTTGTGTGCCCCCGCGGATGGTGCCGACGTTGATTGTGGCATGGCCCAATAATGGATGCTGGCGCCGCTGGCGCAGCATGGCGGCGTATTCCGTTTCGAGCGCGTCCACCACGCGGGCCATTTCGTGCACGGCATTGCGGCCAAGTTCGGGGCGCGAGCCGTGGGCGGATTTCCCGCGCGTCTCCATCTGAAACCAGAGATTCCCCTTGTGCGCCGTCACGATCTGGCAATTGGTCGGCTCGCCGACGATCGCGAGGTCGGCGCGAAACCGGCTTTTGGCCAGCCTGCGCGAGCCGGCCTGCCCGGCTTCTTCATCCACCAAGCCCGCGAATACGATTTCCGTTTTTTGCGGTCGTTGTCTTGATGTTGCCAGACGGCACAAGGCCGACAGCATCGCGGCGACGGAACCTTTGGTGTCGCAGGCGCCCCGGCCAAACAATCGGTCGCCCTGGCGGGTTGGGATGAATTGTTCTTCATCCGCGACCGGCACGGTATCCAGGTGCGGCGCGAGCAAAATGGTCTGTTCGATTTTGTTTTTTGGCTGAAGACGCGCGAGGAGGTTAACGCGGCCGGACAGGACTTTTTGGAATTCGATGTCCAACCCCGCGCGGGCGGCGGTGACGGCCACGAAATCGGCCACGCGCCCCTCGCCGGCGGAGGCGTGGCCGGGCGGCAAAAAGGCCGGATTCACGCTGGGAAGCGCGATCAATTCGGCCAATAATTTTGCGGCGTTACTCATTGAGTCCGGAGGACGGAGGGTACCGAGAGGGAGTGTCGAGTGTCGAGTGTCGAGTGTCGAGTGTCGGGAACACTGGTCGTTATAAATGCCCTTTTCTAAATCAGCATTTGACACGCATGCTATAACCATCGCCGGAAGGAGGGCAAAGAGGCCAATGAAAAAGGGAACCAACGTCGGTGTCGTGGGAATCATCGCCACCGGCAATCGCGCCAACAATCAGCTCTCAACGCCAGATTTTGCTTCACTTTCCTAAATCCAAATGAAACCAAATTAAAGCAAATCAACCTAAATCAACCCAAATCGATGGGGTGCCACCCCCTCTTTGGACCTGGGACTTACGCAAATTGCGCGAATGGACGCGAATTTAAATTCGTGAAAATTGGCGCAATTCGCGTAAAACCTTCCTGGCTTTCGGTATGAGCATTCTGCAATTTCACTCGGTGATTCAAATGAACGGGATCAATCCTTATGTGCTGGTCAGCGCGGGGCGGGCGGCGCAGATTCGGAAGGATTGGCGCAGGCCCATGCCGGTGCGGGTGCGCGTGAATGGCAGGCCGGCAGAGCCGTGGCCGATCAATTTGATGCCGGTAGGCGACGGGAGTTTTTACCTTTATTTGCATGGCGAGGTGCGCAAGGCGTCGGGCACGAAGGTCGGGGATATGGTCGCAGTGGAGTTGAAGTTTGATGAGGATTACAAGAGCGGGCCGGCGCATCCGATGCCGGTGTGGTTCGGCGTGGCGCTTCAGAAGAATCGAAAGGCGATGAAGGCGTGGGAGGCGTTGATTCCGAGTCGCAAGAAGGAGGTTTTGCGGTATTTTGCGCGGTTGAAATCGGCGGAGGCGCAGGCGCGGAATCTGGAGCGGGCGATGCATGTTTTGGCCGGGGGCAAAGCGCGGTTTATGGGACGCGAGTGGAATAATGAATGCAGAATGAAGAAGGAAACGTTGTGAAACGATTTGCTTTCAAAATGAAGCTAAAGCCGGGAATGGCGCAGGAATACAAGCGGCGGCATGACGGGATCTGGCCGGAGCTGGCGGAGGTGTTGCGCGCGGCGGGGATTTCGGATTATTCCATTTTCCTGGATGAGGAGACGAACACGCTGTTCGCGGTGCAACGGCAGGCGGAGAATAATACGGCGGCGGATTTGCCGCGAAATCCCGTTGTGAGAAAGTGGTGGGATTATATGGCGCCGTTGATGGAAACGCTTCCGGATCATGCGCCGGTGAGTGTTGAGCTCAGGGAAATATTTTATTTGGAGTGATTGTGTTCAGAAGATGTCGCGGCGAAAGCGCGCAATTTCGCGCAATGAGAGATTCGCAGACGGATTTTACCCGGGAAAACACAGAGGAATGTTCGGCCGAGGAATGAAGAAATCATTTCAACCAATGCCATGCCCTATTCCTCTGCCGTTCATTCCTCTGCTAGCAATTTTTGCGTCGCGCAAATGGATTATGGGGCGGAGCGGCAGCTCCGCCCTGCCTGGATTACCGATGCGAGAGGGAGCGCAGGATTTGGAGGCCGAAGCGTTCGTCGGGCGAGAGGACGCGGCCATGGGCTTTCAGTTCGTTCAGCGCGGCCATGGTCATGCAGAAATCGACGGCGGAGAATGGGCGGCCGCGGATGACGCGGTTTTTCCAGCGGTCCGCGTCGGTGATTTCTTCGATCTCCTGGGTGGACCCGGGATAGAACGAAATCAGCCATTCGTCGCGGCGCAGGTAGCCTTCGCTTTCTTCCTTGCCTTCAAGCCATTCGTCGCACAGGAGAATGCACACGGAACGGTTGCGGTTCGCGCCGAGGCGATAAAAAACGAGGCGCGCGTCGGCTTCCGCGAAGTGATGATAAATCACCTTGGCCGAATCCGGCGGATGCGAGGTGAATTGGGTTTGGATGCCGAGCTTGAGCCCGCCGGCGGTGCCGGGATCCCGCTCGAAGCAGAGATTTTCGTCGAGCACCCAAAGAATCTCCGTGGGGTATTCGTGCTCATCCAGCACGGATTTCCAGGCGGCGAGCGCGGCTTCAAAATTTGGACGTTGGTAACGGGTTGGCTTTGACATACTGAATCTCTGATTAGGACGCGTTTCGGCGAAACCAGTCAATAAAAAGTGCTATGCCTTCCTCAATTTTTATATGGGGCTGATAACCGAGTTTGGCACGGGACTTGGATATGTCCGCAAAAGTCAGGGGAACGTCTCCGGGTTGTGCGGACTGGCGGTCGATGATGGCTTTTTTTCCGAGCGCCTCTTCCAGGACTTCAATGAGCCGCGCCAACGTTACCGTTTGCGATTCGCCGAGGTTGAAAATCTCGAAACCAAATTCCTGCCGCGTGCAGGCCATGACGCCATCCACGGTGTCGCTCACGAAGGTGTAATCGCGGGCGGTGGAACCATCGCCGAAAACGGGGATAGGTTTGCCGGCACTGATGAGTTTGGCGAATTTGAAAATGGCGAGGTCGGGTCGTTGACGGGGACCGTAGACCGTAAAAAAACGGAGCATGGCGACATCCATGCCGTAAACGTGGTGATAGACGTGGCCGAGCGCTTCGCAGGCGAGCTTGCTGGCGGCGTAGGGCGAGATGGCGTTGAAGATGGGATCGCTTTCGGCAAAGGGGACTTTGGAATTCACGCCGTACACCGAGGAGGAGGAGGCGATGGTGATTTTTTTTACGCCGCGTGCGCGCGCGGCTTCGAGGAGGTTCACCGTGCCTTCGACATTGACGCGTTGATAAAGCGCGGGCTCGGCGAGGCTGGGGCGGACGCCGGCGCGGGCGGCGAGGTGGATGATTTGATCGAATTTCACGCTGCCGAACATTTCGTCGAGGGCGGCGCGGTCGGTGATGTCGCCATGGATGAATTCGAAGGGCTTGGCGAGCGATTGGATTTCGCGAATGTTGCGGCGCTTGAGTTGGGGGTCGTAGAAGGCGTTCAGGTCGTCAAATGCCCAGACGCTGTGGCCGCCATGAAGCAGCCGCTCGCACACATGCGAGCCGATGAAGCCCGCGCCGCCGGTTACCAGGAAATTCACGGGCGGAAATTAACAAAGGAGGGTGGAAGAAGGAAGGAGGAAGAATGCAGAATGACGAATGACGAACGGCGAGGACGGGGAAGAATTGGTTGGACGAAATCGAGGGCGGGACGCCGTCGATGGCACGCGAGACGCGTGCCGTCCTCTAAAGAGACGCGCGGGCGGGATGCCCGTGCCACTATTTCAGTTTCCACTCCGTTTATAATCGTAGCCTGCCGGCGGATCGTAATTGGCGCTGGTTTCGTCCAGCGATGGATTCCAATAGATTCGGATATAATTCACGTGGCCGTCCACGAAGACCGCGAGGTTTTTTGCATCGCTGATGCCGAACTGCCCGGCAGGCAATTTCAGCGGCTGGTGCCAGGAAAACGGAAACAGGCCGGAGAGTTCCGAGATCAGAAGAGTTTTTACCGGGTCTTTGATGGAGGTTTGTTTCCATCCAAAAATGCCTGGGTTTGAGGGATTCAGGGGAGAACCGTTGGCGCCGTTGAATCCGTAGCTCGAATAATCCGTGTCGGGTTGATCATGATAACTCTCATTCTCCAAAGCCATGCCGGGGAAATCGTAGCAGAACGTATCCGCCGGGCAGGCGAATAATTTGTCCTGCCGCGATGACAACCCTTGAAGCCCGACGTACGATTTTACGAGGCGCTTATAAAAAATTCCCCAATGGTCGGGCGCCAGAATTCCGCCGGTGACGTTAAGCGTGGCGGGCAAGGTATCACTGTGATCTTCGGCATAGAGGTGAATGGCGACGCCGATTTGCCTGAGGTTATTCAGACATGTCGTCTGGCGCGCCCGGGCTTTCGCTCCAGCGACTGCGGGAAGGAGCAACGCCGCAAGAATTCCGATGATGGCGATGACCACCAATAATTCAATCAGTGTAAAAGCGCGCTTGAAATGCATCCCGTCCGATGTTCGGACGATGCTGGCATAAAATTATTGAATTGTCAGCATGGGAGCGCCGGTCTTTCGCCGAGGGAGGATGCTCGCAACGCGCCGATCAGGAGATCGGCGCTCCACCGTGCTCGTCGCGCGGTAACTTGGCGCTTGAAAGTTGAAGCTGAAAATTCATATTTCAACGCCATGTCTAACGAAACTGTCCTGCAACTGGATTTGTCCGGAATCAAAAAAGTCAAAAGCGGCAAGGTCCGCGAAATCTTCGATCTCGGCGACCGCCTCGCGCTGGTCGCCTCGGACCGCATCTCGGCCTTCGACGTCATTATGCCGAACGGCATTCCCCGCAAGGGCGAGGTGTTGACGCAGATTTCGTTTTTTTGGTTTGAGCGCTTTGCGTCGCTCGTGCCGAATCATTTGCTCGCGGGCGCGAACGATCCGTTGCCGAAGGAATTGCAGCCGTTTTCGGATAAGCTCGCGCGGCGGACCATGATCGTGAAAAAGGCCAAGCCGCTGGCGATCGAATGCATCGTGCGCGGGTATCTGTCCGGGTCGGGCTGGAAGGAATATAAAAAGTCGCAGACGGTTTGCGGGATTCCGCTGCCGGGCGGGCTGACGGAATCGGCGGAATTGCCGCAGGCCATTTTCACGCCGTCCACCAAAGCCGAAGCGGGGCATGATGAAAATATTTCGTTCGAGGAAGCATGCAAGATCGTGGGCAAGGACCTCGCCACGCAAGCGCGGGATTTGAGTTTGAAGATTTACAGCGCGGGGCGCGATTACGCGCGCCAGCGGGGGATCATCATCGCGGACACGAAATTCGAGTTTGGCGTGTTCGACGGGAAATTGATTTTGATCGATGAGGTGTTGACGCCGGATTCCTCGCGTTTCTGGCCGGCGGACCAGTATCAAGCCGGCCAGGGCCAGCCGAGCTTCGACAAGCAATTTGTGCGCGATTACCTGGAAACGCTCGATTGGGACAAGACACCGCCGGGGCCGAAATTGCCGGACGATGTGGTCGGCAAAACAAGCGCGAAATATGTGGAGGCGTACGAGCGGTTGACAGGGAAGAAGCTGTAATTTTTTATGAAAACGGAGGCCGGACGTAGCGCTGAATTGCCCATCACGTTGCGGCCGGATTGGTTTGCTTTCACTTTTTTTGGCGCGCTTGCGCTGCTTCTTTGGCTTCCGGGAACCACAGAGCTGTGCGGCGGGCTGAGTCACGGTTTACGAGATCTGGCAGTAGGTGTCAGCGGTTCCATTGTGATATTTCTGCTGCTGTATTTTTGGAATATCGAAATTGGCGCGGGGGGCATTGCTTACCGGAAACTTCTTTTTCTAAAAACTTTCATGCCTTACTCGGCCATCGCGGAAGCTAGAATTGAAACTTCAGCGCTCTCTTTGAATTTGGGACCGGGCGGACCATTCCGATTGCGAAAACCACGGCGGAATCGCGGCAAACCGGTCTATTGTCTGCTGCTCCTGCCCCGCGCGGAAAACACGCCTCCGTTGATGATCAATATCAAGCCGTTCTCGCGAGGCGGTTTGGCGCTCCTGATTCGAACGACCAACGATAAAGCGCCTCATGTTCAATTCGATGCGGAGTGCGAACGAATGAAATACAAAGTAATGCCGTCTATTTTGTTCCCAAAGCAAGAAGGTTCTGAGGATCATCCTGATCGTGCAAACACTCGTTGAAGATTTTCTGCAATACTTGCGGCATGAGCGAGGGCAGTCCGAGAATACGGAGCGCACTTATGCGGCGTTGCTCAACAAATTCGTCGATTGGGCGGGCGAGCACAAAATCAGCGACTGGCAGCAGGTTGACTTCAAGGATCTGATGGCTTTTCTCCAGCACGAACGCGAGCGGGGACTGGAGAATGAGCCGAAGGATTCGCCGCGGCAATTGAGCAGCGAAAGTGTTTACCTCGAAATCGCGGCGTTGCGCGCGTTTTATCGCTTTGCGGAAAATGAAAAATTGCTGCCGTCAAATGTGGCGGAAAATCTTTCGCTGCCGCGCCGATGGAAACGGCTTCCCAAGGCGCTCAGCAATGCCGAGATGGACAAACTGCTCGAGCCGGAACGGCCAGAGACGCCGCAGACGTTGTGCGACCAGGCGATTCTGGAGCTGGCCTACGCTTCCGGGTTGCGGCTGTCGGAATTGAAGAATTTGCGGCTGGAGCAGCTTCATTTGGAGGCGGGGTTCATCAATGTGATCGGCAAGGGGAACAAGGAACGCGTGGTGCCGGTGGGAAGCAAGGCGGCGGAAGCGTTGAATCGGTTCATTAGCGCTGGCCGGCCGAAACTGGTCACGGCGCGTTCGCCGGCGAATGTCTTTTTGACCAAGCGTGGCACGCCGTTCGCGTCGGTGACGTTGTGGCTGCGGATCAAGCAGCGGGTGCGGCGCGCTGGGGTTTCGCGAAATATCACGCCGCACATGTTGCGGCATAGTTTCGCGACACATTTGCTGGAACATGGCGCGGATTTGCGCGTGATCCAGGAATTGCTCGGCCATGCCAATATCAGCACGACCGAGATTTATACGCACGTGACGGGAAATCGGCTGCGGGATATTCATCGGAAGTTTCATCCGCGGGCGTAAGCGCCGAGACAACGAGGTGGACGCCATGACCTCTGGTCCGCCTCGTTACCTCGGCGGCTACAAGTGCGGCGGTCATAGACCGCCGCTACAACGATCACTGCACCCTCACCCGGTAATAGCGCATCGGCATGTTCGTGGACGCGCCGTCCGCGTAGTTGACGTTCGTGCTGCTGGTGGTGTTGGTGTAAACTGGCGTCCAGTTGCGGAGATCGGTGGAGGCCTCGACCACGCAATTGGAGTTGGCGGGTTTGACGAATTGAAAATGGCAGCCGTTTGTGATGTCGTAGCCCAGGGTGCCGGTGACAACGCCGAGTCCTGTGAAAACGATGTCCTCGACAACGATGAGCGTCGCGGGATTGCTCGTGACGCTACCGGATGCATTGGAGACTTTTAATGTGTAGTTTCCGCGATCGCCGCGAGTCGCATGGGGAATTGTCAGCGTGCTTACGCCGGCTAAAGTCACGACTGTCCCATCGGTGACAACCTTTCCGTTCACGTACCAGGTAAAAGTGGCGGAAGTCAGGCTCAAAGCGGCGCCGGTAAAGACCGCACTGCCTCCATCTAGGACACTGACGCCCAAAGGTTGGGCAATGATGCTTGGCGGGCCGCCCAACTGCGCCAGGCAGTTTGTGGTCAAAAAGCCGAGGAAAGCCAAGCAACAAAGGGCTTTCTTCAGCCAATTCGCCTTTTCGTTCAACTCCGGTTTCATTCTCCGAGACAAAGAAAGCTAGTCTCGTGCCCAAAAATTAGAACCGGTAGGTCAATTTGAGACGGAACGTCCGCCCATCCTGCTGAATCTCATTTTGCAGGTGAAACCGGCTGGCGGGGTCGAAGTATCTGGTATCCAGAAGATTATAAATACCGGCGGAGGCTTCCAGGTTCTTGGCCAAATTTTGGCTGAAAAGCGTCAGGTTCACCACGGTAAAGCCAGGCGCATCGCCGCCGGGCACCGTTTGTCCCGAGAGCAAATCGGTGAAAACGGTGTGCCGAGCGCTGGTGTACTGCACTTCCAACCCGGCAAAAACCTTGTCCTGCCACACCGGCACGCTCACGTTGAGTTTGACCATGTGGGTGGGTGAGTCCACCAGGCCCCGCTGCGTCTCGCGGTACTCGGTATGTTGGAGCGTGTAGCTCAACCGGCCCTGGATGCCATCTTTCCATTTTCCTTCCAAAGCCAGTTCCGTGCCGAGCGTGTCCGCGTTGAAGTTGGTAAAACTGCCGCTCTCGAAATCGATCAAGTCATCCATCCGGTTGTAGTAGCCGGAAACGGACGAGCGCAGTCCGTAGCCGATTTCCTGTTCATAAACGCCTTCGTACGAGGTGATTTTTTCCGGTTTGATGCCCTGGAAATTCGGGGCGCTCAACTCCAGAAAATTCGGGTCGCGAAAGGCCGTGCCGTAAATGAATTTCAGGGTGGTCTGTTCGACGGGATTGTAAATCAGCGCGGCGCGCGGGCTTACGCTGGGATTGAAGTCGCCATATTGATCGTAACGCACGCCCGCGTTCAAATGCAGTCGGTTCGTGATGATCGTGAATTCGCCCTGGGCGAAAATGCCGTAATTGCGCCGGCTCCTGTCCACATTGGTGAACGCCCCGCCGCTCATCGGCTGAAACACGCGGCGGCTTTGATCGAAATCATCGCGGTATTCCGCGCCCAACGTCAGGATGTGCCGGCCCATTATTTTTTTATTCACCTGCGCTTCCAACCCAGCCCATTGGCCGGTCTGCTTTTCGGCGGACAGTAACGGCTGCGGATATTGGATCCCAAAATCGCTTCGGTCGTAATACGCATTTGCCGAGACATCGAGGTCGTCATTGAATTGGTGCGCGTATTTCAGCACCACGTAGCCGCGATCGTCATCGGTGCGCAGGCGGGAATTATCAAACGTGGTGGCATATTGCGCCGTGGGATTTCCTTTCACGCGATCGATGTAGGCGCCTTCCAGCGTGAAATCGCGATAGCCGACCGAGCCAAAAAAGCTGCCGTAACCATCCTGGTCCTTTTTGTGGGCAATGCCGTTGTTCTGCGCGGGAGTATCGAATTGCCGAAAGAACAAATTCTCCGGGCCGTCGCTGTTGTAATAGGATCCCGACAACATGAGCTGCACGCCGTTGGTGAACTGTTTGCCAATCGTCGCGCGGCCGGAATAGCTGTTGAAACTGCCGTAGGTGGTCGAGGCTTCCACGCCGTCGACCTGTTTGCCCTGGCGCGTAATGACATTGATAACGCCGAAAAAGGCGTTGTTGCCGTAGAGCACCGAGCCCGGGCCGCGAATGATTTCCACGCGGTCGATCAAGTCGAGATCCAGGATGAAAGCGGTGTCGATGAACGCGCCGTCGTTCAGGTCGTTATTGACGCGATGGCCGTTCACCAGGAGCAGAATGCGGCTGTTGAAATCGCCGAGGTTCACGCCGCGCGCGCCGAGAAATTGATAGTTGCGGTCGTAGGAAATGTAAAAGCCCTGGACACTTTCGAGCAGATCGCCGAGCGTCCGCCAGCCGTAACGCTTGATTTGATCGGAGGTGATGACGGTGGTGGAGGATGGGGCTTCGGTGGCTTTTTGTGCGAACTTCGACGCGCTGAACACCACCGGGATGTTCATCAGGTTGGTGATGTCCAGATCGGCGAGATCAGGAGTCTGGTTCGTGCCGGAATCGGCGCGCGCGCTCAGGCACAACAGGAGAAAGCAGCCAAGCAGCCGGAGCAAAAACGCTGGAACGCGCGAAAATCGCAAAAGAAAGGTTCTTTTGTTCATGTATCCGGACCGGGCTTCTATTCAATAATCGTTGGCACATTCATGGGTTGCACGGCAACCCGGCGACGCCTCGATCCAGCACGACAACTGCCAAAGATTTCGCTGAATTGTCACCAGCCGGGGCGTGGCTGCAAGAAGGAAATGAATGGGAGATCGTTTTCTGAACCGGTTCCGCGCCCGGTCCATCGATCGATGGACGACAACAATAAGGAAAACCGGATGTACCGTGCAGCGACCAGGTAACGCAGGCGTTCTCGCCTGCGAGTTACGGCACCGTCTCGGTGCCGGGACGAACGGGCCGCGTGAATTGCGCTTCAATGTCTGGCGGCGAGACGCCGCCGCCACTCGCAGCCGGGACCGCTGCGCTACAATTTAATGTGGAACCCTGGTTATTTCCGCTGGAGAACTTGACAAGCCCCGGCAAATCCGTCGTCATAAAGCCATTTGCGTGACCGGTGTACAGAAGCAATCCGGGCGAATTTTCTGCCACGCACCCTGCGGGAATCGGCTCCCGAGAATCGGCCGTCGCGTTGGCGGAGGAGCGCTTTTGGATGGCGCAGCCTGCTGTTTCTGGGGCTGATTCTCAGCCTCAGCTTCAACGTCTTCTCCCAAAACCAGCCGTCGGAATACCAGGTCAAAGCCGCGTTTCTCTATAATTTCGCCAAGTTCGTCGAGTGGCCGCCGGCCTCGTTTCCAAAGCCGAATTCGCCCATCGTGATCGGCGTCCTCGGAAAAAACGTCTTTGGCAACGCGCTCGAACAAGTCATTCGCAACCATCGCGTGAATGACCATCCGTTCCAGTTCAAAACGTTTAATTCCGCGGCCGACGCCGCCGGCCATTGCCAAATCCTCTTCATCAGCTCGTCTCAAAAAGATAACTTTTCCAGGATCATTGAGGAACTGCATGGCGCGAGCGTTCTGACGGTCAGCGAAAACGATGGGTTCATCAAGGCCGGAGGGATGATCAATTTCGTCATCGAGGACAACAAAATCCGTTTTCAAATCAGCGACGCTGCCGCCAAAAAAGCCGGCTTGAAAATCAGTTCCAAGCTGCTGACGCTGGCGGTGAATACGCGTTGACTGAAACCACGAAGGGACACGAATTATTGGTGTTCATTCGTGTCCCTTCGTGGTTGCAACGCCTTTTGGGCTTTTGTCGTGGTGACAAATGACAGACTCATCCGTAATTTCGCCACGACAGTTCGAAACCTTTCGGAATAGAAATCGCTCCTACCTGCGCGTCGCAACGCTCCATCGGGAAAAGAGCCATTTGTTGACTTGAAACAGGACACGCGTGCCCAGATTTCAGGACATTTCAATCAAACGAAAACTGACGGCGATCATCATGATCGCCAGCACGGTCGCGCTCCTGCTGGTGGTCGCGGGTTTTGTCACTTACGAACGACACACCTTCCGCAATACACTCGTCAGCGATCTTTCGACGCTGGGCCAAATCATCGGCGACCGTTGCACCGCCGACTTGTCCTATGAAAAGCCGGACGATGCCGAAGACACGCTGCGCGCGCTGCGCATGGAAAAACACGTGGTCGCCGCCGCGCTTTACGACAGCAGCGGACAATTGTTCGCACGTTATCCGACTAATCTGCCGGCCGCCGCGTTTCCCAGCCGGCCCAAACCCGATGGCGCCGAATTCCTTCCGGACAGCCTGGTTGTGTTTCGTCACATCGATGATGCGGGCGGTTTCGCCGGGACTGTTTATTTGAAGTCGGACCTGGAGGAAATGCACAACCGATTCGTTCGCTATGCGGAAATCATCGGGCTGCTGATGATCGCCTCGTGGATCGTGACCCTCGTCCTTTCGGCGCGGCTGCAACGCATCATTTCGCGGCCGCTTTCACGGCTGGCCGAAACCGCCGGCGCGGTCTCCGCGGGAAAAAGTTATTCGCTGCGCGCCACCAAGCAGGGCAACGATGAAATCGGCCAGGTCATCGATCGCTTCAACGAAATGCTGGGGCAGATTCAAAAACGCGATGCCGATTTGCAGCAGGCGCATGATAAACTGGAAGTGCGCGTGGAAGAACGCACCCGCGATCTGCGCGAGGAAATCGTGGAGCGCGAACGCGCCGAATCCGCGCTCAAACAGCAATTCGTGCGCATCAGCCTGATCAACCAGATCACTCACGCGATTTCCGACCGGCAGGACACGGACAGCATTCTGCACGTCGTGTTGCGCCAACTGGAGGATCGCATGGGGCTGGACCTGGGCATCGTGGCGCTGGTGGATGCCAAGTCACCGGCGCTGAACGTGGCCGCGTTGCGCATCAAAAATTCGCTGCTCGCCGAACAATTCGACCTTCACGAAGGCAGCGTCATTCCGCTCGCGGAAAGCGGTTTTCAGCTCTGCGAAAAAGGGCAGACGGTTTATTTTGCCGATACGATCAAGGGCGCGTCGCCGTTTGTGGAAAGACTGGCCGGCACGGGCTGGCGTTCCGCGGCGGCCGTTCCGCTCATGGTCGAAGAAAAACTTTTCGGCATCCTCATCGCCGCGCGGCTCAAGACGGACGCCTTCAGCAGCGGCGATTGCGAATTTTTGCGCACGTTGAGCGAGCACGTCGCGCTGGCGGCGCACCAGTCGCGGCTGCACAAGGAACTGGAAACCGCCTACAACGAATTGCGCCAGACCCAGGCCACCGTTCTCCAGCAGGAACGGCTCAAGGCGCTCGGGCAGATGGCCAGCGGCATTGCGCACGATGTGAACAATGCGCTGTCGCCGGTGGTCGGCTTCGCGGATATCATTTTGAAGGGCGACTTCGGCCTCGATGTTCGCGGCAAAAAATATCTCAACTACATCCGCACTGCCGGCGAGGATATTGCCCACATTGTCGCCCGTCTGCGCGAATTTTACCGGACTCGCGACAACAATGAATCGCTTCAGCAACTCAATCTCAACGGCCTCGTCGATCAGGTGATCGAAATGACGCGCCCTCGCTGGCGCGACATCCCGCAATCGAACGGCGTCACAATTGAAATGCAAACGGATCTCGCCAAGGAAATTCCCGAACTGGCGTGCATCGAAAGCGAAATTCGCGAGGCGTTTACGAACCTGGTGCTCAATGCCGTGGATGCCATGCCGAAAGGCGGCAAAATCACGCTGCGCACCCGGCTCACGCGGCAGATCAATGCTGACAAATATCCGGACCGCGTCACGGTGGAAGTCTCCGACACTGGCACGGGCATGAACGAGGAAACGCGCAAGCGCTGCCTCGAACCGTTCTTCTCCACGAAAGGCAAACGCGGCACGGGACTTGGATTGGCCATGGTTTACGGCGTCATGAAACGCCACGAGGGCACCATCGATATCGAATCCGAACTGGGCAAGGGCACCACGTTCCGGCTCGTGTTTCCGATTCGCAAAAATCTGGGCGGCCACGACAACGGCGAAGACACCGGTTCCATCCAGCCGCTGCGAATCCTTTGCATCGATGACGAGCCGTTGTTGCGCGAACTCATCAAGGAAATTCTCGAGCGCGACGGCCACAGCGTGGAAGTCAGCGATGGCGGGCAGTCGGGGATTGATGAATTCCGAGTGTCGCGCGAGCGCAACCGGCCTTTTGATGTGGTCATCACCGATCTGGGAATGCCTTACATTGATGGCCGCCAGGTCGCGCGCGCGATCAAGCAGGAATCACCCACGACGCCGGTGTTCATGCTGACCGGCTGGGGCGCGTTCATGCGAGAGGATGCCAATGCGCCCGAACAGGTGGATGGCGTCCTGAGCAAACCGCCCCGCACGAAGGAATTACGGGAAATTTTGAGCCGGGTCAAACCGCATCAAAATGGGGCGGCCAATGGCATCAGCAAACCTAGCGCGGTGGTGCCGCCGCAAACGGCGGCCAGAAGTCTATAGCCGCGAAAGAACGCAGAGAAAACAAGCTGTTTTTTGCGGTTTTTGGGCTCTTTGCGACACTTTTTGCTAAGGCAGAGGAATGAACGGCAGGGGAATAGGACACAGGATGAAACAGATTTTAATTCCTCGGCCGAACATTCCTCTGCCTTAGCAGCGTAAGCATCCTCGTCTGTGCGAAGAGGAACTCACGGGCGAGACGCCCGTGCCACTACACAATTTTTGGACACTTTCCACGTCGGTCGGCCTCTAAAAACGCCTGTGAACGGCGTCCAGGCATCGATTTTCAAGAAACTGGGTATGGGCGCCCAGATTGAGTCATTTGGGTACTGTACGTGCTGAAAAGGCGCCGGCTGATGATCACTTTACGACGCATGCGGGGAACAGGCGCTTTGGCTTCTGATTCACAGAAGGTTGCATCGCGCGTAGGCCATGCTTTTTCGGCGACGGATTGCCCTCTCAAAACGTTGATGCAACCACTTGACAAAGGATTGGCCCGGTAAGGGAGCCCAGGAAGGACATCCGTGCAACATTTATCGATCAAGCAGAAGTTGACCACCGTCATCATGACGGTGACCGCAGTGGCTTTGCTGCTCATTTCCGTGGGTTTTGTCACCTACGAAGTCTTCACCACCCAACAGCGCCTGCGCCAGAATCTGCTGACGGAAGGCCGCATGGTGGGCGACCTCAGCGCCAACGCGCTCAACCGGGGCAACGCGGCCGAAGCCCAACACATCCTTGCCGTTCTCGCCAGCCGCGATCACATTCTCGCGGCGGCAATTTATCGCGGCAACAAATTGTTCGCTGCGTATCCGGCGAACGATCCCGGTTTATTTCCGGCCAGCCCCAAGTCTGGAAATTTCAGCCAGGTTGATTTCAAAGCGGGCAATTTGGTCATCTTCCACGAAGTCAAATCTCTCAGCGATTCGCTCGGGTCGGTTTACATCAAATCCGATCTCGGTGAAATCCGCGAACAACTGGTGCACTACGCCGCGTTTTTCATCTGGTTCATCCTGGCGACGGCGGCGGTCACTTATTTTCTTTCCAAGCGGCTCCAGAGAAGCATCTCAGACCCGATCATTCAGCTCGCCAAAACCGCGCGCACGGTCACGGCGGAAAAGAATTATTCCTTGCGCGCCACGCGGCAGGGCCGCGCGGAATTGGGTGAGCTCACCGATAATTTCAACGAGATGCTCGGGCAGATTCAGCAACGCGACGCCATTCTCCTCAAGATCAACGACAATCTGGAAAAGCGCGTGCAGGACCGCACGCGCGAATTGGAAACGGAAGTCGCGGACCGCAAACGCGCCGAGATCGCTTTGCAGGACCAGTTCACCCGCACCAAACTGCTGAACCAGATCACGCACGCCATCTCCGAGCGCCAGGATTTGGAAAGCGTTCTTTACGTCGTCCTCCGGCAGCTCGAAGACCACCTCGCCGTCGACCTGGGCATCGTGTGCCTGTTCGATCGCTCCGCTGAAACGCTGAGCATCGCCGCGTTGCGCCTCAAGAACCCGCACCTCGCGGGCAAGCTGGATTTGCACGAAGGCATGGTGATGAACCTCGACCAAACCGGCCTGCGCGTTTGCAAACATGGCGAGACGGTCGTAACGCCGGACACGCACAAATCCCCCGCGTTGCTTTCAGAACATTTTGCCGTCGCCGGTTTTCGGTCCGCCGCCGCCATTCCATTGCTCGTGGACGGAAAATTGTTCGGCACCCTGATCCTTTCGCGTTTGTCGGACAATTTCAGTCCGAGCGAGTGCGAATTTCTGCACACACTCAGCGAACACGTTGCCCTTTGCGCGCACCAGGCGCAGCTTCATGCGGAGCTTGAAAAGGCTTATAACGAATTGCGCAAGACCCAGCAAACGGTGATGCAACAGGAGCGCCTGCGCGCCCTGGGCCAGATGGCCAGCGGCATCGCCCACGATATCAACAACGCGTTGTCGCCGGTGGTGGGTTTCGCCGATTTGCTCGTCCGCAGCGAACATTCCCTCACGAACAACGGAAAAAAATATCTCCAATATATCAAGACCGCCGGCGAGGATATCACGCACATCGTGGCGCGCCTGCGCGAGTTCTATCGGCAGCGCGATTCCAAGGAAGCCTTGCAGGCGATTAACCTCAACGACCTCGCCCGCCAGGTCATCGACATGACGCGCCCGCGCTGGCGGGACATTCCGCAAGGCCGCGGCGTGATGATCGAAATGCGCACGGACTTCGACGCCAACCTGGTCGAACTGGTGGGCATCGAAAGCGAAATCCGCGAAGCGCTCACCAATCTCATCATGAATGCCGTCGACGCCATCCCCGAGGGCGGCATGATTTCCGTCCGCACACGCGTCGGTTCGCGGGGAAATGCCAGCGCGCCCACGCACATGCTTCTGGAAGTCAGCGACACCGGGGTTGGCATGAATGAAGAAACGCGCCGGCGCTGCCTCGAGCCATTCTATTCCACCAAAGGCAAGCGCGGCACCGGCCTGGGGCTGGCGATGGTGTACGGCGTCATGGAACGGCACGGTGGCCAAATCGAAATTGAAAGCGAACCCGGAAATGGCACCGTGTTGAAATTGATTTTCCCCATTCGGCGCCTCGCCGGCGCGGGTCCGGCGGCTGACGGCACGGATGAAGCGCCGTTGCCGTTGAACATTCTTTGCATCGATGATGAACCGCTCCTGCGCGAATTGCTGCGCGAACTCCTGGAGCGCGAGGGCCATCGCGTCAGCGTGGCGGACGGCGGCCAAAGCGGGGTGGAGGAATTCCGCGCCGCAGCCGGGCGCAGCCATCCGTTTGATGTCGTGCTCACGGACCTGGGCATGCCTTACTTCGATGGCCGGCAGGTGGTCAAAGCCATCAAGGAGGAATCACCGGGCACGCCGATCATCATGCTCACCGGCTGGGGTACGTTCATGAAGGAAGATGGCGACATGCCGGAACAGGTCAGCGGCATTTTGACGAAACCGCCGCGCTCGAATGAGCTGCGCGAAATGCTTCGCCGCGTGGGCAGCCAGCGGGCGGCGGGAACGAATTAGGGGCGGAGCGCGGAGCATTGCTCCGCCGGTTCGGTCCAAATCACCGCGCGGAGCGATGCTCCGCGCTCCGTTCGTGGGCGCAAGAAGCGCCACGGGTTGCGGAGAATTCTCGCCCTGGGGTTGGTTGCTACTTGAGTTGTGAATGCGATCGTTTCAGACTCTCCGGCATGACGTCCCCATTTCACATTTCTTCCAGCATCAGACGCCATATTTCCTTGGTCTTCACGATCTGCGCGGCGTTTCTGGGCGTGCTGCTGACCACGGCCTCGGTCCTCGCGCCGCAACCGCACCGCAAAATGACGGTTTCCAGCACTGGGTTCCGGGATGGCCAGCCCATTCCGAGGCAATATACGTGCGATGGCCAGAACATTTCCCCCGTGGTTGCCTGGTCCGGCGCACCCAGCCAAACCGCCAGTCTCGTCCTGATTGTGGACGATCCTGACGCGCCCAGCGGTGTCTGGACCCATTGGGTGGTGTTCGATTTGCCTCCCAGCGCCACCGAACTGCCCGAAAATGCGGCCAGCGTAGCCGGAGGCAAACAGGGCTTAAATGATTTCAAAAAAGCGGGTTATAACGGCCCCTGCCCGCCTGCCGGCAAGGTTCATCGATATTTCTTCAGGATTTTTGCCTTGGATACCATGCTGAACCTGCCGGCCGGCGCTACTCGAAAGGCGGTGGAAAGTGCCATGAACAAACACATTTTGGCACAGGGCCAGCTAATGGGAACCTACGAAAGAAAATGATTGCGGCCGCCACAGACATCGTGCTGAAGCAAGCCACGTCGTTCAATCCGAATTGGATGGCTATTGGCGCCAGCGCTGTCATCATTGTGGTCACGATCATGGGGTTGCTGCTGATTGGGAAACGGTAAGTGCTGGTTGAAGGATAAAATCCGAAACCCGAAGGCCGAAACAAATCCGAAATCCCAAACCCGAATTTGGTTGCACTTTCTTTTGACACTTAAAAACTTCGGGCCTCTTTCGGTATTCGGATTTCGGATTTATTCCACGTAGCCGAAATTGTGGCACGCAGTTCCTGTTGCAACTGATGACCCTAAATTCTTTTCCTTGCGCGGCAAATCGTGCATAGTTCCCGGCCTCTATGAGCAAAACCGCATTGTTATTCGCCGGACAAGGCGCGCAGGTCGTCGGCATGGGCAAAGATCTGGCCGGCCAATTTCCCTCCGCCAAAACGTGGTTCGACCGCGCCAATGCCGCCCTCGGCTACGATCTCGCCTCCATTTGCTTTAACGGCCCCGACACTGAACTCACCAAAACCGAAAATGCGCAACCGGGCATTTTTCTCGTGAGCTGGGTCGCCTTTCAATTGCTCAAAGAGCGCGCGCCCTCGCTGAAGTACGAGGCCACGGTGGGTTTGTCGCTCGGTGAATTCACGGCGCTCGCCGTAGCGGGTGTGATGAGTTTTGAGGACGGGCTGCGGCTCGTGCGCCAGCGCGGGAAATTCATGCAGGAGGCCTGCGATGCCACGCGCGGCGGAATGGCTGCCGTCATCGGTCTCGATGAAGGGCCCACGCGCGAAGCTTGTCATGAAGCGGGCGTGGTGCTCGCCAATTTGAATTGCCCGGGCCAGCTCGTTATTTCCGGTGAAGCAGAAAAAATTTCCAAGGCCATCGAACTCGCCAAGGCCAAGGGCGCCAAGCGCGCGATTCCGCTGCCGGTCGCGGGCGCGTATCACTCGCCGCTGATGGCCAGCGCGAAGCAGAAGCTCTACGCGGAGCTGGCACAAATCGATTTGTCCGCGCCGACTGTGCCGGTCATTTCAAACGTCAACGCCGAACCGCACGGCGATCCGACCGAAATCAAGGCTCGCCTGGTCGAGCAAGTCACATCGTCGGTGCTCTGGGAAAAATCCATGCGCTATCTGCTCAAGCAAGGGTTCACGCGGTTCATCGAACTTGGGCCCGGCACGGCGCTGACGGGTTTCATGAAGCGGATCGATAAGAATGCACAGATGTTGAATGTGGCGGATGCGGCGAGTTTGGAGGCGACGGTGAAGGCATTGGCGTGAAACGTGAATGCGTGGCGTCGCAGCCTTTATTCCATAACTGGTGTAAGACTCAGAGCGATAGTTTTGCCACTCGTTTCACGGTGAAAGATTTGACGGTGACGGTCGAGCCATTGGCGGGAAAGACGCTGGCGCGGCGGTTGATTCGGGAGTAGTCGCCGTTGTGTTCGAAGCGGAGTTGACCGTCCACGTAGATGGCTTGATTCGTGGGACTCACCAGCCATTTGATGGTGACGTATTTATTCACCGGAATATGGCCCTTGCCCTTCTGGTGCAAACCGTTCGCCGGGCCGCCATCGATGCGCAACTCGTCGGGATTCACTTCCCAATTGAAGATGACCTGGTTGGCGGCGTAGGCCATGCGCAGGTTGGTCGAGTCGGTTTTGGCGACGAGCGTGATTTCCACGGGCGGCCGCAGCGCTTGGGGCGAATTGAGGTGGTGATTGCCCGTGAGCACGATGCGTTTGTTGAAAAGCGCGTTCGCGGCAAAAACGAGCCCGATGACGAGCAAAATGGCCGCGGTAATCATCGCCGCTTTTTTCAAGGTGGCTATCTTGATCTGGATCACGCGTTCGCCCGGTGGCACAGCGAACGCCGGCATACTGGAAGTGGGGACGAGGATGGTTTGCTGGCAGGACGGACAATTGATCTGCGAGCCGGCATAAACGGGTTCGCATTGTATCTTTTGCCGGCATTGCGGGCAGAAGAATTTCAAGTCCGCCATAAGGATCAGACGTGAGTTTGCGCCAGTGAATTCATGGCGACAATCATTATTGCGCGAGTGCTGAATTGCGGAGTGAGGCGTGAAACGTGAATTCGTTTTTTGGAACACGGAATTCATTCCGCGTTTGGACAAAGACTCGCGGAATGAATTCCGCGCTCCCAGAGACTTGACGGAACACGCAATACGCAACACGCTTTGGCCCCAATGAAACAACTTGAGAATCAGATTGCGGTTGTGACCGGCGCGGGCCGGGGAATCGGCCGGGCTATAGCGTTGAAATTTGCCGCGGAAGGCGCGGATGTGGTTTGCGTTTCGCGCACGGCGGAAAATTCCGAGAAAGCCGCCGCGGAAATCCGCGCGCTTGGGCGCAAGGCCTGGGCGCATGCGGTGGATGTCTCTGATGCCGCCGCGGTGAGCGCTGCCGCCGAGAAAATCCTTTCCGAATGCGGCAAGGTGGACATTCTCGTAAACAACGCCGGCGTCACCCGCGATGGCCTGCTCATGCGCATGAGCGATGTCGATTGGGACGCGGTGCTGAACACGAATCTGAAGGGAGCTTTTCTGTTCACGAAGGCGTTCGCGCGCGCTTTTCTCAAGCAACGCTCCGGGCGCATCATTAATGTTGCTTCCATCATCGGCCTGATTGGCAATGCCGGGCAGGCGAACTACGCGGCGAGCAAGGCCGGGCTGATCGGTTTCACTCAATCGGTGGCCAAGGAACTCGGCTCGAGGAACATCACGGTCAATGCGCTGGCGCCAGGTTTCATTGAGACGGACATGACTGCGGCCCTGGGCGCGGACATGAAAACCGAGTTGCTCAAAAAGATTCCTTTGAACAGTCTGGGACAGCCGGACGATATCGCCCATGCAGCCCTGTTTTTGGCCGGCCCGGGCGCCCGTTACGTGACTGGACAGGTGTTGACCGTCGACGGCGGCATGGTCATGTGATACTTTTTCGGGCCCGTCCCGGGCTGCGTCCTCGGTGGGCTTTCTTTTCGAGGACGAGGGGCGAGAAAGACGACGAGGACGAGGGTTGAAAGAAATTTTGAATCGGGACTTGACGCCCCTTGAATGGTGGCATAGACACACTGCAAACGAACCGAAGAATCGGAGCAAAATCATGGCTGAAAAAACTATTGAACAGAGAGTTAAGGACATCATCGTCGAGCAATTGGGCGTGAACGCCGACCAGGTCACCCCGGAAGCAAAGTTTATCGAGGATCTGGGCGCCGATTCGCTTGATACCGTCGAGCTGGTCATGGCTTTGGAAGAAGAATTCGGCCATGAAATCCCGGACGAACAGGCCGAAAAGCTGCAAAGCGTCGGCGACGTCATCAAATACATCGAAGATCTACAGGCAAAATAAACTTCTATGACTTTCGGGCAGCTTAAATCCCGAAAATTCGGGAGCTAAGCTGCCCTTTTGATTTTATGGCCAGCACCTCGACAGCGCGCAGAGTCGTCATCACCGGTCTCGGTGTCGTGACGCCTCTTGGGAATTCGGTGGACGTTTTCTGGAACAACCTCGTGGCCGGACAATGCGGCGTTGATAAAATCACTGCGTTTGACGCCTCGCCGTTTGATACCCAGATCGCCGCGCAGGTGAAGGACTTCGATCCCACACCGGCGTTTCCGTCACCGAAGGAAAGCCGGCGCACGGATCGTTATTCCCAATTTGGCATTTACGCCGCCTGGCAGGCGCTCAAGGATTCCGGGCTGGACTTGAACAAGAGCAATCCGGATGAAGTCGGCGCGTTCATCGGCTCCGGCATCGGCGGCCTGCAAACGACGAGCGAACAGTTGAAAGTCCTGTTCGAACGCGGCCCGGGCCGGCTCTCGCCGTTCATGATCCCGATGCTGATCTCGAACATGGCTTCGGGCCTGGTCTCGATGTATTTCAATTTGCGCGGGCCGAATTTCGCCACTTGCTCTGCCTGCGCCACCGCCAACCACGCCATCGGCGAGGCCTGGCGCACGATTATGATGGGCGATGCGAAGGTCATGTTTGCCGGCGGCGCTGAGGCGACCATTGTGCCCATCGGCATCGGTGGATTCTGCGCCATGCGCGCGATGAGCACGCGCAACGATGATCCGAAGAAGGCGTCGCGGCCATTTGACAGGGAACGCGATGGATTCGTGATGGGCGAAGGCGCGGGCGTGGTAGTGCTGGAAGATTTGGAACACGCCAAAGCGCGCGGCGCGCGGATTTACGCGGAATTAGCCGGCTATGGGAACACGGCCGACGCGCATCATTTGACGGCTCCCTCGCCCGGCGGCGAAGGCGCGTCGCGCTGCATGAAGATGGCATTGCGCAACGCCGGCCTGAACACGACGGACATCACTTACGTCAACGCCCACGGTACATCCACGCCGCAGGGGGACATTGCCGAGACCGAAGCCATCAAGACCGTTTTCGGCGAGCATGCGCGCAAGCTGGCGGTGAGTTCCACCAAGGGCGCGACCGGCCATATGCTCGGCGCGGCGGGTGCGGTGGAGATGATTGTTTGCACCAAGGCGTTGCAGACGGACACGGTGCCGCCGACGATCAATTATGAAGTTCCCGATCCCGAATGCGACCTCGATTACGTGCCGAACACCGCGCGCCAAATGAAGGTCAACGCGATCGTGAACAACTCTTTCGGTTTCGGCGGGCATAACGCCACGATTGCAGCCAAAAAATTCGTCGGGTGAAATCATGGCGAAATTCATCTACCTCGGCGTGAGGGGATCGGTCGTGGCGGTGAATTAGTGAACGTGAAAAGCGGCGGAGGGCCGCCGCACTCCGGGACGCTGGCGCGAAGGATTGCGCTCCGGAAGCCGCGAAGCGTCCCGGATTGCGCCAGCCCTCTGGGGCCCTGAGGCATCTCCATGAATTTCCTTGCCCTGATCGAATCCAAGCGCGATGGCAAAGCACTTTCGCAAGACGAGATCAATAACTTCATCCGCGAGTTCACCGCGGGCAACATTCCCGATTACCAAATGGCTGCGATGCTCATGGCCATTTATTTTCGCGGGCTGAACACGGTGGAAACGCGCGCGCTCACGATGGCGATGCGGGATTCGGGCGATTCGCTGAAATTTCCCAAAGACAAACGGCCGCTGGTGGACAAACATTCGACGGGCGGTGTGGGCGATAAGGTGTCGCTGCCGCTGGCGCCCCTGCTCGCGTGCCTCGGTTTGCGCGTGCCGATGATCTCCGGACGCGGGCTCGGCATCACCGGCGGCACGCTCGACAAGCTGGATTCCATTCCGGGATTCAAAACCACGCTGCCCACCAAACGGATTGTGGAAATCGTGCAAAAGGTCGGCTGCGCTACTTGCGGCCAGACCGAGCGCATGGTTCCGGCCGATAAAAAAATGTACGCGCTGCGCGATGTGACCGGCACCGTTCCGAGCATTCCGCTGATCGTTTCTTCGATTCTTTCCAAGAAGCTGGCGGAGAATCTGGACGCGCTCGTGCTCGACGTGAAGTTTGGCGAGGCGGCGTTCATGCAAACCAAATCCGACGCGCGCAAGCTCGCGCGCGCGATGGTTGCGCTCGGGAACGAATGTGGCGTGAACACGCGCGCGATTCTTTCGGACATCAACCAACCACTTGGGCGCGCCGCCGGAAATTGGCTCGAGGTGAAAGAATCCGCGGAATGCCTCGAGGGCGGCGGCCCGCACGATTTGCGCGAACTCGTGATTGCGTGCGCCGCTCATCTGCTCGTTCAAACGCGAAAAGCGAATTCGCTCGACGCCGCGAGACGCATGGCTGGCGAATGTCTGGATTCCGGTGCGCCGCGCGCTAAGTGGGATGAAATGCTTGCGGCGCAGGGCGCGGACTTGAAGGCTTTCCATAACAAACTCGTCCGCGACCATACCGCGCCCACGGTAGTGGCAATAAAATCGGGCAAAGCAGGTTTCGTTTCCCATTGTGACGCGCGCGTGATCGGCGAAATCGTGCGCGATCTTGGCGGAGGGCGGTTAACGAAGGAATCTGCCATTAATTATGATGTCGGAATTGATCGCCTGGTAAAACCGGGCGAGCGCGTCAGCCGCGGTTCGGTTTTGGCGCGAATTCATGCGGCGAATCGGAAACAGGCGAGGGCGGCGACTGACAAATTGAAGTCCGCGATTGAAATTTCCCTCAGATCGCCGAGAGCGGTTTCGTTGGTCGCGGAAATCATCAGGGCCTGACAAACCAGGGCAGCCAACATTCCCCAACGGGCGCGCGCGGAGCGACGCGCCCTGCCAACTTCGGACTATTCCAAGGACGTCAAAATCGCTTCGGCGGCGGCGCGGGGGTTTTCGGCGGCGTAAATGGGGCGTCCAACCACGAGCCAGCTCGCGCCGGCATCCATGGCTTGCCGCGGCGAGAGGGTTCGCTTTTGGTCATCCGCTTTTTCGGCGCCGGTGCGGATGCCGGGGGTGATCAACTGCACTTCTTTGGGGAGAATTTGCCGCAGTGCGGTGATTTCCAGGGGCGAACAAACCAAGCCGCGCAGACCAGCTTTCACCGCGAGTGTGGCGAGCCGCTCGACTTGCCGGCCGACGTTCGCTTCGGCGCCAATTTCGGTCAAAGCATTGCCGTCCATGCTGGTCAATACCGTTACGCCCAGCACCAGCGGAGCCGTGCGGCCGGCCTCCGAGGCGGTTTGGCGCGCGGATTGTTCGGCGGCGCGCATCATTTCCAGACCGCCGCTCGTATGAATGGTGAGCATCTGCACGTCCAGGCGCGTGGCGGAGGCGACGGCTTTGGAAACGGTGTTGGGAATGTCGTGGAACTTCAGGTCCAGGAACACGGCGGCGCCGGTTTCGCGAATGCGGCGCACAATGTCCGGGCCGGAGGCGGTGAAAAGCTCGCTGCCGATTTTGAAAGCACCGACCGCGGGCGCGACTTGTTGCGCCAGCTTCAACGCGGCCTCAGCCGTGGGGACATCGAGAGCGACGATTATTGGATTCTGCACGGTGGAACTATCCGGTGGAGGCTGCTGAAGCGAAAGTTAAAAATGGCAGCACGGGCGCCTTACCCGTGAGTCTCGATTCGCACGGGCGAGACGCCCGTGCCACTACGGAGCGGCCACGGCGCGGTAGAAGCGTTGGGGTGCGTTGGCGGAGTCGGGGTCGGGGAAATCGAAGATGCCGTTGGTGTCGGTCGTGTTCGTGAACAGGGGCGACCACGTCAGCAGGTCGGTTGAAAACTGAATCATGCAGGTGCGGTTCGCGCCGGAAGTCACTTCCAATTCAAATGGCGAGCCGTTGGTTGCCGGCACGGCGGCGAGATTGATGGGCGGGCTGAGCGCTTTCAACAAATTGAGCTTTCCGCCGCTGACGCACAACCCTTGCAGCGAAGGCAAGGGGTCGGTGGCTTTCAAGATGCGGGCGATGATTTGCTGGTAATTTTCCGCCGGATACTTCGCCAGCATCAACGCGCATGCGGCGCTGACCTGCGGCGCGGCAAATGACGTGCCCTCAATGTTAAAAGCGGGGGTGGACACGAAGTAGTTGCTGTCGGAACCGTAGGCAGTGGAACATATCTGAGTGGCGGGCGCGGCCAGGTCAACGTTGGTCGGGCCGTAATACGACAAACTGCCTAAATGATTGCTTCGGTCGGTGTAGGCGACGGAAAGGATATTATCCATGGGAAAACACGCGGGATATTGCGGGTGTTCGTCCACGTTGACGTGGGGGCTGAACGCAAAGCCGTTGCCGCACGAGGCGACGATGATGATGCCCGCCTCGCGCGCGGCTTCGACGGCGTTGGAAACGGCAAACGATGCGTTGGTGGCGCCAAAGCTGCAGTTCATGACGCGGGCGCCATTGGTGCGGGCGAAATCCATGCACTCGACGACCGTCGAATCACTGCCATTCCCGGCATTGTCGAGGCATTTACACGACATGAGTTGCACCCTCCACGCGACGCCGCAAACGCCAAGTCCATTGTTCCCGAAGGCACCCAGCACTCCGGCAACGAGGGTTCCGTGGCCATCGTCGTCTTCGGCGTCGTTGTTTCCGGTGAAGGCATTGAAGCCGTGGCTGCCGTCGAGCGGGTTCACCCACATATTCGGCGCCAAATCCTGGTGTGTGGAGCGGATTCCGCTATCAAGCCCGGCCACCACGATGTTGGTGGCTGAATTCAGGACATCCCACGCCCGCACGGCGCTGATATCCGCGCCGGGAGTGCCGCCATCCTGTCCGGTGTTGTTCAGCCACCACTGCGTGCCGTCCACGAAAAAGGGATCGTTCGGCGCGGCGTTGGCGTGAACGAAGTAATCCGGCTCCGCAAATTCAACCAGCCCGCTCTGCCGATATTTCGCAATCAAACTGGCGACGGTCTCGCCTTTTGGCACTTTCAGCACTTGCAAGCGGCCAAGTGTGGGAAACCTTTTGAGCACCTGGCTTTTTCGGAGCGCGTGAAAACGGGCGAGCGCGGTCGCGCTGACGTTTTTCTTCGGTTGGATTAGAATCTGGTCGGGGCGAAACTCGGCGGCGGGCGCGGCAAAAGCTCCTGTCCCGGTGATTAGCGTGAAAAAGACCAACAGCCAGACACAATGTCCAAGCACCCGGAACAAACAATCCTTTTGCCACATATTTCCGCGCCAGACTATTTCACAACGGACGCGGAAAAGGAAGTTGATTCTCTCATTTTCTTGGTGACATTTTGCCCTAGCCGACGTGAGGAGGCTCTCGAGTTTTGTGCGTGGAAAAGATCAGAGCCTCTTCACGTCGGCTCCTACATGGTTACGCAGCCATTTGGCGTTCAAGGTGACGCGTGCTAAATTAGAGTAGGTTTCAAGGATGTTAACAAAACGACTATGAAAAACACATTGGTTCTGGTAACGGATTTTGCAGGTTTCAAAGCTTTTCGTCTTGAAAACGATCCCCCGCTCAGCAGCCCGCGATTGGAATTGCTCGAGGAATACTCCGACCAGGAGGCGCATCGCCGATTGGTCGAACAGGTGTCAGATCTTTCCGGCCGTTTTCCGCGAAGGACCGGCGCGCACGGCGCGAATGGCGCGATGTCTGACGGCGAACGGCACAATATCGAACTCGAGCAGCGCAAACGCGGCGTGAGGAAACTTGCCGGCAGGCTGGATTCGTTGATGCAAAACCCGGAGATTGAGCAGTGTTATCTGGCGGCCAGCCCGCAAGTGATGCATCCCCTGCTCCAGGCAATGAGCGCTGGCGCGCGTTCCAAGATCGGCTTGAACGTTTCCGCCAACCTCATGAAAGCGAGCAAGGCGGAATTGCTGCGGCAATTCAGGATGTGAAATGCCCCGCCATCGTAGCGCGGGCGTCCTCGGCCGCGCTACATTCTCCGACATTCGCGAACCGCAGTTGCCATCCGGCACGAGACCGCGCTACTCTCGCTCGCATGATCAAGTCAGAGAAAGCGACCGACCCGGAGTTGAAGCGGCGCATCGAGGAGCTTATCGAATTCAAAGGCGGCGGCTTCAACCAGGATAGCGTCGCCGACATCATCGAGAGCGCGCTCAAAATCCTCACGGACATTGAGGACAGCGGTGACGTGAAGGTCATCCAGACGGCGCTGCGGGAATTGCGCTATGCATTCCGCTTGTTCGCGCCGTACGCGGACACCCGCAAGGTGACAATTTTCGGCTCCGCGCGAACGCAGCCGACGAAGCTCGAATACCAGCAGGCGGTGGAACTCGGAAAAAAAATCGCGGAGGCGGGCTTCATGGTCATCACCGGCGCGGGCGGCGGCATCATGCAGGCGGGCCATGAAGGCGCCGGCCCGGAAAAAAGTTTTGGCGCGAACATCCGCCTGCCTTGGGAACAAAGCGCCAACCCGGTCATTCGCGAAGACAAAAAGCTGGTCACGTTCAAGTATTTTTTCACCCGCAAGCTCATCTTTATCCGCCATTCGGACGCAATCGTGCTGTTTCCCGGCGGCTTTGGCACGATGGATGAGGGCTACGAGGCTTTGACGCTGATGCAAACGGGCAAAAGCCAGCTCATGCCTTTGGTGCTGATCGATCGGCCCGGCGGCACGTATTGGAAAACCTGGGACAAACATATCCGCGAACACCTATTGCGCGACCACTTGATATCGCCGGACGACCTCAATCTTTACGACATTACGGACAGCAGCGAGGAAGCGGTCAAAATCATTACCCGCTTTTATCGCAACTTCCATTCGAGCCGGTTCGTCAAGGACCTCTTCGTGATCCGGCTGAAACACGCGCCCACACAGACGGCCATTGATGCCATGAACGAGGATTTTGCGGATATTGTGATTGGGCCACCCATCCAAAAAATCGCCGCCACGATCGAGGAAGTGGAGGACGGCGACAACGTGGAGCTGCCGCGAATCGCCTTTGGATTCAATCGCCGCGATTACGGGCGATTGCGGCAGTTGTACAATGTTTTGAACAGCCTTTAGCGTAGCGCAGAGTTGTATCTGCTGCATCGCCGAATTGCATTCGGCTGCGCGTCAATCATTTCCAAGCGTCCGCCATTTTCACGCGATGCGGATTATAAATCCGCGATACGGCAGATTGCAAATCTGCGCTACATTTGACGGCGTCTTTGACGCCTTTTAGGTTGGCTCAGAGAGGTTGAGAGACCGAACGATTTCGTGGTCGACGCTGGGGTTCTCACCCCATATTTGCGACGGGGCAAATCGCAATAATCGGCCAGCGGTGAGTTGTTCCCGCGCCGCGTTTGTGAGCATCGACCATTATTTGACTCCTTGGCAAACTCGTGCGTCCACGGGTCGCTCCGGAGCGCTTTACAAAAGAAAAAATCGTGTTTTCCCCATCGGGATAGTGGTCCTGTTGGCAATGCTGCAATTCTTCCTCCTGGCTTCCCGGGCCAACACCGAGACCAATGAGGTCACGGAGAATCTAAAGAAGCTAAGCCTCGAGGACCTGTTGAACCAGGACGTGACGGTGGTCAAGCGCCGCGCCGAAAAGCTTTCCGCAGCCCCCTCCGCCGTGCAGGTCATCACGGGCGAAGATATTCATCGTTCAGGCGCCACCAGCCTGCCGGAGGCGTTGCGGCTGGCCCCCAATCTCGAAGTCGCGCAGGTGAACTCGCACGATTGGTCCATCAGCGCGCGCGGATTCAACAACACGCTGGCGGACAAATTGCTAGTCATGATTGACGGGCGGACGGTCTACACGCCGCTCGATGCCGGCGTTTTCTGGGACGTTCAAAGCGTGTTGCTGGATGACATTGATCGGATAGAAGTGGTCAGCGGACCGGGTGGCGCGCTTTGGGGAGCGAATGCGGTAAATGGCGTGATCAATGTGGTGACGAAAAGCGCCAGGGACACGCAAGGGCTGCTCGTCCAGGGCGGCGGCGGTTCGTTGCTGCAGGATTTCGGAGCCGTCCAGTACGGCGGCAGCAACGGCTCGAATTTATTTTATCGCGTTTATGCCCAGCGTTTCGATCGCAATTCGACTGTTTTTCCCAATGGAAAAAACGCCGATGATTCCTGGGACATGAGCCAGGGCGGTTTTCGCATGGACTGGTATCCGTCGGAATCCGACACGTTCACGCTCCAGGGCGATGACTATAGCGGCAGTGAACCGGCCACGAACGGCACCACGTTTGTGGATGGCCAGAACCTGCTCGGGCGCTGGTCGCACATCATTTCTGATACGGCCGACTTGAGCGTCCAGACCTACTTCGATCGGACGTGGCGGCAAATTCCCAACCTGCTCGACGACGAACTAAAAACCTACGATTTGGATTTGCAACTCCGCTTCGGCCTGGGCGCGCGCCAAAGCGTCACCTGGGGCGCGGGATATCGTTTGATGGACGACGACGTGCGGAACAGCCCGGCGATTGCGTTTTTTCCGTCGAACCGAAATATACAATTGTTCAGCGGCTTTGTTCAGGATGAAATCACGCTGATACCCGATCGCCTGCAGCTCACGCTGGGCACCAAACTGGAGCACAACGATTTTTCCGGCGTCGAAGTCCAGCCCAGCGCGCGGCTGGCCTGGACGGCGTCCGAAAAACAGACGTTTTGGGCGGCATTCACCCGCGCCGTGCGGTCGCCGAGCCGGGTGGATGCGGATGCGGAATTGCCCGCAACGCCGCCATTCGTCCTGAGTGGAAACAAAGATTTCGATTCAGAGACCGTGCTGGCTTACGAAACGGGATACCGCGTGCGGCCCATCAAACCACTCTCCCTCTCGCTCGCCTCGTTCTACAACGATTACAGCCGGCTGCGCAGTATCGATCAAGTTGCCCCGGGCCAATTCGTTATCGGCAACGGGTTCGAGGGGCAGACGTGGGGTTTTGAACTTTCCGGCACGTATCAGGCGGCCGATTGGTGGCGTTTGCGCGGCGGTTACACTTACCTGAACAAGCTGCTGTGGACTCACGATCCTCTGGCGAGCGCCGGCATCCGCGAAGGCGACGATCCCAAAAACCAGGCGCTCATTCAATCGATCATGAATTTGCCGGCGAATTTCCAACTCGATCTCGTTGGCCGTTACGTGGACTCGCTGGACAATCCCCGCGTCCCGAGTTACATCACGTTTGATGCGCGCATCGCCTGGTGGTGGAAGGACCGCCTCGAGATTTCCGTGGTGGGACAGAATCTTGCGCATAGTCAGCATCCGGAATTTGGCTCACCGGGCGCGCGCGAGGAAATACCGCGGAGTGTCTTTGGCAAAGTCGCGTGGTGGTTTAAATGACGCAACCGGTCTTGAAACTTGCACAATCATTGTTGCCGCCGCGCCGCCGCGGCACCGCGCCCCTCGCCCGGCGCTGCTCGTGCTCGTGCTCGTGCTCGTCCTCGAAACCCATTGAAAATCGAGGTCGAGGAGCGAACCATTCGCCACATGCAAAGCGTTTTTGGCAACACGCTTTGTTTTTGGCATCGCTGCTTGTTGCGCTCATCGTTCCGCAGGCAAAAGCCCAGGTCTCACGCGAGTACCAGCTTAAAGCGGTTTTCCTCTATAATTTCGCCCAATTCACCCAATGGCCCACGAACGCGTTTGCCGGGCCCAGCGCGCCGATTGTCATCGGAGTTCTCGGCCCCAACCCCTTCGGTCCGTCGCTGGAAGACACCGTCCGCGGCGAAACGGTCGACGGACGGCCGTTGGTGGTGGAATTTTACCGGCGTGCCGAGGAGATAAAAACATGCCATATTCTATTCATCGGCCAGTCAGAAATCCGGCACATGGATGAGATTCTGAAAAGTATAAAAGGGAAGCCGGTGCTCACCGTGGCGGATGTGGACAATTCTCTCACCGCCCGTGCGATCATCCGCTTCGTAATGGAAAATAATAAAATCCATTTCCGCATCAACCAGGACGCCGCCCGCGCCGCGAACCTCGTGCTCAGCTCGAGATTGCTGCGCGTGGCCGACGTCGCGCCGCCGAGGAAAGCCCCATGAAACCGCGCGAGCTTTCCATCAAGCGCAAAATCATGACGGTCACGATGGTGACCACGGTCATCGTCCTGACGGTGGCGGTCGCGGCATTCATGGCCTATGACCTCGCCGCGTTCCGGGAATCCATGCGCCGGAACCTGGGCACGATCGCGGTGGTGACCGCCGAAAACTGCACCGCCGCGCTGGCGTTCGGAAATGAGAAAGACGCGAGCGAAACCCTTTCCTATCTCCAGCCGGAACCGCAAATCGTTTCCGCCGCGCTCTACGACAGCACGGGAAAATTGTTCGCGCGGTATCCCACCAACCTGCCCCCCGGCGCGTTCCCCGCCAAAGCCGGCACGGACGGCTATCATTTCGCCGGCGGCCACTTGTTTCTCTCGCAAAGCATCAGGAGCGACAGTAAAAATCTGGTGGGCACACTCTACCTGGAGAGCGATCTGCGCTACTTCTATCAGCGCGTCAAAATCTATCCGGCCATTGCCGCGCTCATCATGCTCGGCTCGCTGATCGTGGCGCTGGTGCTTTCCAACCGTCTTCAAAAGCGCATCTCGGACCCCATCGTCGCGCTGGCCGCCACCGCCCGGCAGGTTTCCGAACGGCGGGATTATTCGGTCCGCGCGCCCCGGCTCGGCCCGGATGAACTCGGCGTCCTGACCGATGCCTTCAATGAAATGCTCACCCGCATCGAGCAACACGCCATCACCAGCGCCTTTCTTTCCGCCATCGTGGAATCGTCCGATGACGCCATCATTGGCAAGGATTTGACGGGCCGGGTCGTCAGTTGGAACACCGGCGCCGAGCGCATCTTTGGTTTTACCGCCGCCGAAATGGTCGGCGCTTCCATCGAACGCATCCTGTCCCGGGACCGGCCGGATGAAGAACGCCGCATTCTGGAAAACGCCAGGCGCGGCGAAAATCGGCTCTACGAAACCGTGCGCATGACGAAGGATGGCCGGCCCGTGGATCTCTCACTCGCGGTGTCGCCGATCCGCGATGCTCATGGCGTGATCGTCGGCGTTTCCTCCATCGCGCGCGACATCAGCGAGCGCAAGCGCGCCGAGGAACAAATCCTCCGGCTCAATGCGGACTTGGAACATCGCGTGCAAATCCGCACCGCGGAATTGACCGCCGCCAACCAGGAACTCGAGGCCTTCACCTATTCCGTGGCGCACGACCTCCGCGCGCCGCTCCGGCACATTGACGCCTTCACGCGCATCCTGCAGGAGGATTTCGCGGGCTCCTTCCCGCCGGACGCTTCGAAGCTGCTGGAAACGATTCGCCGCGGCAGCGAGAACATGAGCCGGCTGGTCAATGACCTGCTCAACCTCGCCCACGTCGGCCGCCAGGAAATGAAGCACAAACAAACGTCCTTGAACGCGCTCATCACCGAAGTCATCACCGAATTGAAACGCGAAACCGCCGGGCGCGATATCGAATGGCGCGTGGCGGAGTTGCCGGTGGTGGAAGGCGACCCGGGCTTGCTCAAACAGGTCTTTACCAACCTGCTTTCGAACTCCGTCAAATACACCCGCCCGCGCCAAAAGGCGGTCATTGAAATCGCCACCCGCGCCATGAACGATGAAACGGTCATTTTCGTCCGCGATAATGGCGTCGGTTTCAACATGAAATACGCCGACAAATTGTTCGGCGTCTTTCAGCGGCTGCATCGCGCCGAGGAATTCGAAGGCACCGGCGTCGGCCTGGCCATCGTCGACCGCGTCGTCAAACGCCATGGCGGGCACATCTGGGCGGAATCCGAAGTCGACAAGGGCGCCACCTTCTATTTCACGCTCGCGGGGCTGGATGAACACGCGAAGCACCCCGCGTCTTCACGCAACACACCGGGTTTCGGCTCGGGCCGGAATTGGAAGTAGCGCAGCGGGTTCTTTATGGTATTTCCCAAAATAGGGTAGCAAAGACAGGAAGTTAGGATTGCCTGCGCGCTTGCTGGCAGGGCGCGCCACTCCGTGCGCGCCGGGGCTATGAAAGCACTGCGGTCATTGATTTCTCACGGCTCACCGGCGCGCGCGGAGCGACGCGCCCCACCTTGCCGAATGGTCGAACGCCGCTGCAAATTTGTGGACCCACCCCATGGCAGCTTAAATAATTCATAGCCGCAAAGAACGCATGGAACACAAAGAAGGCTTTGTTTTTTGCGTTCTATGCGTTCTTTTGCGGCCATGGTTTTTCTTAATTTGCCCTAGCGCTGCCATCCTCGGGCTCACCAATTTCTGCTCAATCTTAACCCGAGATACTTGGAATCTCCCTCGATCTGAACATTCCAGCCTTTGTATGGCCGGGTGAAAATATAGCTGCTGAGAATCCCGATGCCCGCTCCGGCGATCACGTCGTGCGGCCAATGCTCGCGCGCCTCCACCCGGCTGTAGGCGACAAATGAAGCGGCCGCATAGGCGGGAATTCCAAACTTCCAGCCGTAACGCTTTCGCATAAATTCCGCGGCACAAAATGACACCGACGAGTGTCCTGAGGGGAACGAGCCGCTGCCGCCATTGGGCCGGCGTTCATTGATGGCGTATTTCAGGCTGTAGGTGGCTCCTTCAGTGACCGCGAACGATTCTCCAAATTGCAGCGTGCCTCGGTAATCCCGCAATCCCAAGGTCAGCCCCCCGGCGGTTGTGGGAAGAACGTATTGCAGAATATCGCCGGCGGTTTGAATATCGTCGGCGCGCGCGCTGAGGAGAAAGCAAGGAAGAATCAAGGCGAGAAACGTCGCGATCAATGCACGGCGAACTGAGATTGAAAAATGCATCGGTTTCATGTCCATTCAGGCCAAACAGGCAACGCGCTTTCGGCGCGTTCCAAGAGTGGTAATCCCGTTCTGCGGCCGCCAGCTTGCCGCGCTTTGCGTCGGCACAATTCCAACAGAATTTTCTGAAACGACAATCAAACTCACATGACAGTCTTGTCATTCGGCAGGAATTCCTCGGGGGAACCGCGGCCCGCTCGGCTGCTGGCCGGCGCGCCTCGCGAGCCGCGCGTTACAATTCCGCACCAAATAGGGGCACGCCCTGAGCGGGACGAATATCAACTTCTACCGGTTCAAACCGTAACCGGCTGAAACCAATCAAGACGCGAAGCCGCAAGGCTTCGCGTTTTTTTGTTTTTTAGTGGCACGGGCGTCTCGCCCGTGAGTCCCTGTTCGCACGGGCGAGACGCCCGTCCCACTACCCGGAGACCAGCTTGAGCCGCCGCCAATCTGCAAACCTCCGGGCTGGCCGACCAACTCGTCAATCGTATATCGTAAATCGCAAATTGAATGACATGACTGCCGCTGTGTTTCTCGACCGCGATGGAACGCTCATCGCGGAAAAAAATTATCTCAGCAAGGTTGAGGACGTTGCCGTGTTTCCGGGCGCCGCGGAGGCTTTGAAACGATTGCAACAGTCCGGCTTCAAATTATTCATCGTTTCCAACCAATCCGGCGTTGGCCGCGGCTACTTCACGCTCGCGGACGTCGAATGCATCAACCAGCATCTCCGCGGTATTTTCAGAAAGGGCGGCGTGCGCTTTGAAAAAATCTACGTCGCACCCGAAGCGCCGGATCAGCCAAGCCGCGGACGGAAACCATCGCCGCAATTTCTTTACGACGCCCGCGATGAATTTCATCTCGACCTTTTCCACAGTTACGTGATTGGCGACAAGCTGATTGATTTGGAAACCGGTTGGAACGCCGGCGTCAAAAAAAGCCTCCTCGTTCGCACCGGCTATGGCGCGGAACTGGAACGTTCCTCCGCCGCCCGCCTTGCCAAAGCCGCTATTGTGGACGACTTATCCGCTGCCGCGCAGTGGATTTTGAATGATTTGCAGCGGCGTAATTTTGATTAAAACCCACTCCGCGCCCCACCTTATTGCGCGAATTTTTCACTCGCCTCGCATTCATCGCTATTTTGCGCTTGCCGCGGCGCTGACCTTCCGAAACCTTTTCATCATGAGACAACTGTTTTTTGCGGCTGCACTGCTGAGCATGTTGACGCTCGGACGCGCCGCCGAAAGCACGCCCTTAAAGACCAACCCCGTCAGCGTTGGCCCACACGGCAATCTGGAAATCACCGCGCCAGACGGGTGGCAATTGCTCCACACGAATTTGAATCTGCCCGGCAAGCCGGTATCCGTGGAACTGCACGCGCCGGGTAACACGGTCGAAATCCGCTTGAACATTTGCTGGGACGGCTTCCCCGGCCCCATCACCAACCCCACCGATGCCGATATGGCGCTGATGGTGAGCAACGTCGTGGCCGCCCAATATCTCCCGATGTCGGTGGAGAAGAAAATTGATCTCGAGAAATTGCGCGGGCCCGGAGTGACCGGCTTTTTTGTGCGGCTCACGGATGCCAGTTGGACTCCTGTCCTCAAGGACCAATACCGCAATCAGGGCGTCGGCATGTTTCGAGCCGGAAATCTGTGGGGCGATTTTGACCTCCTTTGCAACGACAAAGACGGCTCGCAATTCAACGCGGGCCTTAAAGTAATGCAATCGCTCCGTCGCAAACCCTGATCATGCGAATCTTAGGCGTCATCCCGGCCCGCTACGCTTCCACGCGTTTCCCCGGCAAGCCGCTGGCACTCATCGCCGGCAAGCCGCTCATCCAACGCGTCGTCGAGCGTTGTCGCCAGGCCAAATCGCTCGGCGATGTGATCGTGGCGACGGACGATTCGCGCATCGCCGAGGCGGCGCGCGCGTTTTGCCGGGTGGAAATGACCCGCGCCGATCATCCAAGCGGCTCGGACCGCATCGCGGAAGTGGCCGCGCGCAGCGAATGCGACGCCGTGGTGAACATCCAGGGCGACGAACCTCTGATCGATCCCGCCGTGATTGACGCGGTCGCCGGCGCGCTGGCGCAATCCGAAATGTCCACCGCCGCCACGCCCATTCAAAACGTGGCCGAATACGACAATCCGAACGTCGTAAAAGTCGTTGTCAACGCCGCCGGGCGGGCGTTATATTTTTCGCGACGCACGATTCCATATTTGCGCGAAGCCGCCAGTCGTTCGGCGAACGAACAGTTGGCGGCGTTTCCTTTTTTGAAGCATCTCGGCATTTATGGATACCGGCGCGAGACGCTGCTGCGGCTGGTGCGGTTCCCGGTATCGCCGTTGGAAAACGCCGAAAAGCTGGAGCAGTTGCGGGCGCTCGAAAATGGCATTCCCATCGCCGTCGTGAAGGTGAACTACGACAGCGTAGGTGTGGACGTGCCGGAAGATGTGGCGAGAGTCGAAAAGATTTTAACCACGGATGGACACGGATAAAGAAATTTAAAAAACTGAGCTAAATTGAAGAGAAATGAAGCCAAGCGAGGCGCAAATTGCAGAGCGCTTGCCCGTGTGGGAAGCGCTCTCCGAGTTTTTCCTCGATACCGAATTGCAGCCGTCCGACTATGAGCGCATTGCTCGAGTGCTGGCAGCGAGCAAATACAGCAAAGAAGAAATTGAAGAGATTTTGATAGGCGAAGTTTGTCCGGTTTGCCGCAGCAACGCACTTTCGCTAGCCGGTGAATGGCTGGGATTTAATCCGAGCTGGCTCAAAGAAAAAATTAGCCCGTTCTTTGGCAGGCATCCCAGGTTCAAGCTTTGGTTTGTTTTAAGGAATTCCTGGATTTATGCCAGGCATTGGAAAACAGTTCGACAGCGGTTGGTGAAACTGAGATCCGGTTAAGTTTTCATCCGTGTTAATCTGTGTCCATCCGTGGTTAAAAGAATTTTGAAATGAAATATATTTTTGTAACTGGCGGCGTGGTGAGTTCGCTCGGCAAAGGGTTGACGGCGGCGGCGCTCGGCACGCTCCTTGAGAATCGCGGCCTGAAAGTCGTCCTCCAGAAGTTCGACCCCTACCTCAACGTCGATCCCGGCACCATGAACCCGTATCAGCACGGCGAAGTGTATGTGCTCGATGATGGAGCCGAAACCGACCTCGACCTCGGCCATTATGAGCGGTTCACCAACGTCAAATTGACCCGACTCAACAATCTCACCAGCGGCCAGGTCTACCAAACCGTTCTCAACAACGAACGCGAAGGCAAATATCTCGGCAAAACCGTCCAGGTCATCCCGCACGTCACCGACGAAATCCAGAATCGCATTCACGTCCTCGGCGAGCAGAGCAAGGCGGATGTCATCATCACCGAAATTGGCGGAACGACAGGCGACATCGAAGGGCTGCCCTTCGTGGAAGCCATCCGCGAGTTCGCTTTGGAAGCCGGGCATGGGAATGTTGCGTTCATTCACGTGACGTATGTGCCGTTCATCAAGGCTGCGGGCGAATTGAAGACCAAGCCCACCCAGCAATCCGTCGCCAAGCTGCGCGAAATCGGCATCGCCCCGCATGTGCTCGTCTGCCGCAGCGAATTCCCGCTGGACAAGGAAGTGCGCCAGAAAATTTCCCTCTTTTGCAACGTCCCTTATGAAGCGGTCATCGAGGAGAAGGACGTCGATCACAGCATTTACGAAGTGCCGCTGATGCTCCAGCGCGAGCACATGGACGAATTGGTCTGCCAGCTGTTGCACCTCGAAACCGGCCCCGCCAACATGGCGCATTGGCAGGAAATCATCCGCAAACTGATCGCGCCGCAGCACCGGGTCCGTATCGGCGTGGTCGGCAAATACGTCGGCCTGCAGGACGCCTACAAATCGGTTTACGAAGCGATTATCCATGGCGGCATCGCGAATGATTGCGGCGTGGAAATCCAGCGCGTGGACGCGGAGGAAATTGAGCGCGACGGCGCGGAAAAACATCTCAAAGGCATCGGCGGCATCCTGGTGCCGGGCGGTTTCGGCGAGCGCGGCATCGAGGGCAAAATTCAAGCCGCCCAATACGCGCGCGAAAACAATATTCCCTATCTCGGCCTGTGCCTCGGCATGCAAATCGCCACGATTGAATTCGCGCGAAACGTGTTGAAACTGCCCAAGGCGCATTCCACGGAATTCGATCCGAATACGTCGCACCCGGTCATCGCCATGCTCGACGAACAGACGCGTGTGACCAAAAAAGGCGGCACCATGCGCCTCGGCGCGCAACCCTGCCAGCTCGTGATGGGCACGAAGGCGCAGCAAATCTATGGCGCTTTCGTGGTGAAAGAGCGGCATCGGCATCGTTACGAATTCAACAACGCCTACCGTGAACGATTCGAGAAAGCCGGCTTCGCCTTCGGCGGCCTGACGCCTGACGGCAAGCTGGTGGAAATGATCGAAATTCCGAAGCATCCTTTTTTCGTCGCCAGCCAGTTTCACCCCGAGTTCCAGAGCAAGCCGCATCAGCCGCATCCGCTGTTCCGGGGTTTTATTGCGGCGGCGCATGCCCGGTTGCATCAAAAACCTCTCTGACATTATGCAAGACTTCCCCCAAACCAAAATTCAAAAGCTACGAGCGGCAATGTGGGCGGAGCACTATAAAAAGGGGATGTCATTTAGCGAAGTTTGCGAACTTAATTTCAAGATAGCCAACCGGTATCCCAAAACCGAAGAAGAACGACGGGAGAAAACCGAATCCTTGATGAGAACGCCTGAATTCGTTCTTTAATTTTTCGCAAAGTCAAACCACCGCATTTGCAACGCTATTTCCGTGACCTATTCCGAAGCCATTCAGTTTCTTTATGGCTTGCGCCTGTTCGGCGCGAACTTCGGATTGGAGAATTCGTTCAAGCTGGCGGAACTCTGCGGCAATCCGCAAAATCAGCTTCGCTTCATTCACGTTGCGGGCACGAATGGCAAGGGTTCCACGTGCGCCATGCTGGAGAGCGTTTATCGCGCGGCTGGACTGCGCGTCGGGTTGTTTACCTCGCCGCATCTCGTTTCCTTTCGCGAACGCATCCAAATCAATCGGAAATTGATCAGCGAAACCGATGTCGTCCGGCATGCGCGCGAATTGCAGCCGCTCCTCAACCAATTTCCCGCAGACCATCATCCCACTTTTTTCGAGGCGGTAACGATGATGGCGCTGCGCTATTTTGCCGAGCAAAAATGCGAGCTCGTCATTTGGGAAACCGGCCTTGGCGGACGGCTCGATGCCACTAATATCGTCACGCCGCTCGCGAGCGTGATCACAAATATCGGCATCGAACATTCGGAATGGCTCGGCGATACCGTGGAAAAAATCGCGGGCGAAAAAGCCGGCATCATCAAGCCAAAGGTGCCTGCCGTGACCACCGCGGCTTCAGGACACGGCTTGGAAGTCATCACGGCCGTGGCGCATGAACGGGGTTCTCCTTTGACAATTATTGGCGCGGCGGACGCGAACCAACCGCCGCTCAACACGATGAACCTCCCACTGCACGGACCGCATCAGCGGCTCAACGCCGCCCTCGCGTTGGCAACGGTCAGGACGTTGTCTGCACAAATTCCGATTTCTGACGAGGCTGTGCGCCGGGGATTGGAAACCGTGAATTGGCCGGGCCGAATGCACCGCATCCAAACCGCTTCCGGCCAAACCATCCTGCTCGATGGCGCGCACAATGCGGACGGCGCCGAAGCGTTGCGCATTGCGCTGCAGAACGAATTTCCCAACGCCAAACCCGCCATGATCTTTGGTGTCTTTCGCGACAAGGATTCCACGAGCATGTGCCATTCGCTCGCGCCGCTGGCCGGGCGGATTCTTTTGACACCCGTGCACAGCGAACGCACCGAGGACCCTGCCCGATTGGTTGCCGCCTGTCGCGAATCGAATCCCAATGCGGCCATCGAGGTCTGCGGCTCGCTCGGCGATGCGTTGAAAAAAATTTCCGGCAGTCCATTCATCGTCATTGCCGGTTCGTTGTACCTGGTCGGCGAAGCGATGGAATTGCTTCACCTCGCGGACGTTTCCGAGGGCGATGAAAAAGGGTTGAACGAATGGCACGCCGCGCGGAAACACTAACAAACGTAGTTGCCGACGCCAGTCCGCGCTGATGTTCGACCGCAACGCGAGAAAACAACGCCTACGGACCAACCCGTTGCCGAAAGCGAAAGGAGCACGGGTCTGCGACCCGCAGCAAGCTGCGCAAAGCAACACGTGTGAATAAATTCAGGAACTCGCGAAAACCGAACGTTGCTGCGGCTCACAGAGCCGCGCTCCGGCAATTTCGGGAACACGTCGTCAGGCCGGCGACTACGAACTGAATCGATGCAAATCAAAGCCGTAACCTTTGATGTCGGCGGCACGCTGATCGAGCCGTGGCCATCGGTCGGCCATGTCTACGCGGAAGTGGCCGCGCGGCATGGCACCGAATGGTTTTCTGCCGAAGAGTTGAACGCTCGTTTCAAAGCGGCGTGGCGCGCCCGGCAAAACTTCGGGCATTCTCGCGATGAATGGGCGCAATTGGTCGAGGAAGTCTTTCGCGGCGCGGCTCCCAACCCGTCCGGCAAAGACTTTTTCCCCGAGCTGTACGACCAATTTGCCCGGCCGGAAGCCTGGCACATTTTTGAGGATGTCCTGCCGGCGTTGGACGCGCTGGCTTCCCGCGGCATCAAGCTCGCCGTCATTTCCAATTGGGACGAACGCCTGCGGGGCCTGCTGAAAAGTTTCGAGCTGGATCGTTACTTCGAGACGGTCGCCATTTCGTGCGAAGTTGGCTTTGCGAAACCTTCACCGGCCATCTTTGAGCGCGCGGCGCTCAAACTGGGTCTGCCCGCGCGGGAAATTCTCCATGTTGGCGACAGTTGGGAAATGGATGTCCAGGGCGCCCGCGCCGCCGGATTCCAGGCGGTGCAAATCCATCGCGCGGCGGGAAATAAGCCGGAAGACAGCATTCAGTCCCTGATCGAGTTGCCGGAAAAAATAAAAAGCCTCAATCTGGCAATTAGGCTGGATAAAACAATTCCTTCCCTTGACTAATACGTGCTTCTGATGCATTGACGCTGTGGCCGGGTAATCATTAGATTCTTCTGTGCACCGCGCCAGGTCCAAATGAAACTTATCACGCACATCTTTAGGTCGTCGCTGGGCAAAAAATATATCATGGCGATCACCGGGTTTGTACTGTTTTTGTTCGTGGTGGCGCATCTGGCGGGCAACCTGCAATTCTTTCTCGGACCCGAAGCCATCAATCGCTACGGCAATTTCCTGCAAACGAACATCGAACTGCTCTGGCCCGCGCGCATTTTTCTTATTTGCATGATCGGCCTGCACATCTGGTCGGCCATCAAACTCTCGGCCGAAAACAAAGCCGCGCGGCCCGTGGCTTACGCCAATTGGAACCCCACCGCCGCCTCCTACGCCTCGCGCACGATGCTGATGAGCGGCATCATCGTTCTGGTTTTCATCATCTATCACCTCCTGCACTTCACGGTGCAGGTCCAATCCATCAATTTCACGGGCCAGAATTTCGTGACCCTTGAAGACGCGAAGCAACACCACGATATTTTCCGGATGATGGTTCTTGGTTTCAGCAAGATCTACGTTTCAGTGTTTTACATCATCGGCATCGCCCTGCTTTGCCTCCACCTGAGCCATGGCCTGAGCGCGATGTTCCAATCGATCGGTTGGAAAAACAAAGCCTACACGCCGTTCCTCGACAAAGCCGCGCGCGTCGTTTCCTTCCTGATTTTTATCGGCTACGTTTCGATTCCCATTTCAGTCCTGCTCGGTTTCGGAAAGGAGGCGTTGAAGTAACATGGCTTTCGATTCCAACATTCCCTCCGGCCCGATGGCGCAAAAGTGGGACAAGCACAAATTCGACATGAAGCTCGTCAACCCCGCCAACAAGCGGAAGTTTGACGTCATCGTCGTGGGCAGCGGACTCGCGGGCGCTTCGGCTGCCGCGTCGATGGCGGAGCTTGGTTACAAGGTCAAATGTTTCTGTTTCCAGGACAGCCCGCGCCGCGCGCACAGCATCGCCGCGCAGGGCGGCATCAATTCGGCCAAGAATTACCCGAACGACGGCGACTCGGTTTACCGGCTTTTTTACGACACCATCAAGGGCGGCGACTTTCGTTCGCGCGAAGCCAATGTCTATCGCCTGGCGCAAGTCAGCGTGAACATCATCGACCAATGCGCTGCGCAAGGCGTGCCGTTCGCGCGTGAATATGGCGGGTTGCTGGACAACCGCTCCTTCGGCGGCGCGCTGGTTTCGCGCACATTTTATGCGCGCGGCCAAACCGGCCAGCAATTGCTCCTCGGCGCTTACCAGGCGCTGAGCCGGCAAATCGGCCTGGGCAAGGTGCGGATGTATCCGCGCACGGAGATGCTCGACCTCGTGCTCATCAACGGCCACGCCAAAGGCATCGTGGTTCGCGATCTCATCAGCGGCGAAATTTCTTCTCATGCCGCCGACGCCGTGGTGCTGGCGACGGGCGGTTACGGCAATGTTTTCTTCCTTTCGACCAACGCCAAAGGCTGCAACGTCACCGCGACCTGGCGCGCTTACAAGAAAGGCATGTTCTTCGCGAATCCGTGCTACACGCAGATTCATCCGACGTGCATTCCCGTCAGCGGCGAGCATCAATCCAAACTGACGCTGATGTCCGAATCGCTGCGCAACGACGGGCGCGTCTGGGTGCCCAAGCGCAAGGAAGACTGCGGCAAACCGCCCGCTTCCGTTGCTGACGGCGATCGCGATTATTTTCTTGAACGCAAATATCCGAGCTTCGGCAACCTGGCCCCGCGCGACATTTCCTCCCGCGCAGCCAAAGAAGTGTGCGATGAAGGCCGCGGCGTTGGCCCGGGCGGACTCGGCGTTTACCTGGATTTTGCGGACGCCATCAAGCGCATCGGCGAAGATAAAATTCGCGAGCGTTACGGCAATCTTTTCGACATGTACGAAAAGATCACCGGCGAAAACGCGTATAGCCAGCCGATGCGCATTTATCCGGCGGTGCATTACACCATGGGCGGCGCGTGGGTGGATTACAATTTGATGAGTTCCGTGCCGGGACTGTTCGTGGTCGGCGAAGCGAACTTTTCCGATCACGGCGCGAACCGCCTGGGCGCGAGCGCGCTGATGCAGGGATTGGCAGACGGATATTTTGTCCTGCCCTACACCATCGGAAATTATTTTGCGACCTTGGGTGTCAAGCACGAGAAGCCTTCCACCAGCAATGCGGAATTCAAAAAGGCCGAGGAAAACCTTCGCGCCGTCACAAACAAGCTGCTTTCGATCAAGGGAAAACGCACCGTGCTGTCGCTGCATCGCGAGCTGGGCAAATTGCTCTGGGAAAAATGCGGCATGGCCCGCAACGAAGCCGGTTTGAAGGAAGCGCTGCAACGCATCCCGCAGTTGCGCGAGGAATTCTGGAAGAACGTCAATGTCACGGGCCAGAACGGCGAGTTGAACCAAAACCTGGAATATGCCGGGCGCGTGGCGGACTTCATGGAATTCGCCGAATTGCTTTGCCTGGACGCCCTGCATCGCAAGGAATCCTGCGGCGGCCACTTCCGCACCGAGTATCAAACCCCTGACGGCGAAGCCAGGCGCGATGATGAGAACTTCTCCTACGTCGGCGCGTGGGAATTCCAAGGCCCGGACAAGCAGCCCGTGCTGCACAAGGAGCCGCTCGTTTACGAAGAGGTGCACATGAGCACGAGGAGTTATAAGTAAATTTATGATTTACGATTTACGATTTATGATTTGCCCCGCGCTCGCGACCTTGCCCAACACGGGAACGACTTCTCCCTCTCCCATCGTTTATAGTGGCACGGGCGTCTTGCCCGTGCGTTTCGATTCGCACGGGCAAGACGCCCGTGCCACTAGGTTCGTCGGGAGGGCCGGGGATTGGGAGGAAAATTATTCATTGCTGCTATGAACCTGACACTAAAAGTCTGGCGGCAAGCCAACGCCGATTCAGCCGGCCGTTTTGAAACGTACCAGGCGAAGGATGTCCTGCCCGACATGTCCTTCCTCGAAATGCTTGATGTGGTCAATGAGGGATTGATCGAACGCGGCGAGGAACCCATCGCTTTTGATTCCGATTGCCGCGAAGGCATTTGCGGCATGTGTTCGCTCGTCATCAACGGGATTCCGCACGGCGGCCATCGCGGCACCGCGACCTGCCAATTGCACATGCGGCGCTTCAAGGACGGTGAGACGATCACGATTGAGCCCTGGCGCGCGAAGGCTTTTCCGCTGATCAAGGATTTGGTGGTGAACCGGAGTTCCTTCGATCGGATCATCCAGGCGGGCGGTTTCATTTCGGTCAATACCGGTGGAACGCCGGATGCCAATTGCCTCCCCGTGCCGAAGCCGGACGCGGACCTGGCCATGGATGCCGCCGCCTGCATCGGTTGCGGCGCGTGTGTGGCCGCCTGCAAGAACGCTTCCGCGATGCTTTTCGTCGCCGCCAAGGTTTCTCACCTGAATTTGTTGCCGCAGGGGAAGGCCGAGAAAGACCGTCGCGCCCTGAACATGGTCACGCAGATGGATGCCGAAGGTTTTGGCAATTGCACCGTGACCGGCTCATGCGAAGCCGTCTGCCCCAAGGAAATCAGCCTCAGCTTTATCGCAAAGATGAATCGCGATTACGGAATCGCGGCTCTCAAAGGGAAGTAATTTGCCGCGGCGAAATCCGTTGGCGCGGCACGGCGGATGAATGCGTACCGGCGCAATTTACGCCGGCTCAACGAGAGAGTCCTGGCGGTCCGCCTGGTCTTCTGAAACCATCGCGCCGGCCTGCCAATAGGACGAATACGTTCGAATCAGGTTTTGGATCTCGTCCAGTCGGCAGGGTTTTGTGAGAAAGGAACGCGCGCCCAACTGGTACCCCCGCCTGATATTTTCAAGCTCTCCGAACCCGCTGAGAATGATGCTGAGCACGTCTTTTGCAAGCCCGGTCCCATTAAGCCATTCCAGCACGCCAAAACCTCCGATTTGAGCCATCTTCAAGTCCAGCAGGAGCACGCTTGGAAGCGGGTATTTCTCGCGGTCGGCGTATTCGTTTTTGCCTTGGAAATAAGCGATCACGTCTCTGCCATCACCGACCGTGATGATGCGGCTTTTGACCCCGGCCGCCCTTAGCATTTTAACGATGACCAACGTGTCGTTTTCGTTGTCGTCCGCAATCAAAATCATAAACATTGGCACCGACGCTCAAAGGCCGGTATCACGCCCCGCGCCGGTGCAGCGTCATCCTCAAAGACCGCGAAAATTGCCACAATGGGGCGGACACCTACCGGCACACATTGAAAACTTCTTCAGGCAAAACGCCTAAATTGGAAGTTCCGCTTCGACCATCGCGACGAGATCTTTTTCCGCCATCACCCAGTCTTTCAAAGTCAGGGGATGCTCGGGCAACTTGTCGCGAAACAGTTCGTAGGCATGCTGCCGGACCATTGCTTTGGTGACACCGGGAGTGAAAGGCTCGGGTTGTGGAATTCGTTCTGTTTTTTTCATAGAATTCTCCAGTCCTTCAATCTAGTCCGGTTTCACTCCGCGCGCAACGGTGGCAGAGATGCCGCCACGGTCCACGCATCTAAATGTAGCGCGGCCGTCCCGGCTGCGAATGTCGGCGGCGTCTCGCCGCCAGACTTGAAGCACCTTCAGAAGACAATCGTTCCCGGCGCCTGGACGGCGCCGGAACCCGCTGGCGAAGACGCCTGCGCCACGATCGCGGTGCACCGCCCTTTCCAATCACAACTGGCTCGGCGACACGCCCACGCCCACGATGCTGCACGCCTGGATGACGTTCAATCCCAGCTTCTCCGCTTCGGCCAGCACTTCGTCGGATTCCGTGCCGGGGTTCAGCCACAATTCCTGACAGCCTCGGGCGGCAATGTCCGGCAGCAATTTGAGCAAAACAGGCGGCGGCACATAAACGCTGATCATTTGCGGGCGCACGGGCACGTCGCGAATGCTTTTGTAGACCGCCAGGCCTTCCACTTCCATTTCATTGGGATTGACCGGATAAACGGTGTAGCCCTGCTGCTGAAAAGCGCGCACCGCTTTATTGCCGAATTTCCGACGATTGTTGGATGCTCCGATGATGGCCGCGGTTTTCATTTTTTATCTTTAGCCCACTCCGGCGCTCCTGTCCAACGCGCCTCGCTTGCGTGACGGACCGTTGACGCTTTAAAAAACGGACGAAAAAAGGCAAAATGATTATAAAAACAATTGCACAGAAGCGCTATGTAGGGCATAATCCTACAGTCCGACGAATGCTTGCATGTTGCTTTCACTCGCGCCACTTGCAAATCTCTAGTCATACTCGAACACATGTTAGCTGCAAGTCCTCCGCCATTTCGACGCCATCTGACGCGCACTTGGTTCCAAATCCGCCATCCTGACCGCTTTCGGCTGATTCAGGAGCAGACCGCGGCGGAAAAGTGCATGTTCGTGCACATCCCGAAATGCGCGGGAACATCCGTGCGCCAGAGTCTTTTTGGCAGGAATGGCGGGCATCGGCCGCTGGAAATTTTTCGGACGATGGTTCCCCGCGAGATGTTCGACCAATCCTTCAAGTTTACCTTTGTCCGAAACCCGTGGGACCGGCTCGTTTCCGCTTTTTTCTTTCTGAAAAAAAGCGAACTGGAACGCAACCGGCGGTTTGCCCGCAGAAATCTCTCCGCGTACAGCGATTTCGACACGTTCGTCCGGCAATGGCTCACGCGAAAAAGCATCTGGCGCTTCACTCATTTCCTCCCGCAATATCACTTCATCTGCATCGACAAACGGCTCGGAGTCGATTTCGTCGGTTTCTATGAAAATCTGGCCGAGGATTTTGCGATCGTTGCCAAAAAGATCAATCGGCCCACGGTGTTGCGTGAAGAAAACCGCCTTGGCGGCCGTTCCACGGACTACCGCCAGTATTACAACGACGAAACCAGGGACATCGTGGCGGAAGTTTATGCCGAGGACATCACGCTTCTCGGTTATTCCTTCGATAATTCGTCCCTGCCCGACCAACTCGCCGCCCGCGGCCAACGGGCACAAACCGTCCCGGCTTAATTGCCAGCCGTCCACGGCGGCGGCTTTTTCGGATTCCACTCGGAAAAAGCGGCCGTGCGAATTACCCGCTTATGAATACGCATCCGTTTGAAAAACCGTCATCAAAACCGTTGTCGTTCCAGCAACACGTTCAGCGCCTTGCTTACCAGATTCGCCATCCCTTCAAGTTCCGCCGCGTGGTCAAGCGGTCCGCGAAGCACAAGTGCATCTTCGTCCACATCCCAAAATGCGCGGGCGCTTCGATTCGCGAGAGCCTCTTTGGAGGGCCGGGCGCGCATCGAACTCTGGCGGGCTATCAAACGGTGCTGGCTCCGCAGTTATTCGCGGACTGCTTCAAATTCACCTTCGTGCGCAATCCCTGGGACCGCGTGGTCTCGGCTTTTTTCTATTTGAAAAATAAAAACATGAAAAGCAACCAGCAGTGGGCGAAAAAAAATCTCTCGCCCTTCCAGGACTTCAATGCGTTTGTCCGGGAGTGGCTGACGCCGGAGAATATCTGGTCCTACGTTTTTTTTCGCCCGCAGTATCATTTCATCTGCCTCAATGGCAAGCAACCCGCGGTTGATTTCATTGGATTTTTCGAAAACCTGGCGCCGGATTTTGCCTTGATTCGCGAGCGGATCAAAAGCCCGGCAAAGCTGGCGGAGAAAAACCGCAATCCGCTCCGGGGCCAGGATTACCGCGAGTATTACAGCGACGAAACCCGCGGGCTCGTGGCGGAGATCTATGCGGAAGACATTGAGCTGTTCGGCTACAGCTTTGATAACTCGTCATTGCCGGCGCAGATTGCCGCTCGAGATGAACAGCTTTCAGCAGTGATGGCTTAATTTGAACGCCGAATGAATTTTGTGGCAAATTAATAAACCTGTAGCCAAAGAACGCAGAGAACGCACAAAAACGCGAATTTCTTCGTGTTCCTTGCGTTCTTTTGCGGCTATAACTTTTATTGATTTGCTCCAACTCCCCCCTGCCAGGGCAACAACTTCTTTGGATCGAAATCGGGCAAGGTGGCAGCCGGCGACTCACCCGGATCCAGCAATGAACCCGTCGTGAGGATTTTTTCGTAGTACGTCAGATATTTCCGGGCCATGTCCATGTGCGTGAAACCGCCTTTCAGAACGCGATCGCGGCACTCGGACGGTTTGAAGCGCCGGGGATTTCGCGCCGCGTCGGCCAATGCATCCACATTCTTGCTCAAAGCGCCAACTTCCGGCGTCACGATTTCCGGTTGGGAGCCGTATGGCGTGCCGCAAACATACGCGCCGCTCACCATCGCCTCGGTAAAGGCCAGGCCGAACGGTTCGTGCCAGCGGACGGGCAATATCAGGCAGCGCGCGCGAGAAAGGATCTCCACCTTCTCCTTTTCTTCCACATTTCCGTAGTAACGCACGCCGCGGGTGAGCCAAGGCGGCAATTTCCTTTGCAACTCCAATGGCCAACTGCGCGAACCCAACACCCGCAGTTCGACGCCCGCCTGGCGCGCCACCCGCACCGCGCCGGCAAGGTTCTTCACCTTCCATTGCGCCTTCGCCAGGAAAACAGCGTAATCCTCGCGCTTCTCCGAAAACGCATATTCGGACGGTTCGATTCCGGGATGGACGAAATATTTCGAACCGTGATTGGCCGCATGTTTCGCGGAAACGAACAACGAATTGGGATGAAACCGTCGTGGACCATGGCCGTTACCGTTCACCGTGATGAGGAACGGCTTGCCAGCCTCCACGATTCCGGCATCGCTGAGATGAAGGATATCGGTTGAATCCGGCACAAGCCGAAGAGCTGCGTTGGTATCCGTGCTCTCCGCTGGAATCAATTCCGCGCCCGGGATGTGGCTTTTGGGATGGGCAATCAACGTGACTTGGTGACCGAGTTCAATGAATGCCTTTCCGAGCCAGTAAAGCGTTCGCTGCGTTCCGCCATAAAACTGTGGGGGAACGGGCGTGCCTCCGGGTTTCAAGATCGTGATATGCATCCAATCACTGGTTCAACGGCGAAAACCTGGAAAAGAATGGTGCGCGATAGAGGGTTCGAACCTCTGACCCCTTCCGTGTCAAGGAAGTGCTCTACCACTGAGCTAACCGCGCAATCACGACCAAAAGACCGTCGAGAATCATGTGATTTCATAGGTCTTTTCGCTTTTTTAGCGGAGGCATAAAGTCAACTTTTTCAAGCCGTGTTGCAAGCGGAAAAAGACCGAACGTCAGGACAAAAGTCAGAATGGGAAATGCTCCGTATCTATTTGGATGCCTGCATCGTTTTCGGTCGGCGCCCGAGCAAATGAATAACGAAAGCCAAAAGAGCACCAAGAATCAATCCGCCGATACCGTAGGCGAGTTTGGTCTTTAGCAATCGGAGCGAAATGAAAACATTCTCCACCGGGTTCATAACCGCTTCCATGCGCACGACTTTCCAGCCACCATCTTCCTTGTGGCAGACCGAAGCCCAATAGGAGCCAAAATGCAATTCCTTGCCGTTTCCGAGGCGGACAACGTCTTCGGTGCTTCCACGTGATACAGCCACGTCGCCGTACAAATCGGTTTTGTCCACGTTTACATTCACGTGATAGCTGCCGCCTGGGCCAATCAGGCCCTGGATTTTCTTCCAATAGGCCTTCAGGCCGTCCAGTCCCTTGACTTCTTCGCCGGTGACCATGACGCCTGTCACATCCTTGCTGAGATAAGGAGCCAGTTCGTCAATCTGTCCTGAGTTGACGGCTTCCATGTAATTTGTGCGAATCAAACGTAAGGCAGCGCGGTCGGCCTCATCGTCCGCTCGCATTGTTGATGTGAAACAACAGACGATTCCGAGCATCGCCATCACGGCGACGAACAGGCGTTTTGATTTCACGGCGCAGTTGGGTTGTATTTCGCACTCACCTGCACCGTGGCCAGTGAATGCGTTCTGCCTTACAATCTGAGATCGACCGGTTCACCCTCCAACGCCAGCACACCGAACACGCATTCGTGGACTCGTCGCAACGGTTCGCGCCGCGCAAATCTTTCCAGCGCCTCCACACCGAGGGCAAACTCCCGCAACGCCAAAGACCGCTTGGATGACAATCCGCGAGCGCGGAGCCGGTCCAGATTCTCCGGCATTGCGCATTCAGGTCCGTAAATGATACGGAGGTATTCCGTGCCGCGACACTTGCCCGCTTGGCTCTTGGACGCTTGGAGCTTCAAGGACGTCACCAGATCTTCGCGCGCAACTCCGGCGCGCGCCACATCGGATCGCCGGGTTGGATGTGGAACGCATCGTAAAATGGCTGCACGTTCAACAACGGCCCGAACGCGCGGAACTTCCCGGGCGAATGCGGGTCGATCGTGACCATTCGCCGCGCTTCCGCGTCGCGTATGTTCGTGCGCCAGATCTGCGCGAATGAAATATAAAAACGCTGCTCGGGTGTGAAACCGTCGATGTCCTTGCGCTTGGAAGGATCCTTCGCCAGCGCGCGTTGCAGCGCGTCGTAAGCGATGTTCACTCCGCCGAGATCAGCGATGTTTTCGCCGAGCGTCAGTTTTCCGTTCACATGGAGGCCGGGCAACGGCTCAAAGCCATCGTATTCATCCACCACCTTTTGCGCCCGCGCATCAAATTCCTTCGAGTCCGCGTCCGTCCACCAGTCGTTCAGGTTTCCATTCGCGTCATATTTTCTGCCCTCATCATCATACCCATGCGTCATTTCGTGGCCGATCACCACGCCAATGGCCCCATAATTCACCGCGTCATCCATCATCGGGTCAAAAAAAGGCGGCTGCAAAATGCCGGCGGGAAAAACAATTTCGTTCAGCGATGGATTGAAGTAGGCATTGACCGTTTCCGGCGTCATGTCCCACTCGGACTTGTCCACCGCCTTGCCGAGGCGCACCAGCTGCCGGTGCGTTTCAAACGCCGCCGCGCGCCGCACGTTCCCGAGATAATCATCCCGCCGGATTTCGATCGACGAGTAATCGCGGAATTTGTCCGGATAACCAATCTTCTGCGTGAACCGCGCGAATTTCGCCAGCGCCTTTTCCTTTGTCGGCTCCGTCATCCAATTCACTTGTTCCAGGTGCTCGCGAAAAACATCTTTCAGATTTTTCACCATCTCCAGCATTCGCGCCTTGGCTTCCGGCGGAAAATATTTTTCCACATACAACTGGCCCAAGGCTTCGCCAATGCTCCCGTCAATCACATGCGCCGCGCGCTTCCACCGCGGTTCCTGCTGCTCCTGGCCGCTCAACACCTTGCCAAAAAACGCAAAATTCTCCTCCTCCACCGCCCGCTGCAGATACGGCGCGCTGCCGTGCAGCAATTTCCATCGCAAATAAACCTTCCAATCGCTCAGCGGCCGCTCCTGCAACAACTGGCTCAACGTTTTGAAGAATTCCGGCTGCCCGACGATGTGGTAAGTCATCGGCATCAGATCTTTTTTGGACGCCGCGGAACCGGCCGCTATTCCGGAATCCGTGAAATAAACCATCCACGGCGTCGCCGGGTCCTTCGCGACGAACTCCGCCGTGTCAAATTTATTGTAATTCTTTTCCGGATCGCGCAACTCCACGCGCGTGCGGCTGGCTTTCGCCAATTGCGTTTCCAGGTCCAGCACCGTCGCGGCATTGCTCGATGCCCGCGCCGAATTTTCGCCCAGCAGCGTGAACATCTTCGTCATGTGCGCGACATATTTTTCGCGCACCTCGGCGAAATTCGTGCTCAGGTAATAATCCCGATCCGGCAGCGTCAATCCGCCTTGTTCCAGATAAAAGGCGTAAATCGAACTGTTCTTGTCATCCGGACTGATGCTGTCGCCAAATAGCCCCCCAATGCCGCGCCGATGAAAATCCGCCAGCAACGCAAACAAATCCTTCGTCGTTTTGATTTTGTCGATGCGCTTCAAATCGTTCGCAATCGGCTTGAAACCCAGTTTCTCAATTCGATTGGTGTCCATCGCCGACGCAAAAAAATCCCCCACCTCGCGCCGCGGTGATTTGGCGGGCGAGGTCGTGTCCGCGCTCGCCTCATTGAGAATCCCGTGAATCAGATACCAATTGCGCTCGGCCAGCTCGCTGAAGCTCGCCCAGCGCGACTTGTCCGGCGGCACCGGATTGTCCTTCACCCACGCGCCATCGGCAAACTCGTAAAAATTCGTCCTCGGACTCACCGACCGATCCATATAGCTCACGGAGAAACGCGGCACCGGCGGCGGCGTTCCCATATCGTTCGTTTCAGCGCCCTGTAGAGACAGGGTGGATAGTGTCGCGAGAACAATGGCAATGTGCGGTTTCATACTTTCAGTCAGTGGTATCCGCGAGAATACTGCGCACAAATTGTTGCCGCTTGCGCTTCTTGGCAAGCGATTATGCGACGATTCTTCATTACATTTTTGACAGGAACGGCGCGCGTGGTGTTCGGCCACGGAATCATTTTGCCGATTGACTCCGGTTCCAGCTACGCGGATTGTAAACGCCGTCTATGGAAAAAATTCGACGCGCCCTGCTTTCCGTTTCCGATAAATCCGGCCTCGTGCCCTTCGCCCAAACTCTCGCCAAAGCCGGCGTGGAACTCATCTCCACCGGCGGCACCGCCCGCGCCCTGCGCGAAGCCGGCTTGGCCGTCAAAGACATCAGCGAACACACCGGTTTTCCCGAAATGCTCGATGGCCGCGTCAAAACGCTGCACCCAAAAGTCCACGGCGGCCTCCTTTACATCCGCGGAAACGCATCGCACGAAGCCGCCGTTCGCGAACACGGCATTCAGCCCATCGATCTCGTGGTCGTGAATTTGTATCCCTTCGAACAAACCGTCGCCAAACCGAATGTGGCTCTGCACGACGCCATCGAGAACATCGACATCGGCGGCCCGTCCATGCTGCGCAGCGCGGCCAAAAATCACGATAGCGTGACCGTCATCGTCGATCCTGCGGATTACGCGGAAGTCGCGAAACAAATTTCCGAAACTGGCCAGACCACGCTCGCGCTGCGCCGCAAACTCGCCGCGAAAGTTTTCGCGCGCACCTCCGCCTATGACGGCGCGATTGCCGCTCATCTCAACAAGGAATTCGGCGGCGAGCCGTCCTGGGATCGCCTCTCCATCAACGCTCCGCTCGCCCAGACGTTGCGTTACGGCGAAAATCCGCACCAAAAAGCCGTGCTTTACGGGGATTTTCAGAAATATTTCTCACAACTGCACGGCAAGGAATTGTCCTATAACAACATTCTCGATCTCACGGCGGCCGCCAATCTCATCAGCGAGTTCGAGCAGGACGCGCCCACGCTCGCCATCTTGAAACACACCAACCCCTGCGGCGTCGGCCAGGGCGCGAGCCTGCGCGAAGCGTGGGACAAAGCCTTCGCCACCGACAACCAGGCGCCCTTCGGCGGCATCATCGCGACTAACAAGGTCCTCGATGCGGAATGCGCCGCGGCCATCGCGGAAATTTTCAGCGAAGTCATCGTGGCCCCCGATTTTTCGCCGGAGGCGCTGAGCATTCTGCAAAAAAAGAAAAATCTGCGCCTGCTCAAAACCCTCAAGCCGCTCGCGGAAGCGTCGCGCTTCGACGTGCGCAGCGTGGGCGCGGATTCGTTCCTGATGCAGGAACGCGATTTGAAAGCAACTTCACAGGCCGATTTGAAAATCGTCACCCGCCGCCAGCCGACCGCCGATGAACTGCGCGCCATGCTCTTTGGCTGGCGCGTGGCCAAGCACGTGAAATCCAACGCCATCGTTTACGCCGGCGCTGACCGCACGCTGGGCGTGGGCGCGGGCCAGATGAGCCGCGTGGACGCCAGCCGGATTGCCGTTTGGAAGGCAGGCGAGGCGAAACTGTCGCTGAAGGGCAGTGTGGTTTGCAGCGACGCTTTTTTTCCGTTTCCAGACGGACTCATCGCCGCCGCCGAAGCCGGCGCGACTGCCGCCATTCAACCCGGCGGCTCCGTTCGCGACGCCGAGGTCATCGCGGCCGCGGACGAGCGCAATGTGGCCATGGCCTTCGCCGGCGCGCGCCATTTCCGGCACTAACAAAAATTGCCAAAATTCATTTCCGAAAAGGTGGTGCAAAACCTGCCGGTTTTGCGCGGTGCCCCGCAAGGCAGCGCCCACTTTTCGGAAATGAATTTTTGGAAGCGAGCCGATCACTCCTGCAACAACCAGTAAATCAGCCCGATTTGGGCAAAGCAAACGAGTGTAATGAGCGTCCAAACGAAAGCCTCGCGGGCGAATTGCCCCCGTTGCTGCGCCTCACCCAGCCAGAACTGCAACTTGACTGAGCCCACATCAATCGTGTCTCCGTTGCGCAATACAGCGCTCTGAGCCGGGTGGCCGTTGATGCTTGTGACCGCATTGGGCTGCGTTTCAACGAGAAAACCTTCTTTCGGGTCGAGGTTGATTTTCAGATGTTCTTCCCAGACGCCCGCCTCCTCCAGTTGCAGGTCCGCATTCGCGGACCGGCCCACCCGTACAGGAAAACGGCGGGCATCCCATGAGGAGCCCGCCTTTTTTCCGGAGAGAATTCTAAATTGAACCATTAAAAAAACCTGCGGGGGACGATGATCTTGTCGCCCGGAAAAACCGGCACGTCTAAACTCGGATCATTTATGGCCTTGTCCACGTTGACGATCTCGGTATGCCCCCCGCGTATCAGCTTGACCTTAGTTCGCTTGGCGAAGTCCGTGAACCCTCCGGCCACCGAAATTGCCTTTACTATGGTCATGTCACCCGGGTAGATCTTTGCGCCGCGCTGCTGCACTTCGCCATCCACGTAGAAAAACCTGTCCTCGCCCTTCACGGTCACGTTCAAGTCCTTGTAATACTTGGGCACGTAAAGATCGTGAATCTCTTTTTGGAGCTGGCTGGGCGTTTTGCCCACCGCCGTCACCTGGCCGACGTAAAGGAGCGTGATCGTGCCATCCTCACCAATGCGTTCCGTGTGGTCCGGTATGGAATCCACGTTGGCGCTGACTGGGACGACCGAAACCGTCACCAGGTCACCGACGTGAAACGCGTTGCCCGATTCCGGCGGGGGCAATTGCGCCCTGCTTCCTGTCTGGCATCCGCTTAGAACTGCAAGAGAAACGATTCCCAGGGCGAACATCCAAAGGCCCGCCATCTTCCGTAATTGTTCGATCATGGTCTTTTGACACCAAATTAGTATTTTGGTTTGATATTTTCTGATTGGGGAGCCGTTTCGGCGCCTTGATTCGCGCTTGCAGCGCGCTTGTCGCCCGCCGGCTCGCTATCCTCGCTCTTTGAATAATAGTAATCGTGATAGTAGCCGCTGTAGTAATAATAGCTTTCGTCCTGCGACATGTTGATGTTGTTCAGCACGATGCCCAACAGATTGCCGCCAACCTTCTCAATCATCTGCTTGGCGCGGATGTTCATCGGCTGCGGATAACGGCGATATTGAATGACCTGCAGGGTCATATCGACTTCGCTGGCCAGGATCGAGGCATCGCTCACGCCCATGATCGGCGGTGAGTCGAAGAAAACGAAATCGTAGCGGCCCTTCAGCTCGTTGATCAGCTCTTTCATCTGGGCCGAACTCAAGATGCCGATGGAACTGCTGGGCAATTTGCCGCTGGCCATCAGGTGCAGCGTCGGGACCTTGGTGGTCTGGATTACTTGATCCAGCGTGTTCTGCTTGAGCAGATAATTCGTCAACCCCAGCGTGTTCGCGACGTTGATCATCTTGTGCAATGTCGGGCGGCGCAAATCCGAGTCCACCACCAGCACGCGGCTGCCGTTCTGGGCGAAAATGGTCGCGAGGTTGAACGCCGTCGTCGATTTGCCTTCGCCGGCACCCGCGCTGACCACCACAACCGTGTTCAATTTGTCGTCCTTGCGCGAGAACAGGATGTTCGTGCGCAAAACGCGATACGCTTCCGCGTGCGGACTTTCGGCCCCCTCATTCATGATCAGGCCGATGTTCTGCGGAATGACGCCCAAAACCTGCGCCTGCAACGCGCGCTCCACGTCATCAATCGTCTTCACGCTCGTGTCCAAATATTCGATGAAGAACGCCAGACCGACGCCAACCACGAGCCCGAACACGACACCCAAAATGATATTGAGCGGCTTGTTGGGCTGGACAGCTTTGTTGTCCACGTTGGCGGGATCCATGATGGTCACCATTCTCCCTTTCGGCAGAGCTTTATCGATGCCTTCCTGCTTCACGCGCAACGCCAGCACTTCCCGCAGGCGCTGCTCGCGCTCAAGGTCTTCCTTGGCGGCAAAATACGGGGCCGCTTTCGAGGCCGTATCAATGTCCGTCTGCTCGGCGTCAGCAATGTCTTTGGTCAAGGTGTCCAGCGCTGATTTGGCGGCAGCAACCTTTGCCTCGAGACCGACGAGAATGCCGTCCACACGCGCATCAATCTTGTGATTCAAGTCATCCACCAGCTTCTGGGCGTTCTTGTACTTCGGATGGTCCGGCGTGTAATCGATCTGCATCCGGATCAACGCCTGGTCGGCTAGATCCAGTTCGCTCAACAAATCACTGAGCTGGGTGTCATTTACCGCGGTCGGCAAGGCCTGGCGCAGTTCCTCGGGCTTCTGCGATTTGAGGGTCTCCAACAGTGTCTTCTGCGAGTTATAGTCGGCTTCCTCCGTGACGCGACGGGCATCCAATTCCCGGACGCGGTCCGCCGTCATGAGCGCGGCAGCACTCGGAGCGTTGGCCATGGCATCGTTGATTTTCAGTTTCGTGCGGAGTTCATCCACCTTGTCCTGCGCCTGCTTGACTTTGTCATCTTGTTCCTTCAATTGCTGATCGAGGCTCTCGATGCCGCCATTTTTCAAAGCGTCATATTCATCCGAACGGTATTCCTTGTAGCTCTTGGCCACCTGGTTCGCCAAATCCGCCGCTTCCTGCGGGTTGTCGCTGAAAGCCTTGATTTGAATGAATTTCGTATTGCGAAGTTGGGTGAGGTCCAGGTTCTTTTTGATCAGGTCCTCCACCTCTTCCTCGGTCATGGGCTGGCCGTTATTGTATTTCTTGCCCCATTTTTCCTTCAAATGCATCGCGTCGGACACCAGGCTCAACACGGCGTGAGACTGAATGGTTTGGAACTCCGTCAGCAGGAAATAAGGATCATAACCATTGGCGTACGGCATCTCACCCACGCCGCTGATGTCGGGATGTTCCTGGTCGACCTGGATGCTCGCCGTGCTGGCATATCTTTCCGGCAACATCAACGTGACCACCGTCGCGGTGATCACCACCAATAAAAAGACCGCGAGAATGACAGTCTTGCGAATGCGGATAATCCGCCAGTAATCCAGGAAGTGCAACCGCGTCTCCTGGGTCGTATTTTTTAACTGATCCATAAATCTGCTAGTTCAAAAAAAGAGGGGGCTGTCATGAATGCCCAGCCCCCGAAATAAACATACACACTACACTATATTAATTAAAAGCTGGCAGTCGCGCCAACATAAGCTTTGTTGCGCGTATAGCTGCGGCCAATGTCCGAATCGAGCCGGTTGAAATCATATCCCACATGCGTCGAAAAGTGCGGGGTGAATTGGTATTCGAGATTCAGACCAACTTGATAGAAATCTTCCGCCTTATTGTCCACCGTGCTGCCGCCACCGTTGAAGATGGCGTGCTGCGCGGTGCCGATCACGTTCGCGAACAAATGCGGAATAATGCGCTGGCGGATGGTGCCGTATACAGTCGAATACCCGGAGTCGAGCACCAAATCCTTTTTGGTCACCCCGGCAGTACTTCCGCCAACCACGTCGGTCGCGCCGCGGCCTTCCTGGAACCCGGCCGTCACGGAGCTTTCCTCCGCATAAATGTAAGTCAACGAAAGGCGCGCATACGGGTAAAAGCTGGTGTCGCCCGCATTGTAATAATCGTAATAGCTGGCGCCAGCTTCCGCGGAACCATAAAAGTTTGGATTGAACTGATGATCCAAGCCCAGGTAACCGGTATGCGAGCGATTATTGCGAACGTCGCTCTTGATAACTGTACTGGCAGGATTTCCAGCAATGGGTTCATTTGCGGTGTAGTTAATCTGCCCATATTGATAGCTCAAGCTCGCGGTCGTTTGCGGCGTGAGGTGCCACAAACCAGAGACGTACGGCGTGTGCTCAATGCGATCCAAGGCGCCGGAAACGCTCGGGAAAATATCGCCCGCCGTGTCGCTATTCTTGCCGGGGGCAAATGTGTCGGAATAGTCATAAAACGCATTGTTGTAACCCACCTCGACACCGAACTGAGGCGTCAGGCTGGCGTCAAATGCAATCCCGCCCGAATTCACGATATTCCCGCCCGACACCCGGTACGGCGTGTGGATGGCGGCGTCATAACGCAGAGCGTCCGGTTCCTGGCCAATGACGAATGCATCTCGCACGCGCAAATTATAACGTTCAGTAAATGCGTGGTTCAACAGCATGTTGAACGTGTGGTCCTGGTCATATTTTTTCGTCTGCTGGAGTGGCTTATGGTCGTAGTACAGGAACGCGTACTTGTAATCCGCCTCAAAAGTCGTTTGGTCGTTTCCGATGTTGATCCCTACTTGCGGAGTGATCTCACCGCCCCACGCGCGGTCGGAGGCTGAGGGGTGACGGACTGAGTTGAGGTTATCATCATAAAAACCCCTCACAGTGGCCGACACATTCCACCATTTCGCGGCAGGACCGGCCATTGGCCCGCCTGGCATTGTTGTGGTTTGCGGCATTTGCGCGTGAACATTTGCCGCGCCAAGCGCGACCAGACCGACAGAGGCGATGATTCTATTCATAGTTTTTCAAGATTGCTCAACCACCCATGAAGCAGTGCAACAGTAACAACTTCAAATTTTTACCTAAATCCTGCTTCCACTGTCAAACTTTTCTTCGTTTTTCCGAACCGCATTATTGCGGATGCCGTTTTACTCCTTCCACGGGGCAAACACCCCATTCCCTTGCTTCCCTATCCGACCGCCATTTGATGGCACCTTCTGATGGATCATTAGCGCAAAATTTTTTTGCGCGTTACAGATAGACCGATGCCATTCCGGCCGTGTTCAAAAAATTTTCCAAAAATTCGGCTTCGCTTCCGAACCCTCGGGCGTCAGCGCCAAAAAAGCCTCTTCCAGCGCGCGCACGTCGCTTTGCCGTCGTAATTCCTCGTGCTCACCCGCCCCACCAACCACCCGGTAAATAATCCCAATTCGATCCGCCATTTTCTTCAGCCACGTTAAGCTGGTGCGTCGAAAGCACTACTGTAATACCTCAACGCAAACGCTCTTTCAAGATATCCTTTACCGTCCTCGCTGGCTGCGCGTCCAGCGCCACCATCCGCCTGATCAATAATAAAAATCTCCGGCTCATGCAACAGCGCCGATACAATCGCCATTCGCTATTTCGTCCGTGCGGGAGCCCTTCGATCATTTTACTCGCAATCGGCTCGATGCTGAACCGCTCCGCGCCCTCCCGTTCGCCACAATCGGCCCTTCCTCCATGCCGAGCAATTGCCCGATAAACCGAAAGAATTCCACCGCGCCAGCGTATCGTACAAAAACGGAAAGCCCGGCACAAACGCCATCCGCCGCCGTGTTTTCAGTAGGCTCTAAGGAATATTGACCGCCTGCCCGGCGCGCAACCTCCGGGGATCAATTCCGGGATTGGCCGCCGTCAACGCCTCCAGCTTCACATTGAATTTCCTCGAAATGGACGCCAGCGTTTCCCTCGGCTGTACAATATAGGTTCTGCCTCCGGTTCGCGACGGCGCTCGCGGTTGCGGATTCGGAACGGCCGCAACGGGATGATTGGCCTGCTGGGGGTGGGAGACCTGCTGCGTTTGCGCCGATTGAACTGTTTGCGCCACTTGCGCAGTCTGTGTTGGTTGCGTCGACCCCTGGGAAGTTTGCGCCGGCGCGCGATTCGTCTGCTGGAAATTGTACCAAGCCTGCCACTTCGCCACTTCCTCCTTTAATTGCTTATTTTCCTGGATCAATTGCTCCATGTCATGCTGCACCCCGGGCGCCGACGGCAACGGCAGCACCGCCTTGGCGAGGTCTTCCTTGCAATTCATGATCCGCTGCTTGACGGCCTCCGCCGTGTCCGCATTGGGGCGCAACTTGAGAAACTGTTGGTAATGATAAATCGCCGCCGCGGGATCCGGCTCCTTTTCCTCGTATAACCAGCCCAGCTCGAAATGCGCCGAAGCGTTCCGCGGATTGGCTTCCACCGCCTTTTCAAATTCCTCAATCGCGCCGGTGTAATCCATGCTGTTCACCGCGCGTTTGCCCTCGATGAAATGCGGCTCCTTCTCGTCGTCCATCTGGCTTTGGCCCGGCGGCGCGCAGCCGCAAAAACCCGCGCACAACATAGTCAGGAGCGCGAATCGAAAGAGCCAAACCGAAAACTTCATTGCAGCGAAACTAAACTGACGACCGAGGCGTGACAAGCGGCTTCGAAAAGCTCCAAATCCCAAGCGTCCACACTCCAGAGAAAATCCAAGCACCAAGATCCGATTAGCGCGCGGGCGGATTTTGGAGCTTGGATGCGGGTGCTTCTCTGGAGCTTGGATGTTGGACGCTTGGAGCTTCTTTCGGCGCCTTGCTCGCGAAAGGATTTTTTGACTGCGCCCTTCTGCTTACAAAGGGATTTTCCGATGGCGCCGCGGCAGCGGCCACTTTCGGCGAAATCCGCACGCACCAAACCAAATAAACCCACCCTAATATAATATGCAGCCCGGTGATCACGGACAGTTGCACCAAATCGAGCAGTCCAAACCCGTACGAAAAAATCGTCAGAATCATCAGTACTGCCCCCGGCATCAACGCCGCGCCGGCCAATTTCCAGCATTGGCCCAGTTTCAAATCGCGATTCGCAAACAAGGCCGCGAGCCACACGGGAAAAAAATAAATCGTCGCCAGCCCCGTCCAGCCAGCCAGGCACCACGCCAGCATTCCGCCAAAGGCGAGCCACTGGATCGGCGGCGCCCACGCGCCCCACCACGCCTGCGCATCCGTGTGATTAAACCCGAAATTCCAGTCCGGCGGATACGGCCACTCGCGATATCCCGCCAGCGAATAGAAGTAAATATCGTTGCGGCCAAACTCAACCTGGATTTGCGCCGGCGAACGCAGCGTGCCCGAATGATTCGTGTCCACCACGAAGGCGAGAAAATGCCCCTCCGCCAGCAACATCGGCGAGCCGCCCGTCCAATTCAGTTTTCCCGACTGCATCTCCCCTTGATCGGGAAGTTGGCTGATTGCCTGCCGCACCGTCGGAAACCAGGCCGACCGCAAAAACCACACCAACGCCACCGCCGCGACGAACGCGAAAACAAATTGCACCACAAACAGACACATCCACGGCGCGCCCGCGAAGGCCAGCACGCCGCGCGGCGTCAACGGCTGCCAGGCAATCACTGTTGGCTCCGCCGGATCCGTCATATTACGAACAAGGAATTCTCACGCTCGCCATCATAGCAGATCGATTCAATTTGTCGCAGCCAAATAGAGGCTTTACGCGAATGACACGAATGCGCGCAAATTAGCGGAATTCGCGTAAAGGCCGCTTTTCGACCTGGTGGATCATTTATTGAAGCTGAAAGGACTCGAAATTCCGGAAATGAGTTTCCAAAGCAAGCCGCGTGTATGATGAGGAAAAGCGCCGCCTTCATCCGAGTTGGCAGGGTGCCTCACTCCGTGCGCGCTGCTTGCGGGTTCTCGACCATCGTTATTCTCAACGCACGGCGCGCGCGGAGCGACGCGCTCTACCTGCCATAAAAATTATCCAAGCCGCGAAATCGTTGACACGGATCTACTCCGCCGGCGCTTCCGGCGCGGGCGCCTGCGGATTTTGGTTTTGCGGCACGACCATCACCGGCACCGGGTAACGCAATTTCATCACGTCGTCCACCAGCACCTCCACGTAATACGTCCCTGCGATCTTAAATTCCACCTGGCCAAAAACCGTGACATTCGTCGCGTGCAGGTTCGCGTCCTGCAACGCAAATTTCACCTCGCCCTTGCGCAGCACCGTCACCTGGTCCGGCGCCATCAACCGCACGCTCTCGGTGAACTGCCCGATCCCCGCCGTCCAGCGATTGAACACGCTCAGCTTGAACGCGACCACCGGCAATTGCGGCACGCGGATATAATTGATCACGCCAATCAGGAAAAAACTCCCCGTCACTTCCTGGCGAATTTCCTCGCACAGCAGTGAACATTGTAAATCAGGCAAAATTCGTGTCGGTGTCATTGGTTTGTTAAAAAGTTAAATTGATTAAGTGGGTGATTCGTTAAATCAGTTAAATGGCCAAAAAGTTAAATTGACTCCGTGAGTTGAACGAGCCGGACGCTTCACCAATTTAACTCATTTAACTATTTCACCATTTAACTGATTTAACCAGCATTCTCCGCCGCCCGCACCGTGTTGGCCATCAGCATCGCAATCGTCATCGGCCCCACGCCGCCGGGGTTCGGCGTGATTTTTCCCGCGATCGGCTGCACGTTCTTGAAATCGACGTCGCCGACCAGCTTGCCCTCCACGCGATTCACGCCCACATCAATCACCACCGCGCCCGGCTTCACCATGCCGGCCTTCACAAACTCCGCCTGGCCAATCGCCGCAATCAAAATATCCGCGCGCCGGCAATGCCCCTGGATATCGCGCGTGCCCGAATGGCAAATCGTCACCGTCGCATTCGCGTGCTTATCCTTCTGGCACAGCATCGCCGCCATGGGCTTGCCCACGATGTTGCCGCGCCCCAGCACGACCACTTCCGCGCCTTCAATTTTCGTGCCCGAACGCACCAGCAATTCGCGGATGCCCGCCGGCGTGCACGGATGAAAACCGCTTGGATCGCCCAGCATCAGTTTTCCCACGTTGACCGGATGAAAACCATCCACGTCCTTTTGCGGCGAAACCGTTGAATAAACGATGGCCTCGCGGATCTGCTTCGGCAAGGGCGCCTGAACCAAAATGCCGTGCACGCGCGCATCGGCGTTCAACTTCGCAATCAGCGCCAGCAGTTCGCTTTCGGGCGTTTTTTCCGGCAACACATGCGTTTCGGAAAACATGCCGAGCTCGGCGCACGCCTTCTCCTTGCGGCCGACATATACCTTGGAGGCGGGATCTTCTCCCACGCGAACAAAAGCCAGGCCGGGTTGCACGCCGCGTGTTTTCAGCGCGCCCACCCGGCCTGATAATTCACCCAACAGCTGCGCCGAGATGGCCCGGCCATCGATTAAGTTCCCGACGCTCATCGGGGCTATTCGAGCACTTGAATTCTGTGGATCGTGATCACCGGCGTGTTGCCCCAGCGCGGATCAATGGCTTCCTCGCCCGTCACAATGATGTGCATGCCCTTGTATTGGCTCAGGTCAAGATTCGTGGAAGTGGTATAGAGGTAATCGACCGGCTCATGCGTATCCAGGCTGATCAATTCAAAATGGGTCGGCGCCTGGATGCTGAACGTGCCGCGCACGAGTCCTTCATGCGCAACAATGCGTTCGGGCGGCGGCTCGGGCGTGGCCGGAGTCATCGTCGGTGTCGCCGGCATTTCCGTTGTGGCGGTCGTGTTGTTGTTATTTGTGTCAGTTGTCATGCCCGGCGTTCCACCTGCGGGCGGAGCCATCGTCGGCATCTCCGGCATCGTCGTCGTGGCGGTCGGAGTCGTCTCAGGGGTTGGCGTCGCCGCAGCCACCGTTGCGCCGCCTTCTTCCTGCTTCAAATACTGGGCGGCCACGAACGCATAGGCATTCGTCGGCGCCTGGATTTGCGACCATTCGCCCTTCGTATCGATCACCTGCACCGATTCACCGCGCTCAACCGTGCCCAGGACGCCATAATTCTCTCCTGGACCGGCGCGCAAATTCACTCGCTTCGGCAACACCGCATTATTCGTGTCGAGCAACGAGGACTTGATCCAAACATGCGTATCGCCCGGCAACGCAATCTTCGCCCACGCGGACGGCTCGTCCGGGCCCGATTTTTTCAAATGCACCTCCTCAATCACCGTCACCGGCTCGCCATTCGTCACGTGCGTGAGCACTTCACCGGCGAGCCCCGCGCGACTGCGAACGTTTACATGCGTGGCCGAAACGACTGCCGGTCCGGGCACCAGCGGCACCGTCCTCAATTCCGGCGCCGCGGACCTGCGGTGGGCAACCGTGGCTCGGCGGGTCGTCTTTCTCCTGACGGTCTTCGCCTTCTTGGGTTGGGTCGTCGTGGGAGCGTTCGTCGGCGCTTCCATCCCCGGCATGGCTGGCATCGATTCCGTGACTGGCGGCGGGGCGGATGTCGGCTCGGGCGGCGGCGCCTGAAGCACCGGCGCTGAATTGGTCGCGTCCTGCGCGTAAAGGCCGGTGGTGATTGCCGCTGCTAAAATGATCCAAAGATTCTTTTTCATAAACTTACTTGCCAAGTAGAGAATTTATCTCTGCTTCTGTCAATGTCCGCCATTTGCCGGGTTTCAATTCCCCGAGCTTTATTTTTCCAATCTGCACCCGCTGCAACCGTTTCACCGAAGCGCCTTGCGATTCAAACAGCCGCCGCACCTCGCGGTTTTTGCCTTCCGTCAATTCGAGTTCCACGGTGCTGACGGATTTTGTGGCTGAAACCAGATGAACCCGTTTTGCCTGCAACTTCTCGCCCTGGTGAAACACACCGCGCACGAACTCGTTAAGCATTTCCTGTTCCACCCTTCCTTCGACCGTGGCGAGGTATTTTTTGCTCACTTCGTAGCGCGGATGGGTCAGGCGCAGGGCGAATTGTCCATCATTGGTCAGGAAAATCAACCCTTCTGTGTCGTAATCCAAACGCCCCACGGAATACAGGTTGTCCCACTCCTTCGGCAGCAATTCGTAAATCGTCGGACGATCGAATTCATCCTTGCGCGAGCACACGCAGCCGCGCGGTTTGTTCAACGCCACATAGAGCTTGCGCCTCGTGCGGACGGGCTTGCCATCCACGGAAACTTTGTCATGAAGCGGATCAACCTTGCTGCCCAGCAGACGGACCACGTGCCCGTTGACCTCCACGCGGCCTTCCAGAATGATTTGTTCACCGGCCCGCCGCGAAGCGATGCTGGCATCGGCGAGAAATTTTTGAAGACGAATGCTCAAGGAAGTTAAATGAGTTAAAACAGTTAAATGGTTGAAAGGTTAAATGGCGTATCGCATTTAACAATTTAACCTGTTTAACCCATTTAACTATTTAACGGACTACGCCTCCGGCTTGGTTTTGCGCAAACCGGTGATGCGGTCGCCGTCCTTCCACTGGCCGCGTTTCTTGAGCAGCTCCGTGCGTTCAAAACGCTTGAGCACATTTCGTTTGCCGCCCAAAGTGGCAGCCGCGCGCAGACTCCGATGCTGTGACATAATCTCTAAAGTCGTTAAAATTCGTCGGACCGCTGAACGGCCCCACCCGCCCCAAATCGAAGCGGACGGTGCATATACCACAATCCCAAGCCAAAAGCCAATGGTTATTTCCGTCTTTCTATCGGAACGCCGAGCACCAACTCGGCACCGGCGAAGAATCGGCAAAGGAATGAACGGCAGAGGAATGCAGAATTTTTTATTCCTTTGCCGTTCATTCCTCTGCCTAACTGGGTTTTCTTAAACATTGCAATTTCCCAAAATCGAGCCATTAATTCCGCGGGCAAAACCTCAACGAATCATGCGCCACTGGAAATTCTTTGTCTCCACTTTGCTGGTCGCCCTCACTCTCACCGCCTGCCAAACCGAATCCGTGGATCGCCGCGTCCGCCTGGGCATGAGCCGCGACGCCCTTCGCGCCAAGTTCGGCGAACCCTCCCGCGTCGAGAAAAACGACGTCGGCGGTGAAAACTGGTATTATACCTTCCGCACCTGGAGCAAACCCGAACCCGGCGCCGAAACCACGCGCGACGCCTACACGGATACCGCCCGCGTCGATTTTGCCGTCACCCGCACCTGGACCACGGAAGAACAGCCGGTCCATTTATCGCACGACGGCTACGTCATCGAACCCGTGCCCGAAGGAAAAATCGTGGGCCCCGGTGAATCCACCATGGGCCAAAAGTATCCATAGGAGTCAGTCACGCCCAGAGCGGCAATCAATAGCCCCGAGATCCCTCCTGGAGACATTAGACCTTGCTACTCCGCATGACTCTCGTGGTAGAATGGCGCGAAAAGCTTCAAATTTAACGGCGCTTATGACCGAACATACGAACAAAATAAAAGCAAACCTAGCCCACATCGAAACCCCGTTGACGATTCGCCAGGTCGAAACACACCTAATCTTTGGCCCGATCGCGCGCCACATTCCGTTTGGGTACATCCTGCTCGCGGTAGGAATCGTGAGCCTCGCCGTAAAATTGGCCGCGCTGCGCCATCCAAATCCGCAAAACATCGGCAGCCTGTTCGACGCGGCGTTTTTTCTGATCGTTCCGATCCTGTTTTTACGCGCGAGCAAGCGCCAGCAGGCAATTGTTGGCTGGATGGCTGTGAAGATTGCCATGGGGTTTGGGGCGTTCGTCATGGCGACGGTGGGAGCGGGCGTCAGTTTTCAGCACGGAGATTCCGATGCGTGGGCACTTTTATTCCTCGGCCTGATCTGGATTCCCGGAGTGGAATTCATCCCCAAACTAACGCCGCGCCAGAAATATATTACTCTGGCCAGAATTCTTCTGAGTATTCCCTGCATCTATTTTGGAATCAAAAGTGGAAACTGGCATTGGTAAACCGCTGTAAATGGGAGCCGCAAGTGTATTGATTTCGTCCGTCCTGTAACCGATCATCCACGAATCCATCAATCCATTATGCAAATCCGCGTGGATGATCTGACCGGCCCGCAAATCATTGACCTGCTGCGCGAGCATCTCCGCTGCATGGAACGAGTTTCGCCTCCCGAAAGCCGCCACGCGCTGAACCTGGATGGCTTGCGAAAACCGGAAATTACGTTTTGGACCATCTGGAATAACGCCGAACTCGCCGGTTGCGGCGCATTGAAGCAATTAGATTCACATCACGGTGAAATTAAATCCATGCGCACGACGGCGGCCTATTTGCGCCAGGGCGTCGCCTCCCGAATGCTGGAACACATCCTTGCCGAAGCCAAACAGCGCAGCTATGGCCGGCTGAGTTTGGAAACCGGCTCGATGGATTATTTCGCGCCCGCGCGACAACTTTATTCCCGTTTCGGTTTCACCTACTGCGCCCCTTTCGCAGATTACAGAGAAGACCCGAACAGCGTTTTCATGACCAAGGAATTCTGAAAAAATAAAAATCCTTTCCAATAATTCGAAAAAATAACCCATGAAAATCAAAAGGCCATCTTAAGGAATTTCTAAAGGCGGCTAAAAACAGAAAGCTGGATGCCGACGCGATTCCCTAATCCATTAATCCACCAATCCGTTTCTATTTCTTGAGCGACCTCAAATATGCCACCACCGCCGTGGCGTCATCGTGATTGAAGCGAAATTGTGGCATCGGCGGCATGGGTAATTTTCCCGCCGCATTGGTTCCGGTTTCAAAAAATCGAATCGCCAAGGCATCCGTCGGCAGCGTCGGCAGCCCGGCAATCGGCGGCGCCACCGCCATGAACGGCATCGGATGCATCGGTTTGAAATCGAGCACATTGCCCTGCAACCACTTCGTCATGTCGTATTGACCGGTCTCGTTGCGCGGCGTATGGCAATCCGCGCACATCGATACCCGTTCCACGAGATACTCGCCGCGCTTGACCAGCGCATCCTTCGATGGCTCAGCCTGCGCCGCGGGAACGAATTTTATTGCGAGAAAACCAAACACAACCATCGCCACGCCAAAACAGATTCGGGATTTCATCCCGTTTTTCTAGCGAGTTCGAAAGGTAACGACAAGCGGAATTAACTGCGCCCGGAGCGCGACTGTGTCCCGCGCAGCGGGATCAGCCGCAGCAGTCACCGCCATTTCAAGCCGCGACAATCCTCGAAAGCCCGTGCTGCGGCTGGTCACCGACCGACCGCGCTCCTCCGCCGCGAAATCCACACACAAATCAAGAACTTTTGCTTTGCGCGCGCCTTCAGACTTCGGTTTGATTACAGCGTGATAGGCAATCTGTTGCAGCCTGAACTGGTGGACCTCATCGCCAAACGCGATTTCGCGCAGCTCCGCGCGATTCTTTGCGATTTTGCACCTGCTGACATTGCCGAAATTTTTTTCGATCTCAGTCCCGACGACGAAGCCGTGCTGCTGCGCATCCTGCCCAACGATACCGCCGCCGAAGTCTTTGGATACCTGCCCGTGGACGACCAGGAAAAAATGCTCCACGCGCTCGGCACCGAAAAAGTCGCGCAAATCCTGAACGACATCTCGCCGGATGACCGCACCGCGTTGCTCCAGGAATTGCCCTCCGCCGCCACGCAAAAACTCCTCGCGCTGCTCCAGCCTGAAGAACGCAAGATCGCCACGGACCTCCTCGGCTACCCCAAAGGCTCCATCGGCCGGCGCATGACGCCGCACTACGTCGCCATCCAGCAGAACTGGACCGTGGCCGAAGTGCTGGCCCATCTGCGCGCGGAAGAGCACAAGCGCGATTCCATCGGCCAGCTTTACGTCATCGACAGCAAAGGCCGCCTGGTCGATTACGTGCGCCTGCGCAACCTCGTCGTCGTTCCACTCCAAACCTCCGTGCTCGAACTGTTGGAAAACCAGATGATTTTCCTGCGCGCCACCGATGACCAGGAAACCGCCGTGGCCACCTTTAAAAAATACGACACCACGATTCTTCCGGTCGTCGATTCCAAAGAAGTGCTGGTCGGCGTCGTCACCGTGGACGATGTGCTGGATGTCGCCGAACGCGCCGCCACCGAAGACATTCAAAAAATCGGCGGTGTCGAAGCCCTGGACCTGCCCTATCTCAAAACCGACTGGTTCGGCATGGTTCGCAAACGCGCGCCGTGGCTCGTCATTTTGTTCCTCAGCGAAATGCTCACGTCCACCGCGATGACCTTTTTCCAGGATGAAATCGCCAAAGCCGTCGTGCTGGTCCTGTTCCTGCCGCTCATCATGTCGAGCGGCGGCAATTCCGGCTCGCAGGCCACCACGCTAATCATCCGCGCCATGGCGCTGGGCGAAGTCACGCTGCGCGATTGGTGGCGCGTGATGCGCCGCGAAATCCTCTCGGGTTTCCTGCTCGGCGGCATGCTCGGCGTCATCGGTTTTCTCCGCATCACCACCTGGCACTTTACCTTTGAACGCGCCCACGGCGGCATGTATGGACCGTATTGGTGGCTCGTCGGCATAACGATTTTGATTTCCCTCATCGGCGTGGTCCTGTGGGGCACGCTCTCGGGTTCCATGCTTCCTTTTCTCCTCCGCCGAGTCGGTCTCGACCCCGCTGCGTCCTCCGCGCCGTTCGTCGCCACGCTGGTCGACGTTACCGGCGTGGTCATTTATTTTACCGTGGCTTACGCCGTTTACCTGAAGCACGTTCCGCGGGTAGTTGCGCCGGCGACGTGAACTTGGTAGAGTATCCCGAGAAAGCAGAGCAATACTATGAATGACGACAGGCCTTTGGAAGACAATGTGGAATCAACCACTCGGACGCCCAGAGATATTTTTCATTTCACCGTCACCGTCGCGGGAATCGTTCTCGGCATTGGAGGAGTCATCACCTCCAGCGTCGCCGCGTCCGTTTGTGCCCTCGTGATGATCTTCTTCGGACTGGCCTACTTTGCTTTGAATCTCGCCGAAGACTGAGAAATTAAACCCAGCTCCGCGCGGACCTGCGCAATTCAACAAAATTCGCGGCGCCGACCAATGGCTTCTCAGCGCGCCGCCAGGCGGTACGCCACGCGGGCGCTGACCGCCAGCGAAATGCAGTTCAATACCAGAATCTCCGTCTGTGTCATTGAACTCCCGTAAATCAAATACAGCGAACCCACCACCGACAACGTCGCCACCACCGCTGCAATCATCCCGAGTTTTTCGTCACCGCCCCGATTGAATTTCTTCGCCAGCAACCCCGTCAGGATTCCGGTCCCGACGCCCAGCAAGGGAAATCGGAAACTCGTGGCCAAATAGAATCCATACATCACCGCCGTACCAGCGAATGCCCCGACCGCGGCGCCCAAAACGCCTCGCTCGATGCTCGGTTCAGCCAGTTCCGCCGCGGGCGCACCGGTCGAAACAACGCTCGCTTCCACATCCAGCGTCGGCCTTGGCGGCTTCGGCAGCCAGCGGGACAAGTCCGCACCGCAATGTTCGCACGTTTTGCTGGCCACTTCCGGCGGCAGCGGCGCCCGGCACATTGGACAACTCGTCAAGCTCATAGGGTTTTCTCCAATTCTGAGCTGACGGAAAGCCAATTCTGTGCCAATGCCCGCCGCTTGGAGGGAGGCGCGAGGGAGCCATCGAATCAAAGCATCCCGTTGCAGAAGAAGAACCTCGCGTCATTCCAGCCGCGGCATCAATACCCCAAAGTCTTCTTCACGTGCACGAACGTCTTTGAAACGACGCCCAAATACATGGCGGCCAGGATGCCCATGATGGCAATCACGCACAAAATCTCCATTAAAGTCATGCCACGCCGCCTATGCCATTTTGGTATGAGCATTCAAGTGATTTGACCGACCCGGTGGCCACTCGTCACGAACCATGACATACCGATGTGGTGGCACGGGCGTCTCGCCCGTGCCACTATCGCGGCGAACGGCCGTTCCGACGGGCTGTGACTGCGCTCCTCTCTCACCCCCGCATCGTTGAGGCCGACGCCGCATCTCCAAAATACGACGTTTGTCGGATGGCAAAAAAAGCAAGGCTTGCTCATAGTGCCGCCGTCCCCGGACAGGAGTGAAAACCCGCAGCCTATGAAAACGAATCTAAGGATTCTCACGCTGTTCGCAATCCTTTCCAGCGTCTGCGCGACAAATCTCCGCAGCCAAACCACCTACACCTGGAGCGGCGTCGGCGATGGCGTCAGCCTTGCGGTTTCCAATAATTGGATCCCCATTGGCCTGCCAGACGGATTAAAGCAGGACACCGCGCAATGGAACGGCCTCACCAAAAGCAATTTGCTCATTAACTACGGCAGTGGCTTCCTGCCGGACACTGGGTTGGGCACTCTGGGCATTACTTTAAGCCTTACCCCGAACCAGACCAATTCTGTCCAAATCATCTCGACCAACGGGGAATCGCACGGACTGGGCCTGTTCGGCATCAATATCGCCAGCAACGCCGGCCCCTTCACCTTGGGAGATAACAGTGCCAGCGGAGTTCGAATCATTACGCGCCCGGCTGGAGCCATTCATCATTTCGTCAATAACTCCACCAACCCCGCCACGATCAATCCCAACGTGCTTTGGGTAGCGGCGGCGGCAACGGGTATACCGATGATTTCAACGGGACCGGCGATTGGATCGTCAACAGCGACCTTATTCCAGACAACAACGCTTTCTCTCCAACTTCCATTCAGGTAGGCGGACCCGGAAGCGTGTATTGGTTCGGGGGCGCGGCTGGCAATTATATTCCCGACAGCCTCCTCGGCACGATCACCGTCAACGGCGGCGCACTGCTGATCAACCGTGCGGAACCGCTCTATTTCGCCAATCCGGCTCCCACAGCTATCGTCAACAGCGGCATGCTCGGCGGCAGCGGAATGTTTTCCGGCTCGGTGACGATTGCGGCGGGTGGGACGCTCGCGCCCGGCGCTGCCATCGGCTCCATCGGCACGCTCACCGTTTCCAACGATCTCATCATCGGCGGCAACCTGGCCATGGAGTTGGACAAATCATCTTCGAACGACTTCGTCATAGTCACCGGCATTCTGACCAATAGCGGCACCGGCATTCTCCGCGTTTCAAACCTCGGTCCCCCGCTCGCGTTCGGCGACACGTTCACTCTGTTCAACAAACCCGTGCAGAACGGCGGCCGCCTGTCCATCATCGGCGCCGGCGTGCTCTGGGCCAACCACCTGGCTCTCGATGGCGGCATCACCGCCATTGGACCGAGCTTGGATTTCACTGCGAGTCAGACCAACACCTTGCAACTTTCGTGGATCACCAACTTCGGTCATTTCAAACTCCAGATGCAGAGTAACAGCCTGACCGTCGGCCTCAGCACCAATTGGGTCGATTATCCCGGCGGCGACACCAATCAGATCACAGTGCCCGCCAACCCCGGCACCGACATCCTCTTCTTCCGCCTCGTCCCGATCCCGTAAACCATGTAGCGGCGGACCACCGCCATATTCCGCAAAACGGAGCGCCGACAACGCTTTGCCAAAAATACGCGGCCACGGGATGCACCTTTGGAGTGTTGGATATGGGATGCTCGGTCGTGAAAACATTCATAGTCCATTGCTTAGCCGCGTGATTACGAATTGAAAACCCACCATTCGGTTTTTGCAAGATTTCTGAACCGGTCCGGCAGCACGATTTAAGGCAAAGGAATGAACGGCAGAGGAATCAATAAATCCATTCCCCTGCCGCTCATTCCCCTGCCTCTTCTCTGAGCCGCGCTGCCATTTTCGGCGGGTTTTCCCAAAAAAATGAATCGCAAACTCCAAAGCTATAACGGCTTCCTCCGAAAAACTTACCGTATGCTTTTCCTGCCCTGCTAAACTAAATCGAAAAACCCTCATGAAAATGTTTCGCGTTTCGAGTTTAGGGTTTCGAGCTCGATGAACTGGCGCGTGCTCCTGGGAGCGCCGCAGTTCCGGCGGCACGTTCCCTGCGCCCTCGGAGCGCCGATCTCCTGATCGGCCCGGCCCTCGAACCGCTTTTCCAACCAAATCCAACCTCTTCGGGGGTGTACCCATCAAACTCGAAATCCGAAAGCCGAAACCCAGAACGACTCAATCAAACCCAGTCGCCTCAAGTCGCCCCCCAAAAAATCATTTCTTTCTATTCAGCCTCATTGCGGACTCTGGACTTTGGACCTTGGACTTTGGAGACGCCACTTTGGACGCCACACTTGACACCTTACGAGGAAGAAATTACCACCTTACCGCCGACGCTCGTAACCACCCACAGCGCCTGCCCGTCCGTTATGGAACGAAAAAATTGCATTTTCATGAATAAAAAATTCCTTCCCCTATTGCTCGTAGCCTCAGTGCCAACCTTGTGCCCAGCCGCCGGCGGATTGATCGTCAAAGCCACCAACAAACTCCAAATTCCGCGCGCGAACCAGACCATCGAGCTTTCCGCCCAGGAACTCGCGCCGCTGGGAGCCAAAAATCTCGACACGATCCACGTCAAAGATAGCAACGGCGAAGAGGTCCTCTGCCAGGCCGTCGACACGGATTACGACGAATTGCACACGCCCGACGCCGTGATTTTCCAGGCCGATTTCGGCCCCGGCGAAACTGAAACTTTCAGCGTCACCACCGGCAACAAACAGAGCTATAAGAAGGAGGATTTCAAAGCCTATGGCCGGTTCGTCCGCGAGCGCTTTGACGATTTCGCCTGGGAAAACGACCGTATCGCCCATCGCACCTACGGCACCGCGCTCATCACCTGGAAAGGCGAACCGCTCACCAGCAGCTCCATCGATATCTGGTCCAAAGACACCCCGCGTCTTGTCATCAATGACTGGTACATGGTGGACGACTACCACCGCGATCATGGCGAAGGTTGCGATAATTACTCCGCCGGCCCCACGCGCGGCGACGGCGGCATCGGCCTGTGGACCGGCGACACGCTCGTCCCGCCGATTAACTTCATGAATTCGCGCGTGCTCGCCAACGGCCCTATCCGCGTGTTGTTCGAGCTGGATTACCCCGCGTTCGATTTCAAGGGCCGGCAAATCACCGAGACCTTGCGCGTCTCACTCGATGCCGGCAGCCAGTTGGATCATTATATCGCCAAATTCAAAGGCGGCAACGGTCCCCTCACCGCCGCCGTCGGCCTCAAGAAAGTTGCCGGTGAAGAAAAGGATTTCGATGCCAAAGCCGGCACCCTGACGAGTTGGGAATCCATGGAAACCAAAAAATTGGGCATGGAAGGCGTTGCCGCCGTCGTGAATCCGAAAGAACTTCAGGGCCAAGCCGAGGACGAGAAAAACAATCTGCTGGTCGTGAAAACCGAACCGGACGAAACGATCTCCTGGTGGGCCGGTTTCGCCTGGGATCGCGCCGGCAAAATCACGAGCAAGGATGCGTGGCAAAAATATGTCAGTGACTTCGCTCAAGGCGTCAGTTCCCCCATTGAAGTCACCGTTTCCAGCGAATAGATTTCATTCCCAACCCCTACATGCAAAAAAGAACCTTATCGTGCGTGGCACTGGCCGCCGTGCTGGTGCTGAGCGCGCCAGCGCTCCACGCGCAGGATGCCACCAAACCCGCCAATGGCGCTTCGCTGCTCGGGGCCGCTCAGGCACCGTCAGCCATCACCGATGCCGAAATACGCGATGTCATCGATCGCATCGTGAAACACAATCTTCACGCGCTGGCGGATGGCGAATATCCCGCCGTCACCAATCTCGATCAGGCCCGAGCCGCGAAACCGCCGGAAGGCATCGCATGGAATTATCCCTGGGGGGTGGCGCTCTACGGCATCCTTCGCTCCACTGACGTGACCGGCAATCGCGACGCGGAAAAGTTTGTATTGGAGCACGACGAAATTTGCGCCCGCTATTACCAATGGCTCGCCGGCCTCGAAAAACAATTCGGCAACGACGGCAAAGCCTTCGCGCGCAAAAGCAAAATCAAAGGCCTGATCACGTTGGGCAATCTCGATAGTTGCGGCTCCATGGGAAATCAACTCGTCGAAACCATGCTGCGCCATCCTGAATCGGTCACGCCCGCCGAAAAAGCCGTGGCCGAGCGCATCGTGGATTGGGTGACGCTCAAGCAGCATCGCCTTTCCGACGGCACGCTCGCCCGCCCCGGCAAGAATGGCGAGACCGTCTGGCCCGATGACCTTTACATGGGCTGCCCTGTCATCATTCGCTGGGCCAAATACACCGGCGACAAAAAATATCTCGATGACGCCGCGAACCAGATGATTCATCAGGCCGAATTGGAGCAGGATGCCGACGGCCTGTTCTTCCACGGTTACAACGTAAAGGAACAGAAACATTCGCCGTACAAATGGGGCCGCGGCAACGGGTGGGTGACGGTCTCGCTCGTCGAATTGCTGTCCGAACTGCCGCAGGATCATCCTCAACGCGCGAAGCTGCTCGCGATTTTGAAAAAGCAGATTGACGGCCTCAAACTCGTGCAGGCGCCGGACGGCATGTGGCGGCAGGTGCTCGATCATCCGGAATTGTGGGAGGAAACGAGCTGCACCGCCATGTTCGCCTACGGCATCGCGCGCGCGGTCAACCGCGGCTGGATCGATCCCTCCTACATGGCCATGGCCCGCAAAGCGTTCGCCGGCATTTCCAAGAACGTGACCGCTGATGGCGCCGTCAACCAAACTTGCATCGGCACCAACATCGGCCAGACCCTGAAATTCTACGCCGACCGCCAGCGCCCGCCCGACGACATGCACGGCCGCGGCCCCGTCTTGCTCGCCGGCACGGAAATTCTGATGGCGAAACAAAAGTAGGTTGCTTAGTGGCACGGGCAAGATGCCCGTGCCACTATTTTCCCGCCCGCACCGGCATTAATCCGAAATGCAGCACCAGCCACACCGGCACCGCGAAAATCGCAATCGCCGCCACGAACCTCCATTCCCATTGCAGCACGCGCGCCTGGATGGGAAAAATCGTGATCATGAAATAATTCGCGAACCGCGTGTATCCCAGGAATGAGCAGTATTTCGGATAACGGCGCCGCACGCCGCTAATAAACGCGACGATTCCGAGCACGAGCACAAGGAACGTCACGAATAAATTCACCGGCAGCATCGCGCCCAGATCGATCCGCGTTTTGGCGCCGTGATAAACGAAATACGGATACAGCCATTGCGCGCTGGCCCACACGAAGCTGAAGCCCGTCTGGATGGCCGTGCGAAAATTCGCCTTCGAGGAAGTCATTTCGCTGAGCAGCAGCGCGAAGTAAAGCGGCACGATTCCCCAGATCAACGCCTTGTACGTGAACGGCGTCCGAATCAGCTCTGCGAAAGCGGACCAGTATGGAGACATTATCGGGGTGTCCGGCTAATCCACCTTTTGCTTGATTTCGTTGACGAGATTCGTCGTCGCGCTTTCCACTTTTTGCGCGTCCACCCTTGTTTTGGCGGCCACGTTGGTCGCGAGCGAGGAACCTTTTTCCGCGATATTCGTGGCAAACTCGCTGACTTTTTCTACGCCGCGCCGGCCTGCGTCCGCCGCTTTGCTGGCCGTGTCTTTCACGGCCTTTTCAGTTTTGGAAGCGGTGTCTTTGATTCCATCCTTGGTCTTCTGTACGGTGTCACTCGTAGCCTGCGCCAGTTGCCCCACCTTGGATTTCGTATCGCCGGCATAGGCCAGCGTTCCCATTAGCAACGCGGCCAACAAAGCTGCGCGAAATTTAAAACACATCATGGCTTCTAAATAGCACACTTGATTGTTCTCGCAACTGAATCGTCCGCCGGCGCGCGGAATTCATTCCGCGAGTCGCCGGGAGCGCCGCACTCTGGGCGGCGAGTTTTCAACGCGCCCGGCCGGCGAGACGCCGGCGCTCCCAGGCGCGGTTACTCCGCGCGTTTACCATCGATCAGCTCCTTCACGAGCGCTTTGGCGTGATAAATCTTGTCGAGGCCCTCCAAAATCGCGGCGGAATCAACGGCGATGGCGCGGCCTTGGCGGTCATCAAAGGCATAATCCCACGGTAAACTTTGCAGGTTGCCGTCGAAAATGATTCCGACGAATTCACCCGCGCGATTCACCACGGGACTGCCGGAATTGCCGCCGATGATATCGCACGTGCTCACGAAATTGTAGGGCGTGTTGAGGTTCAGGCGCGAGCGGCCGGCTTGCCAGCGCGCGGGCAAATCAAACGGCGGCCGATCCCTCATTTCCCTCGCGCGCGCGTAGAGTCCGGCGAAGGTGGTGAACGCCGGCACCTGCTGCCCGTCTTCCTCATAGCCTTTCACCGTGCCGAACGACAGCCGCAACGTGCCGGTCGCGTCCGGATAACGCGAGCCGCCGGTGCCAAGCAGCGCGTTTGCGGCGCGAGAGATCTCGGCGTGCGCCTCCTGCCTGATTTCATTTTGTTCATCCGCCACTTTTCGCAAGGCGCGCGCTTCGGGATCGATCAATCGCGCGAGTTCAATCATCGGATCGTTCGCCGCCGAGACTGCGCTCGCGCCGCCTTCATAAAGTTTTTTGCGAAAGGCCACGTCGCGCACCTTCGTGCTCGTAATCAACTCCACCGCCCGCTCGTGCGGTGATTTTCCCGCAAGAACTTTTTGCACCAACGGATCGCCGCCGCCCAATTGGGTCGCGAAAAACGTGAGCGAATCGGACAGCGTGAGAATTTCCAAGTCCGTGTAAATCGGTTGCGGAGAGAACAATTCCAGTTCGAGCGAGGCTTTGTTCGCGTCCGAAAACTCCGGCAAGCGCTCGCCGTTCGGCTTGGGCCGCTCCTCGCCGGCGCGCAACAGCGTGCGCGCGATGCGAAAACTGGCGCCGCTGAAACCATCGCCGCGCTCAAACAACGAATACCGCTCCGCCTGGGCGGCCAGCGTTCTGGTCGCATTTGCAATTTTGTCATAGGCCGCGAGCGCGCCGGAAAATTCGGGCTTGTTCGCCAGTTGCGCTTTGAAATCCGCTTCTTCTTTTATTTTCGTGTTCATCAAATTTGGGTCCAGCAGGCCAGCCAGGCGGCCATCAAAGGCCTTGCGGGAATTCTGCACGCTGAACAAAAATTCCTTGGCGCGCCGAGCATTTTCCTCGGCGCGCTTGCTCCAGCTGCCCAACAGCACTTCCTCGCGTTTCAACACCGAAAGCCGATACGGCAGCGCGTGATCGCGCAAATTGTCCAGTTCAGCCATGGTCAGCAATCGGCTGGTGCCGCCCGGATGGCCGGAGACAAAAACCAGGTCGCCATCGCGCGGGCCGGTCGGCGAAAATTTCAAGAAATCCTTAGTCTTCGCGGGCTTGCCGTTCTCGTAGGCGCGAAAGAGGCAGATGTCGAAATCGTGACGCGGGAATTCGAAATTGTCCGGGTCGCCGCCGAAAAACGCGATCTGCTGTGCCGGGGCGAAGACGATCCGCACGTCGGTGTAGCGTTTGTAGCGATACAAATGATACGTGCCGCCCTGCCACAACGTCACCACCTCCGAATGCAGCCCGGTCTTCTCCATCGATTCTTTTTCGATTTGCGCGATGATTTTTCTGCGCGCCTCAAAAGCCGTTTGCGCATCGGCGTCTTTGGGAATCGCGTCATTCACGCGCGCCGAAACATCTTCGATGGATTGAAGCACTTCGATTTCCAGGTCCATGCATTTCAATTCCTCCGCGGGCGTGCGCGCGTAAAAGCCATCGCGGAGATAATTTTTCTCCTTGGTGCTGAGTTTCTCCAGCGAGCTGGCGCCGACGTGATGATTGGAAATCAGCAGCCCGTCTTCGCTCACAAAGCTCGCGGAGGCGCCGATCCTCACGGACGATTTTTGCAGATGCTCAAGCCAGGCATCGGAAGGGTCGAATTGATAACGTTCTTGCAAAATTGCGCGCGGCGGCTGATTGAAGAGCCACATGCCTTCATCCGCGCGGCTGGTGAACATGAAACTGACGACCAAAGCGCCGACCAATGAGAGTTTCATGGGAGCGAAGTTAGTCCAAGAGCCTCGCGCGCGCGAATGGAATTTGTCGGCGGGTTTTGGGCCGGACGCATCTTGATGGCGAAACGGAGCGCGGAGCATTGCTCCGCAAGTCTACAACTCGGGGACACGCGGAGCGATGCTCCGCGCTCCGTTTAGCTCGCGGGCGGATCACCGACGTGGGCTTTCCAGGAGGCGTAGGCGGTGGCATCGGAGAGCATGGCATCGATGGTTGCGATCAGGGGCTCGGCGCGCCAGCAGCCGGAGAAGACGGCGCGGTCGCCAATGTTGCTGTCGAGGACAAACGTCGGGCGTTGCGTGACTTGCAGGGCGTGAAATTCCTTCGTGCTCGCGCGGACGCGTTCTTCGATTTCCGGCGAACGCGCTTTGGTGAGCAGCGCGTTTTCGTTTGGGTAAATGATTCTCGAGACGACCGCGGCGCAAACGTTCCAGTCGGCGACTTTCTTGCCTTCACGCATGGCGGCTTCCATTAATGCGAGCCGGACGCGATCGTCGGTGACGCCGAAATCCTTGGCGGCTTCGGCAACGCAATTGACGGCGAGGAATTCCGGCTGATACGGATCGAGCCATCCGGAATTAAGCATGAACGGCGAGCGCGTGATGGTGCCGCTGCGGCGATAGAACCAATCGCACTGCGCGCGGGATTTCGACATGCTGGTTTCGTCGAGCAGGGCGATTTTCCAACTGAATTCGACGGGCGCGCTGGCGTAGCGGCGTTTTAATTCGGCCCAAGCCGGTTCGGCCCAGTAACACCAGGAAGAGGTGACGTCGAGGTAGTAGGTGATTTGGATGTTCATGGGAATACGTCGTGGTGACGGGTTGTATACTAGCTCAGATGCCGATAATCTGCGCACATTTAATTTGCGCCGCGCAGACTGGGCAGCCTGCGCTACGGGGGCGAGTTGGCGCCACCGGCGTTTGTGTTGCCGAACATTCCAACAGCGTGGTCGCCATGATCGGTACGACAGCGCGTTCTTTGATCTGGCATTTTGCCGGCGTGGGCGCTCGGTTTGTAGCGCAGACAGCCTTGTCTGCTGTATCGCAGGCTGCCGAGCCTGCGCGATGGTAATGATATGAGACTGTAAACAGATGTTGAAAAGGTTCCGAGCGTCTGTTACGCAGTCGCGGTGAATCCCGACGAGCTTAATCACGGCCTCAACCGTGTGAAGTTTCAATTGCGGGCGGAGGGAGTTCCCGACGATACGCCAAACCCACTTCGTTCCGGTATTCATTCGCGCGGCTATCTGCCGCATGTCAAGCGCGAGGGTGCGTCTTATTTCGTGACCTTCAGACTCGCCGATTCCTTGCCGAAACAGGTGTTGATCCGATTCGAACGCGAACGCGAGGAAAAGCGGCGGCGTCTTGGCGCGAAGGCGACAGCGGAACAGGCCAAAGAAATTGAGCGTGATTTTCGGAGAAGGTGGAAAGATTTCTGGATCGGGGAGTGGGCCAATGTCATCTGCGCCGGGCTGATATCGCGGAAATGGTTTCGGCAGCGTTGCTTTGCTTTCACGAACGGAAATACCTGTTGGATGACTGGGTGGTGATGCCGAATCACGTTCATCTCATTTTGTGGCCGATGCCGAACCATACTTTGAGCGATATTTTGAAAGGGCGGAAGCAGTATACGGCGAGGAGGGCAAATTTGCTGCTCGGCAGGACGGGCGAATTCTGGCAGCCAGAATCGTTTGATCACTGGATTCGCGATGATGAGGAAAAAGCGAGGATTCGGCGGTATATACGGATGAATCCGGTCAATGCGGATTGTGCAAGTCGCCGGAGGGATGGCAGTGGGGCAGCGCGTGGGCGGGATGGAGCAAGGCAAAATTATAGCAGCAGACAGCAAATTGCACCGCGCAGACTGGGCAGTCTGCGGCACAGCAGGCTGGGCAGCCTGCGCTACAAGGACTGGGCAGGCTGCGCTACGAGGGAGGCGGCAGCTCCGCGCTCCGTTACGCGCGCCGGTCTCTTATCGCCGCCAAAATATCGGCGATGACTTCGGATTTCGGCTTGGCGCCTACATTTCCTTTGCCATGGAGGCGGACGCTGACGTTGCCGGCTTCCAGGTCGCGGCCGCCAATGACGAGCATCGTGTGGACTTTGGATTTTTCGGCATCCTGGATTTTGCCATTGATTTTGTTCGAGGAAAAATCGGCGTCCACGCGGACCATGTTGGCGCGGAGTTCGTTCACGATGGCCTGGGCGTATTTCACCAGCGGTTCCTCTTCGCCGATGGTCAGCACGCGGACCTGTTCGGGCGCGAGCCAGAGCGGGAAGTTGCCAGCGTAATGCTCGATCAAGAAACCGATGAAACGCTCGTGCGTGCCGAGCGGCGCGCGATGGATGCAGAGCGGGATTTTGAGGGTGTTATCGCGGTCTTTGTATTGCAGGCCGAAACGGGCGGGGACGGCGAAGTCGACCTGATTGGTGGCGATGGTGAATTCGCGACCGATGGCGCTCCAGACCTGGACGTCGATTTTGGGGCCGTAGAACGCGGCTTCATTGGCGACTTCCACGAAGTTGATGCCGCTGTCCTGCAGGACGCGGCGGACCATGTCTTCGGTCTTGAGCCAGAGTTCGGGTTCGTTGACGTATTTTTTGCCGAGACCTTCCTTGGAGTGGGTGCTGAAGCGCATCTGATATTTTTCCAATCCGAAAATTTTGAAATATTTCAGATACATGTCGTTGACGGCTTTGAACTCGTCGGCGAACTGGCCCTCGGTGCAATAGATGTGGGCGTCGTTCATGTTGAGCGAGCGCACGCGCATGAGGCCGAAGAGTTCGCCGGATTGCTCGTAACGATAGCAGGTGCCGTATTCGGCGAGGCGCAGGGGCAGATCGCGATAACTGCGTGGCTCCGCCGCAAAAATGCGGTGGTGATGCGGGCAGTTCATGGCTTTGAGGTAGTAGCGTTCAACATTTTTGGCGAGCAGTGAATCGTAAACTGCGCCAGCGATCAGAAAGCCCTTCAAATAGTCCGCGTCCTCCTTCAAAGACCCTTCGAAAAAAACATCTCTGTTCTTATCTATCGCTTCAAACAATTCTCTATCGCTATTGCTTCCAGGGGTAAGAACAGCACGAAGTTTCTCCGTGAATGCGGTTATTTGTGCTTTATCCAAGTCACGGCCTAATAGAGCTTGTTGATCTGCACTTGGATTTTCTCGTAATTCCATCGGCGGAAACATGCTCTCCGCGTAATACGGCAAATGGCCGGAGGTCTTATACATCTTCTCCTTCGCCAAATGCGGAGTGCGGACGCGGACGTAGCCGGCGGCGAATTCGGTTTCCTTGGCCAGCTTTTCCAATTCCTCGACCAGCACGGTGCCTTTGGGGAGCCAGAGCGGCATGCCGGGGCCGACGAATTCGGTGTCGATGGCAAACAGGCCCATTTCCGCGCCGATCTTTCGATGGTCGCGGCGCTTGGCCTCTTCGAGCATTTTGAAATACTCTTCGAGCTGGGTCTTGTTCTTGAACGCGGTGCCGTAGATGCGCTGGAGCTGCGGGTTTTTTTCGTCGCCCTTGTAATACGCGCTGGCCACGGTGGTGAGCTTGAACGCGCCGATGTTGCCGGTGCGCATCACGTGCGGGCCGGCGCAGAGGTCGATGAAATCGCCGTTCTTGTAATAAGTGATCTGCTCGCCTTCGGGAATCGCTTCGAGGTTGCCGAGCTTGAACTTGCTGGGATTGCCGGGGCGCTCGGTCAAGCCGCCGAGCCGGCCGCTCTCAGAATCCTCGACGGCTTGCTCGCGGGTGACGACGATTTTTTCAAAAACGTTGTTCGCCTTGATTTCCTTTTTCATCTCGGCCTCGATTTTATCGAAGTCCTCGGGCGAGATGCGGTGTTTCAGATCGACGTCGTAATAGAATCCGTTTTCCACGGGCGGACCGGCGGCGAACTGCGCTTCCGGCCAGAGGCGGAGGATGGCGGTGGCCATGACATGGGCGCAGGAGTGGCGGATGCGCTCCAGTTCGGTCATTTTGGCGCGGTCGTCGAGACTTTTGCGTTCCTTCGGTTGTTCTTGTTCGTCTGCCATAAATCTTTTTTAACCACGGATGGACACGGATTCACACGGATAAAAACTCTTTACGCGAATTTCACGAATTGACACGAATTTTCGGACGGCGAAAACATGCGCAATCGCGCAATTCCCCTCGAAATCTTTTCTGAATCCGTGTTTATCTGTGTTCATCCGTGGTTAATGTTTGTTGTCGGTAAATAAAAACGCCTCGAACCATGAGTGCGAGGCGTTGGCGTCCGTTCCCTGCGGGGGAAGGACGCTAAATCGTCGTCGTAGTGTGGAAACCAACGAACATGCGGGAAGGGTACGCAAAAACCGAGGCCATGGCAAATCGCAATTTTTTGACACGAATTTCACGAATTGACACGAATTCAATTTCTGACAATTCGTGAAATTCGCGTCCAATCAGAGACTCGTCATCTCGTCTCCTACATGATAAGGACAGGCGTTCATGTTGATTTTGTTTACAGCACACCTTTTGAGAAAAGGAACGTTGCATTAACTAAACGAATCGTTAGTCTCGCGCGAAGTGAAAACCATGTCAGCACCCGTGGGGCGCGGTGAGGCCAAGCGGCTAAAAGTTTTGTGGGAGTACGAAATCCTCGATACCGTTCCGGAAGAGGTCTTTGACGATTTGACGGAATTGGCCGCGCGCATTTGCGAGGCGCCCATCGCGCTCATTTCGCTGGTGGATGAAGACCGCCAATGGTTCAAATCGCGCGTGGGGATGACGCTCACCGAAACTTCCCGCGACATTTCCTTTTGCGCGCACGCGATCCAGCAGCATGATTTGTTCATCGTTCCGGACGCGACGAAGGACGCTCGTTTCGCGGCGAATCCGCTGGTGGTGTCCGATCCGAAAATTCGTTTTTATGCCGGCGCGCCGCTGATTACTCCCGACGGCCACGCGTTGGGGTCGTTATGCGTGATTGACAAGGAGCCGCGTCAACTGCGGCTCGAGCAACAGCAGGCGTTGCGCGTGCTGGCGCGCCACGTGATGACGCAACTGGAATTGCGTCGCCACGCCAAGGACCTCGCCGAGGCCCACAACGCGCGCGAAGCAACGAAGGGGGAATTGAGCAAGGTGCAGGCCGAAAACGCGAAGCTGAAGCGCGAATTGGCGAAATTGAAAAAGGGGGAGGCGGCGCGAAAGATAACGAAGAAGAAGAAATAAGTTTCTGCTGCAAGGGGGCCTCCACGTTCTCCATCTGTAGCCGCCCGCGTCGAAAAAGCCAGACAGACCAGCAAGATGCCGGCCGCTCGTTAAACCAATTCCACTTTTGCGGCAGTGGACACTTGCTTTTGGCCCACTAATTCCGCGCGTTTTTGGATGAATTGGGCCATGATGCTGACGGCGATTTCGGGCACGCTTCGCGAAAGGATGTCGATCCCGACGGGGCAAACGACTCGCGCGAGTTGCTCGGGAGCGGCGATTTTTTCGTCGGTGAAATGGGTGAAAATGGTTCGCGCCTTGCGTGAACTGCCGATCATGCCGAGGAACAAAAACGGTTTATGAATCCAGTCTTTGAGCACCAGCGCGTCGTGGCGATGGCCACGCGTCACGATTAACGCGAAACTCGGCACATCCGGCAGCGGCAGCGTAGCGAGCGTTTCCCATTCGCCGACTTTCAGCGAGATTTCGTCGGGGAAAAATTCGTAATTCGCCAGCGCGGGGCGGTCGTCGAAGACAGTCACGTTGAAATCCAGTTGCAACGCCAGCGGCGCGACGGCTTGCGCGATATGGCCGGCGCCGGCGATCCAGAGGGCGCAGGGAGGGGCGACGGTCTCGCGATAAATAGAGGTGAGAGGCGAGAGGGATGAGGTGAGAGCGGTTTCGGAGCGGACGATTTCGAAATCTCTTTTGATTGCCCAGGCCAGTGTTTCTTTGCGCGCGGCCAAGTCGGACCAGAATTTTTCGCCCGCGGCTTGCGCATTGGGCAGGATCACGCCAAAAACTTTTCCGCCGCAAATCAGACCATCGTCCCAGCCGAAGTCGTGGTCGAGCAACAAATCAAAGGCTTCAGGCTGGCCGGTGCGCAAGGTTTGGATGGCGCGCTGCTGAATTTCCGCCTCCAGACAGCCGCCGCCGAGAGTCCCCTTGATGCGGCCATCGCGATAAAAAAGAGCCTTCGCGCCAACTTTTTGCGGGCTGGAACCTTTAACGTCGATGATGATTCCCAGCGCGACGGATTCGCCGCTCCGTGCAGCATCGGTCAGGGCCTGGAAGACAATGTTTTTCATGTCGCGATTAGAGCATTTCAAAACGCTCGGTCCTTTGCGACCACCGGAAAGTGTAAACCAATCAAGCCGCAGGGCAAGCGCGCGCGGGGTCATCGTTAGGGCATTTGCAAACGCTCTAACGCTGTTCAACCAAATACATCACGACGGCAAAGATACTGGAAGCGACGATTCCAAAGGCAATGGCCCACAAGAGAATCCGTCGATGCTTGCGCCGGGCGGACCGGCCGCCCTGGCCGGGAAATAAATAATACCGCTCTGGCTCTTTGTCTTTATCAAATCCCCACATGTTCAGGTGTTAAGACGGCGTCTCGTGGAAATTAGTTCCAGCTAAACGACCGAAACAAGTTCCCGTTGCGTAAGGGTTTTTTATCTCCCTGTACAGCTCCGTCCGCCTGATTATTGGACCGAATTTGCGGTGCCATGTCAATTGTCGCGTGAGGAAAGGGTGTGATTCATAACGGTGGTCAATTTGAGTTCCAATAAGGGAGCCAATCATTATTGGCGCGAGCGGTTCGGAGATTGAGCATGAGTTGCGCGTTGGGTTCCAACCACCACGAACCGGAAAGTTTCAGGCGTTTCTGAATGATTGTGGCA
>Ga0134126_10000038_pt1 | contig 164062 bp, 108 predicted proteins | sample KB31752_FD_96881 | JGI IMG/M metagenome (GOLD analysis project Ga0134126, IMG submission 96881) | Terrestrial soil microbial communities with excess Nitrogen fertilizer from Kellogg Biological Station, Michigan, USA - KB3-175-2 | ecosystem: Environmental > Terrestrial > Soil > Unclassified ...
CCATTCTTCATCGGTCACATCACTCGGATAATTCTTTCGCTTGTTTGCCATCCCCAGCTTATTGCCGGGATGTATTTACCATGTACAGACTTTTTTTACGAAAAGTTAAGTACAGGCTCTTAGATTGTTCAGCATGCGCAAAGTGAACTGCTCTGAATCTCGCGTAATCGCCGTCTCATGTATCCCTTGGCGGCAATTGAACGTAAGCCCGTTGGGTGCGGGTGCCGGCTAAATTAAGCAATGGGATGAAGACGGCGGAAACAGCATCGTGTTTCACCAACCCGAAACCGAGGAGGAACTCCAACTTGCCGAAGAGGCCAGAAACGGCTGTCTGTCGAAGCCATCGGGAACGATGGACCGCCACAGGTTGTGCCGGCTGACTCGTCAAAAGACAGGGGAACAGCTTCCTGAAAGCATCGACCCAATTCCAGATTCATATGAATGCTACTTACGACTTACGGCGAACTCGAAAAGCTCAAAGCACGTTTGTTGCGCCAGGCATTGAACGAAGTCACCGACACCGCGCTGAAGGATTCTCCGCCGAGCGGCCAACGAAGTCGTGGCGCTCGCTTGGCAAACGCGCTTCCCATCGCTCGTGTTTCCGACTTTGTTCGAGGGAAAGCCGGTAACGCTCTCGCTCAGATGCACCTTCAGATTAGCCTCTGCAGTCGAGCGCGGTTAATCTTTACTTGTCGCCGCAACTCCTACTTGATTCAAATGCGCAATGACTGAGCAGATACGAGTCGCTGATGACGAACCCTGCGCGAACAAGGTTACCGCGGCTGGCGCCGTGATGAGTATTGCCGCGAGTTTCTAAGCGGGGGGCTTGACAGCTTTAATTCTTTGCGGCACCGCCAGGTTGGGGATTCACCAGCGATTTGTGCTCAATCCGATAGGCGCAGCGCCGCGCGCCGCTGAAAATGTGTTCTTCGCGGCTAACCGAAACGTCGGGACCCAGGATGCTGCGAAAAAGTTTCAGTTCCGCATCACACAGGTTCATACACGCAGCCGTCGCGGTGCAAATAGGACAGTGGTTTTCAATCAGCTGGAAACCGGTTCCTTCCGCCCGCCATTCGGCCATGTAGCCCTCACTGTTTCGGATGGATGCCAAACGCTCAACGCGTTCCTTTAGAGTCTGGGTGCCCTCCAGAGCAATTGTGTAATCCCGCTGCAATACCTTTTCCCGCGCGGCAATCACTTTGTTCAAGGCCGATTCCCCCAGCGTGGACCGGATCGTTTCGATCAACTGAGTAGTCAATTCCGCGTGAGTATCCGGGAAGCGCGAGTTCGCCGCGGTTGTTAACTGCCAGAGTTGAGTCGGACGCCCCACGCCCCGGGCTTCCGAAGCGGCCTCGACAAGCCCGTCGGCTTCGAGACGCACAAGCTGTTGCCGGACCGCTTCACCCGTAATGCCAAGCGCCATTGCCAGATCGCCGGTGCTGCTCCGGCCACGCGTTTTCAGCAAAAGCAGAAGACGATCGTGCGCGTGGAGACGTTTCAGTGGCTGGTTTTCCAAGCGGCTACTTGACTTATTGCGGTTCACGGGTTAAACAAGTATTGACTTGGAAAATTAAGCCGCCGGGGCAAAGAAATCAAGCAAAACCCCGCTTGCATCACATTCAGGGGTGCGGTTCAAATTCGGGAAAATCATGCAAACTGTTGCGGAAAACGAAGGCCACGCCAGTGCCGACATCAACCAGCGGTTGACTCCGGAGGAGAAAATCCATCTGTTGGAACAAATGTTCCGGATCCGCCGGTTTGAGCAAACGGCGCTCAAATATTATCAAACCGGCGCGATGGGCGGGTTTCTTCACCTCTATATCGGCCAGGAATCCGTGGCAATCGGAACCATTTCCCTTTGCGGTGAGGAGGACCAAATCATCGCGGGTTACCGCAGTCACGGCCAAGCTCTGGCGGCCGGCATGTCGATGAACGAGTGCATGGCGGAGTTGTTTGGAAAAGCGTCCGGTAGCTCAAAAGGCAAGGGCGGTTCGATGCACTTGTTCGCACCGGACAAAAATTACTGGGGCGGCCATGGCATCGTCGCGGGGCAGACGCCGCTCGGGCTGGGGCTGGCTTTTGCTTTGAAATACAAAAACGTAAAAGGCTGTTGCCTTTGTTACCTCGGTGATGGCGCTGTCAATCAGGGTGTTTATCACGAATCGCTCAATCTCGCTTCGCTTTGGAATCTTCCGGTCATTTACATTATCGAGAACAATCAATACTCGATGGGTACGAGCATCGAGCGCTCTTCAGCATACAAAAATTGCCTCGCTGCCCGCGCCGAGGGCTACAATATCCAATGGGATCGCATTAACGGCGAGAGTATTTACGAAATCCGCGCACTCACTTGGAAAGCCATGGAGCGCGCCCGCAACGAATCAAGACCCGCGGTGCTGGAAATTGATACGTATCGCTACTACGGCCACTCGGTTTCGGACGCGAATGCCAAAAAATATCGTGACCCGGCTGAAATCGAAAAGTATCGGCAATTTCACGACCCGCTTCGGTTATGGCAGCGGCAGTTGCTCGCGGAGGGAATTATCACCGAACGAAAGATCGCCGAGTTGGATGCCGCCGCGCAGGCGGAAGTGGACGCCGCGGTAGATTTCGCCAAGGCGAGCCCATTGCCGGACAAGGCGGACATTTTTTCCGATGTTTACTATGAAGTGGACCGGCAAACCCACGCTGGCCGCACCGGAAAACATTTTTTCAACGATTAATTTCCATGCCGGAAATCACCTATCGCAAAGCTTTGAATGATGCGCTCGCCGAGGAACTCGCGCGGGATGAATACGTCGTGATCATCGGCGAGGAAGTCGCGCAATACAACGGCGCTTACAAAGTGACGGAAGGCCTGTGGAAACGATTCGGTGACAAACGTGTGCTGGACACGCCGATCAGTGAAGCCGCATTTGTGGGGCTGGGTGTTGGCGCCTCGATGCTCGGCATCCGACCGGTGATTGAGTTGATGTTCTGGAGTTTCGCCTACGTCGCGTTCGACCAGATCGTGAACAATGCCGGTTGCCTGCGCTACATGTCCGGTGGCCTGGTGAACTGCCCGATCGTCATTCGCGGCCCCGCCAACGCCGGCACGAACGTCGGCGCCACGCATTCGCACACGCCCGAAAGCATTCTGGCCAACAATCCCGGCGTGAAGGTCGTTTGCCCCGCGACCGCCTACGACGCGAAAGGTTTGCTTAAAACGGCCATCCGCAACAATGACCCGGTATTCGTCATGGAAAACACGCTGCTCTACGGTGAAACCTGGGAGGTGCCGGAGCAGGAGTATTTGATTCCGCTCGGGGTGGCCGACGTGAAGCGCGAAGGCACTGATATTTCACTGATTGCCCATGGTCGCGCAGTCATCACCAGTTTGAAGGCGGCTGAAATTCTTAAGTCCGAACATAATATTCAGGCCGAAGTTGTGGATTTGCGTTCCATTCGTCCACTGGATGAAGAGGCGATTCTAAAATCCGTTCGCAAAACCCACCGCGCCGTGCTGGTGGACGAGAATAAACCGTTTTGTGCGGTGAGCGCGCAAATCGCGTCGACCATTCAAGAGAAGGCGTTTGACGATTTGGACGCACCGGTGCTGCGCGTCTGCGCTCTGGACGCACCGGCGATTTACAGCCCGGCGCTCGAGAAATTGCAATTGCCGACTCCGGAGCGGGTGGTGGAGAAAGTCCTCAGTATCGCCTGACCAATTCCAGACCAGATTTAAAGCCATGGCTTCCTACATCGAAATGCCCAAATTGAGTGATACGATGACCGAAGGAACAGTGGTCAAGTGGCGCAAGAACGTGGGTGACAAAGTGGCTGTTGGCGAAGTCATCGCGGAAATTGAAACCGACAAGGCCGTGATGGAATTGGAAGCATTTGACGATGGAGTGTTGGGGCAAATCTATATTTCCGAAGGCGGCAAGGCGAAAATAGGTGAGAAACTCGCGGTGCTGCTGGGGAAGGGCGAAAGTGTTCCGCCCAAGAACAGCCAAACAAACGCGCCCGAAAAACCGCGTGCGGCAGTTCCCAAGGACACGTCCCAAAAGCCGGCATTGGAAATGGCGCCGACCGGCGCCGGTAGAGTTAAGGCCTCACCGCTGGCAAAAAGGATTGCGGTCGCCAAAGGTTTGAGTCTTGCAAATCTCAAAGGCACCGGTCCTGGTGGACGAATTATTGCGCGCGATGTGGAATCCGCAGTCGCCCCCTCAGCCGCGCCGGCTCCTCAAACTCCGATGGCATCGCCGACCGCCGAAGGCTCGCGACGCATTCCGCTTTCCGGTATGCGCAAGGTGATTGCGGACCGATTGCTCGCCAGCAAAACGCAGATTCCTCATTTCTACCTCAATATCGAAGTAGATGCCGGCGAACTGCTGCGCTTGCGCGCCCAGATCAACGAACACCTCGAAAAAGCCGGTCGCGGCAAGCTGACCATCAACGATTTCATCCTGAAGGCGGCGGTCGATGCCGCAGTCAAGGTGCCGCGCGTCAATGCTTCCTTCGCGGGCGACGCAGTTGTTGAATACGCCGACGTCCATCTGTCCGTTGCCGTGGCACTGGACGAAGGATTGGTCACTCCCGTCATCCGGCAGGCGCAGAAGAAATCGCTTCGCGAGATCAGCGACGCAGTCAAGGATTTGGCTACTCGGGCACGCACAAAAAAGCTCAAGCCGGAGGAATACCAGGGCGGAACGATCACGGTATCGAACCTGGGCAGTTACGGCATTGAAAGTTTTTCCGCTATCATCAATCCACCGCAGGCGGCGATTCTCGCAGTGGGCGCGATTGTGAAAAAACCGGTCGTGAACGCGCGCGATGAGATTATTCCGGCTCACCGTCTGGCGATTGGCCTGAGCGCCGATCATCGCCTGGTGGACGGCGCCATCGGCGCACAATACCTCGCCGAATTGCGGCGCCTGATTGAAAACCCGGTTTTGATGCTAATTTGATTTATGACTGCCTACGATTTCATTGTTGTTGGCGGGGGGCCAGCCGGGTACGTCGGGGCGATTCGCGCAGGACAGCTCGGCAAAAAGGTCGCCTGCGTGGAAAAAGATCGCGCCGGCGGCACCTGCCTGAACTGGGGCTGTATTCCCACGAAGTCCCTTCTGCGCAATGCCGAGTTGTTTCAGCTAATGAAACATCGTGCGGATGAATTCGGGTTCAGCTTCGACAACTTGCGCTATGACTGGCTCAAGATCATTCGCCGGTCGCGGGATGTGGCGGACAAAAATGCCTCGGGCATCGAATACCTCTTTCGCAAAAACAAAGTGGATTATATCCGCGGTGAGGCTTCGCTTGAGCGTCCGGGAATCGTTAGCGTAAAAGCCGCCGACGGCAAAACGCAGAAGCTCACCGGGGAAAAAATTCTGCTCGCTACCGGGGTGGTTTCGCGCCCGCTGCCAAGTTTTCCCTTCAACGGCAAAACGGTCATTGGCAGCCGCGAGGCGATGGTGCTTGAGAAACAGCCCGCGAGCATCGTGATCATCGGCGCCGGTGCGATTGGTGTCGAGTTCGCGTATTTTTTCAACGCCTTCGGCACCAAGGTCACATTGGTTGAGATGCTGCCCAACATTCTTCCGCTTGAGGACACGGAAAGCTCGGTCACTCTGGAAAAAGCGTTCAAAAAGTTGGGGATCACTGTCCTGGCCAACACGAAGGTGACCAAAACCGAAGCTGGAGCAAAGGGCATCAAGATCTCGGTTGAAGGAGCATCGACGGAAACCTTGGAGGCCGAGGTTTGTCTCGTCGCCATCGGCGTGCAGCCATTGCTGCCCAGCGGCCTTTCGTTGCAACTCACGCCCCGCGGTTTCATCCAAACGACGGATCGCTATCAGACCAGTGTGCCCGGAGTCTTTGCGGCGGGAGACATCATCGGGCCGCCATTGCTGGCGCACGTCGCCAGTTACGAGGCAATCCAAGCCGTCGAGGGAATGTTCACCGATCATGTGCCGAAAAGGATCAACGTTTTCCCAAGCTGCACTTATTGTCAGCCGCAGGTCGCTAGCGTCGGCATCACGGAACGGGCTGCCAAACAGAGCGGCATTAATTTCCGCATCGGCAAATTTCCTTTCAGTGCCAGCGGCAAGGCTAGGGCGGTGGGTGAGGTCGAAGGATTCGTGAAGATTATTTTTGGCGAACCGCACGGCGAAGTCCTGGGGGCCCACATCATTGGCGCCGAGGCGACGGAGATGATCGCCGAACTGGGCCTGGCCATCACCCTGGAAGCCACTGAGGAGGAAATCGAATCCACGGTTCATGCCCATCCGACGCTGAGCGAAGCTGTCCATGAGGCGACTGGACAGGCGTTCGGCACCGCGATTCATATCTGAAACCGAATCTATACAGGCTCGATAACAGGCCACGAGATCTGGTTTTTGCTTGAAGTTCCGGTTATCATCTTCCGAAGGGTTCCGGAAAAGCGTCAGCCGCGCGCGAACTGAAGTAATCTTCCGACACATGATAGAGCAGCTTTCATTGCCAGCGTCCGCCATGACCCAAAAGGAATCGTAAAACTAAAATTACATCCGCCTTTCACCGCAGCCGTTGGCTTATCAGTTGAAAACTGGCAAGTAGTGTTGCGGGTATGTTGCACGAAACGTAAAGCTTCGGGATTTTTGCCACGAAAACCTCCAGTGAAATCTTCAGTAACCGAGCATTGACTGAGCACGAGTTGGCAATAAACGAGCAGCTTGTTTTGTTTGTCAAAACGTGATAAATAAAACGGAAATTCGAGCGTAAAACGCCCAACTGAAGGGCGGACCGGTTCAATCCCGGCCATTGGCTCCATCCTATTTCTCCCGCAGAAACTTACATCAAATTGCCAGAGGACATCTCTCTGGCGAGATGGGAGTGCCGGGTTCGATTTGCTGGTGATGAGCCGTGTCAGCGGGGACCGACGGCAATGAATCCGATCGGCTGGTCATAATAACCTCCATCTAACCTCCATCCGCCCCCGACACTCGATCGTAACGCTGCTGACGGAGGCGGCGTTCACCTGGCAAAACGTATAGCCAGATGGGTGGGTGCGGTAGTTGCCGCGACGGTGGGAGCAGGGCCGACGCATCTAATTTCTTCGATTTCCAAGGAACTATTTGAATTTAAGGCGTCAAAATTCTCCGATTTTCAGGAGAGCTCAGGATGCGCCCCAGGTGGTGGGCCCCGCGCGTATTGCCGGAGCCTTTAAAATTCTTGTGTCTTTTGCAAATTCAAAGAAAATCAAGGCGCCTACCATGAGAAGCTTCAGGTCAGCTATGCGGCTCGCCCGACCGAAAGACATGGTTGCCTGGTTCCGGCTGTCTTCAATCCTCCTGCTTTTGGCCACTCAAACAGGCCTCGGCAGCCCTAACTTTGTCACGCGCTTTTGGCGGCGCGAAAACGGCCTGCCCGAAAACAAAGTGTCTGCCGTGCTTCAAAGCCAGGACGGTTATCTTTGGGTGGGCACTTACAACGGACTCGCCCGGTTCGACGGCGCGCGTTTTGTGAATTTCGACAGCGGCAACACGCCGGAGATGGCGGATAGCGTCGTGACCAGCTTGTTCGAAGATAAAGAAGGCACGCTATGGATCGGGCATGAAACCGGCGAAGTCACTTTGCTTGCCCGCGGCAAATTTCGCCCTGCGGAAACCGCCGCGCACTGGGCGAGGAAAAAAATCCTCGGCATCGGCGCGGACGAGGAGGGCGACATCTGGTTGTGCAATGAGGACGGCCTGCTCGCGCGCGCGCGGGACGGAACGGTCTTGTCGCCGGAATCCGGCTGGCGCACGAACCTGGTCGAGTTCACTCGCTCGGCGCGTGGCGCAATCTGGATCAACCGCGCCGGCCGCGTTTCCCGTTTGCGTCACGGAACGCTCATGCCGCTTGAGTTTGCCGCGGGCGACACCAATACAGCCGTCGAAGCCGTCGGCGCCAGCGGCGATGGCGGCGTGTGGGTGGTGGCCGACGGACGGTTGCGCAAGTGGAAAGCCGGGTGGATGGAAGATCGCGGCCCCACCCCCGCGGGTGAGGCGCCTTTCCTCAAATTGGTGGAATGCGCCAATGGCACGTTGCTGGGCACCACTTCGGATCAAGGGTTGTTTCTGATGTTTCCAGACCGGACATGTTTGCAGTTCGCCCGCAGCAACGGCTTTGCGGCCGATTGGGTCATCGATGCGCAACCAGACCGCGAAGGCAACATCTGGGCCGGCACCGGGGGCGGAGGGTTGGCCATGATTCGCGAGAGCAATATCGAAACGCCGGTGCCGCCGGACGCGTGGCAGGGACGAGCGGTGTTGTCGGTGTGTTTCGATGGCGACGGAGCCTTATGGGCGGGCACGGAGGGCGCCGGGCTCTATCGTTTTCAAAACGGGAACTGGACGAATTATTCTTCCGCCGCCGGATTGGGAAACGTTTATATCTGGTCGCTGGCGCAGGACACCGGCGGCGATCTGTGGGCCGGCAGTTGGAGCGGCGGATTGTTTGTTCGGCGCGGCGATCATTTCGAAATTGCGCCCGGCCTCGAGCATTTTCTCACGCCCATGCCGGCGCTGTGCGCCTCGCGGCAGGGCGGGTTATGGATCGGGACCACCGAAGGCCTGCTGCGCTATGAGCACGGGCACACAACCTCGTTCGGCCACGATGCCGGTCCCGCCCGGCGCGACGTGCGCTGCATCCTGGAAGATCATTCCGGTGATATTTGGTTCGGCACCGCGGGGGAAGGTTTGTTCCAATTGAAAAACGGCGCGCTCAAACAATTCCGCCGCGGCGACGGCTTGCCGAGTGATTTTGTCCGCTGCCTTCGCGAGGATGGAACCAACGGATTGTGGATCGGCACGTCCGGCGGCCTCGCCCGCTGGCGGGAGAACCGTTTCGCCGTCGTCCGCGAGCGGCAGGGACTGCCTGACAATGTGGTTTGCGATATCGAAGACGACGGGCACGGATATTTTTGGATGAGTTCCTACGGCGGGATTTTCCAGGTCAGCCAATCGGAGCTGCGTCAGTGCGCGGACGGCAAAATCCCGGCGATCCATTGTCTCACCTTGAGCGCGGGCGATGGGCTGCCATCCCTCGAAGCCACCGGCGCCGGCTGCCGGTCCGCGGATGGCAAGCTCTGGTTTCCCACCTGCCGCGGTTTGGTGGCCATCGACCCGCAAAGCGCGCGCACGAATCTGCTCGTCCCGCCGGTAATCATTGAGGGAATGCTTGTGGACAACCAGCCGCTGAAAAATTTGAGCGGCGCCACACCCGTCCAAATTCCCCCCGGCAATCATCGCGTTCAGTTTGAATATACCGGGTTGAGCTTTGCCGCACCCGAAAAGGTGCGGTTCCGGTACCGCCTGGACCCGCTGAATCCCGAATGGACCGACGCGGGCGCGCGCCGCACGGCCGATTTCCCCTATATTCCACCGGGCCGCTACACATTTCGTGTGATTGCCTGCAACAATGACGGCGTGTGGAACGAGCAGGGCGCATCACTGGCTTTAATGGTGCGGCCGTATTTTTGGCAAACGGGATGGTTTCGTTTTTTTGGCGCCTCAGCGGCGGTGCTGGCAGCCAGCGCCGTGGGATGGTTTGCGACGCGCCGCCGAATGCGCCATAAGCTCGAAATCCTGGAACACCAGCGCGCCGTCGAGCGCGAACGGACGCGCATTGCCAAGGACATTCACGACGACCTTGGCGCGACTCTCACGCGAATTAATTTATTGAGCCAGTCGACGCGGCGGAGCCTGGATAACCGGCCGCAGATGGAAAAAAATCTGGACCAGATTTGCACAACGGCGCGCGAGTTGACGCGGTCGATGGACGAAATCGTGTGGGCGGTGGATCCCCAGCACGACACGCTGGAAAGCCTGGCCGGTTACCTGGCGAAGCTGACCCAGGAAGTTTTGCGTGATTCGGGCATTCGCTGCCGCCTCGATTTTCCCCTGCACCTGCCCGAGTGGCCGCTGACGGCGGAAATGCGGCACAATCTGTTTCTCGCCTTCAAGGAAGCGTTGCACAACATTTTCAAGCATTCCGGCGCTTCGGAAGTGCACGTGGCATTTGCATCCGAAGCCGCGGCGTTTACCTTGAAAGTCGAGGACAACGGCTGCGGGTTCGACGCCGCTGCCGCGAATGGGCCGGCATTGATAAATGGCGAACGGAGTGTGCGCCGCAATGGCTTGGCCAACATGCGCCAGCGATTGGAGGAGATCGGCGGGCGTTGCGAAATCCGCAGCGAGCGCGGGCGGGGCACGCAAGTGTCCTTTTTCCTTCCTGTTCCAATTCCGGCAACATGAAGCGTTGTACGTTAAACTCGGGACAAGACGAAGGTTGCCGCTGGCCATAGCATGAAAACCAAGATCAAAACTCGAAATCAGAGCGCGGGGAACTCGGCGGCCATTGGCGTTTCCATTGTTGAAGATGATTTGCCCGCCCGGGAAATCCTCGCGGACTGGCTGGAGGCCGCCGCGGGTTTTCAATTTGTCAGCGGCTTCGGGAGCGCTGAAGACGGATTGTCGCATTTGCCGCGGCAAAAACCGGACGTCGTCCTCATGGACATCAAACTGCCCGGCTTGAGCGGAGTGGAATGTGTCCGCCAACTCAAACCGCAACTGCCGCAGACCCAGTTTGTGATGCACACCGTTTATGAAGATTCCAACCATATCTTCGATGCACTGCAGGCCGGCGCGACGGGCTACCTGCTCAAGCAAGCCACGCACGACGAGTTGCTGGCCGCGCTGCAATACGTTCATGCGGGCGGCTCGCCGATGACCAGTTACATCGCGCGCCGCGTGGCCCAATGTTTTTCCAACCCCCCGGCGCAGTCGGAAACCGACGACAACCTGTCACCGCGCGAGCGCGCCGTGCTGGATATGCTGATCCACGGATTTCTCTACAAGGAAATTGCCGAGTCGCTGAATATCAGCGTGCGCACCGTGGACACCTACATTCGCCGGATTTACGAAAAGCTGCACGTACGTTCCCGCGCCCAGGCCGTGGCCAAATACATGAACCGTTCCCTGGCTCGGCCAACCCCCGGACCAGGACGCTAATGCGGAACGTCACGCCGAACTAATGAGGTCTTAGGCAAGTGCCCCCCTGTTTCCAAGGCTGAAAGCCCGTCATGTGATAGCCTGGGCTGGAGCGAGCAGCGCGAGCGGAGGCCCAGGTGGCTTCGGACTCAAATCATTCAAGGCCTGCAAGGCCGGCCCGTTTATGCAAACGGTTTCCCTAACGCCACACTACGCTGGGACACAATGATTGTCATAGCCACAAAAGAACGCGGAGAACACAAAGAAAATGAGCGTTCTTTGCGTCTTTTGCGTTCTTTTGCGTTCTTTTGCGTTCTTTTGCGGCCATGACTTTCGTGATTTCCTCTAACGGATGGGGCTCATTCAAAAACGTAGGTGATTTACGGGACATGACCGGTGCGATGGTTCAGCTACTATCTGATGAACACCTCCATCATTGCCGCAGCGGTCAGTCGTATCACGCTGTAATTAAATGGAGAGGACAATTCTCAGCCGCGAAAACCAACTCTATACACTGATGAAAAAAAAGGTCCTATTACTGTGCGGAGTGCTCTGGTTGGGCTTTTCCACCGGACACTGTCAGACCCTGCTCAATTCCTGGGAGAACTCTCCTGAAGGCTGGTCCATTCTCGAAACCGGCTCCTGGACCAGCGTCGGCTTCAGCTCGAGCAATGGAGTCACCCAGGGCAGTTACAGTTGGAAGCTGAGCACGACCGGCGTGGACTACGGCGCCACCTTGCAAGGACCAGCCTCCACCAATCTGACGATGCTGATGATGAACGCGGCCTCCGTCAGCATGGATATCCTGCCGGACACGAACACGCCTCCTAATTTTAATTGGGGCATCCAGATCGATATGGCCGTCAATCAACCCGGCGGCGTCGGCACCATGTCCGTCGACGGCGGCAATTACCCCGGAGATGTATACAGCCCGCAACTTGGCAGCGGCCAGGTGAGCACCATATCCTGGCCGATTTCGCAGGCGGTTCGCACCGCTTTGGATGCCTATCCGAATCTGCCGGTCTATTTGACTCTGTCCGTCGGCGGCGGCGGGGGCGGAGCGTTCTATATCGACAATCTTCGAGTGACGAAGATCCCGCAGACACAGGCCAGCCTCTGGGTGCGTGAATTGTGGGACGATCTGGCCAACGAACAGATTCCAGCCAATTCTTCCATCACCAACAACACCTCCACGGCCGGATTTGTGGACACGGATCCATGGGTGGCCAATCCGGCGGAAACGACCAACTGCGCGATCATGGCGTTTCGCCCGGGATTTCCGAACGAACCACTTGTCGGCGGGAACATGATGGGTTTGCCGGGAACCTTGGACGGCGTCGACGGTGCAATGGTCCAGGAAAACAACGGCTTCAGCTTTCTTCCCAACCCCGGCCAGGGATCTTTTTGGTCAGGCGGAGATTATCTGACACGCAGCCTCACGCCCAACAACTACATCAATTTCCAAGCCGCCGGCGATTATTGGTTCTCGATGACCATTGCCAACAAACCCTGGGACGGCGCCAGCGGGTCGTTGGATTCGCAATATGTCACTTTCCCATCTTCGGGTTGGGGCGGCCTCGGCTTTGCCGACGGCACCACCACCAACTCCGATTATGTCGCCATCGGCGTGACCGGCCTCAATGTTTATTATGGCCCTACGAACGACAGCAATCCCTGGGGCGCGACCAACGCGAGCAAAGCGCTCTATATCTCGCAAGGCACCTTGGGCCAGCCGGGGAACGTGAATTCAACGGTTTATAATCCGCTGCTGGATCCCAGCGCCAATCCGCCGGATTCTCCGCCCAATTACGCGCCGCCTTACAATTCGGAATATACCGAAACCAATTTCACGAGCGGACCTTACCATATCAACGCGCTCGCCAGCCAGACCGTGGGCGTACTCAGCGGCGATTACATCGTGTTGCTCGGGCATCTCAAGACTTTCGGTGACGGCACGGCAACCCTGGACGCCAAATACTACGGCACCGGCCTGGGCGGAAATCCCTGGAACACCGAGTTGGACACCAACGCTGCGAATATAACCTGGGATGCCAGCTACTCGTTCAACTTTAGCGGCACGATGACGAGAATGCTGCTGTTTGAAAACGGGCAATTTCCGTTTTATGTGTTCGGTTTCCGCGCGAGCACCAACTTCGCGGGCGTTGTGGGTCTGGACCCGGGCCGCATCGCGGTGGGGCCTTTGACAGACACCTTTGAAGGTTATCCCATCAATATGACGAATCTCGCGGTCGAGGCCAATTCCTTCTCGTTCGCTGCTCCGCCTGCCGGTTACGGAACGCTTGATTATCAGTGGTATACGAATGGCGTCGCCATTCCCGGCGCTACCGCGCAAAATTATAACATCGCTTCCGCGGCTCTCACGGATGCCGGGGTTTACACTTGCGTGACCACCGATCCCAGCGGCACCTGGCAGCCGGTCACCAACTCGGTGACCATCACCGTGACTCATCTCAATCCGCCGCAAGCCAGCGTGCAAATGCTCCACGACGGGCAAACGTTCCTCGTCACCTACAACGAGCCCAACGTCACTGGCGCGGACGACCTGACGCACTATACCTTCAACAATGGAATCACGATCTCGAACCTGACCCTGATCAACAACCCAAACAACACGCAAGTGCAACTGAGCACCGCCGGCCTGCCTTTGGGAACCAAGGTCAGTTTGAGCATCACGGGTGTCACCAATGTCGTCGGCGGAACTATTGGCACGACGAACTTCAGCCTCTGGACGGACATGGTCCGCACCGGCGCGGCCAATTGGGATGCGTGGCTGTGTCCCGCCGGCGAATCCGACAATTCATATTTTAACACCTTCCTCCCGGCCACGCCTTACCCCACCGTACTGCAATCCATGGCGTTGAATTCGTGGGATGGGCCTTCCAGCGGCGTCACCATCCTTGGCGTGGATGGCTTCGTTGGCGATGACTTTGGCAGCCGGCTTTACGGCTGGTTTATTCCGCCGGCGACGACCAATTATGTCTTCTTCATATCTGGTGATGATGGTTGCCGGCTCTCGTTGAGCACGAATGCGTATTCAACGAACCTGTTCGTCATCGCTTGCGATTCAGACTGGAACCCTTCGGATCAATGGACGAATATCGAAGACCAGTTTCCCTCGAGCCCTCATCGCGGAGACGGCACGGCGAGCGGTCCGGCCCCCAGCGGCTTTGTCACGGATAATTCCATCGCGAGCCAGTCGCCGGCGACCGCCTGCCTGCAAAATCGCTCCGATCAATTTATTGTCGCCTACTACGACAGCACGGGTTTGCCCGGCGGACCCGCCGGCGCGACCGACAGTTGGGCGGGCGCCGAATCCAAAGTGGAGTTTTGTGTTCCGCCCGGGACGCAGTTCTGGCCGAATGTGGACACGAATGGACAAGCGCTGATTCATCTGGAAGCCGGCAAGATGTATTTCATGCAATTGGATCACATTCAAAACGGCGGCGGCTACGACCTCGGCGTCACTTACAAGATGGCAGGCCAGCCCGATCCTGGCTCACCGTCAGCGTCCGCTCTCACGGGTTCAGTGATTTCGGGCACCGTGCCTTTTGCGCCGACCATCTCCATTAACGCGAGCAACGGATCGTCAGTAATTACTTACACCGGCGTCCTGTTGGCGGGAACGAACCTTGCCAGCATCACGAACGTGGTGGGACAATCGTCCGCCGCCACGGCGGTGTCGCTGGGCGGACCTTCCCAGTATGTTGTGCCCAAGAGCGGCGTCACGACGTTCTACCGGACGAGCGAATAATGGTGGGACACGCTGCTGTTGTATCCGGCGAAAATCGCCGGATACTTTGGCCGTCAAGGTGCACTTTGAGGCTTGTTGATTTAGATCGGAATTGGACGAGTTAACTGAATGAAAAAGCATCCGGTGACAACTGCGGCTTCTCATGGCGCGAAGCCGGGCAAGGGGCGCCGCCGCAAGGGTTTTACCTTGATCGAACTCCTGGTCGTGATCGCGATCATCGCGATTCTGGCGGCCATGCTGTTGCCTGCCTTGGCGCGCGCCAAAGCGAGGGCCCAGCTCGCTACGTGCCTGAACAATATGAAGCAATTACAGCTCGGCTGGCTCATGTATTGCGACGAGAACAATTCAAAAATTCCGCAGAACATTGCGAGCGACACTGGTCACACCGCCAGCAATCCGTTGGACCCGCAATTCCAGCCCGGCGCGCCCTATGCCAGTTGGGTCCTGGGCGATGTCAGCGTCGCTCCCTCGTGGACGAATGATCTCATGCTCACGCACGGGCTTATCTTTCCATATCTGAATTCCGTCGGCGTTTACAAATGTCCCACCGCCAAAAATCCGAAGGATCCCGTCGTCATTCGCAACCGCAGTTATTCCATGAATGGTTGGATGGATGGCATCAACGCCTGGAATGCACAGTGCATGAACTTCGCGAAGGTGTCGCAAATCTCCCTCCCGCCGACAGATGCCCTGGTTTTTATTGAGGAGAACCCGGCCTCGATCAACGATGGTTACTGGATCCAGGACCCCACTAAAACCGGCACCTGGATTGACTCGCCCGCGCATTACCACAACAACGCCGGCGCCATGTCGTTCGCGGACGGCCATGCCGAATCCAGAAGATGGACGGACGCGAATGTGCTGGCGGACAAGTTCGGCGCGCAAAATGGCTTTGCGGCCGGCCCCGGCAATCCCGACCTGCCCTGGGTTCAGCAACGGTGCACCGCTTTAATGCCGCGGTGACTCGCACCACTAAGGGCGGGGGCAGGGCTGAAAGCCCGTCCTGTGATAGCCTGGGCTGGAGCGAGCAGCGCGAGCGGAGGCCCAGGTAGCTTAGGTAGCAACCACGTAATTGATAGAATGGGTAGAAAGTAGCCTCGGAATGGGTTGTTTTCGAGGCAAAAGCAGGTCTAAAAGTAACCCGAAAATGGCGCAAATGGAGTGCGCGAAGTTCCCGCGAAGTGTTCGCCGGAAGATGGCGCTCTTACCGCGACGAGTTCGCGGGTTAACAGCCGTTGGTGGTGTAGCCGAAGCGGCAACTGGGGTCGGTGGGTGGGGAGTGGCCGCAGAGCAAGCTGTGTATGTTCCAGGTGGTGAGTGCGCCGGCGGGTTTGCCTTGATCTTCCAATACTCCGGGTGGCGCGGGCGGGAAGGCGACATCGCCCCCATCCAAGAGCAGTTCGTCGCTGATGGCGCCGCCGGTGTGATTTACCGGACTCAACCAGCCGATTTGTATGCCACTGGGCAATGCGGGCGGCGTTTCATTTTGGGCCGCGCCGTAATTGTTGGGGAGACTGATTCTCGCTTCGACGATGGGGGTAAGCGCGTAATAATAGGTGCTCGGGGCGTCGGGACAGGGGCCGCCGGTAACGTCATCCGGGGTGCAACTGCCATCGTCCATCTGCCAAGTGTCGCAGGTGTCGATGTTGCAGGGGCGATGAGGCGCTTGCCAGAACAGATCGGTCATCGTGCTTTGGACGAAGGCCCACCATTTGTTGCCGTATTGTTCATCGAATTGCAGACTGGCCGGGAATGGGTAGGGTTTGCGGTTGCCAAAGACTTCGCCATTTGGGCTGATGCACACGACGCGCGGGCCGCAGGGACTGATGGGCACGCAGCCGGGGGTTTGGCAGAATTTGGCGTAGCCGTTCGTCGGGAAACTTACGGTGACGCTTTCGGGATCGAGGTCGCAATCGGCGACGTCGCCGGCGGTGAGTCCATTGCCGGCCGGGTTGTAGGTGATGCTGCTGGGCATGGCCATGGGGGTGACGCCATCGCAATCAAGCGCGCCGCCCAGGCGCGTGTATTCGCTGGGGGCATTGATGCCGTTGCGGAAATCGCTCCACCATTGCAGCAAGACGAAATCGTATTTGGGATCGCTGTCATTGAAATAATAGGCGGGTGCGCCGTGGATGAGGACGTAGGCGGCGGTCGAATACGCGGCGGCCAGCATGAACTTGCCATCATCGCGTGGTGTGGTTGGCGATGCCGTGACGTTCGATGCGAGCAACGTCATTGATGCATCGTAAATGTCCACTTGCTCCTGCCCGGGAGTGGGCGCGGTGGTTTGGTCCAGGCCGAAATTGGGCTGGCTGGAGGCAAATGAAAATGTTTTGCCGGTGGGATCGTCCGTTAGATCGGTCGTGATGCCAATGCGGCCCAGCAATGACGGGCAATCGGGAAATCTCAATTTGCCGATGCAGTTCGCGCCATCACCATTGCTGCGGGTTTGCCAGCCGGTGGGCAGATCGTAGACTTTGGCGCCGATGGTGAGGACGCCGCCGCTGAGGGTGTTGCCGCTGTAGAAGCCTCCGACGGCGTTGCTGCCCCAGATGCCGCTCACGTCGGTTCCGTCGGGAACGGGGTTGCCGGTGACGGGATCGGTGACGTTCCAGGTGCTGCCCGCGCCGGCGCCGCTGACATTGGTGGCGCAAAAGACGTGGTTTTCGTCCAACAGAAATTTATCCGCGCCGGCGGGACGGGCGAAGTTTTGGCTGGGCCATGTCTCGAGGATTTCGGCGTATTTGCAGGCGACGATCTGGCCGGCGTCGAAGGAGCCGGTGGGGCTGGTGTTGCAAGCGGGGGGATAATAGGCTTGTCCTTGATCGGCGTAGATGACCCACGCGCCTTGGGGTTTATTGGCGGCTTCGGGCCAATTGTTCCATTGGGTGGCGTTGAGCGGCAGGTTGCAGCCGGTGTTGCTGTTGAAGGTGCCGACGGCCTGGCCGTAGCCGACGGGGTACCAATCCCAGCTATGTTCGCCCGGGTTGTCGGCGGGTTCAAAACAGCAGCCGCGGACATCCTGAAAGCCCCATTGGAAATAATTTTCGTATCCGGCGGGTTCGGGCGCGCCGACGATGGAGCCGTCTTTCAGTTGAAGTAGATCGGTGGCGGCCGTGGATCCGCCGTAAGCGCCGCCGGCCTCGATTTGAGTATCGTCGGCAAATGTGAAGCTCCAGACGTTGCCATCTTTCCAGGCGGTTTGGGTGTAAGTGGGCGTCCAACTGGGATCGCCGGGGGCGTTGCCGCTCGGGTCGTTAATGGGAAAGCGGAGATCATCGATGGTGTAGGGGTTGAAGCCGGTGGGCGAGGCGATGCCGACAACTTCATTGCGGGTGACGAGCGGGGCGAGGCTGACTTTTAAATCCGTGCGCCAGGGATAGAGCGCGTCGTCGTTGAGCGGCCATTCGTTCAACAAGGTGATGACGTCGGCGTAGACGCTGGCAAAGGTGTTGGGCGAGGACAACGTGATCGTGCCGGTGAACGAATATCTCTGTGTGTCGCCGGTTCCTACTACATTGCCGTCCGGATCAAATTCCGTGGTAGTTTCCTGTCCCTCCACGTCCCAACTGAACACCGTGGCCGTGCGATGCCAGGAAATGCGGAAGCTGCCGACGACACCAAGGCCGTTGCCGACATTGACGGTCTCATCATAGTTGTTCGGATCGGTGGGGGCAGGAAAAGCGGTCGAGAACGAGCCGGGAGTGGCAGATTCGGTGTTCCAATCGCTGATGGCCTGTATCAAGCTCGGTTCGCCTCCAAAGGCGGTGCCGTCCGGCACGGTGGGAGTGGGCGGTGTGAGACAATGCAAATCGGTGGCGACGACGGCATCAAGCACGGTGCTTTGGCCGCTGGGCGCGCCCGTCACCGAATCCGCGCCATTGGTGACGTTCTTGGTTGTGATGAGAGTGCCACTCCCGGCGTCTTTATCAATTTCCGAAGTGGAAAGCGTGCTGCTGACTTCGCCGGTCTGCGCGTTGACGGTGCGCGAGCCCGAGGCCGTGGCGTCCACGGACCAATTGACGCTCGAATCCGGGTTCACATCGGAGGCATGGAACGCGACGTCCACCGCCATTACCAAATACTTCGTTGGATCGGGCGAACCTTGATAGCTGCTGCGCGTCGAGCCATCGGCGCAAATTTCGGTCGGGCAATCGACGCAGCTCGAAATCCAGCCAAAGCAACCATGCGGCGTGCGCCGAGCCATCACGTTTTTAAAGCCTTTGGGATTGGCGACGGCGAAATTGACTTGATCGCCGGCGGTATGGCTGAAGGTGTTGGCGGTGTAGGGTTGGGTCCAGGGGACGCATGGCGCGCCGCCGGACACGCAGAAATGGGTTTCACAGGTGGATTCGCCGCCGCTCAGATCGGGCGACCAGCGCTCCAAGGGCGGGATGGTGCCGCCGACATCGGTGTTCCAATTGGGAATCTGCGTGGAATTGGTGAAGCGATCTTTGTTGTTCGGAGTGGCATCCATGCCGCAACAGAAAGACATTTTAGGGATGCCGCCACCACAAGGTTTGCGAAAGGGAGGGGCCATAATTTAAGAACTACGAACCTGGTGGAGGATCGAAGCGGTAACAGGGGACCTCGGCGATGCTGCTTGACCCGCCTGAGCAAATACTGATGTCCACGCCCATTTGTATATCGGTGCGTTGTATCTGGCGGACTTTGACCTGTTTGTTGGTGGTGTCGGTGGTGTCTATCCAGCCGATTAAAATAAAACGGCCATCGGTGTCCGGATAATCATCCCAGCCGTTGGTGTTGGGATCGCCGCTTTTAATGGTGGCGGTGTTGACGCCACCAGGTGAACTCAACTCAATCCAGAAAAAGAATTGATCCAGCCCGGCGGTGGCAAGAATTTCGTCGGACAAATCATCCAAGGGAATATCGGGGCTATCTGGTGGGTTCTGCTCATCGGTACCGTTAACATCCATATCGCCCACCATTCCCGCCCGGATGCGAAATTTTAGCCAATCAGTGGCAGGGTCTGATGTCGGACGCAGTGCGGGCGGAATAGAGTAAATTTTGAAGGGATGCGGATTTGGAAGAACGGTAAAGCCGGTATTTTTTAAGACGGATAGCAAATCCGCAACCATTCGGTTGCCGCCCCGCAACCCGCCCAGTGCACGGCATATTTGGGCAATGGCCTGCCAATTTCCGAAAACGTTGCTGTAGGAGGTTGGCGTGCGTATGGAGCTAAAGGCGGTGGGGCCATCCTGCGGAGGGAATGAAAATGATTCGTTCATTAAATGGGGTCGGTTCCATAAATGTCAGTATCCCAGCCCCCGTCTGAGGTCAGGGGACATCCTCCAATCCATGTGCGTGTGACTCGGTAAATCCCGTTATTCCAGACCATCTGATCTGCCAGACGGAGCCAGCTGAAGTTAAAGGGAATAAATCCGGGGCCGCCCGGGTCTTCAATGTATCCGCCGCGCCGAAAGAGAACTCCGCTGATATTGGTGAGGCTGACAGTCCAGGTGTATTTGAGCGAGGCGCGGTAAAAGGTTTCCTCGCCGCGAAGCCATTTTTTAAGCAGGGATTGTATCAGGACGTGATTGGCAGAGGCAGCCGCCGCGGTGTCCAGTGTGGCCTGGCCGGTCATCTGATCGGAGGCGAATGAACCTCGGGCAAGTTTCCGATCGTTATCCGTGAGGGCAGAAAAGAAAGTAGAAAATTCGATGGGGGGATTATCTTCTATAGATGTCAGGCTCCATTCGTCCGGAGGCAGGGAGTTGAGTGAGACGTATTTGACGGTGACGGTACTAATGCCTCCCCGTTCCTGAGCGCAGTGGCATTCTTCAACACAAAATGTCCCTAGAGGTGACACAAATGGCCATAGCGAGCCGCGCACATGGAGATTGGCATAAAACTGTGCGTCAACTGTCAGTCCACGCTTTTCTTCGGTAAGATAAATCCGCTCGCCGATGTCTATTCTCCCGCTGGTGGGGGTGTCAATAAGCCCCAAATAACCTTTATAAATTGGAAAGCTTGGCATGGCGGATGAAAAACGTCAGGACGGTTTTAGGGGATTTCAATTTTTCCGATAACTTCGAGTGTTTGCGGAATTTTCAGGTCGGGTTCGAATTGTTCCACAAGTTTCCAAAGTTCCTCTTTGGTAATGGCGATGGAGGTTTTGCCGTTGGTAAAAATGATTCCGGCGGGCCCGCTGCGAATGACGCGCACGAATACTGCGGGCTTGCTCTTTCCTTTTCCCGTTACCTGGTGTGTTTCGCCGTTGTTATGGTGATGGAAGGGGGGTTCCGTGAAATCATTGGCGCCAGCGGCGCCGGTGAGATTGATGATGGTTTTCATTTTCAGTTTTGCGCGAGGTGCGAGGGGCTGCCGGTTTTGCTGGCGGCGAAGGCTACGATGGCGGTTCCGAGAATCTGAAATGCCGTGGTGAGATCGGTTTCGTGTTCGATTTCAGGTACGGCGTTGAGGGCGTGTGCCATTATTTCAATGGGGTGCAGACAGAACAATTCCCGAAGCGCCGGCGGGGGCGCGGACAGCAGGAAGGTAAGCAATCGCACTTGCGGTTCGGCTTTCTGGTTTTCGATTTCGTGAAACCATTTGGGCTCCTTGCCGGTTTGTGCAATGACGACGGCGGCGTAAAAGGCGGATTTGCAACGGGAGAGGATGGCGAGGTGCTCGGGGGCGATGGGCAGAATTTTGAATTTTGCCAGTGGGCCGGGCAATCTTATTTCAGCGGCGGAGTTCACTTTATTTTTCTTTCAGTTCTCAATTGCCGGCGGTGTGGCTGAAGGCGAGGCATGGTCAAATCGGGCTGGCGTTGGCGAGCGGATCGCGGAAGCTGGCGCGGTTTTGCACTACGTTGGTCAGTTTTTCAATCAATTGGTTCGTGCGAGCGGTGTTGTGAGCGACTTGGCGCTGCGGGTCGCTTTCTGATGCCCCCCCGCGTAGGACGAAGCCGAGTTTTTCCAGGGCGGTGTGTTGCGCGGTGTAGCCCAATCCGGCTAATCCAGTATCCTTGGGCGGAGGCGGCGCGCCGTCCGGATGCGGGGCGCGGCTGGCGAAATCTTCATATCTTTGGGCCAGCGCATTCCAGCGTCCGTTTAACTCCTTGGTTTTTTGCGCAATTCGGGATCGGGCATCTGATGCCATGTCGGAGGGGCCAAAGATGCCGCTGCCAAGGTCAAACTGTAGGCCGCTGTTTTTTTCGTCGGCAAGAATTTGTTTCCAATCGGGTGCGCCGGTGTCGCCGATGGCTTGGATGCCGGCGGCGGCGGCGGGATTTAGGCCGGTGAGGAGGCCAAGCAGGACGGGGTTGTTGATGACTTTATGGATGGCGTATTCGAGGGCATAGGTCATTCCGGCTTGGATGTATTCGAGCGGGGTTTCAAAGGCTTTGATGAGGTAGAATCCGATTTGTTCAAAGACGCCAGGCGCGTAGGCGAGGAGGCTGTCAAAGCCGAGCTTGAGGGAGTCGCCAATGAGGTCGCCGAGTTTGCCTTCGCGGAAGGCTTCGATGAGTCCGCTGATGGCGATGCTGATGCCCGCGCCGATTTTGGAGAGATCGATTTGGTTGAGCATTTGGAGGATGTTCTCCAGGCTGGGGCCGAGGCCGGCGGCGAGGCCGACAAAGAGGCCGGAGAATTTTTCTTTGATTTCGCCGAGTTTGTTTTCGATGTTGTCAAAGGTGTGGCTGAGGAGGAGCGGCGAGTCAATCTTGCGGAGAAGTGCCAGGTGCCGGGGCGTGAGGGGTTGCAAAATCCAGCGTTGTAATTCGCCGGGCAGCTTGAGGATTTTATCTTCTGCTGGATTCACGATTATTTTTCGAGTCAGGTCTTTGCCCCACACGCGCTATAGTGGCCTTCGCCGCGCGTCGCGTGGGGATAGGTGCGTTCTGTTTAATTTTCCGCCGCTTCGGTGTTCCGGCTCGCCTGAGAGCGCCCAATGGCCGGGGTGTGTTTGGGCCGGGTGGGCGTTTTCGATTCCACCGGCGCGGGCGCTTCCGAGGCGGCGGCAGGTGCTGGCGCGGATACGGTTTCGGCGGATGGGGCGCTGGCTTCGGGCGAGGGCGCGGCGGCGTTGCCGCCGCCGGGCGTTTCCCCCACCGGCTCGAATGAGTCTGAAAGGGTAAGCTGCCAGCGCTCGTGATTGAGATTGCCGAGCGTTTCGCCGGCGGCAATCTGCTTGGCGACTTCGCGCATGAATTGGGCGCAGCGTTCCTTGGCTCCAAAGGTGATATTGCAAGTGAAGCGATAACCGCCGGCATTCGGAAGTTTGGCAAATCCAGTAAAGCAGCCATAGCCGCCAGCGGTATCGATGTTGGCAGTTAGCACGTCTTGGGCGGCTTGCTCCAGGGCGGCGATGACCGCCTCGTTCGATTCAAAATGACAACCCTCACTCCAACTGAACCACTGAGGCGTGGGAGCAGTGTGGCGCACGGGGGCGGGTGTTGCCTTGGAGTAAGACCATGAACCGTCCTGATCCCGGCCCTCGGCCGCATCGCGAAACATAAACCTGTTAATGATGCTCAGGAGCGTGGCGCGCATATCGCGGCCATTCGTGCTCAGGTCACAGGTAAAGCGGTAGGTGTTGGCATCCGGCGCGCTCGCCGTCTTGGGCTTTGGCTCTTTTTCCGGATCGCGGTTTTCGTCGTAAGCCCAGGCGGCGAAGTCTTGGAGGAATTGCCCCAAGTCGCGCACGGTTGGCGCGAGAAAATTGGTTTTGAGGGTGACGACATCGCGGGGGGCGGTGGCTTGCGTGGAAAGGTTCATGGCAGTGTTTGATTTAAGGGTTGCGGGTGAAACGGTTTAGGAACTGACGGTGAGCGACCAGGTGCCGGCATCGCCGATGATGCCGCTGGTTTGGTAGCTGAGTTGCGCGGCGATTTCATCCCATACGAGGATGGCATGGTCTTTGTTCCAAAACGTCACGTCGGCTTTAAAGGTATATTCGCCGTCATCCAGGGCGCGGCATTTCAAAAGACTGTACGGCTCTTTGGGCGTCTCCGTTTCGCGCTTGCGGAATTTATTGGCCGCCTGGCGGAGCGCCGAAACGAGCGTGTGCAGGTCATAGACGCGCTGGTTTTCCTGCCATCGGAAAGAATCTTGGGGCGGGACGGGCATGCCGAGGTTTTGAAATTGATGAGGAGGTTTCATGGATTTTAATAAAGCTGATTTTTCAGGGTTTGTTTCAGGCGAAAGTTCCAGGCGTCTACAGCATTCCGGGCGCGGCGTTCCGCGCCGGCGCGGATAATCGTTTCTTCATCTTCCACGGACCGTGCGGCCTGTTGCGTTGACGAGTGGGCGCTCAACAGCGTGAGGCCGGAGGCCACGCCGGAATCCTTATGGGCCAGCAGCGTAATCCCCGTCGGATAAAGATTCGCGCAAAGCGTTTTGAGGAGAGGCGTGGGCATCTCGCACAATTCAGCGGCGGTGTAATTGCCTCCCTCCGGTTTGACGACGGGCTTCCCGCCGGTGGAAAGCAGCTTGATGAGTGAATCGCGGTCGTCGCTGTTTTTGAAATCTTTCACGCCGCAGTTGTGGGCATCGAAGGCGCGGGCGAGCCGCGCGGCTCCGGCGGCCGCGGCGGCGGCGGAGAGATTCACCAGGGCAGGAAAATCCAGCATTTGAAAACTGTTCGGGCCGCCAAAAGTGACGCATTTGACGCCATACACGGTTTTCTGTTCGCCTTTGGCGAGATCGCCATGAACCCAGACGGTGGGCACAAAGCCGGTGTATTCGGCCAGGCATTTCAAGCCTTCGTCCGTAAATTCAATATCCACCAGCAAAATCCCCTCGCCTGGCTTATACATCACGCGTCCGCTCCCTACTTCCGAGGGCGGTTCGGCTGGCGCGCTGTTGGGATCGCCAGGGTCAAGAATGGGCACGCGCAGTAAATCGAATGCGCTTTGCACTTTCGGCAACATCTGCGCGGTAATTTTAGGATCAACCACCACATAACCGAGCGGGGCCGGCTGCGGGCCTTCGGGCATCAGCACGATGGAGGTGGGCACGTTATCCGGATGGACTTTTATGTCGCCCGTTGCATCGCCGGCGGAGAGAGTGACGAGGCCATTGGCGCGGGCTTCCTCGTCCAGAATTTCGGCCATGTCGCGACGCGGGCGTTTAAATTCGGTGATGACTTTCATATAGGTTGGATGAGTGGAAAGCGTGGCCAGCGGGCTTTGGTGCGATTGATCTGGCAGATCGATATTCAACACGCGGCGCGTGTGGCAGATGGTGGAATTTTTCGCCCAAGTCGGAACGTAGGAATTTGCTGGTTGGTTGCTGTGGTTCATGGGCGCTTTCGAATCAGGCCGCCGTGGCCGTGTTCGCGGTACTTTCGCAACCAATTGGAGCCGGTTGAAGGCGAGACGCCCAAATAGCGGCAAGCCCAATTTTGGGAAAAACCTTCAGCCACCAAGGAAATTAAACTTCCTCCGCTTTCTCCGCGCGAGGCGCGGGAAAGTGTGCGCGTGAATGAACCGTTGCGAACATTCACGCGCGGGGCTGCGCCGTCTGGCGAGGTGCGGTCGCAAGGTTTGCAGCCCAAAATTTCCCGGCGGTGCGGTGCCTGTGTGCCGTCCGCCGGGAGCGAGCGCGGGCGCGGCGATTGGGCCGCGCTATTTCCGCCCCAGCTAAATTTTCGTATGTAGGTCACGGATCGGAATCCACTGGGCGGGTGGAATGGGTGGGACGGTTTTTGTCGAGTTCGAGCCAACGGTTGAGGAGCGACGCGCTGGTACGATCACCAAGCAACACCAGCCGCAAATGCTGGCGGCTGCATCCGAGGACGCGGGCATCCCCTGCATAATCAATGCGGGTTTTGATGCTCCGTATTCTCCGCTGCACTTTTTGCTTCTTTGACACTCGTTACGGTGATACTCTGTCTACAGAGTTCACCAAGTCAACTCTAAAAATAGACACGGTAGACATTTTATGCACACAATAAAATCGTTTCCTCAATGGCTGCGCGTCCTGATGCGACGGCGCGGTGTGACGCAACAAAAGCTTGCTGATGAAATCGAGGTTGCCCGGGCCACGATCAATAAGTGGTTCAATGGCGCAACGCCCCAAGCCGGACATCTCAATGAACTGGCGAATTATTTCAAGGTGCCATTGGACAGTCTGCTTGGGTTGTTCCCCAATAAATCCGCGTCTTTTGTGAACAAGGAAAAGTTTGCTGACTTCCCCCAGGAAGTACCGGCGGATGAGTTCCGAAGCGCGGCGGGTGAATATGGTTTTCACACTCCTACAGGGCAGGAAACCTTGCTGGATACAATTATGAACACCAAGCAGGAATGGACTACGGATAAAGGGGGCTTCAACCTGAACACGGCCTATACCGGCAAGCGTGAAACAAAGTTAAAAAAGGCGCTTGACACTATTATCCTAAAGGGTAATAGTGGAGACATGCAAATTGAACTGTCTGAGGTGTTGGACGCAGTTCGCAAGAAGGCGAGTGAGCCGGGGCAGAAAGCGGCGCTTGCTCGGTATTGCGGGGCAACGCCTCAGCAGGTTTCGGCATGGCTGTCCGGCACAAAGGAGCCGGGCGGCAAGTACACGGTCAAGCTGGCTTCGTGGGTGGGCTGGCTGGTCCGAAAATAAATGCCCTCCCCGCGTTGTGGCGCGAGGAAGGCGGTAGCCCAATTCAGTTAATCAAAGCATATGAAAAACAGAAATCAGGCCGGTCGTAGTGGTAGCACAAAGGGCGGTGCGAAGCAAATTCCGATTGAGTTCCCGAGTGCTGGGGCAATGGTGTTTGTCCCTTCCGCTGAGGTTCATTCAGGACATTCCAAAGCGGCGAAAATTCCGTCGCATATCGGGGGCTGGTATGAGCTTCCAAAGGTTCAGATTAGCGCCCGTTTTTTGGAGGAATACAAGCAAATGGCGCGGAATATGGGATATTCTTTTTCGGATTTTGTCGAATTTGCGATCCGGGAATTTGCGATGCGTGAGCGGATGATCATGGAACGGAAACAAAAGAGCCGACTGCGCCAGTTGACGCAGATTCCCGGAAATCCTTTGAATTGAACGAGGGTTTATCCACGCAAAACCGCCCCGAAAAATTGGGGCGGTTTTTGCTTTTGGTTTTAGGCAAGGTACGAGACAATTCAACCGTGCAAATCGTGCTTATCATTATCGTATGGTTCATCGCACTTTGCTTTTATGGAGCCGCGCAAGATAGCTGGCGGCAGCCGCGCGGCCCACGCCATCCGCGCCGTCGGCGACGCTGATTTTTCTGGACGATCCTCTGGCAGCGATTTAAAAGATTCCCCGCCCTGTTTATGAATGCGCAAAGGCGAATCTGTTAATTCCATTCTCACCGAACCGCGCTGGATCAGCGCGAGGCAAGCAGCAAAAATTCTAAAAATCTCTCAACGCCGAGTACAGGCGATGTGTGACGAGGGAATTTTAATCGAGGGCAAAGATTGGTGGCGACTGCCAAGCGCGACACCAGGCGGCTATGGAGGCAACTACCATATCAACGAACAATCCGTGCGGGAGGCAGCGGCGGGAAAACGCATATTGGACGGGCATATTTTGCGCTGAATGGGTGTAAAAATTTCCTTTGTTTATCGGGGGTTTTTATGCTTTGGTAGGGCATGGCCACGGTTTCAATTCGCATCACGCGGGATGACATCCGTCCGGCCTTTGCCCGGGCCAAAAAATTGGGGCGTGATACGACGCCTATCATGCGGGCGATGGGGGACACGTTTAAGAGTATCACGGAGGGAAATTTCAGCGCGGCCGGCGCTTCCTATCGGCCCATCCCCTGGGTGAACAAAAAGGACGGCACGCCGCGCACTCTCAAAAAGAGCGGATTGCTCTGGCACAGTTTTCATTTGACGGTCACCAAAGACACGGCGACGCTGGCCAATCCCACGCCGTACGCCGCGGTGCAGCAATTCGGGAGCGGCGACGTGGATCGGCGGCGCCAGGCGGAAGCCGCCAAACGATCCGCGGCCAAGGTGCACAAGATGAATATCCCGGCCAGTCCCTTCTATCCGGTGAAGGATGGCAAGCTCACGCCGGCGGCTGAGGAGAAGATCGGCGCGGCGGGAATGCGAACTGCGGAAAAAATCATTGGAGGGTAAAATTATGGATCAATACTTCGTGGACTTGAACGGCGAGACGGCGGGGCCGTTTTCTCTGGCAGAGGTGAAGTTGCTTTTGGATGGTGGAAAAATTTCGCCGGCCACGCTTTATAGCAAGCCCGGTGGCGCGACTTGGTTGCCTCTGGAAACGATTGCGCCATTGCTGGCGGCCGCGTCCGCGCCGCCGAAAATTCCAGAGTCCGCGCGTGTGGTGCGTCCGGATTATGTTGAACGGCCGGTCTATGTGACGACGCAGCGAACGGGAAAAGGTATCAAGAGCGGGATGGCACTCTGCGTAATCGGAATGATTTTGAGCGTGCCGGCGGCTTTCGCGTACCCGCTGATTTGGTTTGTGACCGGGGCGTGCCTGTGCGGATTTCTATTCTTTCGGATCGTGCAATGGTTCTCGCACGGGTGAGGCCACGGCCACGTAAGGCTGTAGCCTGACGATGAGTTTTTTGTATCGCCGAATGCGGACATTGCAGCCGTGAATTTTTCTTTTGATCGGATTCACGATGGCGCTCCGGCGGAAGTCGCGGAAGCGGTGCCTTCTATCTTTCGCCATCCAGTATTCCGGCTCACGCATCCATTCGCGCAGTTCCTTGCGAAGTGAGTCACGGGCGGCGCTTTCGTCGCGGAGGCCGCGCTCACTCGCCGCGAGCGCCTCGCGGATTGAATCCGACGGGCCGAGATAGGCGATGACTCGCTGTCGAACCTTCGACCCTTTCCGGGTGCTTTGGACGAGGCAAAAGTGATTCCCTTTTTTTCGTATAAACGCCATGCGTTTTGTAGTGCCTATAAAATCGGCAGTCGCTGCTGATTTGTCAATAAAATGTAGTGCCTATCAAATTCCTTATCGTTCGTAATTTGGGTCAGAAAATCCGCCCTAAAAGTCACCCATTCTGATATTGACTCCTAAAACCTCAATCCATTCCGAGATTAAACCCCTGTAAATCGGCTTTAATCGTCGTAAATCGGCTTTATTCCGGCCAAAATCGGGTGGTATCTTAGGCAAAAGCTCATCACGATTTGACAGGTGTCGATTCACGCAATTGCCTGCTGAGTTGAAGCCCAAATCAGGCTCTATTGGCCGAGCGGATGATGCCCTTTGACTTCTACGGTCAACTCCTCTTAGCACACCACATCCAGAGCGGCGGTTCTATGCGTGTTTGGGACAAAAGCACGCAGGTTGTGGACATTCCTGGGAATTCAGAGATATCTGGAAGAACTCGGCGTGGTTATTTGGCGCGGATAATTTCCGGCCAGTCATTTGCGGTCCAGCGCAATGGCAGGATCGCCAGTGTGGAAAAGCCGCCGCGCGAGCCATCGTAAAAATGGCAACTGAACCAATCCGCGCCATTGGCGGAAATAATTCCGGCATGGCCCGGCCCGATGAATTGTTTTTCTGATCCCAGCAGCAACGTTCCGCCTCCTTGAAGCATGTCCGCGCCGCTGTGATCCAGGTAAGGGCCCGTGATTTGTTTGCTGCGGCCGACGCGGATGTTGTAGGTGCTGTTGATGCCGCTGCAGCACTTGCCCCAGTTCACGAACAAATAATAATACACCCCGCGATGATAAATGTAGGAAGCCTCGATTGAGTCCGAATGCGCGAGGGAATAAATCTTTGAATCGAGCGCAAGGCGTTTGCCGGTTTTGGGATCCAACTGCACGAGTTTGATGCCGCTCCAATAAGAGCCGAAGGACAGCCATAATTTCCCGCCGGCATCCTGCGAAACTGCGGGGTCAATCGTGTTGAAATCGTTGGTGCTCGTGGAGCGGATGACTTCGCCCTGATCGGTCCAGTGGAAGGCGGGATCGTCGGGATCCAGTGTCGGATTGGTCGCCAGGCCGATCGCGGAGATTTTTTTTCCGAAAGTGGAAACGGAATAATACAGCAGATAGCGATTGCCGAGGTGAATGACATCCGGCGCCCAAAAATAATTGCCGCGATGTTCGGGCACGGCTTGGTTCGCCCAGGCCGGCGCATTGGTGAAGACATGCGGGCCGGGTTCCCATTTCACCAGGTCTTTCGAGTGATAAGACGGAATACCACGACCGGTATAAAACACCCAGTAATTATCCTTGCACTTCACGATGGTGGACGGGTCATGGACGTGCACGCCGCGGCTGCCGAGTGCCGCCATTTCCGGCGAGACGACGGAACTGAAATTCCTTCCGAAAGGAAAATTGTTTCCGACTTGCGCAAGGGCGGTGATGGAGTGCGCCGCTGCGACCACAAGTCCAGCCGCGAAAACGCGCGAAACATTTTTGCGCGATCGCTTCATGAAAGGTGCTGGCAGCAGCCGACGTAAGGAGCCTCTGATCTTTTCTGAGGAAAGCATGAGCCTCCTCATGTCGGCTGCTACAGGATTCATGCGCCACTATTGTGTTTTGATGCGCAGAATAGTCAATGACCAAGGCTCAAATCGATGGATAAAATGGCTGCCGGAAATTCTCAACGTGGATTTCACCGGTTCCACCGCGTTTAGCTGCCCGATTGTGTTTTCCGCCTGCAAGCTCGAGCCGGACAAAAGGATCTCTTGACCATCGGGGTTCACTTTGCCGGCGCCGGCAAGATCGATATCCGCATCCGTGGGCGCGTCGCCGCCGTTTACCACCTTCAAAATCACCTCGCCCGTCTTGTCATCATGGACCGCATTGGCGAAAAATTTCGGCACGGAATCGCCGGAAATTTTGGTCGGCAGCACCTCGTCACCGCGATTGAGGCTGAACAATTGCTGGACGAAATAATTCGGCGTGAGCGAAACGTGCAGGCTATCCACCCAGATAAGATCGGGCGTCCATTGCCAGGCCTCGGTGTTGGCAAAGAGCGGCGCGTACGAAGCCATGCGGACGACGTCGGCATTGCGTTCCAGGCCGGTGAGATACGCCGCTTCGGAAAGTGCGCATTCCAGGTTGTTGCGGTTTTTCGTGCTGACCACGCCAACGCTTTGCGCCGCGTATTCGCCCATGAAAACCTTCGGACCATTGCGATCGTATTTATCATAGCGATGCGTATTGGAATAAAACCAATCCGGCAACGCATAGCTGTGTTCATCGATGATATCGGCATGCAGGGCGCGGAGTTTCTTCCAGGCAAACTTGAAACGCTTATCCGCCGGTTCAGGTCCTGCGGCGGAAACGAGCTGGATGTCCGGATACTTCTCTTTGATGGCCGCGGCGAATTTTTCGTAGCGGTCGATGTATTGCTGGCCCCATTGTTCGTTGCCGACACCCATCATTTTCAGATGGAACGGCTCCGGATGCCCCATGGCCGCGCGTTTGGCGCCCCAAACGCTATCGACCGGGCCATTGGCGAATTCGATGAGATCGAGCGCGTCCTGGATGTAGGGCTGGAGCTCATCGATCGGGCACAACTCGCCGGAATTGAACTGGCAGGCCATGCCGCAATTCAAAATTGGCAGCGGCTGCGCGCCGATGTCTTCGCACAATTGAAAGAATTCGAAAAACCCGAGGCCGAAGGATTGATAATAGTCCGGCGTGGGGCGATGAAGGAATTCATAGTTCCAGCGGTTGATGAGCAGTTTGCGTTCTTCGACCGGGCCGATGGTGTTTTTCCATTGGTAGCGCCGCGCCAGCACGCTGCCTTCCACGATGCACCCGCCAGGAAACCGCATGAAACCGGGATGCAAATCGGCCAGGGCCTGGACCATGTCCGCGCGCAAACCGCCGGGACGATTTTTCCACGTGTGCTCGGGGAACAGCGAAACGAAATCCAAATCCAACGTGCCTTTGTTCACGATTGTCACCGACAAACGCGCCGCGCCGTCCGTATCCTTGGGATGAAGCGTGGCGGTATATTTCTGCCATTCATTGGAGAAATGTTTCAGGTCCGCCGAATCGAGCAATGTGCCGTCGCCGCCCCACAATTGGACCCGCAGAATAGGCGAGCCGGCAACATGGCGGATTTGCGCGGAAAAATCGTAAGGCTCGCCCTTGCGCACGCCCATGCCCCGAAAGCCTTTGTTGGAAACGCCGAACGGCGCGTCCTTGCGGGATTCAACGCGGATGTAATGCGGATTTTTGGCATTGAACGGCATCTCCGTGCGAATGGACAGATCGCCATCGGCAAGCGATGGGCTGATTTTAATCCAGCCCATGAGCGGGTCGGGAAATTCGAAGCCGCGATTTTTGACCAATTCGGCGTACAGGCCGCCGTCGGCGCCGAAATTGATGTCCTCAAAAAAGATCCCCCACATGGCGGGATTGATTTTCGCGCCGGTTTGATTGGCGTGGATGGTAATGGTTGGCCCCGCGTCTGCGACAGCCAGGGCGCAGGCGAAACTGGCGATGGCGAAGAAGATGAGTCGAAGGTTAGGTTTCATGGATTGGAAGGGCGGTAAAATTTTCAAAAAAGATGCCGAAAACCTGCCGGTTTTGCGGGCTGTCCGGCGGCGCGGCGCCCACCTTTTGGAATGAATTTTGGCAAGTCATCGTTGCAGGCGATAAAACTGCATGGCGTTGGTTTTGGCAATGTTTAAGGACCATTGGTCTCCCGCGAGCACGGCTGTTTGAGGGATAGTGGTCCAGGGACCCGCCAGCCTCGTGGCGGATTGAGGCACAAAACCGACGGCCCAGGATGGCCACGAGAGCGTCAAGCCCGCGGGCGAATTGGATTGCGTGAGCGCGATGGGCAACGCGAGCGCGTCCGGGCCGAATTGGTCATTGGCCGCAATTTCTTCGGGCGTAAGCCGGCCATCATAGAGGCGCAACTCGTCCATCGAGCCGTTGAGCCACGCATCGGCGCTGAACAGTGAGCGGCCGATGAACGACCACGCGGTGCTGACGTTGGTGAACGCCGGCATGGCGGCGCTGGCAGCGGATTCGAGAACGCCGTTCGTATAGATGGCGCTGTAATGATTGGTTGGATCGAGAATGCAGACGACGTGCACGGTGCGGTTGTCGAGCGTGCCCGCGCCATCGAGGTTGAAACTGCTGGACGGCGTGGTCATTTGTGCGCGCTGCGTGGAGGAACTTGTGTGCGGGCTGAAAAAGAAATACTGCGAACCGTTGTTGCCGGCCATGTTCCCGAAATCAGCGACGCGCGCCCAGTTACCATTCGCGCCAAACGTCGCCCAGAATTCCAGCGTCACCGCCGAGGAACCGGACACCAGCCCGCCGGGCAAATTCACGTAGTCGCCCGGCTGGCCATCGAGCACGAGCGCTTTGTTGGTGATGGCGGCATTCCCCATCAACATGCCATGAGCCATGCCAATGGAATCCCACGCGTTGCTCGTGAAGCTATAACGATGCGCGAGCGCGGGATGCGCGTAGGCAATGTCCTGGATTTCCGCGTCGCTCAACGGACGGCCGAAAATTCGGAACGAAGCGATCTCACCGCTGAACATCGGATCCGTGGAGTATTGGCTTCTGCCGACATAATTGCTCCGTGACAGCGTTTGCCAGGGCCGAATGTTGAGGCTGGAATTCGTCGCGATCGGGTTGCCGTCGAGATACATCACGCCTTTGGAGCCGTCCAGCGCGACGGTCACGTGACACCACGAATTCGTCGGCATGGCAGTGGGGGCATCGATGTGTTGTTCACCGCCAATGCCGAGAAACGTGATGGCGAAACGCATTTTGCCGGTGGCAGCGCGCGGCGTCAGAAAAAAGTAATTGTTCGTGCCGTTGCCGAAATCAAACACGCGCTGCCAATCCGCGCCGCCGTTCCATTTCACCCACGCCGCAATCGTGCTGCAATTGGCCACCGGACTCGGCAATTGGACGTATTGCGAGACGCCATCCAGCGAGAGAACGTTTCCGCGCGAGGCGTCGTTCGTGATCGAAGCGGCGTTTTTCGAGGTGCCGTTGTAGAGTCCGAGATTTTCGTGGACATCGGAATTGAACGGATAAAACGCGCTCCAATCGTTGGTCAGAACGGGCCAGCCATCGTCGCTCCAGCTTAATTGCGCCAACCCGAGCGTTGCGGTGCCGGCGTTGTTGCCGTCGTAGTAATGGTAGGTGAACCAGTTGGTGCCATTGTCATTCATGATGCCGGCCTGGCCGGGGCCGATAAACCGGGCGGTGCTTTCGAGAAAAACCGTTCCGCCGCCGGACAGAAGGCTCACGCCTTTGCGGTCCACGTATGGGCCGGTGACACTCGCGCTGCGGCCGATGCGGATGTTATAAGTGCTGTTGATGCCCTCGCAACAAGTGCCCCAGTTCACGAACAGGTAATAATATCCGCCGCGCTGATAAAGGAATGAGCCTTCCTCAGTGCTGGTAAAATAGGACACCGCATTGCTGGAAATGCGCGTGTAATTGGCCGCATCGATCGGTTTGCCCGTGGCGGGGTCAAGTTGCGTGATGAAGATGCCATTCGCATATGAACCGAACACCATCCACAGCGTGCCGTTGGTATCCTGGAGAACGCCGGGGTCAATGGCGTTGTATTCACTTTTGCTGGGACTGGATTGAATAACGATTCCCTGGTCGGTCCAGTTGGGCGAGGTCAGGGAAGGGGACGTCACGAGTCCAATCGCTGAATCAATCGTGCCAAATTTGGAAACGCAATAGTAGAGATAATATTGTCCGTTTTGATAAATGACATCGGGCGCCCAGCAGGAGCCGGTGAAGCTCGGGACGGCATTGGTAGTCCAGGTGGGGAAGCTCCCAGCAAAGACCTGGCCGCTGTAAGCCCAGTTGCGCAAGTCGGTCGAGGTCTTTCCCATGATGCCCTGGCTGGTGCGAAAGATGAAATAATGGGTGCCGTCTTTAATCATTGGCGAAGGATCATGCGCAAAATAATCGCCGTAAACGGGCATTTGGCCGGAGCAGTTGGTGTGGAATGCGAGTGCCAGGACGACTCCAAACAAACTGACCGGCCAATGCAGCGTGCGTTTCAATAACATTACGGACGACCATCCTCGGAATGTCTCCGATTACTGCAACCGGTAGAATTGCGTGGTTCCCGAGGCAGGGATGGTTATTTGATAATTCCCGCTGCCATCCGTTGTCAATGCGCTGGTGTTGACCGGCGTCCAAACAGCGCCGGCTCCGAGGGTTGGGCTGGACATGAGATTGACGAGCGCGGAAGTGGTCGGCCATTTGATCACCAGATTCCCGCCGGACATGGAGACATTCATTGAAACGGCGGTGCTGGTGCCCATGAGCGTGTTCGGGCCGAGCGCGTGGTCGGCGGCGATTTGCCCCGGCGTCAGCGCGGTGTTGTAAATCCGAAACTCATCCACGTTCGCGAGAATGCCGGGATAGGCGGTGTAGAGCGCCTGGCCAATGTAATTATCCTGATCGTCCGCGAGGGTGAAGTTCAGGATGCTTCGATTGCTGTAGGTCGGACCCAGATAGGCCACGGGATCGATCATGTTGTTGAACATGGACATCGTGGCCACGTTGGTTCCATTGATGTAAAGCGCTTCCGTGCCGGCGTACGGATGGTAGACCGTCACGATGTGCAGATTGGATTGGCCATCCAGCACGCCGGGCGAGACGGCGTCGCGTTCGCCGTTCGTGCCGGGAACACCTTGCGCGAAGTTCGCCTGGGTGACCAAACCGTTGCCGTCCGGTGAAAAGCTGATGTAATTTTCGCCCGCGCCTTCATTGGCGTCGAACGCAGTTGTATCGGACAGGCCGAACGAGAACAATGTGGCGTAGGTGGCATTGGCCGACGGGAAGGAAACCCACGTTTCAATGGTGACTTCGTCGAGGTTGCTGAGAATTCCCGGGGGCAACGTGACAGAAGAGCCGAGGTTGCCACTCAGCATCAGTTGGCCCGTGCCCGAGACCGCAGCGTCGCCATTGAGCGTGCCATTCCAGCCGCCGACAGAATCCGCGACCGTCGTGCCGGAGCTTTCTGAGAAGCTGTAGCGATGGATCAGGCTGGTGTTGGGATTCGGCGGCGGCGCAACCGTCAATGAAACGGTGTTCGTGCTGGTAAATGCGCCAACCGTCGCGCTCAAAGTGGCGGTGCCGTAACCCGTCGCCGTGACCATGCCGTTGGTGTCGACGGTGAACACATTCGGATTGCTGGAGGTGTACACCGGATGCGGAAAACTGCTCGGGCTGAGGCCTGGTTCCGAGGAACTCAACAGCACGCCGCTCACCGAAGGATAATCACCCACCAGCGTGGATTGCTGGAAGACGCCGATGGTCACATTGGTGCGGAGCAAGGGTTGGAAATAAACGCGTTGCAACGCGCCGCCGAGCGGGACTGGAGTGACGTAGGTGTTGACGCCGTCATCGGTGATCACGAGGTCGTTGGTGTCTTCACCTTTGCCATAGGCGCGAAGAATGCCGCGAGCGATCCAGTCGTAAACGGAGCCGGAGTTTCCGGCGTTGATGGTGTTTTCCGGCAGGGTCAATTTTCCACCACCGATAACAATGGAACGCGTGCCGTCGGAGTCGGCCAGGGAATTGTCCATGTTGACGTAGCCGTTCACCAAAAACTGCGCGTTGTCATAGATGTTCAAGTGGCCTCCGAGCCAGAGCCCAGCGCCGCCGAGGCTGTTGTATTGGGCGTTGGCGTAAAGATTCACCGTCTCATACGGAGCAGCGGTGTAAAACCAGGAATCGCCAATTCCCAGCGCGGCGCCGCTGGTGCTGACAACGCCGTTGGTGAAGATGTTGATATAGCTGCGGCGTCCCGGCGCGGGGTCGTTTTGAACCGGGAACAGCAGCCAATCGAAAGTCAACGAGCCGTAAACGTTGAGCGTCGTGCCCCATTCCGGCCCGAAAATCGTGTTGAAAACCTCGCTGCTGTTGCCCACGCCCGGCGCCTCGACATCGCCGGCGGGAATGGTGAACACCGTGTCGCCGTTGGCTGCGTCCAGCCACACGTTGCCCTGGTAAGTCGTGTTGGGATCGCCGGGCGGTGGAACGATGCCAAGGCTCCAGTTGGCGGGATTGTTCCAGAGGGTATTGTTTGTGGTTCCGGCCCAATGATCATCCTGGGCGGAGGCGCCGTAGCTCAAAAGAAGCGCCAATGCGGTGTATGCCAGCCGAGACAGATGTTTCGCGTTCATAGGGTGCTGTTGAGTTGTTTGGGTGTTGACGAGGGAGTCAGTGCTAAAAAATGAAAACCGGATTGTTGCCGAAATAGTTTTGCGGATTGCCGTTGTTGTACATCTCGCGGAACGGACGCCATTCGACGTGGGTATCCTCGTACAATTCGTTGCCTCCGGTTGGCGTGCCGCGGGCGAGGTGGCTGGTGCGTTGCAGGATGGTCAGGCCGCCGACGGTGATGTCGCTGTAGCTGCCGGTGTTCTGTCGTATCACGACGTCCACGACCACTTCGGCGGAGGAGGGCGGCTGTAGTGCGGTGCCGAGCGCGTTGGTTTTCCAATAAGGCTGTTCCGTCCTTCCACCCGCGTTCATGCCCGCGCCTGGGAGCATGTAGACGTAGCCCAGAATGCGGAATACGGGACTGAAATTCCACGTGTTGGAGCAATTGAATGCCGCGTAGGAGGGGCAATAAAATATGTCGCGCGTCCCGCCATTGGCGATCATCTGGTCGGTGAAATTCGTCGAAATATCCCAAGGCCACAGGCCGACGGCGGTCGGCGGCGTCATGGTGTAGGGCGGATAACGCAAGTCGGGATAACGGTCGCGATTATCGCTCGTATAAATCTGCAGCATAACGCCTTGCTGATGCAAATTGCTGGCGCAGGAAGCGCGGTGCGCCTTTTCCTTGGCCGACGCCAGGGCCGGAAGCAGCATGGCGGCAAGGATGGCAATAATGGCAATCACCACGAGCAACTCGATCAAGGTAAATGCGGTTCGAGATGTGTTCTTTTCGCTGGAAAAGTGAGAAATCAGACTGGATTCAAGGCGTGACATTGCGTTGGTGCGCTATAGGTCTTACATGGACATGCGCCATCTGGCCTCGAAACCCGACAGGAAATTTTTTTATTTCAAAGCCTCTGGTATCTAGAAGCCTGGCTTGACGCGACGGGGCGCAGCTAAGCCGTTAAAAAGCTCCAAGCGTCCAAGGACCAAGCGCCAGAGAAAACCCAAAAACGGCCGGCGCGCGAATTGGAGCGTGGCGCTTGGTGCTTCATGGATTCGGCTGAATCAACGCAGCCCCTTCCTGAAGAAGAACTCGGGCGAAAATCCAATCGAACCAAAAGCCTCGCGGGCCGTCGCCGCGATCGAGGGAATCGCCGAAGGTTTTCTCAATGCTCTCGCGGCCCTTGGCGAGCTCGGATGCGGCTTCCTGCGTTTGGCCGGCTTGCCGGCAGGCCATCGCGAGCAGCACATGAGCGGTGGCCGTGCGAGGTTGAACATCTTCCTTGAAGCTCAGGCAGCGGCGCGACCATTTTTCGGATTCGAGATAATTGCCCTGGCGATATTCCATCAAGGCCAGCGACACACAACCCCACGCGGCCTGAAACACCGCTTCCGGATTATTTTCGTCCACGGTCGAAAATGTTTTCGCCGTGAGCTGCTCTAGCGGCGCGAGCTCCTTCAAATCCGCATCGGGCGGCGGAAGGAGCGCGCAAATTTTAATCGCGCGCTCGGCTGCCACCGGGTTGGTCGTTTTTTCGTAACGGGCAATCATCAGTCGGCGAAAATGTTCAAAAGCATCCCGGTCACCGAGTTCCGCGAGCACCACGCCCCAGCGAAGGCAATCAAGCGACGCGAAATCCCAGTCATCGAACTGGTTGGCCTGCCACAAGCCTTCGAAACGCTGCGCCGCCGGCTTCCATTTTCCCTGCAACGCCAGCCATTCACCGAGCGCGCGCAGCACCGCGGCGCCTTCAATCGTCGGCTGATTCAACTCGGTGTGGCCGATCAGTTCATCGGCCTCCGGGAAACGTTCCTGGCTGATATAGATGGTCGCCTGTGAAATGGCCTCGCCGATTTCCGCCTTTCGGCGCAATTCCGCTTCATTCGACCGGGCGCGCTCTGCTTCCCGGCGCAATTGAAATTGGAGTTGTTCCGCCGCCACAGCCCGTTGGTGGGCCCGCTTTTCCTGGATGAACAGGAAAGTGGATGTTCCAAAACCAATGATGAGTGCGATCGCCACGGCGAGGCCGCCAATGAAGACCGCGCGATTGCGGCGGAAAAGTTTTTGGAACCGGTAAACCCGGCTCGGCGGGCGAGCCAGCACCGGTTCATTCTGCAGATAACGCTGGACATCCATCGAGAGGCCATTGGCGGTTTCGTATCGTCGCCCGCGGTCTTTTTCCATGGCCTTGAGAACAATCCAATCCAGATCGCCGCGGACGAGTGAAATCAATTTTGGCGGTTCAGCCTGCCGCCGCCGGGCGGTGGCGGTCAGTTCGCCGCCCTGCAACGTGGTGAGCATCGTCGAGGGTCGCTGCGGTTCGCATTCGCGCAACGTGCGCCGCATTTCGTCCAGGCCCGATTGCATCAGTTTCTTCGGATCGAAGGGCGTCTTGCCGGTGAGCAATTCGTAAAGAAGAACGCCCAGGCTGTAAATATCGCTGCGCGTATCGACGTCGAGGCCGTTTTTCATCTCGGCCTGTTCCGGACTCATGTAAGCGGGCGTGCCGATGAACTGGCCGAAAGCCGTGAAAAGGGTTTTATCGGTCAGCGATGTTTCCGTCGCCTTGGCGATGCCGAAATCAATCACCTTTGGCACCGGCACGCCGTCGTGCAGCGTGACCAGGATGTTCGAAGGCTTGATATCGCGATGAATGATGCCTTTCTGATGCGCGTGCTGAATGGCGTGGCAAATCTGGATGAACAAATCGAGCCGCTGCCGCGTGTCCAGTTGCTCCTCGTCGGCGTAATCGGTGATTTTTACCCCGCGAACCAGTTCCATCACGAAATAAGGCCGGCCAGTCTCGGTGGCGCCGGCATCCAGCACGCGGGCGATGTTCGGATGGTCCATCATCGCGAGCGCCTGCCGTTCGGCCTCGAAACGAGCAATGACACTTTTGGTGTCCATGCCGAGCTTGATGATCTTTAGAGCAACCCGGCGGCGGACGGGCACTTCCTGCTGCGCCATGTAGACCATGCCGCAACCTCCCTCGCCGATTTTTTGGAGCAACTTGTAGCGCCCAATGCGGGTGCCGGGCGGTTCCTCGACGGAAGTTACCGCGGACTGGTCCTCGGTCCCGATGTTCGCCGACGCTAAAGCCGCCTTTCCTTCGGCAAAGAATTTTTCGGCTTCCGTTTTCACCGCCAGCAGTTCTTCAATCCGGGCGCGCATCGCGGCGTCGGCGGCGCAAGCCTCCATGAGGTAAGCGCGGCGCGCCGCGCTATCCAACTTTTGCGCGGTGTCAAATATTTCCTCTTCGCGCTGCGATAAAACGTTCATCAGTCACTCATTCATGCGCTCTTGGAGCACCAAAAACCGACACCGAATCTTAACTGGCAGCCGCCGAGGCTCTCAAACTTGCGACCGAATGTTTCGGAACAGCCACGCCTTGGCGTAGGCCCAATGACGTTCAATCGTCCGTTCGGTAGTTCCCATGGTTTCGGCGACTTCCTTATTGCTCAAGCCGGCGAAAAATTTCATCACCACGATCCGCGCCTTTTCGGGATCTTGCGCTTTCAGTTCCTCCAAGGCTTCATCCATGAGGAGAATTTTATCGTCGGGAGTGGTCTCGGCGAGGGTCACATCTTCCATATTGAGGCGAATCTGTCCGCCGCCGCGCTTGAGGCGGGACTTGCGGCGCGCGTTCTCGACCAGAATGCGGCGCATGGCCTCGGCCGCGGCGCCAAAAAAATGGCCGCGATTTTCCCAGGTCCGGTCGCCGTCCTTCACCAAGCGCAACCACGCTTCATGAACGAGCGCAGTGGGTTGGAGAGTCTGGCCGGAGGCCTCCTGAAAGAGCCGGACAGCAGCCAGTTGGCGCAGCTCCTGGTAGACCAGCGGCAAAAGATCCGAAGCCTTTCCGTCGCCGCGGCTGACGGCCTGCAACACACATGTGATGTTGTTATCCATCGAAATTTTTCGATGCGGAGTTCTCGCCCATGGTAGCAGGCGTCTCGCGGCCGCGGCGAGCAGGAAGTGAAAAGCGGCGGATTCGGGGCTCGCTCAGTTTTTACTGCGGTACGCCAGGTCCAAAATATTTCGTAAAAACTGTTCGTCGGTCACGCCATCGGTGGCTTCGGCGGGAAATTCCACTTTGGCACGGAAATGGGTGGCGAGTTCCTCGAACAGTTTGACGCGGGCGATGGGGTCGAATTCCTCGCGGCGCAGCAGGGATTGAAGGGCGATGGTCGCTTCCGCGGGAGTAATGTTCTGCCGGAGCCGAGCGGCGAGGTGGGGAAATTGGCGGAGGGAATTGAATTTGCCCGCGAGCACCTGGTCCAAGTCCGGTTCGTAAAGGCGCGGATGGCGGATGACTACGGTGTTGGCCGCGATGTCGCCGAGGCGCTGGCATTTTGAATTGAGCCAGCAGGTGACGCCGCCCACGAAATAGAAAACCGGCAGGGAATCCACAAAACGCAACAGGTTCCGGATGACGATCTGGTTGAATTGCAGGCGCATTCCCTCCACGTCCACGACGCGGAGGCGGAACAGCCGCTTGCCGATGGTCTGGCCGCGCCAGATCCACTCCAGCACAATGCCGTAGCCGATGCCAATGACGAACAGGCCGATGACGTAAAAGGCAATGGCAAAATTGGCATTCACCGCCGCCACGAGGCTGATAATCGTCCCCAGCAACACGAGCACAACGTGGATGCAGAACCAATCGATGAGGCAGGCCAAAAAGCGTGTCACCGGCCCGGCAATGTGCTGGGAGAACTCGATTCCCTCCGGTGTGCGAATGTTGAGCCTGCTGGTTTTCATTCCGTGGAATTCTTACGCCCGGATTTGGCGAGGAAGAGGCACAGCAACACGAGTTCAACAAAACCAAAGGCGATTTTCGCTTCGTAAGGAATGACCGGCTCGTGATATTGCGAAAGAAAGGATTCGATGAAACCGGCCCATATCAGCATCAAGGCCACGCCAAAAATGAGAGTCGATACGTCCCCGGAGACTTCCCGCAGCCGAGTCCGAAAGGAAACGCGCCGGTTGCGGCCGATGAGCGCGACTGCCAGTAGGAACCCGGCCTGGCCGGCAATCAAGATCGCGGGTATCTCGATCACGCCATGAGGCATCAGCCAGCCCAGCAAAAATTTTGTCTGCCCGGCGCGGATGTAATCCACGGCCACGGCGCCGAGGATGACGCCATTGTAAAAGAGCATGATGATGGTGCCGATGCCCCACGTCATTCCGAGCGAAAGCGTGAGGATGGAAACTTTCGTGTTGTGGGTCATCAGTTCCGCGGAAAAACTGGTTTTGTGCCCCTGAAGGCGGTCGTAAGTGGAGTTTTCCTCTTCGGCGACACGTTTAGCGGGGTCCTGGAGCAAATGCGGAAAGGGCATTAAGACCGGCTTGGAACCTGGATCAAACGCGATGGCCAAACCGCCAAAGGCGCAGCCGGCGATGGTGATGGCGACCGACAAATAAAACGCACGGACGTGTTTGCGAAAGGTTTGCGGCCAGGTTTGAAAGAACCAGGTCAGCGGGGAAAAACGGCTCCGTTTTTCGCGCGTTTCATGAATATCACCGTAGGCGCGCGAGACGAGGTTCTCCAGAAAGCGGCGAGTTTCGGGTTCGGATGAATACGTGGTGAGCTTGGCCAGGTCGGCGGCAGTGCGTTCGTAGAGTTCGTGAAAGCGCTGCACTTTTTCCAGTGAAAGCTGCGCGTTGGGTTCAGCTTCGAGCCGATTGAGCGTGGCCTCGAGCTCGGTCCAGACCGGCCGTTCATTGGCGATGAACTTTTGGAGGTCGATGATCACAGGAGCTGCCTTTGCTTGACGTTCATGTATTGCGCCACGATATCGGCGCTGAGCCGCTCGTTGTCCAGCAGGGAAAACCGCACGGCGCGGCGTTGCAATACCTTCTGCAGTTCGCGCAGGTTTTGCCATCGCAAGTGGCCGCCGAGGTGTTGATAAAGGTCGTCGGTGCGCGTCACGTCCGTTCCGGTGAACAACGGCCGCACGGTCGGCGGCTGCAGCATGTTCACCAGCACGAGATGCTGGCGGCGGATCAATTCAATGTTGCGGACGAAGCTTTCGGCGAGCGCCCGATCGTCCAATGCCGTAAAAAAAACCAGCAACGCCCGGCGGCGCAGCCGCACGCGGATGAACGCGCACAGCTCGTCGAAATCCGGCGTCACAATTTTCGGATGCAGCGCGTAGATGGCATCGCGGCAGGCGCTGTAATGCCCCGGGCTGTTTTTGGCGCGCACGAACCGCTCGACCTTGTCGGAAAAGGAGAGCAGCCCGAACAAATCACCCTGTTGCTCGGCCACCATTTCCAGAATCAAGGCGGAGGTGATGAACCGTTCCAACACGGAGGTCTCGCCGACCGAATTTTCTTCCGGCTTGCGCGCCGTCAAACGCGACATGTCCAGGATGACGTAGACCTCCTGGGTTTTTTCGATTTGAAACACTTTGGTGATGGGGCGGCATCGGCGCGCGGTGGCTTTCCAATGGATTTCGTTATAGTCATCGCCGGGAACGTATTCGCGCAATTTTTCGAAATCGCGGCCCTTGCCCAATTGCCGCTGGGCATGCGCGCCGAATGCTCCACGATTGAGGAATAGCGCGGCCAGGTTTTTTCGTTCCGCGAGCAGATTGGGATAGACACGAATTTCCGATTGCGCGGGCAAGGATTTGCGTGCTGCCCAAAAGCCCAACGGCGACGGCGTTTCGACGAATGCGGAATTCAAGGTGTAACGGCCGCGTTCACTGGGCGTGCAGGCGAGCGTGGTTCGCGACCACTCGGAGTCGGCAGGCAAGGCGACCTCGATTTCCGGATCGGCGGCTCGAATTTCGGGCGGCCAGGCGAGCGCGACGCGCAGGTTTCTTTTCCGCTGACGTTCGTTGCGAATGCTCAGTTCCACTTTGGCTTCGCGATCCTTGGACATGCGCACGATTTCCGGCAGCGCAACGTGGATGCCGGCGAGGTTTTTCATTCCGGCGAAGGCATCGATGATGACCAGCAGCAGAAACAGGCCGATGAACGATAATGACACCGCTTCCGAAGCGGGCACAACTCCTGCCAGCAGCGCGAATGGCAAAACCACGGCTGCCACCCAGAACAACAGCCTGGAACGAGGCACTATCATCGGGGCACGGCAATTTGCTGGAGAATTTGCTGGATCACTTCGGGCACGTTGAGGCCTTCGATTTCGAATTCCGGCCGCAAAATCAAACGGTGTTCCAGGACTGGCTGGGCCATCGCCTTGACATCATCGGGGGTCACGAAATCGCGGCCGGAAATGGCGGCATAAGCGCGCGAGGCCATGATGAGTGATTGGGTGGCGCGCGGGCCGGCGCCGACCAGCACGCTCTCGTGGGTGCGCGTGGCTCGCACGATGTCCACGAGATACGCGATGAGTTCGTCGCGGATGACGATGGTGCCGAGGATTTCGCGGAGCCCGGCCAGGTCCTCGGCTTTGATGACCGGTTGGACGACGTTTTGGGCGAGCAATGTTTCCGGCGCGTCCTTGGTCATGGTGCGCTGGGCCAGCGTTAATTCTTCGGCGCGATCAGGCGCCGCCATGTTGATCTTCAGCATGAACCGGTCCTTCTGCGCCTCGGGCAACGGATACGTGCCTTCGTATTCAATCGGGTTTTGCGTGGCGAACACGGTGAAGTTCGCGGGCAAGGCGTGCGTTTCGCGGTCAATGGTCACGACGCGTTCCTGCATGGCCTGGAGCAGGGCGGATTGCGTTTTGGCCGGCGCGCGATTGATTTCATCCGCCAGCAAAAAGGAGCAAAAAATCGGGCCTCTGATCAGATGAAACTCGTTGCGCTGAAAATTGAAGACATTCGTGCCGGTGATGTCCGCCGGCATGAGGTCGGGCGTGAATTGGATGCGCCCGAAATCGGTGCCGAGGACATGGGCCAGGGTGCGCACGAGCAAGGTCTTGGCGACTCCGGGAACGCCTTCCACGAGCGCGTGGCTTCCGGTGAAAATGGCGATGAGCGCTTTCTCGATGACATCGTGCTGGCCAATGATGACCTTGCCGGCTTCATTGCGCGCCTGCACGAGGACTTCCTTCAGTCGTTCTGTGTTCATAATAGTGGCTGTTGCTTGCGCAGAGTTTCGGAAACTTTCCGATAGGCTGCAATCGGATCGCGGTCTTTGGGCGGACGGGAATTCTCCGACTCGAAAATGGCTTCGGCCTGTTGCAGGCGCGTTCGCGAAACGCTGGCCGATTTCGCGGCGGATTTTTTCCATTCCGCGAAGCAGATTTCAAAGATTTTTTGGACGGGAATATTTCGGCGCAGAAGATTGACGAAGCCCGCGCCCGAATCTTTGCCCGCAACAAAATTCTCACGCTGCTCGCTGGCGTACGCGGGCGCCAGGCTGGTGGAATTTTTCCAAATGAACAGTCCGGCCAGCAGCAGCAGGCCGAGGGCGAGTCCGTGCAGCCGGTATTTTCGCATCAAGGTGGCGACGCCGGGAGATTCGACGTTGCCGAGGTGCGCTTCATCGAAGACGACGCGGGTGTTTTTTCCGAGGAGCCAGGCGAGCAAATCGGCGTGGCGATCGTTGAGCATCGCCTCGTTGCTCACGAAAAAGGAATCGCTGGCAATGACGGCAGAGCCTTCGCCAAATTTTCTCTCGATGACAACGGCGTTGGTGCCGCGCGCGTAAATGGTGCGCCAAGCCGGGTCGCAATTCGTGAAAATCATCCCGCTGTGCCAATCGAGCGACGGCGGCAACGCCAAGCCGGATTTGTTTTTTACGACGGCTGGCGTATAAGTCTCTCCGTCCGATTCGAGGCTCTGGAATCCCTCATGAAATCCCCAAGCGTCCTCCAGCGAAACGAACTTTTGCTCGTTTTCCCCGGCGTCGGTTCTCTTTTTCTTTTTCTCCGGATGCGCGGGGGCGGCATTGGTTTCCCCTGATTCCGAGGGCTCGGAATTTGTCTCGTCATCGTCCCAGGCATGGGAAAACGAAATCGTTTGCGGGTAATACGTGATGACGAGCCGGCCGCCGCCGCTGACGAATTTTTTGACTTCCTGTGAAAGATCGTCGGGTGCCGATTTCCATTCTCCGCGCTTCGCGGCCAGGTGCAAATAGACGGTGCCGGGTTGATCGGGCAAGCCGCTGGAGGCGCTGAAATCGCGGCGCACGGTGATGCCCGGCATTTTGCCGAGGCTTTCGTAGAGGGCCATCGTGCCCAGCGGGTCGGCCCGTAACGACGAATAGGGCGGGTAAACGTCACCGCCCTTGAAACGCAATTCGAACAATTCAATGATGCCGAACGCGAAAACCGCGGCGCAAGCGAGCAGTGCAATGATGGCGAGATTCTTTCTCACGCGCTGGCCTTGAGTTGTTCCACGCTGGTCGCAAATTGGCGGACGAGTTCACCCGTCGCTTCGTGCGAGCCATACCACACGCGTTCAAACGTGGAAATATTGTCGCCAAAAATGACGGGCAAATTGGGGATGGCGTGGGCGCGGCGGAGGAGTTCGCGCTGATAATCGCGGTTGGATTTGAAACGCGCGATGCTGATGAGGTTGCGCGCGGCGAGATGCGCCAGGCTGGCGAGATAAAAGGCGCGCATGGCGAGGCGGAATTCACCGCGTTCGAGCAGTTCGAGCGCGAGTTTGGTCCAGCCGTCCTCGGGAAGTTGATCGGCACGGATGTTTTCATCGGCGAGATCCGGGACTGGTTGAATCGGCTCGCTGGAGATCGCGGCAGGCAGGGGCTGGCGGTTTTGCCAGACGCGCAACAGTAGGATGGCGAGGGCAATGACCACGGCGGCGACGAGCACATACAGGAAGACCTGCAACATCATCATCCAGCCATAGCCGGAGGACGATGGCGACGAGGCGTTGCGAGAATGGGGAAGAAGTTTTTCCAGGATTTTAATCAGCCAATGTCCGATGGCTCGCAGGCATCGGCGGACCATGTCTCCGGCTTTGTCGAAAAATTTCGTGATGACACCTTCGTGGCCGGCAGATTCGACGGTCTTGTCCCGGGGCATTCGCCAGACGTATTTGGTTTCGTGGATGGTCTGATTGATGGTGTGGTCGAGCTTGGCCGGTTCGACGCTGTGAGAGAAGGCGGGAGCGGAGGCGTTGGTGGATTGCGCCGAAACGGTGGCGGGAAACAAAACGGCTGATAAAATCAAAACTGCCGCGGCGAGGTTCGCGGCGGGGCGAATGAAGGGGGTGAGTTGCGCTTTGAGGTCTTCGCCGGATTCCAGGGATTCGCCATAGAAACAGCGCAATGCGTAGACGGTTTTTGCAATCGGATCGATGCAGAGATAAGTCAGGCCGAACATCGCGGCGAAAAACGTGGTGTTCAGGAGGGCGAGCGGATTTTTGGTGAAATCGGATTCCACGCCGAACAGCATTTTGAAAAGCCGCGGCAGGAAGAAGCAGATCGTGGCCCAATTGAGGAAGATGCAAAATCCGAAGGCGAACAAAATGGCGAGGAGAGCGTGATTTTGCCTGGGCCAGAGTTTGGCCTGGCGGCAGGATTTTTTGACCAGGTCAGCCGTTCCGGCGTCATCGCCGGCATCCAGCGCGGTGGCGTTTTGGTAAAAGGTGTAGACCCATGGGAATGGCAACAACAGGGGGACGCAGGCGAGCGGCATCAAAAATAAACCGCTCGGCTGGAGGATGGATTGCGTCAAAAAAATTCGCGCCGCCTGGCGGAGGCCTGGCGACTGAAAGACTTCGGCGGCGGCGTGGGCGCGCACACGGCGCGCGAAAATTGCCTGGCAGAATTTCATCCAGATGAAAAGCAGGGCCATGCTGAAGGACGCTTCGGCCAGGTGCTGTGGCGCGAGCGGACTTCGGCTCATGTCAGCCCAAAAAAAAAGCAGGCCGAGCACAAACGGTATGGCGCCTAGATAATAGGTCGCCAGCAGGGCGGCAGGACCGGTGCGCAACAGGTGAGTCGTCTCCTCGATCAAATCCAGGGCGCCGTGTCCTTGCTGTCGTCGCAATGCTCGCTTCATTTCTGGTCCAGCCACCCGGCGTGCCACAGCGTTCCTTCATGGAACGATGCTGGAATTCTCAAGAGACTTTCGCCGATCGCGAAAAAAAAGAACCACGCAATCAAAAGGGCGGCCAGGAATTGGGCGCCGCGGAAAACTTTCAACAGGCGGCGGCGGGCGATTGGCGGCTGGACGAGCTTCTTCAAACAAGCGGAACACACCGCGCGGTCGTCGTGTTCGGTGATGCATTCACGGCAAAAAAAACGGCTGCATTCGGGGCAGCGCGCCACCGCTTCCCGCGAGGCGTGGTTGAAGCAGCGTTGTTGAAGAAGGTTTTGCATCGCGGGAAGAATCTTAGGAAGCCATTGGCGGGAGCGCGCCATCCGGCGCGGGGCTTTCGTTCGCCGGCGCGGCGGGCTCAGCGGGGGCGGTTTCTCGCATTCGGGCGTTTACTTCGTCCGGGGTCATCTGGCCCTGCGTGGCGGCGATGAGTGGCCGGATCTTATTCAGCGCCTTGCGGGCCTGTCGCAGTCGGCGGAGTGACGGCATTTTTTCAGTCTGCACGGCGGTGCGGATTTCGCAGGCGCACGTCGGACCAAAAAGGTTGTTCAACAGGAACGGAATCCCGAAAAATACGAAGACAATGCAAGACCAGATGATTTGCGCGGTGTGATTCGACGCGGTGACGATGGCAAGCGTGGAGACGAAAAGCAACCCGCCCAGAATTATGTTGAAAAGCATGCGAGCATGGGTTTCGCGAATCGTGATGGCTTGAATGTCGCGAAAGAAAAAGCGCTTGTAGTTTTCGGCGAAATAGGCGGATTCGACCTGGAGAAGGTGGTCCTCGCCGAGCCAGAGGCTTGAGCGCGAGGAGCCGGCGACGCTGAAGGTCAACGCCGCGCGTTCGCGAGTCAGACGCCGATATTTTCGTTCGGGCATAGGTTATCGATGATGACGGGTGGAGATGGCCACAAAGAGGATTATCCAGCCGGCGATTTCCAATAAAGCGAGGACACCCGCGAGGATGGTTCGGAACCGGTAGCGCCGCACAATGCTTTGCGGCGCATTCCAGTAGCGGATGACAATGAATAGCGTGGCGGGCGCGGTGACGATTGTGAAATAAAAGAACAGTATTGGCAGAATGGCCAGGTACAGCGCCATAACGTCGTAGCGCGTGCGGCGGTTTTCCAGGTTCCTGATTTTTCCCTTCGACTTGCCGACCTCCAGGCAGGCGGGGCAGAAGTGTTGTCCATTCAGTTCGCAATCGCAAAGCGCGCATAAAAAACGCCCGCAGCTATCGCATGGCCGCACCGCCTTCTTCTCCAGGTGATAGAAGCAACTGGACTCACCTTCGATGAGCACCGGTTCGGCGTTCTGGCCCGAGGCGATTTTGCGAAAAAAGGCGGGGAAAACCTCAACCTGCAGGGGCGCTTCGCAGGAGGGGCAGGGACTCAGTTCCGGTTGATTGAACGCGCCATCCGGAAGCGGCCCGTGGCAGTTGGGACATTGAATCGACGCAGTCATCGATCCGTGTGCACTACCCGTGTGTTGCAGATGTAATCGTGCAAAGCGCGTTTCTGGCTGTCAAAGCCAACCATGAGATACCCAATGTAGCAGATGATTGCGCTCAGCATTTCAGCCAGAGCGCGGCCCGCGCCCCTGCCATACCCAATGCGTTCTCCATCGGATGTGACCACCCGCAGTTTGCAGAGCATTTTTCCAGGGGTCGCGCCGTATTTTCCCAGGAAGAAACTTTGGAATGCCACGTTGATGCAGATAAAGAACATCTGAAGCATCAAGGGCAGCATTCGCGCGATGGGATTAATTTGGCCTCGACCGGCCCCGCCCCGCGGCGTGATCGCAACGAAAATCAGGACATAGACCACCATGAAAGGCAGGCCCAGGATCAAGCCGTCGAGAATTTTCGCGCTGACGCGAATCCAAAATCCTCCATAATTGAATTCACCGGTGTTGATGCGGGCGCCTTCAGCGAGCTTCTGCAAAAATACGGGTTTGCAGGCGGCGCAGGCATAGGCGTTGCCGTGGCGAATGGTTTCTCCGATGGGAAAAACCTTGCCGCATTCGGCGCATACGACCTCATTGGGATTCGCGGGCTTTTGCGTCAAAGGAGGCGCTGCCGAGACGGGCGGTGACGCCGGTAATTCCAGTTTGGCTTCGCGGAAAGGAATCCAGTTTTCCAATCCAGTGCGCCAGACGAGTGTGTCCGAGGTAATGGCGCCTTCCTGGTGGAGTTTCTGGAGCTGTGCATCGTCCACAGGCCCTGCTTGTTGTCCTTGGTCAACGTAGTACCACTTCATAGGTTCTGATTGCTAACAGATTTGCTCGTAAGCCGATGCGCGTTAGTTTGCCAGATTGTTTGGAAAATTGGAAAACAAATAGTTCTCTTTTTTAACCAGGTTTCGACGCTCCGATAGTTCCTGTGAAACGTTAAAAGGCTGAAAATTGAAGCCAAAAAGCCCAATTTGACGGGTGGGCCGACTCAGTCTGAGACGCTCTGCAATGTTTTATTGACCCTGACTTAGCATGCGCCTATGTGTGGGGCATGCAGGTCTTCATTGGTTGCGCGTTAACCGGCTTGTTTTACGAAAAGTGTTCCGCTTGAAAAATTTTCAAAGGATTTTTCCCCTGCGTTTGTCCTACTGCTAAAAGTGCGACATGGTCGAACTGGACCAGGAACAACATTGGCTGGAGCAAAGCCGTCAAGGCGACCACGCCGCATTCGAGAACTTGATTCGCAATCATCAGCGCATGATTCATTCAATGGCGTATCGCATGACGGGGTCCATGGCTGACGCGGAGGACCTGGCGCAGGAGGCGTTTATTCGCGCGTTTCAGCAAATCGATAGCTACCGCGGCGAGGCGAAGTTCTCGTCGTGGTTGTGCCGGATTGCGATGAATGCGTGCCTGAATTGGCGGCAACGGGAAATTCGTCGCGCGGAAATCCATCAGGATTGGGCGGAAGAAACTCTGCGCGGAGGATCGGAGAAGAAGAATGTCGCGGCGGACGAGGACAGTTCGCGCGTGCAAGCGGCGCTCGATCGTTTGCCGGTGAAACAGCGCGCAGCCATTATTTTGACGGTGTACGAGGAAATGAACCATGCCGAAGCCGCCCGGGCGCTGGGCTGCACGGAGGCGACGGTTTCATGGCGTGTTTTTGCCGCGCGAACCAAATTGAAGCGCTGGTTAAAGCCGGCGTCGCGCGGATCGCCAGGGAGGTGAGGGACGCGCTGCTTCGGCATACCGGAGCAGCGCGTCTGTCCAGCCCGGGCCATTATGAATACTTCGGAACTCAATAAAATATTGAAAGCGGCGAAAGTGCCGGAGCGGCCAGAAGCATTCTGGGCCGCATTTCCGCGGCGCGTGACCGCGCGGATTCATTGGAAGCCAGCCGCTGCCGGGAACAATCCGGTGCGCCGCGTTCCGACGTTCGCGTGGGCGCTGGCTGCGCTGGCAACGTGTCTTGCCATCGGTTTTTTTATTGGCCAGCGGAGCGGGCGTTCGGAGGCCAGGGCCGGGACGGGGCTGCTCCAAAACGAAAAGGTCATTCGGGAAATGCTGGCGATGTTTCCCAATCGCGTGCGCGCGATGGTGCAGGATGAACACGGGCTGAACCTCGTGTTGTCCGACAAAGAAAACGTGCCGGCTTCCACGCCGTTGTGGGTCAAGGTTTGCGATGGCAAACATTGCTTTGCGGCGGTTACTTTCAGTGGCCAGGAAATCCACGTGGGCCAACGGGACATCACAGTGCTGGCTGATCCCTCAGGAAAAATCATTCTCGCGGGAGACGATCTTCTTTGGTCCAATGGCAAAGCGCTGTTGGCCGATGGGAAGCTGAAAATTGAAGCAAAATCCCTCGCTCCTCTCGTGCTTGATTGAAATGAAACAAGCTCTCTGGCTTTTCCTGACGCTAGCACTGGTCATGCGAGCCGGTGCGCAATCAACTGCTCCGGTGCGCCTGGCCATCATCGCGGAAACCGATCGGGCGTCGACTGCGAACGATCTTCTCACCGCCGAACTTTCAAAGGACACACAGGTTACACTGCTGGAGCGGGATCAGATCGACAAAGTGTACCGGGAGCAAAGCTTGTCCGCGGCGAACACGGATTATCTGAAGCTGGCCCAAGTGCTCGGCGCGGACGGCTTGCTGGTGGTGCGGGCGGCGGGTGCGAGAACGGTGGATTTGAGTGTTCAGCTTATCGCCGTCAAACCCGGCGTGCTTCTTACCAGCGAAGAATTTTCGAACGTCGACGATATTTCGCAATGGGCGAGTGAATTAGTGGCGCATCTGAATCCGCTGTTGCCGAAATTATCCGTCTTGGCGCGCGACGCCGTGCCGATTTCGATCGTGAACCTGCGCGCCGCGATGAAGTCGCCCGAAACCGAGGAATTAGAGCGGCAATTGACGGCGCTCACGATTGAGCGGTTGACGCACGAACGGCAACTGTTCGTTTTGGAACGCAGAAAAATGCAGTTGCTGGCCGGCGAAAAAGAATTGAAAGGGCTGAATGACACCGCGTTTTGGAATGGGAGCTACCTGCTGGATGGAACGATTGATCGGAATGGTTATTCCAAGGACCAAATCACGATCGATGCGCGGTTAATCCCGCCGAAAGGCGGAGCGCCTATTGCCATCGAAGTGAGCGGCAGCCGAACGAATCTGAGCGAAGTCATCGATCAACTCGCGGAGAAAGTCCGGCAAGGGTTAAAACTCGCGCAGACCGCCGCGCCCTGGAACACCGCCGATGAAGCGCGAAAATATTTCGAGGAAGCCAAGTGGGCCTTGAAATGGAACGCGCTCGCGCAGGCGCAGAGCGCCGCGGATTCGGCGTGGGCGTTGGGCAAGCAAGATATGGATTGCGCGCTGGTGCGGGTGCAGGCCTATGAGCGCGATGTTCCGAAAGTAAATCCGTTGCAGCTTCGCAGTTATTCGCTTTTGGACCAAAGCAAGATTCTCGACGTCCGAACTCCTCCCACGATGGATGAATTGGATCGCGCCGCGCATCTATTGGCGATTTACGATGATTTCAGCCGCAGGCTTCCAGCGAACGAACCAATAAAGCGTTCGCCGTGGTACATGGCCGGAGTGGATGCGCTGGACAAGGCATCCGGGGTGTTGCGTCATTTTCACTTCCACCCCGAATCGCAGGCCGAGGTGGCGGGCAAGCTCGCTGAATTGCGCGCGCAAGCGCGAACCGTCGCCGCGTGGATTTCCAAGTCTTTGTCGGTCCGCGACAGTTACTTTCTCCATGGGCCAATTAGCGATCCGGACGGGATTTTGCGTGATTTTGCACCTCGTTCCGGCGCGGACTTTGGCAGGCCCAGGAATTTTTTTGAATGCGTCCTGCAATGGGGTTGTTTGTGGCAGGAGCGACCCGAGGACGATCTCGCACTGTATCGGACGCTGGTGACGAATTCGTTGTTTGTTTATATCGAGGGCGATCTCTGGTTTCGGGATGAAAGCAATCCTCGACTGGTTTCCTCGAACAGTGAAGAGCAAAACCAGGTGACGAACCTTTGGCAACGTTTCGTCGGCGAGTTGGAAAGTTCACCGGATCGTTTTCTGCAAATCCAGGCGAAAGCGCTCAAGTTTGCGGATGCGCTCACGGTGCGAAATGAATCAGAACCGATTCCAGGAACTCTTGCGTGGACGAACAGGGAGACGTATCGCGCACTGACAAAGTTGAACGTGATGCAGGATCAAAAAATTGCGTCGAGTTTCACGAATCTCTTTACGGCCGTCCTCGCCGACTACGATGAAATTATCAGCAACCGCCCGGAATTGTTCGATTTTGGTTGGAAGTTCGACGAGTTGTTCAACCAGGGCGGCGCGCAAACCGAAACCTTGGGGAGGATTGAAAGCGAATATCGCGACCATTATGCTCCTGAGCTCGGGAGATTGCATCACGCGGAGGAGCAGCGGCGCCGGGACGCTGCCAGATTCGCGAAACAACAAGAGAAAGAAAAGGCCGACCTTGCTGCCTTTGATCGGGAAAAGCGGTTTCTGACTGACTTTACGCCGTACGATTTCTTCGCTGCCTCAAAGGTGTTCGAGTATCGGGATTATACCAGGGAACAAGTGATGGAATTGCAAACGCTTCTCACTGCCTATTGCTCGAACATGCTTGCGACGGCGCGCCCGGAAACAAAGGCCAAAGCCCAACATGACGTGCAGACGATCCGATTTTTCCTCGGGCATCAATTGGAGGACGCTTTGCGTCACCCGCGGGCGAATGCAATTTCGTCCATTACGCCAACGGCGCCGCACGTTGCCCGGGCGCCGGCCACGCATGTCACTGTTGCTCCGGCAGTTTCCGAGCCCGATTTGACGAATGTCCTGGTGGCAAAAAACTTCCTTCGATTTCCCGAAGAGGAACTTCCGGCAACAAACATGGCGGGCGGAATCATTTTTGGGCACCGATTCCGCGACGGCAAATTGTTGCTGGATCTGCGGTATGTGGATGAGACCTGGCAAGAAGATACCAGTGGCGTCAATCACCGACAGCACACCGACCGCGAAGCCGCGGGTATCTGGAGTCCGCGGGATGGCTGGCAGATCATTCCCTATCCGCACAGTGAACGATCGTCGCCGGCGGGAGACATGCTAATGGGAAGCGTGGGGATTTATTCGGCGGGCGGGCGGGGAGGGCCGCTATTTTTTGAGATGATCGATCAGGCACTTTACGTCAGCGATCGTGATGCGATTCGCAGATATGATTTCAAACGAAGGCAATGGAAGGAATTGCCATTTCCCGGCCAGGATCGCGCCGACCTTTTTGCGATCAATCATCACCTTTACGCGGCCTCCTCCGAAACGATTTGGGAAATTCTCGACGACGGCCAGAGTTCGAGAATTCTGGCCAGCACCCGGCGCCAACCGCCGGCCTCGAGTCTCGACTCGCGCGAAACGCTGGGCCGGCCGGTGCTTTTCGCTGGCAAAGATAATTCATTGCGCGTCGCTTTGGATGGAGACGTCTTTTCCTGGAACGGGAGCGATTGGGTGTCTCTCGCGACGATCACCCATCGGACGCCAATGACGGTTCCGGGAGTGCCGGTCGGATTTTTTTCCGGAACCGGCGACGCGCCGGAAGTGTTCGGAAGCACTGCATTTTTCCGGCCGATGGCTACGGGCGATATTCGCGAGTTCTGGCGTTTGAATGCGGGCCAAACCAATGCGGTGTTGTGCTGGCGGGAGCAGCGCCAGGCTCAACCTTTAATGTACCGGCCGCCGCGTCCGCGTCCGGGCGCAACGGAGAGCACGGCTGAACCTTTGTGGAAGGGACCGCGAAATTTGTTGATAGGTTTTTCGCCGATGACGATCGATGGATCGAACATTTATTTTTTGATCGATCGCTCTCAACTGACCAATGCCGGCGTGCAAGGTTACCAGGCGCTCGAAACTCGAGGCCGCCACGCCGACCTGGTTTGTTTGGCGGCGGGCATTCCTGAGCCTTTGATTGTGCCCATTCGCTTCGACGTGAACAGCGGCCCGGCTCCGGTTAGCAGCAAAGGCCCTGGCGGGCACGCTTGGATGGAATGTTCTTCCAACATTCTTTTCATTGGAGAGAACCATCTTCCCGGTGTGTGGACGTTGCCAAAGGCGGAAATCCAGGCTGAACTCAACCGGCAGATCGCGAGCCTCCCGCCTCGCCCAAGCAGCCCGGCGGCTGAAAGTCCTGAACATCGCAAAAAGGCGCTGCTCGCCAGATATGATCTGGACCATAATGGAGAAATCGATGCCGAAGAGCGCGCGGCGGCCATTAAAGATTCGGCGTTCCTGGAATTCGAGGCCGATAACATTGATGCGAATCACAATGGCCTCCTGGATGTGGACGAACTGAGTTATTTCGACGCGAACAAAAACCGGCGATTGGATGCGGACGAAGCGGATGGCGTTCGCGCGTTCCAACAAATTTTGGCGGCCAAGGCGTTGAAGGAATTTGATTGGGACGAAAACGGTCGGTTGGATGTAAATGAATTCTCGGAGTTTACCCGGAACAAGGCCTCGAGCGCCGCCCTTGTCACGATGCACATGGTTCCGAGTCATTCGGAACTGGAACGACTGCAGATTTACCTCGAACGAGATACCGAGGATAGGATCGAGCAGAGGCTGCAGCGGACGTTGCCGGGTTGGAATCCGCGGATGTTTTTCGGTTTTCGCGACCCGCGCCGGATCGACCCGACCATCCTGAGCCGCGAGATCAACATGTTTTGGTCGAAACAAAAGGCGGCGTTGTGACTTGCGACCGGTCCAATTTATCAAAGGAACCACGGCCATGAAGTGTCTTATACATAGAGATGAGATGGTTGCGGACAGGGCTTATGCTGGGCGCGTTTTGGGCGGTGCCGTTGCACGCGGCGCCGCAATTGCAGTTAGTGGCGGGGGCGGAGCCGCGGTGTGTGTTTGCGGGACGCGCGCAAACTATCAGCCTTCGCTGGCGCAATTCCGGGAATTCCGCGTATGAAACCGCCCTTCAACAACGCATCATGCAACTGACTTCCGCAACCGCCGTATTCGTCGCCCAAGAACCCTGGAAACGGTTGCAGGTTCTGCCTGGGCAGACGGTTGTTGAAACAGCGAGCGTGGAATTTCCACCCGTGAAAGCCGAGACGCGTTTTATGGTTCAGTGGTTCAACAATGGCAGCAACGTGCTTGGGTCAACGGAAGTGGTGGCTTATCCGCCTAATTTATTGGCCGAGTTGGGAATCCTGGTAAATCACGAGGAGGGTGCCTTGGGGATTTTTGATCCTGAGAATCAACTGAAGTCATCGCTGAAACATTTAAAAGTCGATTTTGTCGATCTGGAAAATACCGCGCCGGAAACGTTTCGCGGAAAACTGGCGATTCTGGGGCCGTTTGAACCCGGAGCAAGGCCGCTCGTCACAGCGCAAATAAAGACGCTGGTTGAAAATGGCGTCGCGGTAGTGTGGGTTCAGCCGCGTGACTGTGATGTGAAGCGGCTGGACGGCGATCCGCAGCCATCGTTTTACCCTGTTCTGGTGGGCCGCGCGGCCGCAGTCGTCGTTCAGCCGGAAATGGTCGCGCAACTCGCGAACAATCCGCGCTCGCAGCTCAATTTGATTTATTTTTGCAAACTCGCGCTGCACCCGCGGCCATTGACTTTGCCGCCCGTGAAAAGACAACCTTAGCCGTCGCTTATGAAAAATAAAACCATCCTGTTGACGCTCGTTCTCCTGTGCTTTGCCATGGTCTCGCGCGCAGCGGAGAACGTCCTGACTGTGGCCGTGTTCGACTTCGAATCCAGAGACGAAGCGGTGCGCGATCTCGGTCCGAAAGTCGCCACGCTCGTCAACGCCTATCTTTCCGCCGAGCCCGAAATCATCACGGTGGAACGCGCCGACCTTGAGAAGGTCCTTGGTGAACATGAGCTCGGGCTGTCCGGAACCGTCAGCCCCGACTCTGCCGCGAAGGTTGGGCAGTTGACGGGCGCGAAGGTGCTGGTGACCGGCCGGGTGTTCAAGGCGGAAGGAGATTTGGTTATCGTTGCCAAAATTATCGGCACGGAAACCAGCCGGGTTTACGGTGAATTGGTGCAGGGCGGGGAGAGAGCGTCGCTGACGGACCTGGCCGCGGATTTGGCCAAAAAAATCGCCGCCGACATCACTCAGAAAGGCGATACGCTCGTGGCGCATGTTGAAACCCGGGACGAACTCATCGCCCGGATCAAGAAAGACCTCACCGGAAAAACGCTGCCGTCCGTGTCCGTGAAAATTGGGGAACAGCATTTCGGCCAGCGGGTCATTGACCCGGCGGCGGAAACCGAACTGGGTTCGATTTTGCAGGCGTGCGGTTTCAAACTGGTGGACGCGAATTCGACGAACCGCGCCCAGGTGGAAATCACCGGCGACGCCTTCAGCGCCTACGGCATGCGCAAAGGCAACCTGATTTTCTGCAAGTCCCGCGTGGAAGTGAAGGCGCACAAACAGAATGGCGACCTGATCACGGAGGATCGTCAGACGAGTGTGGGTGTGGACATCGCCGAGCAAACCGCCGCCAAGACGGCGCTGCAGAACGCGGCTTCAGAACTGGCCGGGCGTTTGTTGCCGAAACTGGCGGAGTGACTCGGCGCCTCCAACTGACAATTGTTCTGAAGGCATGGCGACGTTCTGAACTGCCGAACGCATTCAAATTGGTGGCGGATACGTGTGGGCACAATTTGACTGGCATTTGTATCGTGCTCCCGCTGAGTGATATGTAGTCGGACTTGCTGTTTTGCATTCGCGGGCCGTTAAAAATTCGAGACGACGCCTGCCGTGCGGTAGCTTTTCAATAAAGGCGGGTGGAATTCCGCTAAATGTTTCACGCATTGAACTCCCGAACCAGTGCGTCGGGCTGACGGGCGCGTTTATAGTGGCACGGGTGTCTCGCCCGTGCGTTTCGATTCGCACGGGCGAGACACCCGTGTCACTATGTTCGTGAGGAGATTGATTGCTTAAATCGATGAAATTTGAGACTCGTTACCTCATCTTCTACAAGCAGAAATTTTTTTAACGCGCGGTCAGGCATCGTGACCGGTGAAGCTGCGAAGGTGGAAACCAAGGACTGCCGGCGAGACGCCGGCAGACGCTGCGGAGGTGGAAACTCAATGTTCCTGCTGTTTATTGGCATGCACATTGCTGATTTTTGAGTCATGGCAAACATTCTCATCATTGAAGACGATGCGCATGTTCGAATGGCGATTCAGCATTGCTTGAAAAAGTCAGGGCACACGGTTCGGGTGGCAACGGACGGGAGAGAGGGATTGACTTACATTCAAAAAAACCCCGTCGATTTGGTGGTGACAGACTTGTTTATGGAAGGGCAGGAGGGATTGGAGACGATCACGGCCTTGCGCAAAAAACATCCGAAGCTTCCAATCATTGCCATGTCGGGCGGCAATCCGGCCTCGCAAACCATGCTCACGGTGGCCAGGGAATTGGGCGCGCAGCAAGTGCTTTCGAAGCCGTTTTGGTCGAAAGGCTTATTGGAGGCGGTGGAAAAGGCTTTGGGTCCGGCGCACCGCGAAAAGGCAGAGCGGTAGACAATTTGAGAGTGTTAGCAAAACGGATTTGACGGCGGGGCGCGTCACTCGGTGCGCCACTGTTGGTGGATGTTGCGGCGCGCGCGGAGCGGCGCGCCCGACCATCACGGCAAGAAGCCCGCTTCATTGTGCCGAGTCGGCAGCCAAATTTTTCTTAAGCGGATCTGATTTCGGCCGATTTAGTGATTGAATCTTAGGGATTTCAGCAATGCAAATGGCGGTTCGGAACGTGCAAAAGATTCTGATCATAGACGATGATTCTTCGCTGCGCAGCCTCATGGGCATGGCGCTGCGCGCAAACGGCTTTCAAACGATCGAAGCTACCGAAGGCGATCAGGGACTCACCCTCGTTCATCAGCATCTCCCCGATCTGATCCTGAGCGATGTCAATATGGATGGCCTCGACGGTTATGGCTTTCTGGAACAACTGCGATCCAACGCCAACACTTCCGCCATTCCGGTCATCTTGATGACAGGGGCGTCGGAAAATACCATGCGCAAAAGCATGGAAAAAGGAGCGGACGATTATCTGCCGAAACCTTTTACCCCAACGGCTTTGATCGCCGCGGTCAGGACGCGATTGAATCGCAAGGTAGAGCTGGACCAGCGGATGCGGGACGTCCAGGAAAGGCTTTTGGCGATCGTCTCATCCACGACCGATCTCGTTGCCATGCTGGACGAAGATACAGAACGGGCGGTCTATGTGAATCCGGCGGGGCGCGCCATGCTCGGCATCAAGCCGGAAGAGGATGTCACCCAATTGAATCTCAAGGAATGTTTCTCCGCTGGAAAAGCCGGGGACAAATTCGAGCACTATATCGAACAAGCTGAATCCCACGGCAGATGGATAGGTGAGTGTCGGTTGATCCGGTTGGACAGCAAATCGCTTCCTGTGGAATTGCAACTGCTCTCGCATGGGTCTGAAAATGGGAATGGCGGATGGCTTTCGGTTGTCGCCAGTGATCTGACCATGGCAATGCAGCTCCGCCAGGCGCACAAAATGGAAGCGATTGGCCAGCTCGCGGCGGGCGTTGCGCATGAAATCAACACGCCCACGCAATTTGTCTGCAACAATACGCAATTCCTCAAAAATTCGTTTCAAAGCATTGCGAAGGTCATGGAAGCTCACCGGGCCGTGTTGAACGCGGCGAAAAACGGCGCGGTCAGTGGCGAATTGATCAGCGCGGCGGATCAGGCTGAAAATGAAAATGATCTTTCGTTTTTGCTGGACCAGATTCCCTTTGCGCTGGATGAAACTTTGGACGGGATTGACCGCATTACAAAAATTGTTCGCGCCATGAAGGAGTTTTCCCATCCCGGCTCCGCGGAAAAAATTCCAGCCAATATCAACAAGGCCATTGAAACCAGCGTTGAAGTTGCCCGGAATGAATGGCGCTACGTGGCCGACTTGACGCTGGATTTGGACTCCAATTTGCCGATGGTTCCATGCCTGGTCGGCGAATTCAATCAGACGATCCTGAATTTGGTTGTGAACGCCGCCCACGCGATCAGAGAAGTGGTGAAGAACAAGCGGGAAACCAAAGGCAAGATCAACATTCAGACGCGGCGCACGGGTGATGAGATTGAAGTGCGGGTTGCCGATACCGGTTCGGGAATTCCAGCCTCTGCGAGGTCGCGAATCTTCGAGCCTTTCTTTACCACGAAACCGGTCGGCGAAGGCACCGGCCAGGGATTGGCGTTTGTTTACAGCACGATCGTCAAGAAACATGGCGGTCGCATTTCTTTTGAGACCGAATCAGGCCAAGGCACGACGTTTATTTTGGGCCTGCCATTAATCGCGCGGACTTCTGAGAAATGATTGCTGAACAAAAAACCACTTTAATTCGGCATTACCGCGAGAGTCGCGGGAATTCTTTGTTTGACACTTCGGGATGCATGGGTCGATCTCTCGAGAGTCGGGCGCCTCGGTATAGTTGCCTCGGAGCGTCGAGCACCAGCTCGGCCAGGGCTTTTACAAACGGGCCGAGTTGGTGCTCGGCGCTCCTGCCATTGGAAAAAAGGCTTGCTGCTTGTGGAGGAAAGCCCCAGCATCAAGACGTCTCCGTAAGTTCTAAAGCATGAAGGTTTTAGGAATAAAAAGGGTTAGCGCCTTAAACTGGGTTGGGAAATTTGCGCGGCTCATCTCTCAGTCATTTCAAAGGCTAAAGCGCGGGACCGATCTCAAAATCGCCGCTGCCGCGTCCGTGATGTTGCTGGTCACCGGCAGCCTGTTTGCGCAGGAAGCTCCGCCTGCTGAAAGTGTAGAGGCTTACAAAAAAATGAGCCTGACCCAGCTCATGAATTTGGACGTCACCTCCGTTTCCAAACAACCTGAACCTTACGGCCAGGCGCCCGCAGCCATCCAGGTTATTACCGGCGACGAGATTGCCCGTTCGGGCGCATCGAGTTTGCCGGAAGCGATGAGGTTGGCGGACAACCTGGACGTGGCGCAGAAGAACTCTCACGATTGGGCCATCAGCGCCCGCGGTTTCAACACCGCGTTGGGAAACAAACTCCTGGTGCTCATGGATGGCCGGAGCATTTACACGCCGCTTTTCTCCGGCGTTTTCTGGGATGTGCAGGATTATCTGCTCCAGGACATCGATCGAATCGAAGTCATCAGCGGACCCGGCGGCACGCTCTGGGGCGCGAACGCCGTCAATGGTGTCATTAATATCACGACGAAGAGCGCGAAGGACACGCAAGGGTTCTACACCGAAGGCGGAGGCGGTTCGATGCTGCAATATTTTGGCGGCGCGCGCTACGGCGGCGCGCTGAGTTCGAATGTCTATTACCGGGTTTATGGAAAATATTTCCAGCGGGGCAGCGAGGTCTTCAGCGATGGTTCGGACGCTTCCGATTCCTGGAACATGGGGCGGGGCGGTTTTCGCATCGATGCGGAACCGTCGTTGCAAAATACGCTAACGCTTCAGGGGGATTATTACGCGGGCCACGAAGGCGTCACGACCGGCGGTCAGGCTAATGTGAGCGGCGGCAACATGCTCGGGCGCTGGTCGCATACCTTTTCGGACACTTCGGACATGAGCCTGCAAATGTACTACGACCGGACCCATTTGGCGGATCCAATCCCGGCGAGTGTCGTAGGCGCCATCACGCTGGCTCCGGCGGGAATATTGATCGACGATCTCGATACGTTCGATGTCGATTTTCAGCATCATCTCCATGTCGCCGGCTGGAACAATGTTGTTTGGGGGCTTGGTTATCGCTTTACGCACGAGGTCACCCAAAATGCGCCCGCGCTCGCATTTTTCCCTCCGACGTTGGATCACAATCTTTTCAGCGGTTTCCTTCAGGATGAAATCAAATTGCGCGACAACCTCTTTTTAACGCTCGGCACCAAGATCGAGCATAATGACTACACCGGTGTGGAAGTGGAACCCAGCGGACGATTGCAGTGGAATGTCACGCCGAAACATATGCTTTGGGCGGCGGTGTCGCGCGCGGTGCGGACGCCTTCGCGCATCGACCGCGATTTAAGCCAGCCCGGACCCTCCGCGCCGCTGGTGATTCTGCAAGGAGGAAAGGATTTCCAGTCGGAAACGGTGATCGCCTATGAACTGGGTTATCGCGCGCAACCGACGTCGAAATTGCAAACCTCGCTCTCCGCTTTTTACAATGATTACGATCATGTGCGCAGCGCGACCACCAACAGCACGCTCAACGCTTTCGGCCTGCCCTTTCCGTTTTTCTTCCAGAACAATGTCGAAGGCCAGACGTATGGCTTTGAATTGAGCGCCAGCTATCAATTGCTCGACTGGTGGCGGTTGCACTGCAGCTACGATCTGCTCAAGGAAGATCTCCGCGTCAAGCCGGGCAAGTTCGACATCAACAATGCGTTGAACGAAACGGCCGATCCACAAAATCAATTCTCCCTTCGTTCGTCCATGGACCTGCCGCAAAATATTCAGTTCGATACCACTCTGCGCTGGGTCGATAGGCTTTATAATAATAATGGCGCGACCGTCGGGACAGTTCCCAGTTATTTTGAACTGGATGCGCGGTTGGCATGGCGGCCGGTCAAAAGTCTGGAACTCGCGATCGTCGGCCAAAATCTCCTGCACGACCATCATCCGGAATATGGTTTTCCCGGCCCGGCACGCGTGGAGATTTCACGCAGCGTTTACGGAAAGGTTTCATGGGAGTTTTGAACGTATCGGCGAGCGGGGGGTTGTTGATGCGAGCCATGGCCGGCTCGCGGGCGAAAGTTGGTTTGCGCGGTTGGTTACGGTTTTGGTTGCGCGGAATGATTGGCTTGTGCGTGTTCCTGCTTTTGGTTGCGCCGCCAGCGCTCCGCGCCGAGTCCAAGGAATATCAAATCAAAGCAGCGTTCCTCTTCAATTTTGCCCAATTTGTCCTATGGCCCGAGACGGCATTTACGAATGCCAGCGAGCCTTTCGAGATCGGAGTTCTCGGGAATAGTCCGTTCGATAACGCGCTCGAGGAAATTGTCCATGGCGAGACGATCCAGGGCCGCCAGATCGTCATTGTGCATTCGTCACATGTCGAAAAGCTGGCCGGTTGTCAGATGCTTTTCGTTTGCAAATCCGAGGCCGGCCACCTCGGCGAGGTTTTTCAGAAACTCGACTCCAAACCGGTGCTCACCGTTAGTGAGGACGCGGCTTTCATTCGGCATGGCGGCATCATCAATTTCTACCGTGAAGGTTCAAAAATTCGTTTCGAAATAAACCCGGACGCGGCGGATAAGAACGGCCTCAAGTTGAGTTCGCAATTGCTCAGCGTCGGAAAAATTGTCCACTCGGATGGGGCCAAATGAAGTGGCTGAATAACATTCCACTGAGACGAAAGCTGACGCTGGTCATCCTGATGACGTGTTCAGCGGTGTTATTGCTGGCTTGCGGAGTCATGGCTGCCTACCAGATGTTGGATTACCGCAAATCGGTCGCTCGAGATCTGTCGGTCCTGGCCGAAGTCGTGTCCCAAAATACCCGCGCCGCCATGGCCTTCGATGATCAAAAGGTCGCTCAGGAAACTCTGGCGTCCCTCGCGTCGGAGCCGAGCGTGGCGGCGGCATGCATCTATGACAACACCGGCGCTCAATACGCCGTTTACCAGGATCCAAAACTGCCCGTCCACCTGCCGGCGAATCCTGGAAAAGACGGCATCAAATACGAAACCAGCGGCTTGGTGGTGTTTCATCCGATCGCGCTAAATAACAAGCGCCTGGGCACTTTATTCATCCAGGCTGATTTGACCGGGCTTCATGATCGCCTGCTGCTTTTTGCGCTGATGGGAGCGCTCGTGTTGGTCGGCTCCTGTTTGGTTGCCTGGCTGTTATCGACGCTTTTTCAAAAGCCAATTTCCGCTCCCATTTATAACCTCGCGAATACGGTCGAATTGATTGCGGAGAAGAAGGATTATTCGATTCGTGTTCCGGTGGATGGCGCCGACGAAATCACCCAGCTCGGAAAGTCCTTCAATCAATTGCTGGGCGGCATCGAAGACCGCGACAAGACGCTGCGCGCCAGCAATGAAACGTTGCAGGGCGAAATCACCGAGCGCAAGGCGGCGAACGACCGCGTGCAATCCCAATTGGCCAGACTCGAAATGCTCAATCGCATCACGCGCGCCATTGGCGAACGGCAGGATTTGCGCAGCATCTTCCAGGTGGTCATTCGGACGCTGGAAGACCATCTGCCGATCGATTTTTGTTGCGTGGCCCTTTATCGGCCCGATGAAAACGCGGTTTTGGTGACCAGCGTCGGGGTCCGCAGCGAAGCCATCGCGATGGAATTGACATTGACGGAGAAATCCGTTGTGCCCATTGACGAAAACGGGCTATCACAGTGCGTTCGGGGCAGATTGGTTTATGAATCAGACATCCGAACCTCGGAATTTCCGTTTCCAAAACGGCTTGCCAAAGGCGGGCTGGCCGCGCTGGTGGCAGCGCCGCTCCTCGTTGAGAGCCAGGTCTTCGGCGTTCTGATCGCGGCGCGCCGGCAGCCCGAAAGTTTCAGCAGCGGCGAATGTGAATTTCTCCGGCAATTGAGCGAACACGTCGCTCTCGCCGCGCATCAGACGCAGATTTACACGGCGCTGCAACAGGCTTATGACGATCTTCGGCAAACGCAGCAGGCCGTGATGCAGCAGGAGCGCTTGCGCGCGCTCGGCCAAATGGCCAGCGGCATCGCGCACGATATCAACAACGCCATTTCACCGGTGGCGCTTTACACCGAGTCGCTGCTTGAAAATGAACCCAACTTAAGCGCTCGCGCCCGTGATTATCTCGAGACCATTCAACACGCCATTGAGGACGTCACGCACACGGTGTCCCGCATGCGGGAGTTTTATCGCCATCGTGACGCGCAACAGGCCCTGGTTCCCATCCAGTTGAATCCCTTGGTGAAGCAAGCCGCGGACATCTCACGGGCCCGTTGGAGCGATATGCCTCAACAGCGCGGTGTGTCGATCGAAATGAAAATCGAGCTTGCCTCGGAAATTCCCGCGGTGATGGGAGTGGAAAGCGAAATCCGTGAGGCGTTGGTCAATCTCATCTTTAACGCGGTGGACGCAATGCCCAACGGCGGCGCCATCACACTGCGCACGCGCACGGCGCTGCCAAAATCGGACGCGAATGGTTCGCCCGGTTCCGTCGCGATTGAAGTCATCGACACGGGCGTCGGAATGGATGAAGACACCAGGCGCCGTTGCCTGGAGCCTTTCTTCACCACCAAAGGCGAGCGGGGGACGGGGCTTGGCCTGGCCATGGTCTACGGCATCGTCCAGCGTCACAGTGCCGGGATTGAAATTGATAGTACTCTCGGCAAAGGCACGACAATGCGCCTGAGTTTTCCAATCCCGAAGACCCAGACAGCGCCAGCGCGTGATCATTCGAACGGTTTCGCCGTCCCTTCCCGCCGGCGCATCCTCATCGTGGATGACGACCCGCTGCTCATCAAATCATTGCGCGATGCATTGGAAACCGACGGCCACATCGTGACTCCGGCGAGCGGAGGCCAGGCGGGTATTGAGACATTCCAGAAAGCGAAATCGACAGGACAAACGTTTGATGTTGTGATCACCGATTTGGGAATGCCCAACGTGGATGGCCGCCGGGTGGCCGCCGCCATCAAGGAGGCGTCGCAATCCACCCCCGTCATCATGCTTACCGGTTGGGGCCAGCGCCTCAATACCGAAGGAGATATTCCGCCATTCGTGGATCGCGTCCTCAGTAAACCTCCGAAATTAAGGGACTTGCGCGAAGCTTTGGCACAATGTCTGCGGCAAAATGAGGCCTCATGAGCGGAGAAGCACAAAGGGCACAACGGGAATTGTCGACGATGAATGACGTTTCAGCGCGAATCATCGTTGTCGATGATGAAACGGCGCAGATGAAGGCGCTTTGCAATACGCTGCAGGACCATAATTTCGAAACCACCGGTTTCAGCGTTCCAACGGACGCGCTGGCGGCCATTCGGCGGGGCGGCGGATTTGATTTGATTTTGGCAGATCTGATGATGCCGGAAATGGACGGTATTTCGCTCCTCAAAGCCGCCTTGGAAGCCGATCCCGACATGGTCGGAGTGGTCATGACCGGCCAGGGAACGATTGATACCGCTGTGAAGGCGATGAAGGCGGGCGCGGTGGATTACATTCTCAAGCCGTTCAAGTTGAGCGCCATTCTGCCGGTGCTTTCCCGGGCGCTGGCCATCCGCCGGCTGCGGGCTGAAAATCTCGAATTGCAACAATGCGTTCGCCGCCACGCGGCGGAACTCGAAGAGGCGAACAAGGAACTCGAGGCGTTTTCATATTCCGTTTCGCACGATTTGCGGGCTCCGCTGCGCGCGGTGGATGGGTTTACCGGCATGGTGCTCAAACGGTTCGCGGATCAAATGCCGGCGGACGCCAAACGGCTCTTGCTCCAGGTGGACGCCAGCGCGAAGCGCATGGGACAGTTGATTGAAGACTTGCTCCGCTTTTCCCGCTTGAGCCGGCAGCCGCTTTCAAGGAGCCGGGTGAATCTTCCTGAAATGGTGAATGCGATCGTCCAGGAACTTCGCAATGAAGCCGGCGACCGGGAAATTGAAACCCGCATCGCTGACCTTCCTGAAATTACCGCCGATCCGTCCCTGATACGGCAAGTGTTCGTGAATCTTCTTTCCAACGCGTTCAAGTTCACTCGCAATCTCAAAGCGCGGATCGAAGTCGGTTGCGACAGTTCCGGCGAAGAGAACGTCTTTTTTGTGCGCGACAATGGCGCCGGTTTCGACATGGCCTACGCGCAGAGATTGTTCACGGTGTTTCAACGGCTGCACACGCAGGACCAATTTGAAGGCACCGGAGTCGGCCTTTCAATCGTGCAACGCATCGTGCAGCGGCATGGCGGGCGCATTTGGGCGCAGGCGGAAGTTGGAAAGGGAGCAACCTTTTACGTGGCACTGCCAAAAACGCTCGAGGGATGAAAACCATGAAAACCAAAAACACCAATCCGGCAGTGCGCATATTGCATCTGGAGGACACGGATACCGACCGTATGTTCGTGCGCGAAACGCTGGCCTCGGAGCAGTTTGCCGCCGAGATAGAAGTGGTCCAATCACGCGAAACGTTTGAAAATGCGCTGCGCTCGAACATTTATGATCTGATTATTTCCGATTATTCGCTGCCCTCATTCGATGGCGTCACAGCGCTTTCAATCGCAAAAAAAATCTGCCCTGAAATACCTTTCCTGTTCTTTTCCGGAACCATAGGCGAGGAAGTCGCGGTGGACAGTCTCAGGGGCGGTGCTTCGGATTACGTGCTTAAACAAAGGCCCGCGCGCCTCGTGCCTGCCATTCGGCGGGCCATCGCGGATGCCCAGGAGCGGACGCGTCTTCGCATTGCCGAGGAAAAAATTCGCGAACAGGCGGCGCTGCTCGACAAGGCGAGCGACGCCATCATCGTTTGTGACATAGAACGTCGGATCCAGTTTTGGAGCCAGGGAGCCGAACGGATCTACGGATGGACGGCGGCCGAAGTGGTGGGAAAGAAGCTTCCGGATCTCGTTTTCGACGGCAATCCACCGCCGGATCTGGAAGCGGCCATTAAGATTTTGAATGAGCGTGGTGAATGGTCTGGGGAACTCCAGGAGAATACCAAGGATCGCGGCCCTGTCACTATCGAGGCACGGGTGACGTTAATCCGCGATGCGCAACGCCGGCCCAAATCGTTGCTCATCATCAATACCGACGTTACGGAACGCAAGCAGATGGAGGAACAATTCCTTCGCGCGCAACGGCTCGAAAGTCTCGGGGCGCTGATTAGCGGAATTGCCCACGATTTGAACAACGCCCTGTCTCCGGTGATGATGGGCATCGACATCCTGCGCACAAATCCCCAGCCCGAGGAGGCGCGGCCTATTTTTGACATGGTGGAAGCCAGCACGCGCCGCGGCGCGGAGATGGTCAAGCAGGTGCTGACCTTTGCGCGCGGTGCCGACACTGGCAAAAGTACGGTGCGCCTGGACCGGTTGGTTAAAGAAATGGGCAAAATGGTCACCGAAGTCTTTCCGAAAAACATAAAATGCCAGGTGAATGTCAGCCCGGGAACCTGGCCGGTTTCCGGCTTGGCGACGCAATTGCACCAGGTTTTAATGAATCTTTGCGTCAATGCCCGCGACGCGATGTCCCAGGGTGGAACGCTGAAACTCTCAGTCAAGAACGCGCAGCTCAAATCCTCCGACGTCAGCCGGTATCCGGAGGCTGTGCCGGGCGATTATGTCTGCGTCAGTGTTGAAGATAGCGGAACGGGAATCAGCCCGGAACAAATCGCCAAATTGTTCCAGCCGTTTTTTACGACCAAAGGTCCGGGCAAAGGCACCGGCCTTGGGCTTTCCACTTCACGCAACATCATAAAAAGCCATGGTGGCTTTATCGCGCTCGACAGCCAGTTGGGTCGCGGTACGGAATTCGTATTTTATCTTCCTGCCGCCAACGCGTCGGAAGGCCAGGAGGCGCCGCCGCGTGCTCCGGTTCTCCCCGCCGGTTCGGGTGAACATGTTCTTGTCGTCGACGATGAAGAAGCGGTCCTGGCCATCACCAAATCAACGCTCGAAAATTTCGGTTACGTCCCGGTGACCGCCTCCAGCGGGCCGGAAGCAGTGGCTTGTTTTGCCGACAAGCGCGATACGATCAAGCTTGTGATTACCGATATCGCCATGCCGTTCATGGACGGGCTCGCCACCACGATGGCCCTGCGAAAGATCAAATCTGACATTCCGATTATCATCACCAGCGGTCTCGACCGTGAAAAAGACGAGGATACCAGCCACCGGGTCAAAGTGGCTGCATTTCTCCAAAAACCATTCACTGCCGAAACGCTTCTCACTCAGGTCCACAACGTTTTAACGGCGCAGGGCGGAGAAGCGAAATTGCAAACTGCGGACGCTGGCGACAGCAAGCGCCCTGTGGCCGCGGCGGTCGTGGTTTAGAAACATCCCGGGGAAATTATTTCGTGAAAAAACGCATTCTTTTTGTTGACGATGAGGAAATGGTGCTGCGAAGCATCGCGCGGCTGCTGAGGCCGCTGGCCAGGGAATGGGAAATGGAGTTTGTGGGCAGCGGCGCCAGCGCTTTGAACAGAATGTCGCAGGCGCGTTTTGACGTGGTCGTTTCCGACATGCGCATGCCGGGAATGAACGGCGCGGAATTGCTCAACGAGGTGATGAAGCGCTACCCGAAAACGGTGCGGATTATTCTTTCCGGCTTCGCGGATCGCGAATTGATCCTGAAATGCATCGGCTCAACGCATCAGTATCTGGCCAAGCCCTGCGATGAGCATGAATTGAAAATGGCGCTCCTGCGCGCGGCGCGCCTGGAGGATTCGCTGGAAAATGAAACCATCCGCGAATTGGTGACGTGTTGCTCGGTCCTTCCCAGCGTGCCCAGCCTCTATTCGGAAATCATCGAAGTGCTTCAAGACCCTGAAACCGACACGGACGACATCGGTTCGGTCATCATCAAGGATGGCGGAATGACCGCGCGAATCCTGAAGCTTGCGAATTCAGCTTTCTTCGGCTTGGGCCGTGAGATTGCCGATGTCAGCGAGGGCGTCGCTTATTTGGGAACGGAAACCATCAAGTCGTTGATTCTTTTTACCAACGCGTTTTCGCAATACGAGAGGTTGAAACTTCCTGGCTTTTCCGTCGAAGCGCTCTGGCGCCATTCCCTGGATGCGGCCAACGCATCGAAGATGGTCAGCCAATGTGAAAGCGCGGAAAGAAAGGTCGTCGAAGAAACGTACGTCGCCGGATTGCTTCACGATGTGGGCAAATTGATTCTGGCCGCCAATCTTCCGAAACAATACCAGGAAGTCATCGACATTGCTCAGCGCGAGAAAACGCCTTTATGGGCCGCCGAGCGAAAAGTCTTTGGCGCCGACCACGCGGACGTGGGTGGGCATCTTCTTGGGCTTTGGGGACTTCCGGTTCCGGTAGTGGAAGCCATTACGCTTCATCATCGCCCTGGACTTGCCGTGCAAAAGAAGTTCGCGCCTCTCACCGGACTTCACGCGGGAAACGTGCTGGTCGCTTCCGAGAATTCGGCGGTTGCCGATGTGCCGGCAAGTGCGCTTGACGAAAATTATCTCGCCGAGCTGGGGCTCAGTGGCCGAATGGACGCGTGGCGCAACGAGTGGCAGGATCGCGCGCCCGAGAGTTTGTCCGGAGCGTGAATTCTGCGATGGCCGCAGGGGAAGCGCCACTTCAGTCCTTGTCGTTACCTATGATTTAGGCACAGGGGAGTCACGATGATGATCCTGAAGGAGACCTCTGCAAAAGTCGGAGCGCCGATCTCCTGATCGGCGCGAACCAAGGTGTTTTCAATGAAGCGAAAATGTTTTTTGGTGCGTTCTTACCGGAGGCCTGCTTTTGCAGAGGTCTTCTTCAGATTGTGCTGAAGCGTCATGAACACCGCGCCCCTGAGTGGCGCATGTATCAAATCGCGCCTCCTTTCCAGACAACCGGGGTTTGACAAACGATTGATCCTAGTTTAACCATTTGGTTAAATTCGCACGTTTGAAAACGGCTCCTCACAGGCAATCGCGCAGTGAAAAATCCCGCGCCGCCATTCTTTCGGCGGCCGAACGCATTTTCGCTCAATCCGGCCTGGCCGGCGCCCGCACGGACGCGATCGCGTCGGCCGCGCGCGTGAACAAGGCGCTGCTCTTTTATCACTTCAAAAACAAACAGGGCCTTTACGAGGCGGTCGTCGAGGACCACTTCCGCGAGTTCAACCGGCAGGCGCTGCAATTGCTGAAGTCCGGCGATTCCGCCGGCGAAACCCTCCTGCGCTATGTGAGTCTGCACTTCGATTTCATCAGCGCGCGCCACCAATCCGCTCCGCTGTTTCAGCAATTCATGATGACCGGCGGACGCCGCGTGGACCGGCTCATTGAAAAATATTTCAAGCCTCGGAGCCAGGCGGTGAGCCGGTTGCTGGAGCGCGGAATGCGGGCCGGCGAATTCCGCCCGGTGGACCGCTTTCATGCCGCGGTTTCCATCGTATCGCTGATCGTGTTTTATTTCTCGGCCGCGCAGGTGCTTGAGCGGCTTGGCCATTCCAACGCATACAACGCGACGAATCTCAAAGCGCGAAAACGCGAGGTTCTCGATTTCATCCGCCATGCCTTATTCGTCCATCCCAACGCTTGCTCATCGTGAAGAAACGGAGATTGATTATTTCATTGATTCTGGCCGTCGCGGTGATCACGGTGATCATTTACGTCACGCTGATGCGATCGCCGCGCGTGATCGTCTTGACTGGCATGGTCACCACGGACGAAGTCATCGTCAGCCCGGAAATCCAGGGCCGGTTGCAGCAGGTCCTCGTGAGCGAGGGCGACGTGGTGACCAAGGGCGAATTGCTGGCGAGGATTCAACCGGAGTCGGAGCAGGCCAACCTGGACTTTTACGCGAGTTCCGAGCAGCAGGCCACCTCGCAGGTCAACCAGGCGGAAGCGGAATTGAAGTTTCAGGAATCGCAAACAAGCAATCAGGTCGCGCAGGCCGAAGCGAATCTGGCTTCCGCACAGGCGCAAGCGGCGCAAGCCGCCGCCGATTTGGAAAACGCGCGCCTCACTTTCGAGCGCGTGCGGAATTTGAAGGGCAAGGGAGTTTCTTCGCAACAGGAATTTGACCAGGCGCGAACGGCTCACGATGCGGCGAAAGCTCGCCTGGATGCGGCGAAGAAGGAGGCGCAGGCCGCGCAAGCCGCCGTCGCGCTCGCAAAATCGACCCAGGCCCAGATCGCCGCGCGGCGCGCCGCATTTAATGCGAGCGTTCACCAGGCGGCGGCCGCCGGCGCCCAGAAGGAAAAGGCCCGGGTGCAATTGGACTACACGGAAATCCACGCGCCGCTGAACGGGATTGTGGACACGCGCGCCGCACTGCAAGGCGAAGTCGTGAATCCCGGCCAGGCCATTGTCACGTTGATCAATCAAGACGACCTCTGGGTGCGCGTGGACGTGGAGGAGAGCTACATTGAGCGCGTGAAATTGGGCGACAAATTGCAAGTGCGGCTGCCGTCCGGCGCGACGCGCGAAGGAACGGTTTTCTTTCGCGGCGTGGACGCCGATTACGCGACTCAACGGGACGTGAGCCGCACCAAACGCGATATCAAAACGTTCCAGATTCGGCTGCGGTGCGACAATTCCGACCGGGCGCTGGCCGTCGGAATGACGGCGTATGTGGAGTTTCCGTTGAAAGACCATTAAGAGCGTATAACAAAATGCATTTGACGGCAGGGCGCGTCACTCCGTGCGCGCCGTTGTTGGCCCGGTTTTGCGGCGCGCGCGGAGCGACGCGCCCTACCACCATGGGCAGGAAGTCTCATTTTGTTATACGGTCTAAATCGTTAAATGGTTAAAATCGTTAAATCGGGCAAGGATTCATGTTCGATATTGAAGTTGAAAATTTGAGCAAGCGCTTCGGCGATTTCGTCGCCGTGAACGCGATTAATTTTTCCGTCGAGCATGGCGAGGTGTTTGGGCTGCTGGGGCCGAACGGCGCGGGCAAATCGACGCTCATCCGGATGCTGACCACGCTCGTGCCTCCCAGTTCCGGCACGGCGCGCGTGAACGGATTCGACATCCTTCGCGATCCAAACGGCGTGCGGCAATCCATCGGTGTGATCCCGCAGGCGATGACCTCGGATCTCGATTTGAGCGCGGAAGAGAACATGAGCATCTTCGCGAAGCTGTACGGGATTCCGCGCGAGAAACGGCAACGCACCATTCGGCAGTTGCTGCGGGATGTGGACCTCGAAAAATGGGCTGACAAGCCGGTGAAAATGTTCTCGGGCGGCATGAGGCGGCGGCTGGAAATCGCGCGCGGCCTCGTGCACGAACCCAAAATCTTTTTCCTCGACGAACCCACCACCGGACTCGACCCGGTTTCGCGCGTCGCGGTCTGGGACATGCTCGCGCGGCTCAAGCGTGAGCGCGATCTCACCATTCTCGTGACCACGCATTACATGGATGAAGCGGACAAGTTATGCGACCGCATCGCCATCGTTGACCACGGAAAACTGGCCGCGCTGGACTCACCATTGAAATTGAAAACATCCATTCCCGGCAAAAATGTTTTGGAAGTCAGTTTTTCCGATGTTCCGCCGGACTGGAGCGAGACGCTGGCGGCCTTGCCCGAAGTCGCGGAAGTGAAAGCTCACGAAAATGTGTTCCGCATTTCCTCCAACAATGGCCCGCGCACCACGGTCGCGGTTATGGAGGCGGCGCGCGAGGCGAAGACCACGGTCCAGTCGCTTTCCGTCCAAAGCACGACGCTGGATGATGTTTTCGTGCATTACACGGGCCATCAGTTGCGCGACGAACTTCAGGCGCCGAACGTCGCCGAAAGTCCTTTCATGATCAAGCGCCGTTGAGCCATGCACCGCATTTGGGCCATCATTGAACGTGATTTGCGCCGTTTCCGGCGCAGTCCGGTGCTCATTATTGTGTCCATCATCATGCCGCTGGTGCAGCTTGTGGTGCTGGGATACGCCTTTGGCGGAAAGGTGAGGAACCTCCAGATCGGCGTCGTCGATCACGATCACCAAATTCCCGCGATCAAGCTCAAGGAAATGTTTCAGGCCGTGGCCGCCAACGCGAGAACGTTCGAGACCATCGCCTACGCGGACGAAAGGACGGCTATGCAGGATTTGCGCGATGGCAAAATCAACGGCATCCTGACCATTCCGCCGCATTTTTCGCGAAAGGTTCTCGCCGGAGCGAATCCGCGCATCGCGCTGATTGAAGACAACACGGACCAGTTTTCCGCTTCGGCTCTTTCAGGCGTGCTGGGCGGGATGCTTCCGGCCTACAACGCCCCCGCGGTCCTGCCGCGCACGTCGCCCGACGCCACGCTCGACATCGTGGAGGTGTATCCTTACGTGCCCTACATCCAATATCTGCTGCCGGGCACGATTGTGCTGGCGGTGTTCGTCTCGGCCATGATCGGCGGCGGAATCATCTTCATCGATGACAAGGCGCGCGGATTGCACGAAGGCTACCTCGTCACCCCGATTCGCAAGCTGGAATTAATTCTGGGTTTCACGCTTTCGGGCGCGGCAAAGGCGATCATCGCCGGAATCGTCCTCATCACCATCGGTTCCGTCATTGCGGGCATCCCCAATCCCTTCGATCCATTGCGCCTCGTGCGAATGCTGCTCCTGGTCATCGCGACCTCGCTGGCGCTGATCAGCATGATGTTTGTGATCATGGTGCGGGTGAGCGATCCACTCGTGCCGCGCGCCATCTTCGGCATGCTGAACACCGTGCTTTTTTTCCCCAGCGGTGCCGTTTATCCGGTTCAAGCGTTTCCGAACTGGATGAAAGCGATCACGGTGATTGACCCGTTCACATACGCGGTGCATGGATTCAAAAATCTCGTGCTGAAGAACACCAGCCTGCTCGCCATTGGACCCGACCTGGCGTTCCTGATCGGATTCACGATTCTGGCAATGGGAACGGCAACGCTTCTGTTTCGGCGGACGCTTTAGCGGTTGCAAAAAATCGTTTCCGAATAGAAGACAGACGCTTCGCGCCCCTCAACCCTGAGCACCGCCTCCCACGAACATAGCGGCACCGGCGTCCCGCCCGTGCGAATCGAAACACACGGGCGAGACGCCCGTGCCACTATAAATCAACGCAGGGATTTGCCTACGCGCGAAACACGTTCGTTACCCCATGGAAACCGCGCCGCTCCTAAACCATCGTCACCACGAGCTGTGAACCTGCCATCCGGCATGCAAACAATTGCAAACGGAGTAGGTGAACAGCCCATAAATATAATCGTGGCCGACTGTAAGTGTCGTTTCTTCCAGCGTCACTCAGAGTCGATTGCCACAACCAGATTGGTGGGAGCTATGGCGATTCTGTTACGCAACACACGAACCGGTTTTTTCTACGTAGGCTACAATCGCTGGCGGGTGTATCCGGAAGAAGCTTTCGATTTTCAGACTCTGGAACGCGCCAGCCGATGGATTGACAGCATTCATCTTTCCGAGGTGGAAATTGTCCACGTGCCGCGCGCAACCGAGCCTCATGAGGAGAATGGGAACTCGCGGAAACTCTCATGATCCGTTTCGCTAAAGAGTTTCCCGGCGCATTGCGCAAAATCCTAATCATTGAACGCGAGTACGGCTGTGGCGCGGGGGAAATCGCGCAAAAGCGCCGCTCTCGCCTCTCCCTCATTGGAACGACAATTTGATTTCGCGACCGGTATATTTCACACTCTTCGTCGGAACGGAAGCCGAGTCGTAGGCGCGCGGTTTGCCTTTTGAAATCACGACCACATCAAACGTGCGCGTTCTCAACATGCCCTTAAACGAGCCGCTGCGTTCACCGATGGTCAATGTCTTCGCTTGATCGTTCCAATGAATGGGGATGCGTGAGGAAGCGCCTTTTTCATAAGCGTAACTCAGGCCATCGTCCTCATAGAGCGTGAAGTCGCCATCCGTGCCCGCATAAACGGAAAGCGTGATCGGGTCGGCTGGCTTTTCTCCGGTATACTGCAAGTCCGGGCCTGTGGGAATAATCGAGCCGGCTTTCACGTAAAGCGGAATGGCATCGTAGGGCGCGGCTGCGTCAACGCTCGTGCCGCCATCGGCGGATGAGCCGGTCCAAAAGTCATACCATCCGCCCGCAGTTTGCGGGAGGTACACGTCGCGGCTGCGCGCTTGGTAAGTCGTGACCGGGTTCACCAGGAAAGCCGGCCCGAACATGAATTGATCGCCGATGTTCCACGTGTTTGTGTCGGCGCAGAAATCCATCACCAGCGCGCGCATGATCGTGCCGCTGTCGTGCGTGACATTTCCCGCGACCGAGTAGATGTAGGGCAACAAACGGTATCGCAGATGATCGAACTTCACTTCCGCCCGGCAGGCCGGGCTCGAATCTCCGCCGAACTCCCACATTTCCCGATAAGGAAATTCGCCGTGCACGCGCAAGAGCGGGACAAAGGTTCCAAATTCAAACCACCGCGCGTTCAACTCGCGCCATTCCTCCACATCTTCCGGCTTGGCGTCCTTTCGCGAAAATCGTTGCGGCACGGAAAAGCCGCCGATGTCCATCGTCCAATAAGGCAATCCGGACAAGGAGTAGCCCAGCCCGGCGGTGATTTGCGCGCGCATCGTCGGCCACGTGGAGGAGATGTCGCCGGACCAGACCGCGCCCGCGTAACGTTGCTGGCCAGCGAAGGCGGACCGGGTCAGGATGAACACGCGTTGGTTCGGCGCGGCCTCGCGTTGTCCTTCGTACACGGCCTCGCTGTTCAGCAAGGGAAACGCATTGAGCATGCGCGCGCCGGTGCCCATCGCGGTCGGATGCATCCGGCTGCGCTCCGTGTGCAAATCCGGCGCCAGCTCGGGTTCGCTCGCATCGAGCCACCAGGCGTCCACGCCCTTGTTGAATAATTCACGGTTGATTTGCGCCCAAAAAAGTTTTCGCGCCTCGGGATTGAACGCGTCGTAAAATGTGTAGGGATAGCCCATCCAATCCTTGATCTCCTCGCCGAGCGGCGCTTCATAAAGAAATCCGCGCGAGCGCAGCGCCTCGAAATTTTTCGTGCCCGGATAAAATTTTGGCCAGACGGAAATCATCAAATGCGCATGGTATTTTTCGTGAATCGCGCGAATCCAGCCGACCGGGTCGGGAAAACGCGCGGGATCAAATTCATGCGAACCCCACGCGTCCTTTTTCCAATAGAACCAGTCCTGAACAATGTTATCGATGGGAATGCCGCGCGAACGGTAGCCGGCGAGGACATTCAGGCTTTGTTGCGCCGTTTCGTAGCGCTGCCGGCATTGCCAGAATCCATACGCCCAAATCGGCATGAGCGGCGCTTCGCCGGTGAGATGACGGTAGCCGCCGATCACCGAGTCCAGCGCGGGGCCGTAACAGAAATAATAATCGGTTCCTTCACCAACTTCGGACCAGAGCGAGGTATTGGGATCGTGCGAAGGCGTCTTCCACAGCAATTGCAATCTCTGGCCGCCGGATTCGCTGACCCATTCCAGCTTCAGATGATAACGATGCCCGGCTTCGAGGTGCACGCGGGCAACGTTCTTCCACGGCTGCCATCGCTGGTGCCAATAGGACGTGACGAGTTGATTGTCGACCCAGAGCTTGATGCCGTAGTTGGAAAACAAATGAAACGTGTAGTCGCCGGTTTCCGGCGCGAGCACTTCTCCCTCCCAGCGCACGCTGGCGCCGTTTGCGGGCAACTCAGGCAATTGCGTGTCGTTGGTGATCGTAATATCAATTGAAGCTTCCCTGCGGCGCGCGAGCAGCCCCTTGAAGTTTTGGCTGGAAAAATAGGAAGCCGTCAGTCCGCCCTGGGTTCCGTCGGTATCGAACAATTGGCTCGCGGGAATCGGTTCCGCTTGGCGCAAATCGCCGAAGCGCGTGTAGGAAGTGTTGTCCCACAAAATGCCATAGCCGCGGCTGGAGACCAGAAACGGAATCGCAATGGTGCCGTTATATTGCCAGAGGTCCAGGTCGTAGCCTTTGATGTTCATCAAGCCGAGTTGCTGCTGACCCAGCCCGTAGAGCGCCTCATTCGTTTGCGCCTCCCATTCCTGCCGGACGTGAAAGGTAGTGTCGCCTTGAACGGTCGCGGGCAAAAGCTCACGTCTTTTTTCAGCCAGAATCGGATGGCCCGCAGCATCGAGGAAAGAAACCGCTCCGGTCTTCAGATCCACAACCGCCTTGAGTTTCGCGGTGGAGAGAATGGCGTTGTCGCCGGTGACATCAAAATCCCAATGTTTGACTTTGCCCTGATGAAGAACGGCGAGACTCGGGTGGTCGAAAAAATTTCGGTCGGGAGCGCAGGCGACGCGGAGGATATCCTCCGCGCAAACCTGTACTTTCACGAATTTATCTGCCACCGGCACGATGATCCCATCCGCTACTCGCTCAACGTGTGTCGGTGATTCGGCCGGCGCAGAGCGCGCGGTATGAATGAAGAGCAGCAGGACGGTTGCAAAAATGCTGAAACACTTCGTCGGGATGGAATCAATGCATGTGCCCATTCGGGTGAACCTATCTCGGCAGCCTGGCGGACGAACAGTCATATATATCTATGATTACGAACGGAAGGCCCTGCTGCCAATTGCGCAATTTGTCGCACATTTGCGCAAAAAGTCGGTTGGCGTGGAGGGCTTTATCTTCATAGCCTTGTTAAAAATCGTAAGGAACGCCACATTTTTGCCGCTTCTGAAAATGGAAGAAAGTGATCACGACGCGCCGGCTGTAGCACGGATTTGCAATCTGCTGTATCGCCGGATTGCATTCGGCCGGCGCATCGTCATCAGCGTGCGCCGGAAATTTTCACGCGATGCGGCTTATAAATCCGCGATACGGCAGATTGAAAATCTGCGCTACAGTTAGATACGCCAACTTTCCGACTGACTTCGAAACCCGCCTCATCGCGACCGAAACCATTCTATGAGCCACATCGACCTATCCATCGCCGACTTCGTGCTGATGGCGGTTTATTTGGTGGCGATTATTTCGTGGGGGTTCTGGCACAGCTCGCGCGCGAGTTCGGAGGGATATTTCCTGGGCGGCCGGGGCATGGCATGGCCGGTGGTGGGCTTGTCGATGTTTTCAACGCTAATATCGAGCTCGGCATTGGTGGGGTGGGCGGGCGATGCCTACAGCACCGGCATCTCGGTTTTCAACTACGGCCTCGCCGGCGCGATCCTGCCGATCGTTTTTTTCGTCGTTTTTTTTCTGCCGTTTTATCTCAAGAACAAAATCTACACTTTGCCGGAATTTCTGGAAGGCCGCTTTGATATTCGCAGCCGCGCCTATCTGTCCGTATTGACCGTCATCAGCTACACGCTCGCGGATTTATCGATCACTCTTTATGCGGGCGCATTGATGCTGCATTTGGTTTTCCCCGGCATCAACTTTCACGTCATCATTTGGGGCCTGGCCATTATGGCGGCGTCCTACACGATAGCGGGCGGGCTCTCCGCGGTGATGTGGGTGGAATTGGTGCAGGCGTTCCTCCTGATGGGAGGCTCGGCAGTCCTGACCTTCACGGCATTCTCGCGGGCGGGCGGTTGGAGCGCGGTCATGCACGCGGCTCCGGCCGGCCACCTGCATTTGATAAGGCCGCCCAATGATCCATCCGTGCCGTGGCCGGCGTTGTTCATCAGCCTGCCGTTGCTGGGATTTTATTACTGGGGATTGAGCCAGGTGATGGTGCAGCGCACGTTGAGCGCCCGCAATACCGACCATGGCCGCTGGGGAAATTTGTTCGCCGGCGGGCTGAATTTCGTCGTGTTCTTTCTCATGGTGCTTCCGGGCATTGCCGGGCGCGTGCTCTATCCGGACCTGCCGAAACCGGACCAGATTTATCCCAAGCTCGTTTTCGAAATGCTCCCGTCCGGCCTCCGCGGATTGGTCTTGATCGGATTCATCGCCGCGATGACGTCAGTGTTAACCTCGACCCTGAATTCCGTTCAAACGCTGCTCACGATGGACATCTTCACCAAGTTGCGGCCGAACATGACCGGACGGCAACAGGTCATTGCCGGCAGCGTTTCGGGCGTGGTGGTGATTATTATCGCGGCGTTGTGGTCACCGCAGATCCAGAGGTTCGACTCGCTGGTGAAGTATTTTCAACAATTGCTTTCCTACCTGTGCCCGCCGGTCGTGGCCGTGTTCGTCTGCGGTTTGTTTTGGAAGAAAGCCACGCCGACGGGCGCTTTTGTCAGCCTGATCTCCGGCCTGGCCATTGCCTGCGGGCTGTTGTTTGGCACCCGCTACACGCCCATGGCCGAATGGAATTTTCTTTATATCGCGCCGCTGATCCTCGCGATCTCGCTGGGAATCATCATCGTGGTGAGCCTTTTTACCGCGCGCTCGGCGGAAACAAAAATCAAAACCTATGTTTGGAATGTCCAGGTGTTCCAGGAGGAAACACACAATCTGGCGAATGTCCCCTGGTTTAAAAATTACCGGATACTGGCCGCCCTGTTGTTGATCGCAACGGCGGTGTTCATCCTGATCTGGCGTTAGCAGTGAACTAATTATGAAACTGGAAAAATTTTCGGGCAATCCCATCCTGACACCCAATCCGAACGGGCCGTGGGAAAGCCTGGTCGTCTGCAACCCCGGCGTCATTTACGACAAGGGCATTTTTCATATGCTCTATCGCGCGGCCGGGCACGATCCGGAGCACGTCATTCGCTTTGGCCTGGCGACCAGCATCGATGGATTTCATTTTGAGCGCGCGCAGGCGGCGCCCGTTTTCTCGCCGAGCATCGACGGCGAAGACGCGGGATGCATTGAGGATCCGCGCATCGTAAAAACCAACGGCCACTTCTTAATCACCTACGCCTACCGGCCTTATTTTCCTGGCAAATACTGGCTCGCGCCCGATCAATCCGCCTACAGCCCCGCTGACAAAAATCAACCCAAGGCTTTCGGCGAGAACCTGACTTGCTCCGGGTTGCTCATGTCCGAAGATCTCAAAACCTTTCGCCGGCTCGGGCGCATCAGCGACCCGACCGTGGACGATCGGGACGCCATCCTGTTCCCGGAAAAAATAAACGGAAAATACGTGCTGCTTCACCGGCCGAAACAATGGACTGGAGCAAAATACAAAACCGAACATCCGGCGATCTGGATTTGTTTCGGCGATGACCCGCTCAAATGGGGCAGGGACTATCTTCTGGCCAAGAGCGAATTTCCTTGGGAACGCAAGGTCGGCGGTTCCGCGCCCCCGATCAAACACGAGAAAGGCTGGTTTGTCATTTATCACGCCGTGGACGCGAAGGGGGTTTATCACGCCGGCGCGATGATGCTGGATTTGAAGGACCCGCGCAAAGTGATTGCACGCGCGCCCGAGCCGATTCTTTCACCCGAAGCGGAATACGAATGGCACGGGCTTTATCCGCACGGAGTTGTTTTTCCCACGGGCAACGTTGTCGTGAATGGCAAACTGTTCGTTTACTATGGATGCGCCGACAAATGCATCGGCGTTGCCACCGCCGATTGGGAAAAAATGGTTGATTACGTCTTGCAGTTCAAATGCGAAACCAGGGTGAATCACTGCATCATGGACTCCGCCCTGAAGTCGTTCGGCGAAGCGCCCAGAATCCGGTGAAATGCGGCGCGAAGATTTTTCGCGCTGCCGAAACCGCTCGCCTGGGCGATCTCTTCCAAGGGTTTGGAATCGCGCGCGGCGAGGAGGGCTTTCGCTTTCTGAAGCCGCAGGTGAACCAGAAACAGCGCCGGCGTCATCTTTCGCTCCGCGCGAAAACGCATTTCCAGCGAGCGACGCGAAATGTGAACCGCGTCGGCCACATTTTCCATCGTGAAGGAATCCGCGTAATTCTCCTGCATGAACCGCATGGCGCCCTTCACGGCGGGATCTTCCGCGTGCAGAACATCGGTCGAGGCCCGCACCACCACTTCCGTTGGATCGATGAGAATCGGTTCTTTGGGCGCCGGTTTGCCATGCATCAATTGGTCGAGCAGGCGCGCGGCCTCGAAGCCCATTCGATGCGCATTGACGGAAATGCTCGTCAACGAAGGCGTGGAGAATTCGCAAACCATCAGATCATTGTCCGATCCGATGACGGCCACATCCTCCGGCACGCGCAAGCCGACCTCGCGGCAGGCGGATAGAATGATGAGCGCGCGAAAATCGTGGACCGCGAAAATCCCGGCCGGCAGCGGCAGGGTTTTCAGCCAGCGCTTGATTGGCTCGTAGCGCTCGTTCCATAACGCGTCGCGCGCCATATGCGGCACGCGAAAACTGCTCACTTTTAAATTCGCCTCCTTCGCGGCCTGCGTGAATCCCTCCAGGCGTTCGTCCGAATACCACCGGCCCTGCACGCCATGGTAAGCGAGGTTTTTTATTCCGAGTCCAATGAAATGTTCCGCCGCAAAGCGCCCGACCATTTGATTGTTTTGCGCCAGGCGCGGGATTTTGCAATCATCTCCCAAATCCTCGCCGATGTTCACCATCGGAATGCGCCATTTGCGAAACATCTCGGATTGTCTGGGATCGTTTGCCTGAAGAATGATTCCGTCCACATGCCATGATTTCAGTCGCGACCAGTCCAAAGGAAAATCGTCGCTGCTTTCCGGATCGACGGGGCACGCGGTCAAAAGCCATTGGTGTTTTGCGGCGTAATCATTGACTCCATTGAGAAAACGGGTGATGCCCCATGGCTTGGAGTCCGGCAGAGCGAGGGCAACTTTGTGACGGCTTTTCATCGCGAAAGGGCTTTGCGCAAGAAATACCTGATTTGCGCAAAATGTCCATTGTTGCGTAACAAGTTTATTCTAAAATAGACACCATGCAACATTGTCTGAGAAGCCGTGTAAAAGCTTCGTTTTGAATTGTTTGGCGAACCATAACATTGCAGACACGCATTTAAAACAGTCCCCAACTATTTTCCTTCCGTGATTGTTGAGCGAAATCCTGGCATCCGAAAAATCACCCGAATTTATAATTGGGCCATTCTCCCGCGCGCAAGGTATTCCCTGTGAGGACCGGGCAGGCCGCGAACACCTTCGCCAGAATCAAAGAATTTTAGACCGAGCAAAATCAAAGCGAGCAAGAAAATGATAACTATAAAGAAACGAGTGATGATCGGCCTGGCGTCAGGAATTTTGGCGCTGGCTGGCGCTTCCATTGCGCAGGCCCAATCCGCCTACTCCAATGCCGTGATGTCGTTGAACCCGGTCGCTTACTGGCCGTTGAATGAAACCACAGCTCCTTCCCCCGATGGAGTCTACGTGGCCACCAATCTCGGCAGCGCGCAGGCGTCCGGAAATGGTTATTACGAAACCTGGTGGACCACCAATTCCAGTTCCGGTTTTGCTCTGCAGAGCACCAACAATATCGTCCATTCCACGGGTGGCATTGCGGGCGACCCGACGGACACCGCCCTGCAATGCGGCGGCACGGGACAATATCTGGTGCTGCCTCGCGCGACGGGCGGCGTAACGAATTTCGCGGTGACATTGACGCCGCCGTTTTCGGTTGAAATGTGGGTTTATATCCATTCGGTCGACAAGCTGAGAGAAATCATGACGGAAGGCGGCAACAATGTTCAGCTTGGCCCGGATTTCAACAATGCGCTGGGCCAGGAGGGCATTGAATTCGGCATCAACGCCACCCACTTCTACTGGAAGACGTACGATGGCCCCAGCGTCGCCGCAAATTCCCTGACTTCCGCGGCGAACGGCGTTGCTTCCAACACCTGGTATCACGTGGTTCTGACCTTCGATGGCACCCACAAGAATCTTTACGTGAACGGTGCTGTCAAATCAGCCACGCTGAGCTCGAAAAACGCGATCGGTGCGGTTTACATGCCGGACTTTGTTTCGCCGATGATTTTCGGCAACGGCAATGAACTGGGCAGCGGCAATAGCGCCGTCTTCGACGGCAGCGTGGATGAGGTGGCAGTTTATAACTACGTGCTGGATTCCACCGCGGTCAATAATCATTACAACACCGGCATCGATCCGGCCCCGGCCACCAGTTATCCGCAAACAGTTTTGGCCGACAACCCCACGATTTATTTGCGTTTGGATGAACCGGCCTTCACGGGACCCACTCTGGCCAGCCTGCCGGTCGCGGCGAATCTCGGATCTTTGGGTGCTTCGGCCAACGGTCTTTATCAGCCCGGCACTGTTCCTGGTGCGCCTGGCCCGACATTTACCGGTTTTGGCTCGTTGAGCAACGCGGTGGCGTTGAATTTTATGAATGCCGGCGTGGATGTCGGTGGCGGCGCGCTGCCGGCCGAATTGAACCCGACTGGTGATCAGCCTTTGACGGTCATGACCTGGTTCCGTGGGAACCCCGCCGACGCCGGTCCGCGCACTCAGGACCTGATCAGCCACGGCACGAACAGCTATCGCATCGGGTTGGACTCAGTGCCAGGCAATAATTTTAACCCCGGCGCCGGTCCGCAGCTCGCGTTCACCAACGCAACGGACCTGATCGATTCAGGCATGGATCTGAACGATGGCCAGTGGCACATGGCTGCCGGCGTTTCCGATGGCACCAATGAATACCTTTATCTGGACGGTGTGCTCGTCAAAAGCAATGCCTCGGTGGCGAGCATTCCGGGAAATCCGCAGGACCTCGTTCTCGGCGGCGATCCTTATTTCCTCGGACCGATTCCCAACGCCACGACCGGCTCGAAGGGCGGTTTGTTCTATGACGGCAGCATCGCGCATGTCGCTTACTTCACGAACGCGCTGAGCGCGGCGGAGATTCAACAGGTGTTCTCGGCGGCGAACGTGCCGCCGGTCATTCATGTGCAGCCTTCGCCGACTGATTTAGTGTCAGTGATTAATACCAATGCGTCCTTCCCCACCGTTATTTCGGGCTCATCGCCCATCAGCTACCAGTGGTATTCAACCAACGGCACTCCGGTTTCCGGACAGACGGGTCCCAACCTCACTTTCCTGAACACCACCGTGGACGACAGTGGCGGTTACTATCTCATTGCGGCCAATGATTTCGGCTCCGTGACGAGCGCCGTTGTCAACGCGACGTTTTACGGGCCGCCCGTCGTTACCGAATCGACTCCATCCGATGTCCAGGTCTTTTCCGGCACTGCGCCGACGTTGAATGTCACCGCCCTGGGTCTAGCGCCCCTTGGTTATCAGTGGACGGCCGATGGCACGAATATCAATAATGCTACGAATGCCAGCCTCACTGTGGATGCCTCTCAATCGGGCGCCACTACTTACATCGTTGAGGTTAGCAATTCCGCCGGGAACGCATTCGTGACAAACACCGTCACGGTCCTCGCGGATCCCAGCGCTCCTTATCCGGCGGCTGTTCTGGCGGATCATCCGATCGCGTTTTACCGCCTGGATGAAGGCGGCGGCACGACGGCTTACGATTATGCCGGCGGCAATAACGCATACTATACGAATGTTGTATTCTGGGTACCCGGGTATAATCCAAACTCGGATCCGAACGAAACGGCGCCTGAGTTCGGTGATGTTCCGCAGGAGAATCCGAACAATGATTACGCCGGCAATGTTCCCAGCTATCTCAACTTCGAAACGAATTCGGGCAATGGAGAATTCACCATTGAAGCCTGGGTCCAGCAATACATCAGCACAACCACCAACTGCTTCGTTGCCCTGGGCGCCGGTGGCGCTGATCAGTTCCTTCTTGATTCTGGAGCCACGGGCGGTGCGTTGCGCTTTGTTGTCCGAGACGCGGCGGGCACGAGTTTCGCCGCCAATAGCGGAGTCGTTCTCGGTGACAGTCTTTGGCATCATCTCGTGGGCGTCTGCGACGAAGCCGGCGGCCATCTCTTCCTCTATATGGATGGTACGCAGATTGCCACGACTGCCATCACGCCCGGCAGCGGTATCCTGGCCACGACCGTGCCGTTGAGCATTGGGGCGCGCGAATCCACCAGCAATCCGCCCGGCAATTATGATTTCCAACTCCTTGGCGCGGTCAACGACGTAGCCATCTACGACCAGGCCCTGAGCGCCGCTCAGGTCAGGAGCCATTATACCGCTTCCGGCAGTCCGCCGTTGATCACCCAACTGCAACCGGTCAACGCGAGTGTGAATGAAAATGGCAGCGTGACTTTCACCGTCACCGCCAGCGGTTCAAAGCCTCTCACCTACCAGTGGTTTGACAATGGTGGCAATCCCATTTCGTTGGCCACTAACGCCACATTGACTCTCACGGATGTGCAAGCCAGTCAGGCGGGGGATTACAGCGTCACTGTGACCGATCCGTACGGTAATTCTTCGACCAACGCCTCCATGACCGTCAATGTCGGAGCGCTGGTTCTCGCGGCGGATATTCAGCCGACGAATATCGTTTGCTATGCCGGCTCACCCAATACTCTGACGGTCACGGTGGCGGGGACGGAACCGATAGCCTATCAGTGGCTGCTGAATGGCTCGATCATCCCCGATGCCACCAACGCCAGCTACGGTTTTGCAGCGTTGGTTGGCACGAATGAATATTCGGTCACCGCGACCAACAGCCTGGGCGGGTTGGAATCCGGCACCGCAACCGTCGCGGCCATCGCGCCGCAATTGTTCAACACCAGCAGCTACAGTTCGAGCCTGAAGATCACCTTCAGCGGCTACAACAAGGGCGGCACGTTGACGAATTTCCCGGTGCTCGTGCGATTGAGCACGAACATTTCGGGCTTCTCGTACGGCCAATTTGCCTCCAGCAGCGGCGCGGACCTGGAATTTGCATCGGGAACCAACAACCAGGCGCTGCCTTACGAAATCGAGCAATGGAATCCAGCCGGCGAATCGCTGGTCTGGGTGCAGGTGCCGCTGATTTCCAGCACCAACAACTTCATCACTGCCTACTGGGGCAACCCGGCGCAAAATCAACCCGCCGCGTCGAACACTAACGGCGCGGTTTGGAAAGGGCCGTTCTCGGTCACACCCGAATTCGACCTCGTCTGGCACTTGAACCAGGGCACGTTCCCGTTCACGGACAGCACGCTGCAATTCCCCTCGACCAACGGCGGCACGGGAGAAACAGCGGGGACAGGAATCGTCGGAGCCGGACTGGGCTTCGATGGAAACGCAGCGTTCCTCAACGCAGGAAACATCAACCTGAGCAACTCGTTCACGATCTCCGTCTGGGTCAACATTTCGCCCACCATCGGGAATATCATGACCATTTGGGCGAGCAAACCGGGATCCGGTACGGCCGATGGATTCGCCATGAACGTGAACAACTTCAACACCACCGACGGCGCGCTGCGGTTCATTACCGGCAACGGCGCGACTACGGCGCCGGTGACCAGCCCGGCCGGATCGGTGGGCTTCGGCCAATGGCACCTCGTCACGGCGACCGTGGATACCACCGCAAACAACGCGCGGGTATATGTCGACGGCACCGACGTGACGAGCGGCAAAACCAACATCCTGGCGGATTTTTCCAAGACGAACAACGTGATCCTCGGTGTCGCAGCCGATGGAGCCTTTGACTTCAAGGGAACCATGGACGAAGCGCGAGTGGAGCAAGGGACGCGTTCGCCGAACTGGATCTGGGCAAGCTGGGCGACGGTGGCGACGAACTCGAGCTTCGCCAATTACAGCGCTGTGAACAGCAGCGGGACGATGGCGCCGACGCTGGGCTTCACGGTGAACGGCCCGACCGTGCAACTCAACTGGACCCAAGGCACACTGCAATCGGCGGACCAGGTCCTGGGCCCTTACAGCGACGTCGCCGGCGCGACCTCGCCGTATTCGGTGCCGCTCGACAAACCGCAGCAGTTCTACCGCTTGAGAGTTCCGTAAGATAAAACGGGCGGGAGCGTTTTCGCGCTCCCGCCTGAAACTTGGCCATGAGAAACGGCAACGACAGGGCAATTGAACAGCGGCAGCCGGGTTCAGCGCGGCAGATCGGAACCATGAAGTTCCTTCGAATTCTTGTGGCAAGCCTCATCTGCGGCGCGGTTTCCTTATGCGCTGCCGCCGGTTCGGATGTCGTGACCATCGCGCAGATTAGCGACACACACATGGGCGAAAAGCATTCGACCAATGCGGCCAGCAATCTGCGCACTGCCGTCGAGATGATCAATGCCCGGCATCCTGACGCCGTCATTGTCTCCGGCGACATTGGAGAAAGGCCGGAATACCGCCAGGAGGTGAAGACGATCTTGAAAGGACTCACCGCGCCGGTCTACTACGTGCCCGGCAATCACGAGTTTGGGAATATCAAAGGACTGGAGCAGTATCGCAAGCAATTCGGCCCGGACTATTACCGGTTTCAAGTGAAGAATGTCGAAGTGCTCGCGCTCGATACTCAGTTGCTGGGCAACTACAACGATTTCAGTTCCAAAACCGTCCAGCCGCTGTCGCCGGAAATGGAAGCCGAATCCCAAAAAATGCTGACGTGGATGGAGAAACAGGCCGCGCCGACCCAGGGCAAAATCGTGCTCGCCGTGCAGCATATCCCGCTGTTTCGCGACAACAATTTTCCCAGCGCCAAACCGTATTGGACGGTCAACCCGCCTTATGCCCAGCGCGAAACAGATTTATTTCACCAGCTCGGCATCAAACATTTGCTGGCGGGACATTGGCACAACGCGCGCGTTTTCGAAAAAGACGGGATTACCATTCACGTCGCGCCGTCACTGAGCTGGCTTCCGTTGGGCGGCCAATTGGGTTTTGACATCCACACGGTCACGGCGGATGGCGATGTTCATACCGAGTTTGTGCCGCTGCCGGGCACCGCGGTGGAATCTCATTCAAAAAAATAAGCCGTGAAATCTCTGACTTTGGGAACTATGAATGCGAAGTATGGGAAAAATCCAAAAGCGTTCACGCTGATCGAATTGCTGGTCGTCATCGCCATCATCGCCATTTTGGCGGCAATGCTTCTGCCGGCCTTGGCCCGGGCAAAAGAGAAAGCCCGCGGCATCAAGTGCCTGTCCAACCTGCGCCAGTTGATGATCGCCATAAAGATGTATCCTGACGATAATTCCGATCATCTGCCGCCCAATCCCGATTACGAAGCGTCTCCGTCCTGGGTGGCGGGGGACATGGCCGAGGGCAAAAGCATTGGAGGCAAATATGGCGGCGCCCTGGACGCGACGAATTCCCAGCTTCTGATAGACGCCGACTATTCGCTGATTGGGCCTTACGTGCGGACGCCGGAAGTGTTCAAATGCCCCAGCGATCTTAGCACCTGGGGCGGCGTTCCGCGGGTTCGAAGCTATACCATGAGCCAATCCATCGGCGGCACGGCCAAAGGCACCTTGGTGGATGGAAGCCATGTTGCGGGCCATTGGCTTTCGAGCGGAAACAATAATCCGCCGGGAGGTTCTCCCTGGAGAGTCTATCTCAAGGAAAGCGATTTCAGCGCCAGTCCCGGCCCTTCGGATTTGTTTGTGTTGACCGAGAAACATCCGAATTCCCTCAAGGATGCCAGTTTTGCCGTGGTGATGCCCACCAGCGCCGCCAGCACGAAATTTGAAAGCGTTCCCGGCAAATACCACAATAATTGTTGCGCGTTTTCTTTCGCGGACGGCCATTCAGAAATCCACAAATGGCTGATGCCGGGAGTCATCCCCGGCGTGGTCTGGGCCGCTGACACGCCGGGCACGGAAATTACCGGCTTGCCGCCCGTGCTGCACGATCCGGACGTCATATGGCTGGCCCATCGGGCATCAGGCCTCGCGTCCGGCGCGCCCGCGAATACCTTTCAACCGTAAACAAACGCTTCATGGGAAAATGGGAATGTATTTCGAAACATTGAAAAATGGGTCGCTCTGACATGGGTTGCAATCTTCGGGAATAGGGAACACATCGAACCGGGCAATCTGTCCGTCCTAAGTTTGGCGCCTTCCTGATTGGTTCCGATTTGATCGCAGCAACCTTGGTGCTCGGGAATTTCTCGGGTCAAAGCACAATTTGCCGCATCAGTCACATGCAAAACACAAACAAAAGGACGCAGAAATGCAAACGTACACAGTTAGTCACAAAGCTGCTGTTGAAAACATTGCAGCGCGAAAATCGGCATTGGTTATTCCATGGACAAGTCTAAACAGGGCAATCACTCTGCCTCTTTCCGTCATCGTGTTATTAGTCATGTTCCTGGTGTCGCAAACGGCCCAGGCGCGTTTCTATGACAGGTTTGACACTCCGGATGCCAATTGGGACCTGACGGCGAACGGAGGCACAGCCAGCATCGCCAACAGCGAGCTGACTCTCAGCGCGCCGGCGGGAACCATCTCCAATCCTTCGGCCGAGCTGACCGCGGCGCAAACGCTCACGGGCACTCGCCAATCCATCCTCGTCCGTTCACACACGGGTGAGGCCAACAAAACGGTCTTCTTCTTCTGGGCGGTCGATACCGCCACGGGCAACATGCTCGAATTGAAGATCAATGACCAGGCCACGACCACGTTGACCGCCGGATATTATGATAATAACGGCGGCACTTATCACTTCGTGGGCACCATGACCTACGCCACCGGCACCAACGGCATCTATCTGGCCTTCAAGGAATCAGGTGGAACAACCTATTGGGAAGTCTCCACTAACAACGCCGAGTCCTGGATCGATGATGCTTCCATGCTCGACCCTATTTCCACGTCCAGCATGATGTTTATCGTGCAACACAAGGAATATGCAGCTACAAGCTCTACTACCGGCACGACGGTGGATTGCTTTAACTATCGCGCCAACGGCGCGGGTTACCATGACATTCAGGATAAGAATTATTCCGGAACGGACGGCTGGGAACTCTATACCGAATGTTTCACCAATGGCCACTATATGTGCCAGCGTTCGGCCTGCGACGACCAGATATATATCAACGACGTCACCAGCCCGAATCATTTTACTGATTCGACCATTCCGCTGCCGCGCTATGATGACACAGGGTATCACTTCGAGATTATCAGCAATAACATGCTTTGGTGGAAGCATATACCAGGCACTACGAACAGCATTCTTTCTTTTGACAACGCCTATCGTTATCAGAAGCTGGCCTTTGTGGACGCGGATAATTGGACTTACCACATCTACTTTAAATACTCCTACCCGGACACTATCCAGCAGGGTCTGGAATTTCCCATCAACAAATACACCGGCACCCACAGGTTGCAGGGCGCGGTAGCGTGGTATCCAAACCGTCCGGACCAGGGCACCCATACGGGCAAATGGAAGGTTTATAGCGGAACCAATTGGCTCGCCACCGGCTTCTCGCAAACTTTCGATACCAACGTCTGGTACGAAGTCACTTTTAGCGTCGGACTTCATGACGACACTGTCTTTTACACCGATTTTCAAGCCGGGCCGGCCGACAGCATGACGACCTGGGCTTGGAACCATAGTTACAAGGCCCCTGGGGATGGCACATCCGCATCGACCATGCCCGCCATGCAGATGGATGATAATACCAGCGATTCCACCCTGGATGGCACGCGAAAAGACCTCTACATGGCCGAGTGGAACATCGATTGGCAGGACGAAAAACTGCCGGCCACGCCGTAAATTCCAAAGTGGAAGATGGACATCTGACGCACTCGTCCCTTCGGGGACGGGTGCATTCCTTTAGGGGTGCAAGCAAAAAGCTAAAATTTGCGCTACAGCGGTTTGGCGGCGGTTTTTAATGCGGCTGTGACCCCTCTGAGATAAAGTTCTTTCGCGGCGCGATTCAGGAATTTGTCAAGGGCATCGTATTCACCGCTATCTTTGACATTGCGTCCGGAACTCCAATCTTCACCCTTGACTCTGACGTTCAGCCTCGCGTATCAGTTTCCACAGCTCGACCTTCAGCGCCTTCGCTATTTGCAGGAGTATCAGCACAGTGGGCTCGTACAGTCCCCGTTCCAGCGCGCTGATATAGGTTTGGCTCACCTTGGAAATTTTCGACAATTGGTTCTGCGATAAACCCCTGGCTGTGCGGTGTTTGCGGATCACCGCTGCCATGCAATCTGAAAAACGAGGATTTTCGCTCATCGTCCGTGACTACACTTACCGGATGAGCGAATAAAATGGTATAGCAGCATACTGCTTGACCTGCCGCGAACTTTGACGTATACCTCCTCCGACACGGCAAAGGACAAACAGGCGTGATGCGGGAATTACAAGCTGAAAGGCGCAAAGATAAGCAGCAAATGGCGATCAAATGCTGGCGTCTACCCGGCCTGACGATCTCACGGGTTGGGTCGATTCAAACGAAGTGAATTTACAAGATTTCGGGTCGCACTGCGGTCGTTCATTTCATTATGGCGCCCCTGTTCTGATGTAAATCCGACGATACGCGCTTAGGCGCAGCAAGTGAAAGGATGTTTTTTAAGCTGCTCGTCCGGGAAAAGGTCCTAGCAAAAAATTTGCTAAAAGAAAATGGCGATTGCCGGCGTATAGCCTTATGTCGGGTACTGGGAAAGAATCTGTGAGCACCACTCGGAAATGTGCGCATTGGGGATCGGCCATGTTCGCTCTCGCCGTAGCCGCTTTCTTCATCACCCTTAATCTCTCCGGCGCTGGCTTCGCTCAGTTGGACAGTCAGTCCTTCAAGATTTCGATCTTTACGGGTAATACGGAACGCGGTTTCGAAATCCAGTGGAGCGAAGGGACTCGTTACAGTATCGACGGGACAACTCAGCACCAGCTATGGCAGCGTCCCTTCATCCGTTTTTTCAATTCGCCACGTTCCAATCTTGCAGGTGCAAGGACGGTCAACCAAACAACCGCAACAAAAGGTAAAACCAAATGAAAATACCAAAATGTAGAAAGTCGTTATGGTTCAGGGTAGTCACAGCAATCCTTATTCTGATCACGATTGAACTAAACCAGACTCCAGCGTCTGCCCAAACAAAAAATGCAGCGCCACAGGTTCAGTCGCAAGGGGCACATCCCGAAGTTGCCGCTGAGTGTGTATTTGCTATGGCCGTGCTGGTGGTAGGAGGTTTCATCGTTGTGAAATTATACCAGTGCGCCAAAAAGAACTTGCCGCCGAATCCGCCGCCGCCTCCGCCGCCTCCGCCGCCGACAAACGCTCCGCCCGCGAGCCCTCACATTCTTTTTCGTCCGTTAGATGACGGCCCGCCGCCGTTTCCCACGAATGACCCGCCCTGCACCAACTGTCCGCCAGATACCAATACGTACCCGCTGGTGGTTTCTTACTGGGTTCCAAAAGCTTGGTCATCCATAACGAATCAAGCCATTACCAACGCTCCCGCCGATGGTGGAAATTATTATGACATCAGCACCAACGGTTACATGGATTCAAATGCAGTTCCGCCGACGATCTGGTGGGGTTTCATTTCTGACACTATTAGCAACGTGCAGTCGTCAACCGACCTGATGAACTGGTCAAATTATACCTGCAACATTTGGTTGAGCAGCAATGGAACGGAAACCGTGGTTTATGATGGCAGCGGCTATTCTGTCATAACGAATTATGACTACGGTAATCCGACGCAAGGAGGGCCAACAAACGCCACTCAAATGCAGCTTGGCATTTGGCTCAATAACGGCCAAGAACCAACTAAGTTCTTTCGCATAAGGACATCGCCGTGATATAAACAGTGCGGGAGCCGATCAGAACCGGCTCCCGCATTTGAGCATCGCATGAGATTTCACATCGGGCCAATTCCGAATACGGAATCATCCGGTTTACCGCCTGGCCAATGGACGCCGTTGCGTTACGATTGCGGGCCGGGAATTATGCAGTTGTTCGCGTGGCCGATTGGAGGTATCGCGTTCGTCAGCGTCGGTTGGTTGTGGCTGCACGAAACGCAGGCAATGAAACATTTGGGTAATAATCCGACGGCGCTGCTGGTAGGGCTGATTATCGCCCTGCTTGCTTTCATTCCTATACATGAATTGCTGCACGTGTTTACCCATCCCGATTTTGGAATGTCACGAAAAACAGTGGTGGGAGCATGGCCATCTCGTTTGTTATTTTATGCTCACTACGATGGGCCACGTTCACGCGAACGGCTTATCGTCTGCATAGCCGCGCCCTTTTTGATGATGACCGTTGCGCCTCTTTTGATTGCGCTCCTTACGGGTCATGCCTCCGTTATAATCGCCTTCGTTTCCACGTTGAACGCCCTTGCATCGGGAGCGGATATTTTCGCCGTCGGCACCTTACTATGGCAGGTTCCCCGCGGCACAAACGTTTTTAATCAGGGATGGCGAACGTATTGGGCGGCTCGTCAGTAAATCAGCATTCCAAATTGCTCAAGGTTTACCCGCGCCTGCTCAACCTTTATCTGCTAAGACGGCTGCCGTAAACTTCCCTAAACAGCGCAGGGCTAACTACGGCGAAGTTATCATATAAAACCGATGCGGATGACTCCCCGCGTCTGGATCGGAAAAGATAACATTGCCGGCTCCAAAGGTTCCCGAACCGATAACTTCCCACTGCGCGCGAGGCAACCCCGGATCATCCGAAGCCAGCACCTGGTAGGTTTGCCCCGATGGTCCTGAGAACGTCAATTGGAAGCCGCCCGGTCCCAGCATCATCTGCCCGCCGTTAATTCTCGGAGCCTGGTAGATGACCGTCAAAGTGGCCGGGTCACTATTCGTCGAACCTCCCGCGCTGCTCACGACCACGGAATAGCTGCCGACATTAGCCGGGCCGACGGAGGCGATATTCAAAGTGCTGTTAGTCTCGCCCGCCAGAGCATTGCCTTCGAGATACCATTGGTAAGTCATCGCGGTGCACGCGGCGGCATCCACGTTGAAGTTGGCGCTCGTGCCGGCGTTGTTCGTCAGGCTGCGGGGTTGGCCGAGAATTTGCGGCGGCTGAGTATCGGCCACAAAAACCCAATTCGTCGAATACGCCGAACTGCCCGTGCCATCCGTCACTGTGATAACAATCTGATTGCTGCTGCCCGCGGCGAGCAGTGTGCCGATGGCGGGTGTTTGCGTAATAGTCAAAGGATTGGTCAGCACGTCGCTCACTTGAATGTAATTGCTTCCGGTCACATCAATCATCGCAGCCGAACAATTGTTGGACGCGTTCAAGGTAAGCGAACCAAAGCTCCCGGTCACCGCCGGCCCGACTTGGAACAAATCGCTTAAATCATAGACCGTGGCGCTCCGGCCATCGACGTAATTATACCCGTTGTTCTGCGCGTCCGTCTCTCCCGCCGGAATCTGATTCGTCTGGTAAGCGAGGCCAAAGACTTCATCCATGGTCTTGAGATCCGAAGCGTGGCTGTAGGGCAGGGTGCTCGCGTAGGCATTGCCCTTGGCCATGGACGAAATGATCACGAAAGGTATCGTGGTCGTGGTGTCGTCGGTGCTTTCGGTTTCGTCGCACCAAATAATAATCGCGCCATGGTCCTTGTAAGCCTGCGATGCCATGATCCGCGGAATCGCAATCGACAGGAAGTTGTCCCCCGCGGCGATCGCCGACTGATCGCCCGTCCAGGTCGTGCCATGATAAGTAAAGCCGCCCGGCATCGCGTTGTGCATTTCGTTGTAGAGATCCGGCGTCAACCAATTATAACGGCCAATGTTGCTGTTCGTCAGGTCCGTCCAGAAATTCGTGAGCGGATAGCAATTTCGATTTTGCGTGTCCGTGAAAAAGGCCATCGGGTTGTGCTTCACCGCATAGCTATACAACGTGGTGCCATTGTATGGATTCACCGCCACGCCGGAACCAGAGGCGCTAATCGTGGAAGCGGACGAGTATTGCACGTCTTCCTGGTAACTGCGCCAAGGGACGCCTGCCGCCGTGAGTTGACTTGAGAGATGCATCACGCTACTGAACAGGTTGTGCGTTCCAGCGCTGGGATCGCTGTCGGTGTGAACGCCAAAGTCGGTGCCCGCTTCCGACCAAATGTAATTAACCTCGGAAGGGTGCGCGCCCACGGCCACATTATAGTAGTGGGTGGCATAGGAAACCTGCGCCGCATTGGCATTGCCTGGCGTAATCAAGCTATTGAAATACGGGCAGGCCGGATTGCCCAGCAGTTGCTCCGGTGAAGCGGTTGGATTCGCCTGCACGAAATCGTGGTTTTCCAAAGCGATGATAAAGAAAGTCTTGATCGATTGTAGCACGGTCAAGGCCGGCGAATTGGTGATCGTGACATGGACCACGCTTGAGGTGCTGCTCGCGCCACTGCTGTCCGTGGCAACCGCCCTCAGCGCGTAAGACCCGGCGAAGATGTTCGCGGTCTTGGCAGTGAAAGGCGCATTGGTGACATTTGCCAGCGAGGCGGATCCGAGATAAAAGGCCACGTTGGTCGTCGCGCCCCGGCCACCGGCCGCGCTCGCCGCGAGCGCCAATTCCGCCGGCGCACTGAAGCTCGCCCCATCCGCCGGACTGGTCAAAGCTACTGTCAATGGCGCAGCATGCACCACCGTCACATTCACGACATCCGAAGTAATCGACAGCCCGGCATTGTCGCTGGCAACCACCGTCAACGCATACGTGCCCGCCGGAACACTCGTCCAGGTGAAGCTGAAGGGAGCACCGGTCGCGCTTCCCAAATCGGCGCTATTCGCAAAGAACTCGACGTTCGTGATCGTGGCTCCCAAATCGGAAGTATCCACCGCAATCAAAAGGTCGCTTCCCGGTTCAATGGACGTGTTATTGGCCGGCAAAGTGATGCTCGCTTGCGGCCCGGCGGGATTGCCCACGGAACCATAAACCGCGAATCCTGAATTCGTCGCCACCGTCGCCCAACTCGCCCAAATCCACGCGGAGGATTGCGCGCCGGCCTGAATTCTCGCTTCATCCATCGCCCCATGGAAAAAAAAGGAATTATCCGAAGCCTTGCCCAACAGCACGGTATTCGTCTTGGAGAAGTTGGCGAGAATGGAATTGGCGCCCTGCGTGACCTCATTGCCATCCACATAAATATGCGCCGTGTTGGCCCCAGTATCGACGGCGGCGGTCACCAGATGCCATTGGCCAAAAGTCACCGACCCCGCCGGGCTGGTCGTTGCCGCCGTGCTGGCGCCATTCCCAGTAATAAAGCGCAGAGCGCCGTCGGTCGTGTTGAAATTGTCCACATTCATCGCAAAGCCATTCGCTGTTCCGGAGCCCGGCTTGCTGGCCCAGACGGTTTGGATGTTGTTGGCGGTGGGTGAAACATTGATCCAGGCCGAAATCGTAAAGGAATTGCTCAAGTTGATCGCTCCGGCGCTCAGATAAGTGGCGCCGTCGAAGGCAACACCCGGCCCCGCTACTCCGGAAGTGGAAGCAGTCCCTGCGCCCGGCAGACCGGGATTTTGCAGCGTGCTGTCCGCAAAAGGAAAACCGCCTTGGTTCAAGTGCCAGACCAAATCAAAATCGGACGAATCGCTTTCAGCCGAAGAAATCAGCGGCACGAAAGTGGTGCTGAGGTTGCCGTCCGCGGTGATGGTGTGCATGGCGAATCCGAGCTGCCCGCCATTCGGCAGCCAGCTCGTCGCCGGCGCGACATGGATGGTCAGGCCATTTTTGGTGAAGACCCGTCCGTTGTGCCAATGTCCTGCCAGCAGATGTTTGATTCCCAGGCTCGCCAGCAAGTTGGATTCGCTTTGATCATAAGGCGGATTCACCGTCCAATAAGGGTTGGAAGAGGGGAAACCATTATCCAAGTACAGTGGGATGTGCTGCGCCGCAATGAGCACGTTGGTGGTTCCACCCTGCTGGCCCAGCCAGTTCAACATCGTTTGCGATTCCGCAGCCATCCCGGTCGAGAGCGGCTGCACGATTCCGGAACTAAAATCGTCGTAATTGCCCAGCAGCTCGGAATCCAGCATTAACACCTCCACGTTTTTCACTTGGAACGAGTAATAATCCGGCCCGAACTGATTCCGCCAGGCCTGAAGGCTGGTGGTGTCATTGCTGATATCGTGGTTGCCGGGCAAATAATAAACCGGCGCTGTAAGCCCTTGTAAAATGGTTCTGGCTTGCTGCCGGTCGCTGGAATTTTCGCCGATGTCGCCGGAAATAATCACCGCATCTGGATTCAGCGCATTCACCATGGGGACAACCAGTGCCAGATTTGCGGCGGCATCGGGAGCCTCGGCGACGCCAATGTGAGTATCGCTGATCTGCGCGATTCTCACCGTATTCGTTGCCGGAGCGACCGGCGGCGCGCCCGTAAATCCGGGCATCAAAAAGCTATCTTTCCAAACGAGCCCGTTGGTGTTCGAAGCCGCAGCCTTGGTCAGCGCCGGGTTGCCCCAATAAGCCGTAATGTAATCGTCCGGGCCTGTTATCAATGGCACTTGCACCCAGATCAGCGACTCGCCCGCCGGGTTCCATTGCTCAATCTCATACGGCAGCGCCTGCAGATTGGTCGAGGCGGCGAATTGCAAATCCGCGCCGATCGCCGAGGTAAATTGGTCGTAGGAAAAACCGGGCAGGTTCGTGCTCAGCCGGACCAGCACCGGAAAATTCGTCAGCGCTTCTCCCTGAGTGTATCCGCTGAAAGTGACCTTCAGGCTTGAGCTGAATTTTAAAGGATTCAACACGATCGGGGGTTCCACGACCCGCACGGTGATCGCGTCCGAGGTGGCGCTGAAACCTTTATCGTCCGCCACCTGCGCGCTCAAGCTGTAGGCGCCGGCCGCGACGTTCGTCCAATCGAAAACGTAAGGAGCGTTCGTCGCGTTGCCCAACAGGGTGGTTCCTTCATAAAAAGACACATTCGTCACCGTGCCGGCGCTCGATGCCGCCGATGCAGAAATCGAAACGGTCGCGGGAGAAAGAAAATAAGCATTCGCCGGCGGACCGGTCAGATTCACCGCCGGCGGGATATAGGCCACCGTGACATTCACCACGGACGAAGTGACCGACTGTCCCTGATCATCGCTGGCCACCGCAGTCAGCGCGTAATTGCCAGCCGCAGCATTTTGCCACGTGAACATGTAAGGCGAGCCAGTGGCGCCTCCCAAGTCGGTCGCATTGGCGTAGAACTCGACGTTCGTGATGGCCGCGCCCGACTCGGAAGCGCTCGCCGTGATCACCACATTCGTGCCTAGCGGCAGGGTGGAATTCGGCGTTGGCGAGGTAATGCTCACTTGCAGCGCGAGCGGATTGTAGGTGCTGACGCTGACGTTATCGATCGCCAGCATTTGCTCCGGGTTGTCTCCGATGTTGTTGTCATCGGCCCAGCGCAGGAACATCACGCCATTATTGGTCAGCGGAGTGGCAAAAGTGATGTTCACCGCTCCGCTGCTCATCGTCGTGCCTTGCGTGAAGTTGGGCAAACAAAGTCCGTTTTGAGCCGGCACTCCGTTGACCAACGCGGCATTGCCCGCCACGCCCACTTCGGTCCAGTCGGCAGCGCTGTTCGTGCCCGTGGTGCTGTAAAAAAAGCAATAGCCCGGCAGCTCCGTCTCTTCGGTGTTTATGGTGCCGCCGCTTTGAATGACGCCGTTGGTCAGACATTTGCAATCATAACTGACAGTGATACCGTACAACGTTGAGCCGGTATTGTTGACCAGGCTTAACTCGATTACCTGCGCGCCGGTGCTGGCCGCATCCGAGCCTAGCGCACGGTCGCTGGCGCCGTCCCAGCAGCCTACATTGTACAAGTGCGTCCCGCTGCTGACGACCGCGCTGCCCGCGTTCCAAATCGTCAGTGTCTGCGTGTTGTTGGTCGCCGCGGCCATTCCCGCGGCATTGACCGGTTTCGCCGCAGTGTAGGTTCCCGTGGACCCCGGGATGTCCATGGAAGCAAAACCCGCCGGCAGGCTGGTGCCCGCAGGCCCCACGCCATCAAAATTCTGGCTGTAAGAACCGGTGAAGCTGATTGGAACCGCCTGCGCACTTATAGCGAACAAGGCACCCGCCAAAGTGACCGTTTTGACAAATAGGGGGAGGGATGTGTTCTTCATTGAATCAGATCGGCCAAGACTTTCGAGGAGAAATTCTACGTCCGTGCGACAGGTGGGGCGCCAAATGGAATGCTGGCAGACTGGGTTCTCATACAGAAACAGCCAAATTGTAGCTGAAAACGAATCTGGTGCCACATCATAGGAGTATATGGGGTGAAGATTCAAAAACACCGCCCCGAACCCGCCTAGCAAAATTGCCCACAGCCAAATGTTAAAAGTTGGTCTAAAGTACTATAGACTATGCACCCGCAAGAAGAACAATCTCGTGCGTTACTGGCAGCGATTGTGGATTCTTCCGACGACGCGATTATCACAAAAAACCTCGACGGAATCATTACCAGCTGGAATCGCGGCGCGGAAAAAATCTTTGGTTATACACCCCAGGAGGCCATCGGCCAGTCCATCACCATCCTGATCCCTCCCGATCGACTCAGTGAGGAACCCGTGATCCTCGAACGCATCAGGCGTGGAGAGCGAATCCGGCATTACCAAACCGTGCGGCAGGCCAAAAATGGCGCGAAACTGCATATTTCCCTTACTATTTCACCCGTCATCAACTCGGAAGGAAAAATTATCGGCGCATCGAAAATCGCCCGAAACATTACCGATGAAGTGACGGCGCGCGAGCGGATACGCCAAAGTGAAGAGCAATTTCGCGTCACCTTGTCCAGTATCGGTGATGCCGTGATTGCCACTGACCGTAATGGCCACATCACGTTCATGAACGCTGTTGCCGAACAACTCACCGGCTGGGAATCCTCGGAAGCTATCGGCGTCCCATTGGTCAATGCGTTCAAAATTGTCAACGAATTCACCCGGAAACCCGTCGAAAACCCCGTCACGAAAGTTCTCCAGGAAGGAAAGATCGTCGGGCTGGCGAACCATACCGTGCTGATTTCCAAAGACGGCACCGAACGACCCATCGATGACAGCGGAGCGCCGATACGAGGAAGCGCGGCGGATTTGAGAGGCGTGGTTTTGGTTTTCCGTGACGTTACCGAACGCCGCGAAGCCGAATTACGCGACCTAAGGTTGGCGGCCATCGTTCAGAATTCAGACGACGCCATTGTCGGTAAAAATCTGGACGGGATTATCACCTCTTGGAACGAAGGGGCGCACCGGATCTTTGGCTATTCCGCGGACGAAATCATCGGCAAGTCGATCAAAACGTTGGTACCTCCTGATTTGCAAGAGGAAGAGGACAGAATCCTCGAGAGTTTGCGGAAGGGTGAACGTGTTTATCATTTTGAAACCGTGCGCATGGCAAAGAATGGCCGCAAAATTCCGATTTCAATGACTTCTTCCCCCGTTAAAAACCACGACGGCAGTATTATCGGCGCTTCACAGACTTCCCGGGACATCTCTGAACGCAAACAGGCTGAACGCTCCCTGGCCGAAGCCAACGAAAAGCTTCGGTCGTATGCCAATGATCTGGAACAACTGGTTCGCGAGCGGACGCGCACCCTCGAAAAAACGATCGCCGAATTGGAGTCCTTTTCCTACAGCCTTTCGCACGATATGCGCGCTCCGCTCCGGGCCATTGAAAGCTTTTCGGAACTGGTCCTGAAGGACCACGGCGAAAAAATTGGTCCGCAGGGTTCCGACTTCCTCAAAAGAGCCATCGGCGCCGCCCAGCGAATGGACCAATTGATTTTGGATTTGCTGGCCTTCACTCGCGTGTCCCGGAATCCCATTCGCATCGAGCCGGTTGACGTGGAAAGCTTGATTCACCGCATCGTCCAGGAACGGGCTGAATTTCAGCCGCCCCGGGCCGACATAAAGATCCAATCTCCGCTCTTGCGTGTTAGCGGAAACGAAGCGTCTCTGACCCAATGCCTCACCAACCTCCTGGACAATGCCGTAAAATTCGTCGCGCGCGATACGCTTCCGCGGGTGTATATTCACTCAGAGCGAAACAATGGCGGTGTGCGCCTTTGGGTTGAGGATAACGGCATCGGCATCGATGCGAACGGAAAACAAAGCTTGTTTCAAATGTTTCACAGAGTTCATACCGATAACTACCCCGGAACAGGGATTGGCCTGGCCATCGTGCGCCGGGCGGTCGAACGCATGGGCGGTGAAACCGGCGTCGAATCCGAGCCCGGCAAAGGCAGCCGCTTTTGGCTGCAACTCCCGGGAGAGGAAGCATGAAAAGTGATCGCTCCGTTTTATTGGCTGAAGACGACTCGAACGACGTGCTGCTGCTGCAACTCGCCTTTCAGGAAGCCGGAATCCGCAATCCCTTGCATGTCGTCCACGACGGCCAGGAAGCCATTGATTATCTTTCCGGAACGGAAAAATTTTCTGATCGCAGCCGGTTTCCTTTTCCCGCTTTGCTGATACTGGATTTGAAAATGCCACGCAAAACGGGCATCGATGTTTTGGAATGGCTTGCCAAAGAGGATGCGATGCGCTGCCTGCCTACGATCATGCTGTCTTCCTCCGTCCATCCGGGCGACATTGAGAAAGCCTACCGTCTGGGCGTCAATGCGTTCGTTGTCAAATCTCCCAGTACCGCCCAAAGGACGGAATTTGCCAGGATGATCAAAACTTTTTGGCTCACGTTGGCCGAGTTGCCGTTGATCTGCACGGACGGCCTGGAAGCCGCTCGCGAAGGATATTCCCCCTAGCCATGACCCCGGAGCGCCGATCTTCCGACCGGCGCGAACGAGGTTTTTTCAGGCAGCGCAAAAATTCGCCAAAAGACTCGGTGTAGCGCAGATTTGCAATCGGATTAGAAATCTGCGCCCCATTAATATGTCTCACGTGAAAAAAGTGCCTTCGGCGAAAAGAGCTTTTTCAACGCGCCGCGCAAAAAATTACCTGTACGGGTAATAGGCAGCCCATGTTGCTTCTGATAGAACCAAACCCGTAGATACCCTTTCAACCAGGATCTCGGGGTAACTGGGTATTCGTCGAGCCACTCGACGAACGACAGACCATAACCAAAAAAACGAAAGACTAACAATCATGTACCTATCACAGAAGCGAAGTTTGTTAGCGGCCAGCGTTTGTGTTGCGCTAGCCAGCGCAGGAATGACCGCCCAGGCGGCGTCTAAAGGCACGGCGGGCCAATGCGCAAACGCAAACAAAGTAAATGCCATATGGACCTACAATTGGGGTTCGAGCGCGCCCAGCAACCTGCCCGCGGGAGTCGAGTTCTATCCCATGTGGTGGAGTTATTACGGCGCCAGCCAGTCTCAGGATACCGCCGCGCTCACGGCGATCAAGAACGCGGGTTATCCCGTGTTGCTCATGTATAACGAGCCCGACCACACCGACCAGGCCAACCTTACCACCGCCTATGCGTTGCAGGGATACACCCACGCCAGCGTGGCCGCGCGGCAAATTGGCTTCGGTAACCTCATCTCTCCTGCCTGCGCGGACGACAACGACACGTGGATGCAGCAGTTCATGGCGGCGGTGAAATCACAAAACCTCCTGTGCCATGCGGTTGCCATTCATTGTTACCTGAGCTCGGCCAGCTCATTCCTCAGCTACGTGGACGGCATCCATAATCGCTACGGCTACAACGTCTATGTCACGGAATTCGCGCCCACGGATTGGAAGAGCCCAACCGCCATCACCGTGGCCGATTGTCAGGCCTTCATGTCCACAGCCGTTCCAGGATTGAAGAGCCGCGGCTACGTGCTGGATTACTCCTGGTATTGCGGAACGACTCCGGGCACCGGCGTGCTGCAAACCGCCGCCTTATTTGATACCAGTGGCAATCTCACCACGCTCGGGAGCCAATACAAAACCTACTAAGTCCGGTTTAGTCAGATAGAGTTTGATACGGGGCCATCCGCATTATCTGCGGATGGCTCCTCAGCCCAGCGCTGGATTGAGCCACGAACAATAGCCTTCGAAAGCATTCCAAAGCTTTACCCTCTCCTGGGGGTGAGGGTGAGCGTTCATCTAGTTAGATTGGTTCGCCGAGTTCTTCGAACAACGATGAATCAAAATCCCAGCAACAACACGCCGCAACGGTCAGAACGTCCTCTCGCCGCCGGCATTTGCCTCGCGCTCGCCGTTTTAGTTTGGCTCGCCTTCAGCCAGGCCATCCATTTCGGCTTCGTTAACTTCGACGATGACGTCTATGTCTACAAAAATCCGCACGTCACCCAGGGAGTTACCCTTGCCGGAGCCAAGTGGGCCTTCACGCACGTTCATTCATCCAACTGGCACCCGCTCACCTGGTTGAGCCACATGCTCGATGCGCAACTCTACGGCTTAAACGCCGGCGGCCATCATTTCACCAGCATCCTCATCCACACCCTTACCGCGATTCTACTTTTTCTGCTGCTGCGGCAAATGACTGGCTTCCTTTGGCGGAGCGCATTGGTCGCTGCCGTGTTCGCGGTCCATCCGCTGCGCGTGGAATCAGTCGCCTGGATCGCCGAACGGAAAGACGTGCTAAGCGGATTCTTTTTTGTCCTCACAATCGCCTCCTATGTGTGGTTCGCACGCCGCTGGTCATGGATTCGTTATCTCCTGGTACTATTGATGTTTTCCTTCGCGCTCATGTCCAAGCCGATGGTGGTAACGCTCCCGTTCGTCCTGCTATTGCTGGACTACTGGCCGCTAAAACGGTTCACACCATCCAAACAAAGTCCAATCCCCTGGCGCTGCCTCATTGAAAAAATTCCGCTGCTCGCACTCTCGGCCATCGTCTGCCTCATCACCGTGCGCGCACAACAACAAGCGGTCTCGCCATTAACACTGCCATTGCGCATCGAGAACGCCGCCGTTTCTTGCGTGATCTACCTGCGCCAAATGATTTATCCCGCCGGATTGGTGGTCATGTATCCGTTTCCCGAGCATGGCTTGCCGGCTTCCGCAATCGTCGCCGCTGGCATCATCTTATTGGCAATTTCCGCTGCCGTGATCGTCTTGCGTCGAAAATTTCCGTGGCTGCTGTTCGGGTGGCTCTGGTATCTCGGCATGTTGGTGCCCGTCATTGGAATTTTGCAAGTAGGCGCGCAGGCGCACGCGGACCGTTACACTTATCTCCCGCAAATCGGCTTGTCTATTGCCCTCATTTGGACCGCCGCCGAACTTTGCTCTCAATTGCGCCAGCGCCAACTTATTCCCGTCGCCGTTTCCGCCGCCATTGTGTCGCTGCTCGTCATTTGCACGCACCGTCAGACAGCCTATTGGCGGAACAGCGAAGCTCTATGGACCCGCGCCCTCGTGTTCACCTCCGGAAACATCGTCGCGCAGAACAATCTCGGAAATGCGCTTCTTGAGGAAGGCAAAGTCGACGCAGCCATTGCCCATTTCCAGGAAGCGCGCCGCATCAAACCCGATGACGCGAAAGCCGCCTTTAACCTTGGCAATGCCTTCGTTCAAAAAGGCGACCTAAATAACGGAATCGCGAACTTGCAGGACGCCTTGCAATTGAAACCCGATTACGTCGAAGCGCACATTAACCTCGGGGGCGCTTTGTTGAAGACGGGCAGGGCGGGGGACGCCGTCTCTCATTTTCAAACGGCGTTGCGGTTGGATCCACTCCAACCCAATGCGTGGAACGATCTCGGCTACGCTCATATGCAACAAGGCGCCAGGGATGAAGCCGCCGCCTGTTTTCAAAAAGCTTTGCAGATCGATCCCGAACAGCCCGTGACCCTGAACAACATTGCCAACGCCCTCATGCAGCGCGGCCAGATTGATGAAGCTATCCAGCACTATCAAAAGGCGCTGCAACTCAAGCCGAATTACCCGGAAGCCGAATACAATCTCGGCACCGCTCTTGCCGGCAAGAACAATTTACCCGAAGCGATCCTTCATTTCCGCAAAGCCCTTCAGTTGAAACCCGATTACGCGAGCGCCGCCTACAATATCGGCATCGCGCTATTCCACGAAAACCGGGCGTCCGAAGCTGAAGTCTTTTTCCGCAAGGCCGTTGAAATCAATCCGCAGTACGCCGAAGCGCACTACAATCTCGGCAACGCGCTTGTGCGCGAGAAAAAAATAGGCGAAGCCATCGGCGAATTCAGAACGGCGCTCCAAATTGAGCCGGGCCAGTTCATGACGAGAAACAATCTCGGGTTCATCCTGCTTCAAAGCGGCAAAATCGACGAAGCCATCACCGAATTCCAAACCGTCCTGCAAACGCAACCCGAAAATCCGGACGCTCATTTCAATCTCGGAAATGCATTCCTGCGAAAAGGCCGCGCCGGCGCAGCGACGGACGAATTTCAAAAAGCTCTCGCGCGCGAACCGGACTTCGCCGAAGCACACTACGGTTTGGGCACCGCGCTGCTCCAACAAGGCCGCGAGACGGATGCCCTGGACCAATTTCAGCAGGCGATTAAACTCAAACCGGATTACTCCGACGCGCTGAATGATCTCGCCTGGGAACTCGCCACCGCGCCCGAAGCCGCCGCGCGCGACGGCGTGAAAGCCGTCGAACTCGCGCAAAAAGCGGATCGGCTCACCGGCAGCAAGGATCTCGACGTCCTCGACACGGTGGCCGCCGCTTACGCTGAAGCGCATCGGTTCGATGACGCCACGCGAACCGCTCGTCAGGCGATAGAATTCGCCCGAACCTCCGGCCAAACCGATCACGTGGCGCAACTAAGCTCCGAGCTGCAACTCTACGAATCCGGCCAGCCATTTCACCGGAGCGTGAAGTGAACGTTGGGCAACCGCATTCTGCTTGGAACGATCGACTGTTATCCATCGCTGGATTGACCCAATGGACCGTGAACATTTGGAACGGTTCCAAAGCATCTCCCTCTCCGCCACGAAGCGGGGAGGGGCCGGGGTGAGGTGGTTCTCGGGGCTCAGGGGATATCTAATTAGTTCTTCGCGGCCGCACCACTTGCCGCCGGAACCCGATTCGTCGGTGTGAAAAAACTCAGCAGATCAATTTCAAAAATCAAAGTGCTGTTCGGTCCAATGTGCGACGTCGGAAACTCACCATAGGCAAGACTCGGCGGCAGATAGACCTCCCATTTATCGCCCGCTTTCATCATTTGCAACGCTTCCATCCAGCCTGGCAGAACCTCCGTCACTCCGAAAGTCGCCGGAAAACCGCGCTGGATCGAACTATCGAATACTGAGCCATCAATCAACTTGCCGACATAATTCACTTCCACCGTGTCATTCGTTTTAGGCGATGGCCCCGGCGGACCGGATTGGAGGATTCTATATTGCAGCTCGGCTTTGGCGCCGTCGCGGCCAATCACTTCCTTGATATGCACGCCATCTTTTTTGGCATTGGCCGCCAGGAATTCCTGTCCTTCCTTGAGATTTTTGGCGCTCGCAATTTTCTCCAGTTCCTGCGCCTTCACCGCCATCATTTTGGAGAGCGTATCCATCGCGGTCTTTTTTTCCGCTTCCGTGAGCGCCGGTGTGCCGGCGATCGCATCCTTCATGCCCTGCGCGAACGCCTTCAAATCAATATCCACGTCCATCTGTTTAAACGTCGAAACAATATCCAGCCCGAGCGCGTAATTGAACTTCTGGTTTGGAATAGTCAAATCCGGCTTGTCTTCCGCCAACAAGCCGGTCGCAGTCAACCCCAGCGCGAGAATAATGGCCGCTGTTATTTTCATGCGATATATCTTCATTGAATGGGCGCGTGGGAGGTGTTGTCCGTCGGAGCAAAGCTCACCAATTCCAGTTCGTAGATCAAAGTGGTGTTGATGCCGATTTCCGGCGGCCCAAAATCCGCGTAGGCGAGGCTCGGCGGAACGAACAATTCCCATTTGTCTCCCGGTTTCATCATCTGCAACGCCGCCGCCCAGCCGGGAATCACGTCATTCATTTTGAAAACCGCCACATCGCCGTGATGCACCGCCGGATCGAAAATATCGAACTCGCTTCCGTCAATCCGCGTGCTGCGATAGCGCACAGTAACGGTGTCCGTCAGCTTCGGAGACGCGCCGCTCTCCGGGCCGGACTTGAGAATTTTATATTGCAACGCTGCCGGCTTGCCGTCGGGCGCCGCAACCTCCTTGATCTTCACGCCTTCCTTCTTCGCGTTCGCTTCGAGAAATGCCGTGCCCTCGCGCAAATGCACCTTGCCTTCTGCCTCTTTTTTCGCCACAGCGCGCGCCAGGTTGTCATCCTGCATTTCCTTCATCACCGCCTTCACCTGTTGCGGCGTAAACGCCGGTTTGCCCGCCTGCATGTCCTCCATTCCGACGCCGATGGTCTTCATGTCGATATTGAAATCATCGACCTTCAATGCGCGAACGACATCCATTCCCAGCGCGTAACTAATCCGCTGCTTCTGATCCGCCAAATTGACGGCATCCTCCGCCGGAACAGTCGTCGCCAGTATTCCAAGCACAAAGAAAGTCAGGATCAGGCTTTTCATTGGAAAATTTTAGTGCACCACGCCAGTCATTCGTCATTTTTGGCCGCTCACCGTTCAAACGGCATCACATTGCTTCGTTTCAATTTGTCGAATTTATCGCCGAGCTCTTCGCGCAGGGCGTTTTCCGTTTGCTGCGAATAATTAGCCAGCACCTTGTCCACCGCCGACCAATCCACGCTTTGCCCCTGATTTTGCAATTGCTGCGCGCGGTCCCGATAATCCTGCACCTGCGTCTGATAATCCTGGATCATCGCGTAGAGATTGTTCACGTCGTCCGAAGTAAAGCCCATTCCCGGCCCGAGCCGCTTCAACATCTGATACTGCTCACTCTGGTCGCGCTGAAATTGCGCGAACCCATCAGGCCCCAGCACTTTTTGGTAATCCGCGTCGCGCTGAGCTTCGAGTGTTTTCATCTGCTGCGCGTAATCTTCCGCGCTGATGTCTCCCTTTTGCAATTTGACATCGAGGCCGTTCTTCTGCGAGTTCCAGTTTTGTTCGGCCGTTTGCATTCCGGAAACCTGCGAGTCGGTGACATTGAGGTCCTTTAGATTGCGCGCCAAATCACTCGCGCCCGTATCGCCGCCATTTTGCATTTGCGCATAACGATCATTACCGAGCAGTTTCAAAAGCTGCTGATTATATTGCGTGTACAGCGCCTGGCTCTGCGACGCCGCATCCTCATCCGTGAGCTTTCCATCATGCCGGGCCTTGTCGAGTTCGAGCCGTTTGCGATCCAAATCCTTTCGCAGCTCGTAAAGCTGATCGCTCTCGTCCGCGGACAATTGCACTCCCGAACGGTCGAGATCCCTCAGTTCACGCGCCTGATCCCAACGGCGAAAAGCCTCATCGCCCAGCGCCGCCCGCATCTCCTTTTCGCGCGCCTCATCGTGATCGAGATCAAATCCGGTCAAAGCCGTCTGGTCGATTTCTCCGCGATCGAATTTCTTCTGGTTCTCGAGCGCCAACGCGTGCCAGTGATCTTCAAACGTCACCGCCGCCACCTCCGCAATGACCTTTTCCGAAATCTGCGCATCGCGCAAAGCCTGGACCCAACTCGTGGCTGGCGCGACGATTGGTTTTGGCGCGGGTTCCACGCGAACCGGCGCTTCAACTTTCGGAGCCTCCGCCACGGCGGGAGTTGGGGAGGGCAGGGTAGCGGGGTGTGAGCGATGGAGGGCCAGCCAATAGCCGCCTGCGACCACGTTCAAAGCCACCGAAACAGCAAGCAAGAGCCTGGAATTCATAAGCCCATTGAGAGATGACGATTCATATCCATACCGAGTGGACCCAAAGCCCGGGTGAACGGCGCCATACTATCTATTCCTCCCGGAACCGCCAAGCTACCCATTCGGGTAAACTTGTAACATGGGTCGCGCGCTCCAAAAACATTAATAAGGAAGCGGAGCCAAATCAATTGAAGTCACCTAAACCATTCGAGAGTTAGGCAAATGTTGACGCTAAACCTATGGAATTCTACGGACTGACTAAATAAATCTTGAATCTTCCGATAGAGCTAGAATTATGGGCGCGTTCCAAGGCAGCAAATCGAATTCCGTGTTGTACCAATTGTCCGGGCTCATTTTGTCGAGAGGGAATAATATGAATTACTGGAGAGATTCTGTTAGCAATGGTTCGAATCTGAACGGCAACTTTGGATGCAGAACGGCTGGCGCGCTCCTGCTGCTGCTTGTTAGCTTCATCGTTGGCAGTTGTTCTTCCACGCCCAAGGACCCGCCCGGCACAATTCACCTGGATCACGGAGAAGTCTTCACGCGCGAGCGCCTGGTTAACGAACGCTTGAACAATGTGAACTGGCTCAACAACGCACTGCTCAATACTCCCGCCGGCGGCACTCTGCAGGGCGCACGATTTCGTTCGGTATCCACGAGCATTTCCGGCCAGGTTTCCGCCGAAATTAATCCGTTGGGCGGCGTCTCCCCGATGGACCAAGTCGGCGCTCAGACGGCTCATTATCAAAATGCAGCTCAAAGGGAAGCGTGGAAGCAGCTATACCAGGGTTTGGAGAGCAACACGATAAGCTACACTGCGCTTTTAGGCACAAATGGGCTGCCCGCTGCCCCCGCCGGGTCAAGTTCCAACGGTCTCAGCAATGTTTCTCCCGTCATCAACGTCAATAATTTCCCTACCGGTCCAACCAATCCCCCGCCGGGCCCCTCAAACGCTCTCGGTCTGCCCAGCAGCATCGAGTTAACTTCAGTCGAAAAGTTTCAGGACCAATTGGCCTATCGCGACGCAGTTTTGGGCGAAATCCACGAGCAGCAATTGGACGACACACACGATCAAGCCGGAATGACGCTCTACACGCTAAACTTCCATCTTTCGGTCGAACCGGGGCTGCACAACAAACGCTTCGGCCGCGTCAGCGCATCCTTTTGCAAGGGGCCAGACGGGGCGACTCCCAAACAGCAATACCAGGATTGGATGTATTCTTTTCGGAAAACATTCGACGAAGCCGCAATCTCCCTTCAACGCCGATACCTTCAGAACGCTTTGAGCGACGAAGATATCCGACAACTCATCGTGAAAATTTGGGCATCTGAAGATGCTGCGACTCAGTGGACCAACGCGCCCACGAACCATTTCGACCTTTTCGGAACAACATATACGGACAGAACAAATTCGCTGCGGAATCTAAAACTGATGACGAAATCCAAGGAACTGCTCGGTACTAATTTGGACGGTGCGACGGTTAAACGCGATAAGAGCATGCGATTTCTATCACCCGAATTGACAACCACATCTGCCGACATGCTGACAGCCATGCCACAACAACTGCTGTCGAACTGGTTTTCAAACAACCTTACCTTGATATCGAAGCTCAATTCCAACCATATGGTGAGAATAATCACCAATGAACTCTCGCCAGCGTGGGTGACAGGATTTACGAACGACACAGAATTTATTAATTCCGTGGAATGGCGCGAAATGGAAATTTCAAATAAATTTGCCGCGATATTTAAGGACACGTACGAGTATCAGACGAATAAGTATCACGCCCTGACCAACGAAATCGCCGATCTAAGTCCGTTCATGTCCGATCCGGATCTAATATACAATAAAAGGCATACCGCTGCGGACTTGGACAATGACAAAAAGGTAATGAAAGCTTTGTGTTGGGTCGTGCGAGACCAGTTTGATAAGATTAACCATTTTTCAGGGCCTCTAGTAAAAATTAAGGCTCCCGATGCCGTAAGCCTGACTAACAATCAGGACTTCATGTATCTGATGAAGGTGGATGATGTGCTTCGAGGAGACGACGATTTCGCCTCCGCGATGCAGAACCTTGAAGACAAGACAAAAAACCGAACCTTCGTCTACGCAATCGAGCCGAAGGAATACGCGCAAAACCTGATGGATGAGTCTGACGCGCAGAGCTCAAGGAACCTCTCCTTGGGCCTCGCCGCCGCAATTCCTCAAATCAGCACCAGCCTCAGCGCGTTTTTGAATTACTTGCAACAGGACCAATACATGCTCGAAACCATTAAACGACGCCCGCTACTCACGTCTTATATGGATGGAGACAGGCAATTTGGATGGTTAATTGGAGGCCGCTTCAAAATCGCTGATAAAAAACATGGCTTCAAGTTGAGTTACGAACAGATTCCGTTGCAGGAAGCCGTCCAGGTCACCTTGGAAGTTCCGTCCTGGTGGACTTCGGTGAAGGTCGATGCCTCCAGCCAGTGGTTGAAGCCAAACGCCGATCCGTTTTCCGGCGGCCAAATCCGCGATCCTGACATCATTGAATTGAAGCCCGACTATGCCTCTGTGACTCGCGCTTTGATGGAACGAGCTGAGCCGGATTACAATCAGCCTCAAATTTATCCGGCTTGGAATTCTCACCAATACGGCTACGTCGTCCAGGCAGGGACGCCGGCAAACCTGCTCATCCTGGGACGGAATCTCTGGCGAAACCCCAAGGTGTTTATCGGCCTCGTGGGTGCCCAGGATGTTGAGAGCTATAGTGTGCTGCCGGACATGCAGGGCATTGTTGCAAGTTTTTCGCAAATCAATTTGCCGCCCACCCTTTCTACGAATGCCGACCAGCCCGTCACGGAAAATTTGCGCGTCGTCACAAGCGATGGCGAGGCGGTGTTGAAGGATGGCGTGACCATTGTTTCCACCGGCGGCCCCGCGCAGGGCAGTGGATTCATTGTCCTGACCAATTCCTTTGGAGTGGCCAGTAACAATCTCACATTTACCGCGACACCTGGCGCTCCCTCGGTCTATTACTTGCTGGCCCTTTCCTGGTCCGGCAATAAACCGGCAGCGGTCGCGACCAACAGCATCATCAACGGAGTCCTGACCTTCCAAATCCCGGCGAATACTGCCCAATGGCCCACGCCTCTCGGCCATATTGATGTGTGGATGCAGGCATCCTCCAATACCGAACCCGTGAGCGTGCTGCAGGGAGGAGAGCAGGATTTTCTTGTCTTTCCCAACATCACACAAAGCCAATTCGCTTTCGCCACGACCAACGTCACTGTTTCGGCAAACAGCAATTCCGCGCCGAACACCGCTTTGACCGTCACGCCTCCGGCGGGTGTGAAGCTGGATTTCTTTTGGAAAGCCTGGCCCGGTCTCCTTTCCCAATTGCAAAATTCATCGGCCTCGATTCAGCTTCAATTGACAAATACCAGCAATTCCACGTTGACAAACCTGACTGATTGGAAATTTGACGGCACGAATATTCAATTTCAATTGGGCAACGATCCGAATGTGTCGAGGATTATCAGCGGTCTTAATATAACGAATAAAACCTCGGCGATCTGCAATGGAACCATCCTGGCGCCGAATTGCTCAGTTATGGTTTCCAGCAATATCACGATTTTGCGCAGCGACAATTGAAAATTAATTCGTGCGATCTGGCGCTTGATTACTTCGAAGTGAACTGTTCGGCTTTAAGCCTCATCCAAAATTTTGCGCAGCACCACCAGCATCACATCCGCCGTGTAAGGCTTGGGAACGAAATGCGAAATCCCGGAGTTTTTTGCCTTCATCATTCCGCCTTCGGAGGTGAGACCGCTGGAGCCGACGATGCGCACTTCAGGGTTCATTTGCTTCAAAGCCACAATCAACGCCGGCCCGTCCATGACCGGCATGGCCATGTCGGTCAACACCGCCGCGATCTCCCGGCGGTGTTGCGCGTACAAGGCCACCGCTTCCGCGCCGTTGCACGCCAGCAGCACGCGATAACCAAAGCGTTCCAGTGTCTTGCTCGCCACCACGCGCACGCCCTCTTCATCATCCACGACCAGGATCAACTCACCGTTGCCGCGAGGCAACGGCGCCTGTCCGGTGGTTTTGTCGGGCTCAGCCGCGATCGTGCTGGCCGGAAGATAGACGCGGAATTTGGAACCTTTTCCGTCTTCGCTGACGACTTTGATAAATCCGCCGTGGCTTTTCACAATCGCCAATGTCGTCGAAAGGCCCAGCCCGGTTCCCTTGCCCAATTCCTTGGTGGTGAAAAACGGCTCAAAGATTTTATCGAGCACTGCCGGCGGAATTCCCATGCCGGTGTCCGCGACGGTGATCATCACATACGCGCCGGGCCTAGCGTCCGGGTTCATCCCCGCAAAAACCTCATCGATCACCACGTTCTCCAGGTTTACGCGGAGCTGGCCGCCGTTGGGCATGGCGTCGCGGGCGTTGACCGAAAGATTCATCAAAACCTGGTGCAACTGGGTTGGGTCGCCCGTCACCATCCACAAATCGCGGGCCGGCATCAGGATGAAATCAATATTTTTGGGGAACGTGTCGCGAACAATTTTGCTGATGTCCCGCAGGATGCTCAACGGGTTCACCGGAATGCGTTTTCCTTCGACGCCGCGCGCGAAGGAAAGCACCTGGCCGACCAATTCCGCGCCGCGTTGCGCGCTGCCGTGAAGGGTGTTCAGCAAATGCAGGCCATCCTCGTTGTTCACCATGCCCTTGAGCATTTCCACCGCCATCAGGATGGGCGCGAGCACGTTGTTCAAGTCGTGCGCGATGCCGCCCGCCAAGGTGCCAATGCTCTCCATTCGTTGCGCCCGCAGAAATTGCGCTTCCATTTTTTTCTTTTCGGTAATGTCGGTATTGATGATCAACACCGCCTTGGGCTGGCCCAGTTCGTCGCGCAATAACGTCCAGCGCGCTTCCGCGATCATCTGGCGGCCGCTCTTGCTGATCTTCTGCATTTCGCCCGACCATTCGCCGGTGGCCAGCAAATGTTCCATGGCATGCCGGAGCTGGGCCGCGCTCTGGGTGTCCTCCAGCCGCATGCATTTCGAAATCGACTGGCCCAAAACCTCGGAGGCCTTCCAGCCGTACAAACGTTCCGCGCCTTTGTTCCAGTAAGTGATGCGGTCCTCGAGGTCCCGCACGAAAATGGCATCCGTCGCTTTGTCCAGCAATTCGGCCTGCCGGATGATCTCTTGTTGCGCCGTGCGGCGCTCGGCGCGCGCGCGGACGCTCACGATGCCGAAAGCGAGGTCATCCGCGAGTTCCTGCAACAACTTGATCTCGTCCTCGCCCGCCTCATTTACCTCGGATGAGTAAAGCGCCAGCAGGCCGAAGGTGACGTTCTCATGCCGCAACGGCAGGCAAATCACGCTGCGAAAACCTCGCGCCAGGGCGTCATCGCGCCAGTGAAATACGTTGCTCCTCTCCGCGATATCCTTGTAAACGATAGCGCGCCCCTCGCGGATGGTTCTTCCGGCCGGCCCGCGGCCGCTGATTTCGTTATCCGACCAGGTCAACTTGAGCTCGGTCAGGTAGCCGCTCTCATCGCCCGCATATGCCACCGGGGTGATGGCGAACGACTCGTCTCTCGCCGCGTAGCCCACCCACGCCATGCGGTAGCCGCCAATTTCCACCGCTTGCTGACAGACGTTTCTCAAGAGCTGCCGCTCTTCGGAGGCGTGAATTTGCGCTTCGTTGATCGAACTCAACAAACGCAAGGCCCGGTTCAGGCGCGCCAGTTCAAGCTCCGCTTGCTTGCGCTCTGTGATGTCCTGGAACGCGCCCTGCATTCGGATGATTTTTCCCTCCGCGTCGCGCACCGCTTCGCCGATGCACCGGACCCAGATGCGGCGTCCTTTGGCGGTGATTTTGGGAAGCTCGAAATCGTAGGGGGTGCCATATTTCGCGCAAGCGCTCACGTGGCGGATCACTTCGCCGCGAGATTCCAGGGGGAAATATTGAATGCCTTCAGCGAAGGCCGGCTTGTATCCGGGCGGATGATCGTGCAGCACGCAGGTTTCATCGGTCCAATGCAGGTTCCACTCCGGCAAATCAATCGTCCAGCCGCCGAGTTTTGCCGCCTTGCCCGCAATCCGCAGCAAGCCTTCATTGTTGCGGAGCGCCTGCTCCACCTTTTTCCGCTCCGTGATGTCCTGAATCTGCGAAATGAAATGGACCGGGTTGCCCTCGGTGTCGCGAATCAGTGAGACGCTCAAAAAAATCCAAATCAAATGTCCCTGTTTGTGGAAATAGCGTTTCTCGATGGAACAGGTGCGGATTTCCCCAAGCAACATCCGGCGCATGTGATCGAGACTGGTTGGGAGATCGTCCGGATGGGTCATTTCCTGAAACGTCTTGCCCATCAACTCCTCGGCCGAATATCCCGTCAAATTGGACAAAGCCTGGTTGGTCTTGAGCCAGTATCCATCCGGTGAAACGAGCGCCATCCCGATGGCTGCACATTCGAAGGCGCTGGAAAATTGTTCCTCGCTGGAGCGGACGGCTTCGGCGGCCAATTTCCGGTCGGTGATGTCCACATGCATCACCACCGCGCCGCCTGGCGTGCTTTCATTCAGAAGCGGGGTGACGGTCAGCCGGAACCAACGCTTCTCGTTTGGCCCGTGGCAGGCGTATTCAAGGGCAAATTCCCTGGTCTGGCCTTGCAGCACGCACCGAATTCCCCGCGCGGCCTCCATTGCCTCCCCGGCGCCGCTCGCGGCCGCATGTTCACAGACGTGAAGATAATTCTGGCCCACGCCGGCATCCGGCCCTTGCAGCGCTTTGGCATTTCCAAAACGCCGCCACGCCTCGTTCACGCAAACAATGCCTCCGCTGGAATCAATCAGCGCGATGTGCGCGGGCAACGCATTCAGGATGGCAAGCTGCGTTTCGGCTCGTGCCTGGTGAATGAGCCTGGATTGCTGCTCGATATCAGTGCTCGAAACCCGGTCCTTCATGGCGAGGGGTAATTGGCCCAATCATATGCCCGGAAAACATCATTAAGATCGTCGCGGCGCGCAGGTTCCCAAAAATCGCCCGTGAGCGGGCCTGCCGGCCGAAATATCTACCAACTTGCACCAGAGTATTTTATCGCCCCGCCCGCGTCAAAGCCATTCGCGCGCGAAACTCCGTTTTTTCGGCCTCAAAACGCCTCAATTGGCATAAAAAGTTTGTTTATTTGGGGGCATATCGCTAGCGTGCCCGGGAATTCGCAAGCGTGTGGCGGATTCGACACTAAAATATATGGAAAAAATTGTTATCTCGCCCAAAAAAGGCAAACAAGGCTTGGGCGCAGGCGTATGGAACCTCGGCCCGGGCCGCGACCCGTTCGGCGGCCCCACCCGCGAGGAAATTCCCATTCTCGACCGGATTCCGCTCCTGGCGAAATCCGGCATCACTTACGCCGAAGCCCACGACGTCGAGATCCCTGTGAAAGACGTTGCGAGCACCCGCAAACTCTTGAAAGAACACGGCATGAAGATGGGCATGTACACGCCATCTTTTTTTGCCGACCCGATCTTCAAAGACGGTGCCATGACCAGCAACGACAAAAAGGTCCGCCAGGTCGCGCTCAAAAACGCCTTTCAGGCCGTGGATGTCACCGTCGAACTCGGGGCCGAAGTCATGGTCTTCTGGAACGGCCGCGAAGGTTTCGATTTCGTCCTCGCCAAAAACGGCCGGGATTCCTTCCGCCGCATGGTTGACGGCTTTAATGCGGTGGGCCAATACGCTCTCAAAACTTACGGCAAAAAATCCCCGCGCTTCGCCATTGAGCCCAAGCCGAACGAGCCCCGCGCCAACATGTATCTCAGCACCGTCGGCGAGGCGCTCTACCTGATCAGCCGCCTCGATCCCGCAGTTCAACCGCTCTTCGGCCTGAACCCGGAAACCGCTCACAGCCGCATGGCCGGTCTCGATTACGTCTGGGACGTGGAAATGTGCCTTGAAGCCGGTAAACTCTTTCACATCCATCTGAATTCCCAGGACACCACGCGCTACGACCAGGACCTCCCGTTCGGTTACGTCGAACCATTGAAAGACCTGGCCTTGTGCGTCGTTTTGCAGGATGCGAAATGGGATGGCATTCTTGCGTTCGATGTCAAAGCCCCGCGCACCGATCGTCAGGAAGACATCACCGACATCCTGACCACGAGCGCCGCGAATTTGCAACGACTCTGGGCGAGAGCCGCCAAAGTGGACCGCCAACGCATCGCCGAATTCCGCTCCGCTCAAAATTACACCGCCCTGGCCGGCTACCTGGCCTCGTGTCTTTACTGACGCAGGGGAGCGCCGAGCACCAGTTCGGCGCGATGGAAAAAATCGGAGCGCCGATCTCCTGATCGGCGCGTTTGAAAAATTAAACCGAGCGCATCGCTTAGTCTTTTGCACAGCCCTTGTCAATCCCACAATTGTAGGGACACCATCCGGCTGGCCTTTATAGCGCGGGCTGCTAGTCTGCCGTGTCGCCTATGCCCGGTCATTTCAAAAAGCAGCGGAGCGCCGAACGAGAACTCGGCGCGTTGAAAAAATCAATTTTGAAAAACTCCAAACCAGTCCTCGCGCTTTTCCTGGCACTCGCCTGTTGCTGGTCCTTCCGCAGCGGCGCCCAGGATGCCGCCACCAACTCAACCGCCGCTCAACTTTGGAAAGACCTATCCCAATCCATCGACGCCCGCGTCAGAGACCTCGTCAGCCGATTGACCCTCGAAGAAAAAGTCGGCCAAATCCGCAACGACGCCAAGGCCATTCCGCGATTGGGCATCCCGGCCTATGATTACTGGAACGAAGCCCTGCACGGCGTCGCGCGCGACGGCATCGCCACGGTTTTCCCGCAAGCCATCGGCATGGCCGCCACCTGGGACACCTCGCTTATCCACAGAGAAGGCCAGGTCATCGCCACCGAAGCGCGCGCGAAGTTCAACGATTATTCCGCCAAGCACAACGGCGACGCCAAAATCTACGCCGGCCTCACCTTCTGGTCGCCGAACATCAACATCTTTCGCGACCCGCGCTGGGGCCGCGGACAGGAAACTTATGGCGAAGACCCTTTCCTGAGCGGCTCACTGGCCGTCGACTTCATCAAAGGGATCCAGGGCGACAACCCGAAATATTATGAAGCGATGGCCTGCGCCAAGCATTACGACGTTCATAGCGGCCCCGAGCCTGAACGCCACACCATCAACGTCGATCCGCCTGAGCGCGATTTTTACGAAACCTATTTGCCGCAATTCGAAATGGCCGTGCGCGAGGGGCATGTCGGCGGCGTCATGGGCGCTTATAATTCCGTCTACGGCGATCCCGCCAATGCCAGCCCCTTGCTGCTGACCGATATTTTGCGCAAACGCTGGGGCTTCGATGGCTACGTCGTTTCGGATTGCGGCGCCATCCGCGATATTTTCGCCAACCACAAATTCGTCCACACACCCGAGGAAGCCGCCGCGGTCGCGGTCAAGGCCGGTTGTGATATTTGCTGCGGGCACGACTACGACCCGCTCGTGAGCGCAGTCCAGCAGGGGATCATCAGCGAATCGAATGTGGACGTCGCCGTTTCCTACGCGTTCAAAACGCGATTCCGCCTTGGCTTGTTCGATCCGCCGGACATGGTTCCATTTTCAAAAATCACCCTCGCCCAAAACGACACGCCCGAGCATGAAGCGCTTGCGCTACAGGCCGCGCGCGAATCGATCGTCCTGCTGAAAAATGACGGCCTGCTGCCGCTCAATCGCTCCAAGCTGAAGCGCATCGCCGTCATCGGCGTCAACGCCGATTCCGTCCCGATGTTGCTCGGAAATTACAACGGCACTCCCTCCCGTCCGGTCACCATTTTGGATGGCATTCGCCGCGCTGTGGGGCTTTCCACCGAAATCACCTACTCGCCCGGCTCGCCCCTCGCCATTTCCACCAATGACGACGCCGCCGAAATCGCGTCCATGCAAAACCAAGCCGTCACCGTCGCGAAAGCCGCGGACGTGGTCATCTACGTGGGCGGCATCAGCCCCAGCCTTGAAGGCGAGGAATTTCACAACCACGCGCCCTATGATGGTTTCCTTGGCGGGGATCGCGTGCGCATTGAATTGCCCAGCCCCCAAAAGAATCTGCTGAAGGCCTTGAAAGCCACTGGCAAACCGATTGTCTTCGTGGAGTGCAGCGGCAGCGCCATCGCCATGCCATGGGCAGCCGAAGAACTCCCGGCCATCGTGCAAGCGTGGTATCCTGGCGAACAAGGCGGCAGGGCCGTCGCGGACGTTCTGTTCGGCGACACCAATCCTTCGGGCCGGCTGCCGGTCACTTTCTATCGCTCGACTTCCGATCTCCCGGATTTCGAAGACTACTCCATGGCCAATCGCACCTATCGCTATTTCAAAGGCAAACCGCTCTTCGCCTTCGGCCACGGCCTGAGCTATACGAAATTCAAATATGCGGACCCGAGACTCGCCGATGCTCAGGTGTCAGCGGACGAAACCGTGAAAGTCACCTTTGATGTGAAAAACACCGGCGACGTTGGCGGCGACGAAGTCCCGCAAGTGTATTTTCGCCACGAGCATTCCGTCGTGCCGCAGCCCGAACTCGCGCTCTGCGGCTTCACGCGCGTGCATCTCGCGCCCGGCGAAACCGGCCACGTAACGGTCGAGATTCCCGCCAAAGATTTCCGCTATTGGGACACCGCGGCCAAAAAATACGTCGTCGAACCCGGCGCTTACGAACTCCTCATCGGCGCCGCGTCCGACGACATCCGCTTGCACGTTCCTTTTAAAATCGCCTCCGGTCGGTGAAGTGAAGCCAATGGCGAGCGCGCGAATAGCTTTTTGAACGCGGAGTTTTTCTCAGCCTACCATTTGGGAACAATCAAAGGGCGCGATCGTGCCGTGCTTTCATAGGGCTGAAGGCCCAGGTAGGTCCATCGCATGGAATATGCAGCCCTGTAAGGGCGGAACAATGTATCTCAAACTCCTAATGCCACGTTCTGTGGCGCCCTTTCAGGGCTGGGGACTTTTGGATCTTTTACCTGGGCCTTCGCTCGATCGGACTCGCTTCAGCCCGGGCTGTGACATGGCGGGCTTTCAGCCCTGGAACCGGAAGCCCAGGTTTTGCAAGACCTACTGCCATTGAAAGACGCTGCGGCTGACCGAACCGCTTCGTCCAAATCAATGCACTGCCGTAACTCGGAAATGAATTGCGTCCGCCAACGCGCGCGAGTAGGGTTGGCGCTGTTACCAATCCTGAAGGCCTCTCGCTTGCCACGAGAGTAAATCTGTTGACGCATGAAACCTGACCACGTCCAAAACACGCCGAATTCCCCCGGCAAATATCTGCACATTTGCCTTTGTTTCATGCCGCTTTCCTTGTTCGTTGTGATGGGTTTCGCCATTTACCGGCGCGGCTGGTGGCTGTTGCTGCCAATCGTCTTTTTGCAGGTGGTGTTGCCGATGCTGGATTTTGTCACTGGCTGGCAAGACCGAACCAAATTTGAAAAAAAGGACTTTTCCGCCTTTGAAATTTTCCTGCTGCACTGGAACACCCGGCTTTACGCCATCTGTTACCTGACCACAGTCATCGGTCTGGCGGTCAACCTCCATCATTTCAGCCCGATCGAAATTGGCTTGCTCATAGGCGGTTGCAGTTTGCTGGGCGGGATTTGTTTTGGCGCGGCCCATGAACTATTGCACACCCAATCCGCGATCGATCAAATCCTCCAGCAGATCACGACCATCTTCCTGTTCTATCCCCATTACAAATTGATTCACATCCGCAGCCATCACCTCAATGTGGGAACGGATGAAGACGAGAATACCGCTTGGCTCAACGAAAGTGTTTACGCCTACTTCGCGCGCACCATCCCCGGCAGCGCCGCTCGGTCCTGGCATTTGGAAGCGAGGCGATATGCTTCCAAGGGGCAGTCCTCCATCATCCGCAACAAAATGTTCAAGTATGTTTTCAGCCAGTTGGCGCTGCTGGCGCTGTTATATATTATTTCCGGCCCGCTGGGACTGTTGTTTTATCTGGCGCAAATTTTCGGCGCGCACATCGTTCTCGAATCGGTAAACTACATTCAACACTACGGGCTGATGCGCGAGCAGCAGGACGGCAAGTATGAGAAGACCGCGGCCGAACATTCCTGGGATACTTATCACTTTTTTTCCAGCTATGTGACTTTCCGCGTCGGTCACCATTCCTATCACCATCTGGCGGTGGAACCCTATTACCTTCTGGACGTCGAACCGGAAGCTCCGAAATTGCCCGCCGGCTATTTCTGGTGCATCCCCGTGGTTTTCCTGCCCCCCTGGTGGCGGCACATCGTGAATCCAAAATTGAAGCCGGTTTCGTTGCAACCATCTCCTTCCCAGGCGTTTTAGCTCGGGAAATCGGGGAACGCAGCCTCGCCTGCGAGTGGAGGCACCGTCCCGGTGCCAGCACCAACCGCGGTCTGAATTGTGCTGAAATCCTCTGGCGGCGGGACGCCGCCGATACTCGCAGCCAGACGGTTGCGCTACATTTGGATGCGTTCGCCCTGAACCTGGGGCGTTTGTCCGCTTGACGTCCGCGGTCTTGGCCACAATAATCTGCCCACAATCCATACGTTACGACTGTGCAAAGCGCGTATGGAAGTCTCCGGCTGGGAGGAGACGCTAAGGAGATATTTTCGCGATTTTGAATTTCGGGTTAGACTGCAGCTAAACCGATGGCGGGGTGTGTGTCGTAGGGGTCATGCACTCCGCCAACTTTTTATTGTTGTCGACCGTGTTGTTCCTCTGAGTCTCGATATCAAAATTAAAGCGGTGCCACGTTCGCGTGGCACCGCTTGCCCCTACACGCCCGACCCCACGGGTGTCTTTGGTTACCGCGCGGCCGGACAAATTCGTTATGCCAACATCGTAACGAAGCCGCGGAATTGGACATCCCTCTTTCGAGGGGTGAGTGATGACCGGGAGGTGCTTCCGTCGGAAAAGGGAGAGAACAAATTCGAAAAAGTCAGTCGGGAGAGAACCGGCTCAAATGATTTTCGGGACTTGAGATTAGAACAATCCCTCAAATGCTGTAGCGGCAAACCTGCCGATTGGCAGGGCAGGGCGCATCGCTCCGCGCGCGCCCTACCTACGGCAGCGCAGGCATTCCTCAAAGACTCACACGACCGGCTTTGACTCCTTCTTCCGCATTTTGCCTTGCGGCAAAAAAGGCTTCCGAAACGCTTCTTCAAAATCGTAACCACCCCGGAAATCCGCGCGGCTGTCCCGGTCGGTTTTGGAAAACAAGCCGGCTTCGACGATATTGAAAACGATCTCGCCAAAATCCTCGCAGCGGATGATTCCCCATTCCTCCAGCACCGTGATGGCCATCGGTCCGAATTGCGCGAGCGCGTATTCGCGGATGCCGGAAAGCAGTTCCTGCCCAGTCACATGGAATCCCTCCCGCCGTTCCTTCGGCGCGGCCTTTTGCGTGTAATCCAGCGCATCGCGCACGAACGCGTACGCGTCGCGGCGATATCGCGGGTCCCTTGCGACGATCTCATCAATACCTTCGTCAAAATTGGCTTCGTGCATTTAACGTGTCATCCGCACGGCGGTCGGCACTGCCGGGCGTGCGGTAAAATATGCCTTAATCGCCCAGCTTATTAAAAGCAAACTCAGAACGATGCAAAGCATCAATTGTTCCCGTTTGCCAAAATGGTGCATAAAGGAGATTAAACGGCGAGTTCGCAAAAAACAACGACTCAAATTGCTGCGGTTGCATGTGTTTATGTTTGCGCATGATTAGGCGCGCTCGTAGTGTTCGCGCGTGGACGGTATCGTGGTCAATCCATGGATGATGCTGCCGTTTGGCCTGTTTTTGGCGGCCATTGCGCTCGCGCCGCTGTGCTTTGCGGATTGGTGGTCTAGGCACTATGCGAAGGTCGCGTTCGGTTTGGCCATGGTGGTGGTCGCGTACTATTTATTCGGTATCCATGCCACTGACCATGTGCTCACCATTGGCCGCGAATACATCAGCTTCATCGTGCTGATCGGTTCGTTGTTCGTGGTTTCCGGCGGCATTCACATCAATGTCAAAGGCGAGGCGTCGCCATTGGTCAATGTCGTTTTCCTGCTCGTCGGGGCGATCATTTCGAACGTGCTCGGGACGACCGGCGCGTCCATGCTGCTCATTCGGCCATGGATCCGGATGAACAAATACCGAATCACGGCTTATCATATCGTTTTTTTTATTTTCATTGTTTCCAACGTGGGCGGCTGTCTCACGCCCATCGGCGATCCGCCGCTTTTCCTGGGTTATCTTTACGGGATTCCTTTCTGGTGGGTGGCTGAGCATTGCCTGCCGATATGGGCCATGGGAATCGGCATTCTGCTGGCTATGTTCTTTGTGGTGGACCGTGCCAATTTCACTCGCGCCCCGCGCGAAATTCGCGCCTTGGAAACAGCCCGCGAAGAATGGCGTTTCGACGGGCTTTCCAACATTTTTTTCCTCGCTGTGATCCTGCTGGCCGTGTTCGTCAGCAAACCGCTGTTCCTGCGCGAACTGCTGATGGCAGGCGCCGCGTTCGGTTCTTATTTCACCACCAAAAAACAAGTCCACGAAGCCAATTGCTTCAATTTTCATCCTATCAGGGAAGTCGCCATCCTGTTTGTCGGCATTTTTGCGACGATGCTGCCGGCTTTGGATTGGCTGGCGGGCAACTCGAAGGTATTGCTGGGATCGGAGCCATCGGTCGGCGTTTTCTATTGGGGCACCGGCTCGCTCTCCAGCGTGCTGGATAACGCGCCAACTTATCTGAGTTTTCTCAGCGCCATTTTCGGTTCGTTTGTGAATTCCGATATCGTTTCCCAGGTGCAGGCGCACATCGCCTCCGGCACCGTGGATTTTGGCAACCTGGTGGGTCCCTACGCGGACCAGATTCGGCACACACTGGAGGCGCTCGTGAAATATCACGGAGCGGAGGTGCTCGCTAGAAATGTGAGCGTTCGCGAAATTGAAGTCTGTTTCCTGTTGGGCAACGTCACGTACAACAAATACATTCTCGCCATCAGCATCGGTGCGGTCTTTTTTGGCGCCAACACGTACCTGGGGAACGGCCCCAACTTCATGGTGAAATCCATAGCCGACCATCAGAAAATCCGCACGCCGACATTCGTCGAGTATCTTTGGAGATTTACTCTGCCGTTTATGATTCCCGTATTGATTATCGTTTGGCTGGTTTTTTTCCGATATTAAATGCGTAGCCGCCGGCGTGAGGAGGCGGAAAACAATGCCATGCCAGCGTTAAATATGCGACAATTCTGAAACGGGGCGCACTTCCGCCAAAAATTTGCTTGGCACTCGCCGCGCATTTCGGGGAAAATCTCCGAAACGGAATTAGGGAATCCGGAGTGCGTAATCTTTACAATATTCTCTTCAGGATCTTTTTCCTGCTGGCTTCACCGTATTACTTTATACGGCTGCGCCGGCGGGGAAATTGGCGTTCGGGCTTTTCACAGCGCTTTGGCAAATACGACGTGGTCTTCAAGCAATCCATCACGAACCGGCAGGTGCTTTGGCTCCATGCGGTTAGTGTGGGAGAAGTGAACGTTTGCACGCAGCTCATCAAGGCCATCGAACCGTGCATGCCCAATCTCAAAATCGTCGTCTCTACCACCACGACGACCGGCATGGCGGAACTGAGAAAAAAACTTCCGGCGCTGGTTGCGAAAATCTATTACCCGATCGACAAACGCAAATACGTCAGTCGCGCGCTTTCAGCCGTTTACCCGGAAGCTATTGTACTGGTGGAGGCAGAGATCTGGCCGAATTTCATCTGGCGCGCCATGGACATGGGCATCCCCATCTTCCTCGTCAATGCCCGCCTCTCCGAGCGCTCCTATCGCGGTTACAAACGTTTTGGTTTTCTGTTTCGCCCGCTGTTTGCCTCGTTCGCTGGCGTCGGGGCACAGACGGAAACTGATGCCGCGCGCTTGCGTGAATTGGGTTTCCGTCCCGAAGCGATACGCCTGGTCGGCAATTTAAAATTCGATGCCTCGCAAGTTGCCGCCGATAATAAATTGGACGTTGCAGGCATATTGCAACGGTTGGGCGTGCCAGCGGACGCCCGGATTCTTGTGGGAGGGAGCACGCACGACGGAGAAGAGGCCGTTCTCGGTCAGATTTTCCGGCGGCTAAAGAAACAATTTCCTGATTTATTTCTGATTGTTGTGCCACGCCATTTCGAACGCGCCCGCGAGGCGGCGCGGGCCTTGAAAGAAGCTGGCGTGAAATTCAAATATCGCTCCGATATCACCAGTGACACCCAACGCAAACCCGGCGAAATCGAGTGTCTGCTGGTGGATACGACCGGCGAATTAATGTCTTTTTATAAACACGCCACGGTTGTTTTTGTGGGGAAGAGTTTGACGGCGGAAGGGGGCCAGAATCCGATCGAGCCGGCGGCCTTGAGCAAGCCCGTGATTTTCGGTCCCAACATGCAAAACTTCGCGGATGTTGTGCGGCTGTTTCTATTGCAGGATGCCGCGGTGCAGGTTCAAAACACCGCTGAATTGGAGCAAAAGCTGGCGGACCTTCTCGCCGATGAGAATCGCCGGGCCGAACTCGGCCGCAACGGCTTAAAAGTTGTCCAGCAAAACCTCGGCGCCATCGAGCGGACCATGGACATGATTATCAAGCGGCTCGACAACGGCCAAATCTACATCAAGAAGTAGCAGCGGTGCGATTAGTGGCACGGGCGTCTCGCCCGTGCGTGAATCCACCATTCATGGACCGCCGTAAGAGCTAACTTCCCAAAATCCTTCGCCCTTCGTCCAGGAAGATGCCTTTGAAATTCATTTCGAGCGCCTGTGGATTGCTCGCCTTGGACAACGCTTCCTTTTGCGTGATTTTGCCGTCCTTGACCAGTTGGAACAGGGATTGGTTGAAGGAAAGACTGCCGTCATCCGCGCCGGTTTCGATCGCGGCGCCGAGTTTATCCAGCCGGTTTTCTTCGATCAACTTCCGCACCGTGGGCGAGTTGACCATGATTTCCAGCGCGGGCGTCAGCGCTCCGGTCACGGTGTTCACCATGCGCTGGCAGACGACGCCTTGGAGACATCCAGCAAGCTGACGGCGGATTTGTTCGCGCTCATCGGCGCGGAAGAAATCCAGGATGCGGGTCACGGACAGCGCGGCGTTCGTGGTATGCAGCGTGGACAATACGAGGTGCCCGGTATCCGCAGCGCTCATGGCCGCGGTGAAACTGAGGGAATCGCGCATTTCGCCAATCATGATGATATCGGGATCCTGCCGCAGAACGTTCTTCAACGCATGATGGAACGAAAGCGTATCCAGGCCCACCTCGCGCTGTTCGACCACGGATTGGTTGTCTTCAAAAACGAATTCAATCGGATCTTCGAGCGTGATGATGTGCTTTTTGAAATTCGCGTTGATGTGCTCCATCATCGCGGCCAGGGTGGTCGATTTGCCGGAGCCCGTGGATCCGGCCACCAGCATGATGCCGCGCGGCGATTCGGCCAGTTTTTTGATCTGCGGCAACAAACCCAGTTCCTCAAAACCCGGCACTTGCGTGCGCACATAGCGCATGGCCAGGCACCATTGGCCGCGCTGCTGGAAGAGGTTTGTGCGGAAACGGCCAATGCCCGGCTCAAAATAGGAAAAGTCTATTTAGCGTTCTTGTTCCAGTTTCGCCTTGAGATGAGCCGGGGTGATCGTTTGGACAATTTTATTCGCCCATTCCTGCGTCGGATACGGACACTCGATGGCCACAAGCTGACGGTTGATGCGGAAAACGACCGGACAATCGATTTTCAAATGAACGTCGGAAGCGCCGCCATCGACGGCGGTTTTAAGAATGCGATGAAACAATTCCATGGAGGCACAATAACAGAGAGCGGTTTTGTGCCAAATAGGAAATGTTACTCTCCTACGTTCGTTGCTTAATTTTTTCTGCTAATGATATTTAGAGGGCGCGTCACTCCGTGCGCGCCGCTGTTGGGCAGTATTGTGGCGCGCGCGGAGCGACGCGCCCGGCCACGACGGGCAAGAAGGAAAGCTGGAAACTAAAACCAGAACGACCCAACGCGGTTGGCACGTCAGCCCACGCGTGACTGCGCCATCGAGCTCAGACGAGCCTGGGCTTGCTTGGTAAGGCTGGTGAACACCATGGAGACGTGATACCCGGCGTGCTTGTTGCCGGTGCAGGCAATCACCACTCCGTTGCAATTTACGCGGCCGCTGTCGCCGGGCGATTGCAGGGTGAGCGTCATTTCCGTCCAGGGCGAGAAAGCAGTCGCGCTGCGAAATTCGATGCCGTTTTTGTGGATGATGACCGAGCCGGGCGAGAGGGCCAAACGTGCCTGTCGCGCTTCTACAGTGACGTGGTGGTGGAGGGAACTGGATTCAATTTTTCTTGCACTCATACAGGCTGAATAATGCTAGCACGGAAATCCGAATCGTCAAATAGGCTTTGGCTCGCAGGTTGCGTCCTTGCGCAAAATGTAAATACCTTGCCTACAGCTTGTTGAGCTGGGTTGTGGGTGTTCGTGTGAAACGCATTTTTACCATTCAATAACCGCCGCGCCCCACGTCAATCCGGCGCCGAAAACGATCAGCAAAATCAAATCGCCGCGCTGCATGCGGCCGCTGGAAACCGCTTCGTCGAGCGCGATGCCGACAGAAGCGGCGGAGGTGTTGCCGAACTTGTTTACGTTCACGAAAAGCTGTTCCGGTTTTGCGCCCAAACGCTCGCCGACCGCGTCAATGATTCGCCGGTTCGCCTGGTGCGGAATGATACATTTGATTTGTGAAACGGTAATCTCACAACGGCGCAATGCTTCTTCCGCCGCGGTCTGCATCGCCTGCACGGCGTTCTTGAAAGTTTCCTTTCCTTCCATCCGCAGGTAATGCTGGCGCGCCTTGAGTGAGTCCACCGTGGCCGGACAACGGCTGCCGCCGCCGGGCATGAAGAGCAAATCCGCCTTGCCGCCGTCGGCGCCCATGACCGCCGTCAGCAATCCGTGCGCGCCTTGGCGGTTTTGCAGAATGGCAGCGCCGGCGCCATCGCCGAACAGCACGCACGTGTTGCGATCGGTCCAGTCCGTGATCGAGGAAAGTTTTTCAGCACCGATCACCAGCACGGTTTCGTACGTGCGCGACATGATGAATTGCTGGCCGATTTCCAGCGCGTAAATGAAGCCGGAACAAGCCGCTTCCAAATCAAACGCTGCCGCGCGCTTGGCGCCAAGCTTGTGCTGCACGAGGCACGCGGTGGATGGGAACGGCATGTCGGGAGTGATGGTCGCGACGATAATCAGGTCGATTTGGTCCGCCGTCACGCCGGCCATTTTCATCGCGCGCCGCGCGGCTTACGCGCCGAGGTCAGAGGTGAATTCGTTGGCCGCGGCGATGTGACGCTCCTTGATGCCGGTGCGCGTGGTGATCCACTCGTCGCTGGTCTCGACCATTTTTTCCAGGTCGGCGTTGGTGAGGATTTTTGCGGGAACGTAGGCGCCGACGCCGCTGATGGAGCATGTGCGCCCTTGAAAGTTGTATTTGGCCCGCGGGTTTTTGAATTTTTTAGGGGAGGATGGTGGACTCATGCGGAGACGGTCGGTGAAACGGACGTTTCCATGGCTGCCAGCCGTTCGTTCGCTCGCGCGATTTGTTGGGAAACGATCTGATTGACGCCGTGGCTGATTTCTTCGGCGGCCACACGAATGGCATTGGCGATGGCGCGTTCACGGGAGGAGCCGTGAGCTTTGATGACGGTGCCATTCAAGCCGAGGATGACGGCGCCGCCGTAGACTTCCGGATCCATGCGCTGTTTGAGCTTGAGCAAACCGCCTTTGGCGATCATCGCGCCCAGCTTGCGGATCGGGGAAGCCGTCAATTCTCGCTTGAGAATATTTTTGATTGCGTAACCAAGGCTTTCGGCGGTTTTCAAAACGATGTTGCCGGTGAAGCCATCGGTCACGGCGACATCCACCGCGTCATTGAACAAATCGAAGCCTTCGACGTAGCCGATGAAATTGAGGTCCAGTTGCTGGCACAGTTTGACCGCTTCGCGTGTGAGATCGGTGCCCTTGGTTTCCTCGGAGCCGTTGCTGAGGATGCCGACGCGAGGTTTGGGCGTGCCCAGGAGTTCCTTGGCATAAATGCTTCCCATGACCGCGAATTGAGCGAGATGCAGCGGTTCGCAGGCGTCATTCGCGCCGGCGTCGAGCAGGATGAAATCCTGATTCAACGACGGCATGCGCGCGGTGATGGCCGGGCGTTTGACGCCGTCGAGGCGGCCCAGTTTCATGGAGCCGGCCACGAGCGCGCCGGTGTTGCCGGGCGAAATGACGGCGTCGGCCTTGCCTTCGCGCACGAGTTCGATGGCGCGGACCATCGAGGAATCTTTTTTCTTCCGGATGCCTTCCAAAGGTTTGTCCTCCATGGTCAGCACTTCGGTGGTGTGGAGAATTTCGACGCGGGTATCGTCAAGCTGGGCCGCCTTGCGGGCGGAGTTGATTTGAGCCTCATTGCCAACGAGATAAAGCGTGGCGATGGACTTATCGGCTTCGAGTGCTTGTCTGACGCCTTCGATGACGACCGAACAACCGTGGTCGCCACCCATGACATCCACTGCGATTCGCATAAATGAAAAGAACGCGGGGAGAGTGTCCGCGCGTCCTTGACAAAAACGATCAGGCTCCGGCTGTGACCGTAATGACCTGGCGTCCTTTGTAAAAACCGCACGCGGGACAAACCCGGTGGGGGACATAGGGAGCCGCGCATTGCGGGCAGATGCTCAATTGCGGCAGTGTCATCGCGCTGTTATACGCGCGCCGCATGCGTTGACGGCTCTTCGATGGTTTTCTTTTGGGAACGCCCATAAATCAATGTTCTGTTTGTTAAAATTTCAGTTTATCCAGGTCAGCCCAAGCGGAGGGTTCCTGACTGGAAACACCGGGCTTGGTGGCCTTTTTCGCCTTGCCCGTTTCTTTTGCCGGCAAGCCGCGACAATCCGTCTCACACAACGGATGTTGCGGAAACTCAAGGAGAATATCTTCGCGCACGTAGGGCGTCAAGTCCACGCAATCATTGTCCACGGGCGTCTTTTCCTCGCCTTCCAGGGGCAAAAGGCGGGTCCAATGCTTCAATTCCAGCACGTGTTCGAACGATTTCAGGCAGCGGACGCACTCGCAATTCAGCGGCAGACGCAAATGGCCCTGCACCAAAAGCTCGTGGTCCATGGCCTGGATCTCGATATTATAGCGCAAAGGCTTCTCGGCCCGGCACATATCGTCCTGAAAATCGAGGTCCAATTCGACGACGGGCAGTTCGCCCTCCAGCTTGACCTCGTGTGCTTCCAGATGACGTAAATTGACTTTTAATGGCATAACTGACTCAAATTTAACTCATTTAACCGATTTAACCAAGGGTGCCGGTCGCCAGCCCGTTCTAAAGTAGGAGATGACGTGAGGAGTCTCTGAATTATCCCCCATTCAAAAGAAATGATCGCCTTTAATCCTTTGCCTCCTGCAATTTGCCCAGCAACGCGGTTCGCACGTGCGGTGGCACGAAGGCCGTGATGTCGCCGCCGAGGCGGGCGATTTCCTTGATGATGCGCGAACTGAGAAACGTGTAGGTGTCCTTGGGCATCATGAAGATGGTTTCGACTTTCTCGTTGAGCTTGCGGTTCATCAGTGCAAGTTGGAATTCGAATTCGAAATCGGAAATGGCCCGCAATCCGCGCACGATGGCTTGGGCATTGCGTTGCTTGACGTAATCGACCAGGAGTTTGTCGAACGTGTCGGCTTCGGCGTTCGGGATGTGCTTGATGGACTGGCGCACCAGATCCAGCCGTTCTTCGAGGGAGAATAACGGCTGTTTGCTCTCGTTTTTGGCGACGGCCACGATCACGTGATCGAACAATTTGACGGCGCGTTCGATGACGTCCAGGTGGCCGTTGGTCAGGGGGTCGAAACTGCCGGGATAGATGGCGGTGCGCATGGGCGAAATCTAGCAATTGGGCGGCAAAGTCCAAAGTCCAAAGTCCGAGGGCCAAAGTCATTTTGTTTGTTCCTCTGCGCTTCGGCGCGGCAGGTCGGGTTTTGAGTAGGAAGCGCCAAAACCCAAGCGTCTAAGCACCAGAGAAATTCCAAGCTCCAAAGTCCACTTTGGGATTCGCGGCGCTCCGACTCGTGGTGAAGATTTCCGCGGGGTTTCGTTTACGGTGGCGATTGGAGGCGAAAGAAGACGTTCGGAGCGGTGCTGATGTTGGTTGCGTAAAGTTTGGTTGCGTTGGTGATGGGGGCGGTAAGGGCGGTCCAGGTGGCGCTGGAGCCGAGGCTGGGGCTGGTGCGGACGCCGTAGTCGGTTGCCCAAAGCGGCCAGGAAAGGATGGTTGTATTGGTGCGGCCGGAGGTCAGGACTTGGGAGGTTAGCATCAAGGGAGGCGTGAGCCGGAGGATGATCCCTTGACCATCTATTCCGCCGTTGTTCGCCGTGCCATAAAAGGCGCCGTCTCCGGCTTCGAGCAGCGGAGCCGTGGGATTTTGTCCGTCGGGTAAATTGCCGCAGCTAAATACAATCGAGAAGTTCGCCCCGTTCGTGTCTATTTTGTAAAATGATCCGATACCAAAATGCCCGCCATTCAGCGATGTGCCATAGATAAAGCCGTCCGAAGCCTGAATGATGGATTCGGCATTGTAGCCATCATCGACGGTTCCGATGAAGGAGTGCAGTATCGTGTAGCCGCTGCCGTCAGTGGCTATCTTGAAGAGAATACCACCGGTCGAGGCGCCACCCGAGGCGGTTGTTCCATAGAGCATCCCATCTCTGCCTTGGATCAGGTTGGCCAGTGGTTCCTCGCCGTCCGGCGAATTGGTGAAGGTGTGCAGGATCGCGTAGTTATCTCCGTTCGTCTCCATTTTGAACACGATGCCGGCATTGGATGAGCCGCCGCCGGCGGTTCCATAAAGTGCGCCGTCGCCAGCGAGGGTGATGCTGGCTGGAAATCTGCCATCCGGGGCGTTGGTAAAATTATGCAATATTTGAAGGCCGCTGCCGTCCAGGTTCATTCGGAAAATGGTGCCATAATTGGCAGTTCCACCTTCTCCCTCGCAGCCATAGAAGACGCCATTGCTGGCCAGGAACAGACTGCTGGGATAGAGGCCCTCGGATGGCGAAAACGCGTGCAGTTGAGCGTAGCCTGTGCCATTCGTACTCATTATGAAAATGGCTCCGACGCTGTTGGTGCCTCCCTGGCTGAGAGGGCCATACAGAAAGCCGTTGGTTGCCTGAACGACGCTGAGCGGGTAGGCGCCATTGAAAAAGTTGGAGAATTCGTGGAGAACAGTATAGTTGCTGCCGTTCGGATCGATCCGATACACCAATCCATAGCCAGAGTCGTCGTTTTCGGCCGTTCCGTAGAGGTAACCATCGTGGCCCTTGATGACGCCGCCGGAGGGAACGCGGCCGCCGTCGTCGGCGTTCGTGGTAAAATTGTGCAGGACGGTTTCGGTGAATGGTTGGGCGCGGCTGGCAAAGGCGTCCAAAAGCAGCAAGGAAACGAAGATGTGAAAAAACACCATGCGGGTGCGAGACGCGAGGCTGAGCGGGAGCATGTGCGGATGGTCTGTCCACGAGGATTGGGCGTCAAGGGGAATTTGGAATCCGTCGAGCGCGCGGGCGCGGGTGACGGAGCGCGGGTCTGCGACCCGCAGCAACTGTGGAATTGCAAAACGTGCGGAGAATTCAGTGGCGTGCGAAAAAGGAAAATCGCTGCGGCTCACAGAGCCGCGCTCCGGCTTTTCTAAGACAAATTCTCTTTCTTGAGAAAATTGGTGCTTTGAGTGGCGGCCTCGCCGAAAATTCTGGAGGCGAATTCTTCGTCGAACGGGTCGGAGCCGGGGATGCGCCAGGGGACTTCGTAGACTTTCACGGCAGCGCCGAAGCCCTTCAGCTTTTGCAATTCGGGCAGGGCGGTGCAGGTGGCGGCCAGGGCGGGGTCGTCGCGCTGCAAGTGTTTGTAGGTCGTTTCACTGATGATGATGCGGCCGCGGCCAGAGAGGCTTTCCAGGCGGCTCGCCATGTTTACTTCGCGGCCAAAGACGGTGTAGTTGAATTGATGCTGTTCAGAGCCCATGAGGCCGGCGGTGGCCAGGCCGGTGTTGATGCCGCTGCCGAGCAGGAGGATGGGCATCATCGGGCGGGGCGGCTGGCCGGCGGCGGCCCGGGCCATGTTTTCGAGTTCGCGCTTTTGATTTTCTTCCACGCGCTTTTTGTTCATTTCGAAAACGGCGCGTTGGGCATCGATGGCCGCGCGCACACAGCAGAGGGCTTGTTTTTCCATGGCGGTCGGCGCGCCCCAAAAAGCCATGACGCAATCGCCGATGTATTTGTCGAGTGTTCCGTCGTGTTTTTTGACCTGATCAGCGACGAGGGCGAGATAGGTGTTGACGGTGTTCAGCGTTTCGCGGGCCTGGTCGTCGAAATAGGCTTCGGCGGCTTCGGGAGAAAGTTTGTTTTGGGCGATGTAGGCCGCGGCTTTATCCTGGCTTTTGTCGGTGAATTCGGTGAAGCCGCGAACGTCGGCGAACAACACGGTGACTTCGCGGCGCGCGCCGCCGAGTGAAAGCGTTTCGGCCTGGAGCACTTCGTGCATGACGTTCGGGGAAACCATGCGTGAGAAAACGGATTTCACGCGGCGTTGTTCGGATTGCTCGAAGACGACACGCCAGGCGGTTTGCATCGCGAACATGAGGGCGAAGGTGCCGATGAACGGCACGGCGATGGGCAGCCAGTAGCGGTAATGAATGTACAGCAGCGTGGCGGCGGCCAGATAGGCGGCGGCGAGCAGAAACATGGCGCCGATCCCCACCCGGACCGGCAGGTTCCACACGAGCAGTGCTGTGATGATGCCGGTCGTGATCAAGATGAGGAGATCCACGCCGAGCGAGCTGCGGCGGATGAAGCGGCCGGTGAGCACGGAGTTGGCGACATTCCAGTGTTCGCTAACCAAAAATGTGTTCGGATCCAAAGGCGTGGAACCTTCGTCGCGCAGGTCGTTGCCGGTGGCGACGGAACCGACGACAACCAGCTTGCCGGCGAAACGATCGGTGAGGCCGTTGGTTTCGCCGCGCAGGCGTTTGGCGTCCTGCAATAGCAAATTTTCAATGGGGGCCTGGGTCAAGTGCGGGTCGTTCGGCTTGAGGCGCCAGTCGATGTAGAAATAACCATCTCGGTCGACAGGAATGGTCCGTTGAATGCCGTTGGGGCCATGCAAAATAATTCGGCCGGCGTCGAGATTCACGTCAGCGTGATCGAGGTCGAGGCCTAGTTGGTGGGCGGCGAGGACGATGCCCATGTGCCAGATGCGTTCCTGCGTGAATGGTTTGGCTTTTGCGGCGAGATTGGGTGGAAGATTGTTCCAGAGAGTTGTGGGATCAAAATTTCCGTCTTTGTCCAACGGGATGGCGATGTCGCCGTTGGTGCCGCGCGGCAAAATGACGTGGTTGGTTTCGATTCGAGCCTTGTTGAGATCAACTCCGTATTCGGGATCCGCCTGGAGGCGTTCAAAGGCAAAGTGCCATTTTTTGTGAACGTGAAATGCCTTGGTGCGGCGCAAGACGCCATCGGCATCCTTATCGGTGGTTTGCTTGTCAGTATTGATATGGCCAAGCGACATGGCATTGGTGGTGAACACCGGCGGGGGGATGATGTCCTTGGTGGCGGCGATGACGACGTTGCCGGCGCGGCGCATTTGCAGGCCGAAAAAGTCGTCGGATTCCATCCAGGTATTGTCGGCCATGTGAACCGGCGCATGATCAAAGCGGCGTTCGGCAAAGATCACATCCAGTCCCACGGCTTTGGCGCGCTCGGTGGAAAGCTCTTCAACGAGGCGGCCATAAACTTCGCGCGGCCAATAAAGGCCATAGCGATAGCCCAACTCGGGCTCGTTTTGGTGGGGCGGGGGAAGATGGTTGGTCCGGACGTAGGCGATGCTGGCGTCATCGACGTAAACAAACGCGAGGTTGGTGGCGGTTTCGGCGGGGAAGCGAAGGGCCTGGCGGACGCGCCAGTCGTAGGTCATTTTCTCAATGCGTTCAAAGAGGTCGGCGTTGAAGGTGCGGAGGAGGCAGAAGAGGGCGATGACGCCGAGGGCAATCAAACCGGGAACCAGCCTGACGCGTTTTAGCTTCACTACGGCGAACTAAACAAAAAAACCAGAGCAACACAAGGCTGCTCTGGTTTTGAAAGGCTTGATGCAGGATTAGCGACGCGAGTCGATGCCGCCGCCAAAGCCAACCGAGGCCGCGCCACTCACGGGCGAGACGAAATAGACTCGCTGATCAGGCGCGATGAAGGTCACCGGTTGCGCGAAGACGATGCGGAAATCCATCGAGACATGCACGAGGCTTTCGAGGATGTCGACGGAGATCGGCGTCACGAGGCCGGTGTTGGTGTCGAATTGTTCGCCGGCGTTGACCACCTGGGTAATCACGTTGCCGCCGGGGCCGACGTAGGCCATGACGACCGAGCCGCTCACCACGCGGAGAATGCCGCTGGCGCTGAGGAAGTAGATGGTGCCGCGAATGCCCGCGACGCCGTTCGGGACCTTGACTTCATATTTGGAGGCGGGAGTCAGCTTCTTGACGGTGCCGAGAATGCTGCCGGCCTTGAGGTCCATTTCGGTGTCCGTGACGACGTCCGCGCCCGTTTGCGTGCGGGACAGTTTGTCGACGGAGAGAACGGTGTTTTCAAAAACGCGGATGCCGTCCTGCTCGGCCTTGGGTTGGTAATGGGCAATCTGGGACGGGCTGGCGGCCGGAGGCGCAACGGCACCGGCGTTGTTCAGCACGAGATCGACGTAGTTGTTCATGCCCGAGGCGGTCTGAATCGTCACGCCGGGCTTCAGGATCATGCCGACTTTAATCGGATGAGGAGTGGAATCGCCAGTGACGAAATAACGGGCGTCACCGGAAACGGCGACGACTTTGGCGATACCGTCGTTTTGGGCGTAAACCTGTCCCGCGAAAGCGAGAGCAAGGATGGAAGAAGCGACCCCGATAAACAAAGTTCGAATTTGTCTCATATACACTCCAGCAGTCTGTTGTTCGGTTAACCTATCTATATGGCGCCAGTTTAGACTTATGCCCGTCAAAGTCAACAGGATATTCATGGAGAGTTTACCTCTATTTTCAGCTCGCAAAAATGTGCAGTTTCCCGTGAATTTAAGGGCCAAAAGTCATTGTGGCCCAACGGCTCGGGGGCCGAGGGACGAAAAATTTCTTTAGATTTTTTTGAACGATAGTTGATAGGGGCTCAATTCGGCGCCCGCACCATTTTTCGGAGCGCGGATGTGTCGGAGACCAGCCGCAGCAATGTTATTCAACACAGGTCGTTCGGAACCTTTCCAAAGGTTAACCCTGCTGCGGCTGGCTTTCAGCACAGCCGCGCTCCGGCGCGAGTGGCAAGTTGCGCCCTGTTGATTGGCGGACACCGTCACGCGCGCTTGCCGGTTGCGCGCTAATCCGGTATCAGTTTTCGTCTGATGAAGCTTTGTTATTCCTTTGCCGCTGGATTGCTGGTCGCGGCAACCATGGGCGCCGGTTGTGGCGCGAAATCTGGCGGGCACCCCCTGCCTGAACCGCCGAAAGTGGCCGCGTGCGAGCCGGGTGTTCCCGGCGGACGGCTGGTGCTGTCGGTGCTGGGCAATCCGAGAACATTCAATCCGGTGCTGGCAGTGGACAATCCTTCGGATGCGGTGGCGCGGCTGTTGTTCAGTTCCTTGGTGACGGTGAACATGGAAACGCAGGAGGCGGAGCCGGGTCTCGCGGAATCGTGGTCGGTGGCGCCGGACCAGAAGACGTGGACTTTCAAGCTGCGAAAAAATTTACGCTGGAGCGACGGCCAGCCGCTCACGGCGGACGATGTGGTGTTCACCTGGAATGAGGTAATGTACAATCCGAGATATAATCGGCTGACGTATGATCTGTTTCGGGGCGATGGTAAAAACTTCGAGGTCACCAATGTGGATGACCTGACGGTGAAGGTGGTGACGCCGGAAATTTTTGCGCCGTTTTTGGAATACTTCGGGAGCGTCGCGATTTTGCCGCGGCACATCCTGGGCGCGGCGGTTGCGAGCGGGCGGTTCCTGGAGGCGTATGCGGTGACGAACAATCCGCGGACGATTGTCGGCAGCGGGCCGTTCCGGCTGAAGGAATTCGATTCGCAGAGAATGGTGGTGCTGGAGCGCAATCCGGAGTATTGGGAGGTGGACAAGAAAGGACAGCGGCTGCCGTATTTCGACGAGGTGCAATTGGATCTCACGACCTCGCCCATCGAGCTGGAATCATTATTTTTCAACGGGAAGAGCGCCGCGTTTGAAACCATCAAACCGGAGCAGGCGTGGGCATTTCAGCAGGCGGCGGCGAACGGGAAGTTCCGGCTGATCGATTTGGGCGTGGGCGTGCAGCGCGATTTTTTCTGGTTCAACCAGAACACGGGTTCGGACAAGCACGGCAAACCGTTCGTGGATCCCGTGAAGTCAAAATGGTTTCGCGACCGGCGGTTTCGCGAGGCGATTTCCTGCGCCATCAACCGGGCCCGCATCGTGAAGGATGTTTATAATGGGCACGCGCAGCCGGTGTATGCGTTTCTTTCCGCGGACAACAAAAAATGGAACAACCCGGGAATTGCGAATTATTCGTATAATCCCCAAAAGGCCCGCGCGTTGTTCACGGAACTGGGCATGACGAACCGAGCGGGCGACGGCAGGATGGTGGACGCGGGCGGGCATCCGGTGGAGTTCACGATGGTTTCGAGTTCTGAAAATCCGATTCGCGAGGCGATTGCGGTGCGGTTGGCGGATGATTTGAAGCAATTTGGGATTGTGATGCATTACGATGCGGAGCCGTTCCCGAAGATGTTGGAGCGGATCAATGAAACGATGGATTACGAAAGCGCGTGCATGGGATTCGGCGGCGGCGGGCTGGATCCGGCGTCGCAAATGAACGTGCTGATGTCGGGCGCGCCGTTGCATCAGTGGTTTCCATCACAACGGACGCCGGCGACGGATTGGGAGCGCAAGATCGATGTGCTGATGACTGACCAGATGCACACGCTGGAATTCGACCGGCGCAAGCGGGATTTCGATGAGGTGCAGGCGATTTGGGCGAACGAAATGCCGATGATCTGCATCGCGGCGCCCACCACCGAGGCGGGGATCCGCAAGGACATCGGCAATGTGCGCCCATCGATCGCGAGCGCGTATCATGTGACGTGGAATGTTGAGGAGTTGTATTTTAAGAGGTGAGGGATGAGGAGTTGCCAGTGAAGTTGGATCGATGCGCGCCCTCATCCCGGCCTTCTCCCCCCGGCCCGGAACGATGCCACTTACGATGGCGGCAACTTGCCATACGCACTGGAGCGGGGCTGTGCTGAAAGCCAGCCGCGGCACGCGAGCGTTTGTTAACGTTTACCATTCAGGTTAAATGACACTGCTGCGGCTGGTCTCCGACAGCCGCGCTCCAAAATGGCGCCGCCGGCAGATTGCGCCCGCTTACGATGGCATGGCCTATTTAAGATTGCCCGCAGCGTCCGCATTTCTTAGGATTTTTTTGGTCCGTTGGCGCGTTTCTTCTGACGCAATGTTTTCTCTTGCGAGATCATGTTGACCGCCCGGCTTTTAATCAGTGTCGTACCGAATGGATTTTCATTTTTTGACTTTTGCCGGCCGGCTGTGGCGGCCGGTTGTTTGCGGGTGTGCGGTTGCGGCTGTTTGCCTCGGGGCTTCGGCGGGGCTGGCGGAGGATTCTTTCCTTTCCACGAACTCAGGGCCGACGCTGAATTTGAAGCTGGACGATTACCTGCGGATGGTCGCGGAAAGAAATGAGACGCTGCAGGCGCAGATGCTGGAGACCGAGGCGGCGCATTACAAGGAACGCGGTGAATGGGGTATTTTCGAGCCGAACGCGACGGCATCGGTCACGCGCGAGGGCAATCGCCGGCAAAACAACACCGAGCAGGAGGCGGCGCAATCCGGCCAGCCGGTTTTCGACGAGCGCAATACGATTTATGATACGGCGCTGGAAACGCTCGTTCCCACCGGCGGCAAAATCCGGCTTGGCTTCACGGAAAGCGATTTGTTCAATAACGTGAACCCGGTGCCGTTTTTTGGGTCCACCAACAATGTTTTTACCCGGCAATTTCAATCGTTCGCGGGCGTTTCCTTCACGCAACCGCTGTTGAAGAACGCGGGCCAGACGGTGACGATGGCGAACATCCGGATTGCGGCGATGGAATCGGACATCGCGTTTCAGCAATATCGGCGGCAGTTGATGCTGGCGATTTCGCAGGCGGAAGCGGCGTATTGGAATTTGTATTTCGCGCAGGAACAATTGAGTTTTTTCAAGCAGTCCGTGCTGCTTGCCCAGACTGTGTTGTCCGATGCCCTGGGACGATTGAAGGCGGGGCAGGCTTCGGAACTGGACGTGATGGAGGCGCAATCGGGGCTCGGGCTGCGCGAGAGCAAGCAGAACGAAGCGTTGCAGAATTTCTACGATGCGCTCGGGCAGGTGCAAACGTTTTCCGAGATGTCGCCGCTCGAAAACGGCCGGGAGTTGCGCGCGGTGGACCGTCCGCCGGCGGCGGTGACGACGCCCTCTTACGCGGAGAGTTATCAGCGCGCGTATGATTTGAACCCGGATTATCTGATCCAGCTTCAGAAAGTGGAGCAGGAAAAGGTGCGGCTGGGGGTTGCGCGCAACCAGCGGCTGCCGGAATTGGATTTCAAGGGCGCTTACGGCTACAACGGCCTCGGTTCGACACCGGGCGATTCGTTGAATTTTTTGGAGTCGCGCGATTTTCCGTCGTGGTCGATGGGGTTGGAATTGCACATTCCGCTCGGCGGCGGCATCAAGGAGCGCAATGATTTCAAGGCGGCCAAGCTGACGTTGCAGGAGTCGGTGGCGAATTTGAACGCGATTCAAACGCAAATCGCGAACGCGCTGGACGCGGGGATTCGCAAAACGCGCCGGTGGCAGGAGAGCATCCAGAGTTACCAGAGCGTGATTGATTTCAATGAAAGCCTGCTCAAGACGCAGGAGGCGCGGCTGCGGGCGGGGACGATCGAGCCGCGCAAGGTGCTGGAAGTGGAGGCGGATTTGTTTGACGCGCGGCAAAGCCTGGCGGAGGCGCTGGTGCAGCGGCAGCGGGCGTTGCTGGCGTTGCAGCTCGCGGAGGGGACGATTTTGAAAGAGATTCATCTGGACACGACGCGGGAGGAATTGCGGCGGAAAACGGAGGCGATGCTGTCGCGCCATTCGCTGCCGCTGAACGCGTTCCAGCCAATTCTGCTTTCGCCGGATTCTTACACGCCGTAATATCGAAAAAGTGTCATCAGCAATTTTCAGTGGAATGGCTGGCATTAGTGGCGCGGGCGTCCCGTCCGTGAGTCCCTGCTCGCACGGGCGAGACGCCCGTGCCACTAGATTTTCCCGTGCGTAACATGTTTCGTCATTTGAAAGTTTTCCTTTTTGTTGCTTTGCTCTGCGGTGTCGCGGCATGCGCGCGCGCGGCGGAGCCGCTTATTATTGACGGAATCACCGAGCCGTTTCGAGACGTTACGCTGACGGTTTCGGTGCCGGGCATTATTCGCTCGGAGCCGATTGTGGAAGGCGCTTCGGTCAAGAAGGGCGAGGTGCTGGTGGAGTTGGATAAAAAGCTGGAGGAATTCGAGGCCGCGCGGCGCAAGGCGGTGATGGAGCAGACAAAGGCGGAATACGACGCGACGCGGCAGCTTCGCGAGACGACCAAATCGGTCAGCAACGAGCAGCTCGAGAAAGCAGAGTCGGATTATAATGTCGCGGCGGCGGAATACGGCGCGGCGGCGGAGGAACTCGCGCGGCGGGAACTGGTGGCGCCGTTTGACGGGACCGTGGCGGAGATTGCGCTGCGCACCGGCGCGGCTTGCGCGCCGTATGAGCCCATCGCGCGGCTGGTGGATACGTCGCGATTTTATTTTACGGGGCATCTCGATGGAAAATCGGCGGTGCGGCTGACGCTGGATGAGCCGGTTTCGCTGGACGTCGGCGGCGTGGCCAAACCCGTGACGGGAAAAATTTGTTTCATTTCCCCGGTGGTGGATCCGGCGAGCGGGCTGGCGACGGTGAAGGCCATTTTCGACAATGCGGACGGCGCGATTCGACCAGGGCTCGCGGCGAAATTGACGGTGCAATGAATATGAGAGTGATGGCCAAAATTCATTTCCGGTTAGAGAATCAGAGACTCCGTCCCCCTGAGCCCTTGGCGCCACCTCACCCCGGCCCTCTCCCCCACTTCGTGGCGGAGAGGGAGGCGAGATCCAGCGTTCGAAGTGGATCCGATCAAGGGCGCTTAGAATGGTCTGAAATGAATTTGGGCCGCCACTATATTTAATATGGAAGCGAATATCGACGGCCTGAGCGATGCGTTTCAACGCGCGTCGGATGAATTGGCGACATTGCGCCAGTTTCCGGGTTCGCCGCGCGAATTCTGGCCGCGCTTCCTGGCGGCGGCGGCGCGGGTCGCTTCGGCCGACATCGTCGTGCTGCTGGCGGGCCACCCGGGGAAGACACCGCGCTGGTCCAAGCTGGGCGAATGGGCGGTTTCGACGGCGCCCTCGCGCGTGCGGACGGGGTTTACCTCGCGACTCGAACAAACGGCGGAACGTTGCCTGCGCGAATCCAATTTTGTTGAGCCCACCGATCCGGCGGCGGGAAGTTTCACGCTGGCGGTTCGTTTGAAATTGCCGCAGCCGGAGGATGAAGTCGTGCTGGCGGCGCAGGTGGTGGATTTCACGGAATCGGCGGCGCGCGAATCGCTGGCGCGGCTGAATCTCATCGCGGACACGGCGGCGTTGTATCAGCAGCACCTGGCGGCGCGACAGGCGGCGAGCGACGCGCAAAAATTTTCCAACGTGCTCGATTTGCTCGTGCCGGTGAACGAGGCGACGCAGTTTTTCTCTGCGGCGCTGGCGTTTTGCAATGGCGTGGCGACACAGTTCCGGTGCGATCGCGTGAGCCTCGGCTGGCTTGAGCGTGGAAGCGTCCGCCTCCGCGCCGTCAGCCGCACGGAGCATTTCGACCGGCGCATGGCGGCGGCGCAGGCGCTGGAGACGGTGATGGAGGAATGCCTCGACCAGGACCTCGAAATTCTTTGGCCGCAACCGGAGAATTCGTCGATCATCACGCGCGACCACGAGAAATTTGCCGCGGAACAGAAGTCCGGAAATCTGTGTTCAATTCCGCTGCGGCTCGACGGCAAGCCGGCGGCGGTGCTGACGTGCGAACGGAATGAAACGGCGTTCACGGAGGCGGAGTCGCAGCAATTGCGGCTCGCGTGCGACCAGGTGGCGCGTTCGTTGGATGAGCGGCGCAAGATGGATCGGTGGTTTGGCGCGCGTTCGGCGGATGCGGCGCGGGAGCAGCTTAAAAAGTTCCTCGGGCCCGAGCACACGTGGCAGAAGGTGGCGGCGATTGCGGGCGCGGTGGTCATCGCGGCGCTGTTTTTCGTGCATGTGAATTATCGCGTGGAAGGGAATTTTATTTTGCGGAGCGATGAGGCGAGTTATTTGACGGCGCCGTTCGATGGCTATGTGGAGAAGGTGTTCGTGCGCACGGGCGATCATGTGAACAAGGGCGGGCCGTTGCTCAGTTTTAATCGCAGCGAACTGTTGCTCGACGAATCGGCGGCGGCGGCGGACGTGGGGCGTTATCAGCGCGAGGCGCAGAAGGCCGAGGCCGATCATCGGCTGGCGGACAAGCGCATCGCGGACGCGATGGCGCAGCAGGCGCAGGCGCGGCTGGATCTGGTGAAGTACCGGCTGGACAACGCGGTGATTCGCTCGCCGTTTGACGGCGTGGTGGTGGAAGGCGATTGGCGCGAGCGCATCGCGGCGCCGGTGAAGCAGGGCGACGCGTTGTTCAAGGTGGCGCGCATCGACACGCTTTACGCGGAGGCGGACATCAGCGAAAAGGACGTGAAGGAAATCATGGGGCATTCGAAAGGCGAGATCGCGTTTGTGACGCAGCCCAAGTTGAAATATCCGGTGACGGTGGAAGTGGTGGAACCGGCGGCCGTGACGAAGAAGGACGGGAATGTTTTCCTGGCGCGCTTGAAACCCGACGGCGGCGCGCCGTCGTGGTGGCGGCCGGGCATGACGGGCTTGTGCAAAATCGCCACGGAGAAGCGGTCGTTGTTTTGGATCCTGACGCATCGGACGGTGGATTTTTTGAGGATGAAGTTGTGGTTCTAGCGTGAATACTTTCAGTGAGTCGTGGTACCGGGTGGCGAATCAGAAGATTTGCCTGCGGCCGGGCGTGCGCGTGCGGCGGCAGATGTTTCGCGGGGAACGGTGGATCGTCCTGGAGAACCCCTTCAGCAATGAATTTTTCCGGCTGCGGCCGGCGGCGTATGAATTCGTGGCGCGGCTGCGGCCGGATCGAACGGTGGAGCAGGTCTGGCAAGAGTGCATCGAGCGATTTCCGGATGAGGCGCCGGGGCAGGAGGCGGTGATCCAACTGCTCTCGCAGCTCTATTTTGCCAATTTGCTGCAATATGACCTGGCGGCGGACAGCGCGCAGCTTTTCGAGCGGTTCAAAAAGCGGCAGCAGCGCGAGCTGGGCATGAACCTGCTGAACATCATGTTCATGCGCTTTCCGCTGCTGGATCCGGACCGGTTTTTGGTGCGGGCGATGCCGTTCGCGCGCAAGCTCATTAGCGCATTCGGCGCGATCCTCTGGCTGATTGTGGTTGGCGCGGGGGTGAAAGTGGCGTTGGATCACTTCGATTTGCTGCGCGAGCAAGGGCAGGGAATTTTGGCCACGAACAATCTGTTCCTGCTCTATGTCGGGCTGGTGATCATCAAGGCGATTCACGAATTCGGGCATGCGTTTTTCTGCCGTCGCTTCGGCGGCGAAGTGCATGTGATGGGCGTGATGCTGATGATTTTCACGCCGATGCCGTACGTGGATGCGACGTCGGCCTGGGGCTTTCGCAGCCGCTGGCAACGGACGCTCGTCGGCGCGGCGGGAATGATCGCGGAATTGTTCGTGGCGGCGCTTGCGGTTTTTGTCTGGGCGAACACGGCGCCGGGAATCATTCACAGCCTGGCGTACAATATGATGTTTGTGGCGTCGGTCTCGACGTTGATTTTCAACATCAACCCGCTGCTGCGCTTTGACGGCTATTACATTTTGTCCGACTTGCTGGAAATTCCGAACCTGAGCCAGCGCGCGACGGAGCAGTTGCGGCATTTTGCGGAATATTATCTTTTCGGCGTAAAGAATTCGCGCAGCCCGGCGGACAATGGGCGCGAGGCGGGGTGGTATGCGTTTTATGGCGTTACGAGCGGGATTTATCGGGTGATTGTTTTTGGCGGCGTGCTGTTCACGGTGGCGGACCGGTTCTTGATTATCGGCATGGTCATGGCGGCGGTGTGCTTGATTTCGTGGGTGACGGTGCCGGTGATTCGGTTTGTTCAATATCTGGCGGCGAATCCGCAGTTGGATCGCGTTCGGACGCGGGCTATTGGCGTGACCGTGGCGGGGGCGGCGGTTTTGTTGATATTGTTGGGAGTGGTGCCGTTTCCGGCGGGTTTTCGCGCGCCGGGGATCGTGGTGGCATCGCAACGGACGCAAATTGCCAATGAAACTTCCGGCGCGGTGGAAGCGTTGCTGGCCCAATCCGGTTCGGCGGTGAAGGCCGGGCAGCCTTTGATGCGTTTGCGAAACGAGGAACTGGACGCGGACATCGCCAGCGCGCAGGCGCGCCTCGACGAAATCAATGCCCGGCTGCTCAATGCCATGGGGACGAATTCGGCGGACATTGCGCCGCTGACGGAATTGCGCGATTCGGTCACGAGCCAGTTGAAAAAGTATTCCGTCGACCAGGCGAACCTGGTCGTGCGCGCGCCGCATGATGGCGTCTGGGTCGCGCCGGGCATTGAGGATTATGTGGGGCGGCAGGTGAATCGCGGCAGCGACCTTGGTTTGCTGGTGAATCCGGCGGCGTTTGAATTCGTCGCAAGCGTGCGGCAGGAGGATGTGAATGGTTTGTTCGGGCGCGACATTCGCCATGCGGCGGTGCGGTTAAATGGCGATGCCGGGACGCTGATTCCGGTGAGCGCGTGGCGCGTGATTCCCGGTGAGCAAAGGATGCTGCCATCCGCGGCGCTCGGCTGGAAGGGCGGCGGCGATATTCCCGTGGCTGCAGATGACACGAGCAGCAGCAAGACGGTGGAACCCTTTTTTGAAGTGGTGGGCAAGCTGGATAAATCGAGACAGGCGCCGGTGCTGGATGGGCGCTCGGGAAAAATTCGGTTTGCGCTGCCGCCGGAGCCGTTGCTGCCGCGCTGGACGCGCGACTTGTGGCAATTGCTGCAAAAACGTTACCAGATGTGAGGAGTCGTGTATGAAGTCGAGCATTTTGGGCCTCCCTTTCAGGGCGGCGAATTTTTTTAGGGCGCCATACCCGGGCCTGCAGCCCGGGCTTTCACAGCGTCGGGCTTTCAGCCCCGAGGATTAGAATGCTGCCTCCGCCTTCGCACGATTATCACCGGTTGGAATTCCGGCCGCCGCCGCGTCCGCTTCAGGGGCTGGACGCGATCGTGAACGGTTTTATCGGGAATTATCAGCGACGAGCCAAGGCGCTCGAGTCGCTGCGGCAAGATGCGGAATTGGTCGAGGCGCAGGCGGAGGAATGGAAAAAACTGACGGACCATGAATTGCAGGTGCGATTGCTGGAATTTCGCGCGGCGTTTCGGCGCGGCGGCAAGGCGGCGGGGGAAAAATTGCTGCCGGCGCTGGCGGCGATTCGCGAGGCGGCGGAACGAAAGCTGGGATTGCGGCCGTTTCCCGTGCAGCTCATGGGCGCGCTGGCGCTGCATCGCGGGTTTCTCGCGGAGATGGCAACGGGCGAGGGAAAGACGCTGACCGCGAGCCTGGCGGCCATTCTCGCGGGTTGGACCGGGCGGCCATGCCATGTGGTGACGGTGAACGATTACCTGGTTCAGCGCGACGCGGAATGGCTGGAGCCGCTCTATCATTTTTGCGGCGTGCGCGTGGGCTTCGTGGCGTTTTGGATGGGGCAGGCGGAGCGGTTGAAGAATTACGGGTGCGATGTGACCTACGTCACGAGCAAGGAATTGCTGGCGGATTTTTTGCGCGATCGTTTGCTCGTGGGCAAAATGGCGAACCCAACGCGGCGGTTGATCCGGAAAATGCTCGCGCCGCGGCACGCGGTCGAAGGACTCGTGATGCGCGGGTTGCATACGGGCATTGTGGATGAGGCGGACAGCGTTTTGATTGATGAAGCGGTGACGCCGTTGATTATTGCCGCGCCGCATAAAAACGAATCGCTTTGCGAGGCGGCACGGCTGGCGCATGAGATTGTGGAGGATTTGCAGCCGGGCGCGGACTATCGGAGCAATGCGCGCTACAAGGAAATCGAGCTGACGGACCGCGGTTTCGGCAAGATGGTGGAACGCGCGGCGCGGCTGCCGGGGCTTTGGCAGGGGCATGACCGGCGGCTGGAACTCGTGATCCAGGCGTTGGTGGCGCGGGAATTTTTCCTGCGCGACAAGCAATACATCCTGGAAGGGGATAAAATCGTCATCGTGGATGAATTCACCGGGCGGCCCATGCCGCAACGGACCTGGCGCGAGGGGATGCATCAGGCGATTGAAGCGAAGGAAGGGCTGGTGGTTTCGGACCCGACCGAGACCGTGGCACGGCTCAGTTTTCAGCGATTCTTTCGCTGCTTCCAGAAGCTTTCCGGGATGACCGGAACGGCGCGGGAGACGGCCGGCGAACTCTGGCAGGTTTATGGACTGCCGGTGATTTCCATTCCGCCCAATCGGCCGTGCATTCGAGAGCAATGGCCGGACCGGGTTTTTTCGGATGAAGCGACAAAATGGCGCGCCGTGGTGGAGGAGATTGTGCGCCTGCATGCGACGGGTCGGCCGCTGTTGGTGGGCACCCGGAGTGTGCTGGCGAGCGAGGGGCTTTCCCGGGCGCTCTCCGAGCGCGGGTTGGAGGCGAAAGTTTTGAATGCGACGCGGCTGGCGGATGAATCGGCCATCATCGCGATGGCGGGTGAACCAGGGCGGATTACCATTGCGACGAATATGGCGGGGCGTGGAACAGATATTAAGCTGGGGCCGGGCGTGGCGGAGTTGGGCGGGTTGCATGTCCTCGCTACCGAGCGGCATGAGTCGGGGCGCGTGGATCGGCAGTTGTTTGGCCGGGCTGGACGGCAGGGGGATCCGGGCAGCGGACAGGCGTTCGTGAGCGCTGAGGATGAACTCATCCGCCGATATCTGCCGGCACCCGCGCGGAAGGCTTTGGGGGGCGCTTTGCGGCAATCTTTACCGGCACGGGAGCGGATTTCGAAGGCGGCTTTTCGGCTGGCGCAACGGCGGGCGCAGAAGCTGGCTTACCGGCAAAGGCAGGAAATTTTGGCGGCGGATTTGAGGCTGGATGAGGCGCTTTCTTTTGCGGCGCCGGACCCGATTTAAAGCTCCAAAACCCAAGCTCCAAGTTCCAGGGAAGATCCAAATTCCAAGCTCCATTTCATCTCTCGGTCGATTAAAGTCTAGTTATTGGATTGACTTTAATCCGGAAGGGAATGGCGGCGGGACGCCGCCAGCACTCGCAGCCGGGACGGCGGCGCTACGAACGCGTTCTTGATTCCGACCGGGGAATTTTTTTTTTGGCGGATTTTTTGGCGCGTTTGGGAAATAGTATTGACACGTGCGGGGTGAAAAAGGGAATGATAGCGGGAAGTCTGTTGCATTGAGCAAGTCTCGCAAAGATCTGTTGGCTGGCCGGTTCGAGTTGGAACAACTGGAATCGCGCGTATTGCTTTCAGCCGATATTCTGGCCGCTTCCGCTTCCCTGGCTGGCGCTGTTCATGCCGCTTCGGAACACAAACTCTTCGCCGCGCATGAGACTCTGACGTCTTCGACGCTGCCGACGGCCGATCATGCGGCTTATAATCCGGCGGACAAAGTGGGCGGCCTTTTTGAAGGGATGACGGGCGAGGCCCTGACTTCCACGGCCACGTCGCATCATGAATCCGGCTCGCAAAATGAGACCGCGGCTTTGGTAAAAAATGCCGGGCTGGTTTCGAGCGAGAGCCAGGCGGTCACCGAGACAGGACTGGCCGCCGAGACTGCGGCGCTTCCGGGTAGCTCGCAGCAGGTGCGGGAACAAGCGGTCACCAAGACGACTTCGACCCAGGTCCAACCCTCGGTTCCACAAACGATTTCAGCGACAGCAACGACCGGCGCATCCGGCGGTGCTGCAAACACTCATGAATTGACCCAGACGCTGAAAGCCGCGAACGCACCGCCCGTAAAAAGCCCCGTTTCTCAGGCAAATCCTCAAACTTCTCCTCAAGATTTTGAATCGTACATCCAGCAAACCCTCGCTGGGCAGAGTGGTTCGTACAGTGCTACTGTCACGTTAAGCAGTTCTCTTTCCATTGGCGGTTTCATCCGAATTACCGGCGGCTCGCTCACTTTCGCGGCCACGGAAAGCAACAATGTTTGGAGCGGGACGGTCAGCATCAATGCCACGTCCGGTTCGGTTTTCGCCGGCCAAAATTTCAGCGCTACCACCGGGTCGATCACGGGCACTTACTACATCGGCACGGTGCCGCAGGGCAAACACCAGTTCAGTCTCACGGTGAACACCTTCAAGTTGAGCGTCGGCCAGGCGCTCAGCATCACCAGCCCGACTTTCAGCGTGACCTATGATGCGGGCTCCGGAAGCGCGCAGACCATCGCGACGATCTCAAACGCGACGGCGAGTTCGCCGTTGTTCTCCGGACTGCCGACCGCGACGCTGACCAATTTCAAACTCGGCACGGACGGTTTCAGCTTCGACGACTTCTCGCTCACGGCCACCGGGCCGGTGACAATCGGGAATTTCTTCAAGGCGACGGATGTGAACAATGCGGTCAGCCTGTCGATCAGTGACTTCAATTTATCGTTCGCGGATCCGACAAACTCGACTGGTTCAGTCAGCTTTACGGCAGACAATATCCAACTGTTTCCCAACGTCGGATTTTTGCATCTTCAGTTCGCCAACTTGCACGGCACTTTTGACCTGATCAATACGACCACGGTGAACTCGGTTCAGACCTCGGTGATCGGTTCCGGAGTCTTCAGCCTGGCGATCAGCGGATTGGATATTTCGGTGGGCGAGGCGCTGACGGTTCATGTGGGCGACGTGACCCTAAACCCGGGCCAGGCAACCGTGGTGTCCGTGACCGACGCCACCGTGACCTCGAATCTGCTGGGTGGGTTTGGCACTTTCAATCTGGGGTCGTTTACATTGACCCAGGACGGTTTCACCTTGTCGAACTTCAGCTTCGCGCCGACCGGGACGACAGTGAACATCGGGAACTTTGCCTCGTTCGCCAACCCGTCTTTCAATGTCAATAATTTCAGCCTGAACAACGGAGTGGTTTCGGGGTCGATCACATTCTCGGGCGACCTGACGCTTTTCCCGGGCAACTCCAACGTCAACTCCTCGTTTACGAACCTGCAGGCGCAGTTCGATTTCTCGAGCGCGAGCAAATCCGGCGCGTTGACGCTGACGGCGGACAGCTTCTCATTGACGGTGGACAATCAACTCACGATTTCGGCCAACGGCATCACGATCACGCCGGATCAAACGACCATTCTGCAGCTCAGTTCTTTCAGTGTCACATTGGCGCAGTTGAATGGCCTGGCGGGGAGCATCACCGGCAGCGACATGGAGATCACAACGGCCGGGTTCACGATCGCTTCGGCGACATTCACGGCGACCAATTCGAACTTTAATTTGGGCGGGGTGGTTTCATTTGCGGCGGCGCCGAGCGTGACATTCACGAACATCGCTTACACGGTGGGCGGCGGGGTGGGCGGCACGGTGACGTTGAATCCGACCACGGTCACGTTGAGCCTGGGCGGAGCGATCACGGCTTCGGGGACGTTTTCGGGTGATTACAATATCAAGCCGGCGACGCTCAATGCCTCGATCAACGACTTCAGTTTGAGCCTTGGCGGCTTTGTTTCGGTGACGGGCGATAATCTGGTGGTTTCGTATCAGCCGGCGAGCGATGGTTCGGCGGCGTTTTACATCGGCGGCGCGGGATTGACGGTTTTGATGGGGTGCGGGTCGGGGACAAGCGCGGCGGGCGTGGAAGTGACCGATGCGACTTTCGCGCTGGCGATTTTCAAGGCAGCCAGGCCCAGCACGACCATTACTTATGCGTTCGATGCGAATGGCGGCATCAGTCTCGTCGGTTTGCCGGCCAACTCGGTGAGCTTCAGCGCGACGAATGTGGATGTCCGCGCCAACAATGCCGGCAGCGTGGATCAATTGGTGAACGTGGACAGCACGCCCGCCGATGCGATGCACCTGTTCTTCACGGCGAATGAACAAAGTTTCCTGGCGAGCGGATTGACGCTTTCAGTCGGCAACCTGGTGACGATCACGGGTGATTTTGGTTTCCAGGCGTTCACGGACCCGAACACGAGCCTGACGGATGTCGCCATCGGCGCTTCGAAAGTGAATGCGGTGCTGGGCACGAGCACGGTGAACGTCACGATTTCAGACGCGAGCCTTGGCTTGCTGATTCTTCCCGGCACGACGAGCAACACCTACGCATTGGTGGCGAACGGCGGCGTGGACAAGTTGAATGGCGTTCCGGGATTGTCGCTGAGCGCATCCGGCTTGAGCGTGAAGGTGAATACCACCGGGCTCGATCCCGATGCGCTGGCTACTTTGCCGAGTTCGGTCACCACGCCGGATGGTTCGGTGCCGTTTGATTTCACCGGGCTGGGCGCGGCGGATGTCATCGCGGTCGAAGGCTCCATTACGCTGAACGTGGATGGGTTCATTTCGTTGAGCGGCGATTTTGGATTCCAGACATTCACGGATTCGAACAGTTCCAAGGACATCATCATCGGCGCGGACAATATCAGCGCGACGCTCGGGACGGCGACGACTTATCTCTCGATTGATGGCGCGAGTTTGCAGTTGGTGGTCGTGCCGGGCACCGGTTACTCGCTGGTGGCGAATGGCGGGACGGACAAGTTGAACGGCGTGCCGGGACTGGAATTTGGCGCTTCGAATCTTTCGGTCAAGATCAACACGCTGGGCGAGGATCCCGCCAGCCTCGGTCTGCCGGCGAGCGTGCCCACTCCCGACGGTCCGATCACGATTGATTTCAGTTCCGTCGGCGCGACAAATATCAAGGATATCGAGGGCGACCTGACGCTGACGGTGGATGGTTTTGTCACGTTGCAAGGGTCGTTCGGGTTCCAGGCGTTCACGGATTCGAACACGGGTTTGACGGACATGGCCATTGGCGCGACTGGATTGACGGCGACGCTCGGCACTTCGGACCTGAACGTGCAAATCGACGGCGCGAGTCTCGGCGTGCTGGTCATCGCGGGCGCGAACGGCGCGCCGTCGACCTACGCGCTGGTCGCGAACGGCGGCACGGACACGTTGAATGGCATTCCGGGTCTTTCGTTCGCGGGCGATGGATTGACCGTGACGATCAACAAGCTGGGCGTCGACCCGAGCCAATTGCCGGGAATCCCGGCGGCGGTGCACACCTCCGGCGGCGACGTGGCGCTGGATTTCACCGGCAAGGGTTCGGGCGCGTTGATGGATGTGGAGGGAACCATCACGTTGTCGGTTTTGAATTTCGTCAGCCTGCAAGGTTCGTTCTCGTTCCAAACATTCACGGATTTGGTTTCCGGCAAGACAGACATCGCGGTGGGCGCGACGAATGTGAACGCGACGCTTTCGGTTGGTGGCGTGAGCCTGACCATCGACGGTGCGAGCCTCGGGTTGGTGATGTTGCCGGGCGCGTCGAATACCAGCACCTATGCGCTGGTGGCGAATGGCGGAACGGACACACTCACGGGCATCCCGGGATTGAGCTTGAGCGCGTCGGGACTTTTGGTGCGGATCAATAACACGGGTGATGATCTGACGACGCGGATTGGTTCGACTTCGATCAGCACGCCGGGCGGCAGCGTGGCGCTGGATTTCAGCGGGCTTGGGACGGGCATCGTGAAAGACATCGAAGGCAACATCTCGCTGACGATCGCGAATTTCGTTTCGTTGTCCGGCGATTTCGGGTTCCAGCAATTTACGGACTCGACCACCGGCACGACGGAGATTTTGGTCGGTGGGAAGAATATCAGTGCCACGCTCGGCACCGACACGACCAATGTAACGATCAATGGCGCGAGCCTGGGCGTGTTGCTGCTGCCGGGCGCTGCCGGCAATCCCGGCACTTACGCGCTGGTGGCGAATGGCGGCGACGATCAATTGAACGGCGTGCCGGGACTTTCGCTCAGCGCGTTCGGATTGATGGTCAAGGTGAACAACGGGGTGGACTCGCAGTTGCTGGCGGATGGCGCGCAGGTGGTTCACACGTCCGGCGGCGATGTGACGCTGGATTTCAGCGCGCTCGGCGCGGGCAACGTGATTGATGTGGAAGGTTCGGTGTCGTTGAACATCGCGGGCTTTGTTTCGCTGGGCGGCAATTTTGTTTTCACGAAACAGATCAGCCCGACGGACCCGAACGTGGCGGAGTTGGTGGCGGCGGCGACAGGCGTGAATGCGTTTCTCGGCACGGATGACCAGAGCGTGGGCATTTCCGTGAACGACGCGGAAGTCGCCCTGATCATTTACCAGAACATCACCGGCCACACGACCACGTACGCGTTGCACGCCATGGCGGGCGTTCAGATTGTGGGCCTGCCGACGGACATCGGCTTCAGCGGCGTGCTCGGAGTGGACATCAACACGACCGGCGCGGCGGTGGACGAGACGGTCACGACGCTGGGCGGGCCGGTGGATATCCATTTCACGGATGGGACGAATGGCAGCGCCGACCAGCGGAACATTGAGGCGTTTTCGGGCAGCCTGACCATGAGTGTCGGGCCGCAAAGCAATCCGCTGTTCTCGTTGACGGGAGATTTTTCGATCACGAAGACGGTCGTGAACGGCACGACGGAATTGATGATTGGCGCCACGAACGTCGGCACGTCCAACATCATTCCGGATAACAACGGGGGCGCTTCGGTGAGCCTCACCGGCGGTTCGCTGGGCCTGATTATTTTCACCAAGGCGAGCGGCGCGACGACGGTCAATGGCGGGTATGCTTTGACGGCGTCGGCGACGGTTTCCGCCGGGGCGGGCAGCTCTTCGGCGAGCCTGACGGTGACCATTCGCCGCAACACGACGACGAATGCGGTTGATCAATCGGTGACGGCCGGCAGCGGATCGGTGCCGGTGACGTTCAGTTCCTCGGAAGTTGCCGGCAAGAATGGCGCGTTCCAATCGATTGCACTCAGCAACGCCAGCCTGAGCATCGACAACACGCTCATCATCACGGCTTCCAGCGCCAGTTCGTCAAGTTCGGGCGGCGTGACGACGCAGACGCTCAACGGTGTCACGCTGACATTGCAGGATCCCGACTCGGGCACGGTGCTGTTCTCCATCACCGCCACTTCGGCGAGTTACTCGACGGTCAAGGCCGGCGCCACGTTCGACGGAATGAAGTGGGTGAACGGCGGCAAGGATGTGGTGCTGAATAATATCAGCCTGTCGATCGCCGGTTACGTGGTGTTCACCGGCACGGTGGACATCCAGCATTACACGAACGCATCGAATGCGGTCGTCACCTCGTTTAATTTCACGAGCGCTTCGGTCAGTTTCCTGGTCAATAACAAACCGATGGTGACGGTGGCGGGCACGTTCGCGTTCAGCTACAGCAGCGCAACGGGTTTTGCGCTGAGCAGCGCGACGATCACGGACTTTTCGTTCCTCGGCCAATCTCTCGGTGGCGGCGTGAGCGCGAATGATGTGATGACTCCGTCAGCAACGCAGGCGACGCCGGCGGCGGCGACCACCGGCACGCACACGCTCGGGCCGCTCACGCTCGGCACGCCCAACGTGAGCCTCAGCCATTTCAGCCTGCACCTGGACGGCACGTTGTCGGTGACGGTCACGATTTCCGACCCGCTCGCGAGCATCAGTGGTTCGGTCATCAGCGCCGCGGCGAAGAATTTGAGCGGTTCGTTCGATATTGGACTGCAACTGAACCTCGCTAATCCGTTGTCGGCGCCGACCAATATCACGGCCAGCGGTTTCACGCTCAAGATTGGCGAATTGGACATCACGCTGACGGTGGCGAGCAATATCTCGCTGGTGCTCACGGCAACGAATATCACGATCGATCCGACGGCTGGTCCGACCGCTGATTTGGTGAGCTTCGGCGGCACGACGGCGCTGCCGGGATTGAGCGCGACCTTGACGGTGGCCGCGTTCCAGTTCACGGGAGGCGCGAGCAATTTTGCCATTACCGGCAACGGCTCGTTTGTGGCGGGAAATAATTTCAGCGTCACGCTCGGCTTTGGCGCCAGCACCGGCTCGGCGGCGCTGCAATGGCCTTCGTGGCTGCCGATCCAAAACGTGAGCATCACGCTCACGTGGCCCAATAACAATTTCAACACCAACCCGACCGATTTCCTGCTGGACCTCTCGGCTGACATCAACTTGAACAACATCGGCGGGATTCCGCTGACGCTGCAAGGCACGGCGAAGCACGTCATCATAGACGTGGGCAAACTCGCGAGCGGCGAATTCCCGATCGTGTCCATCGGCGCGCTGGGCGTGACGGTGAGTGGCAATCTTTACGGCGGCACGATTTCCGGCACGTTGCTGGCGGGCATTGTTCGTTTCGATGCGAATGGCGCGGTGGTGGATGCCAATGGCAACCTGGTTTCCAACGGCACGCCGGGCGTTGGGCCGTTCCGCTCGGTGTTTTACGGCGGCATTGACGCGAGCTTCAGCCTGGGGAACATGTCCGGCTTCGAGATTCGCATCGGCCTCACGCAATACGGGCCGCTTTCGATTTACATGGAAGGCACCTTGCCGGACGGCATCATTCTTGATCCGGACTCGGGGCTGGCGATCAATAATTTCCGCGGCGGCGTGACGTTCGGCCAGGGCATTCCGCCGATCAATCTGTCGACTCCCATCTCGGCGACGGACGCGCTGCAATTGCGCCAAAGCGGTTTCAATCCGCCCGCGCAGCTCACGCTGGACCAATGGCAGACGCAGCTCGCGGCGCAGGTCGCCACGCTTTACAAGAACGGCAACAACACGGACGGCTGGTCGAACCTGGGCTCTTCGACGATCACATTTCAGGCTGGCGCGACGTTGTTTGACGCGTATGCGACTGAAAACGCGTTCAAGGTCGATGCGGATATTTTCTTCGACACGAGCGGAAAATTCCTCGTCATCGGCTCGGCGACATTTGCGAACAGTTTGACGATGAACGTGAAGCTTTACGCGGATTTAAGCCCGGTGTTCAACGGCACCGAAGGCCCGAACAATCCGGTGAACATCCTGTTCCTGATGGATTACCCGGCGTTGAGCGGCCCGGCGACGGTGCCGCCGATCATGAGCATTTACGGCGTGCTGCAATTCAAGACCACCACGACTGGCGGCTTCGAGATCGACATCGCGGGCGGGGAGAGTTTTAACGTGATGGGCGGATTCCAGGCTACGATGCAAGGCACCGTGGCGCTGACGTTCACGGCCACAAGCTTCCAAATGACGGCGACTGACCTCACCTTGAGCGTGAGTTACCTGGGCAATATCGGTGAAGGCGCGGGAAGCCTGACGATTCAGAAGGACGGCAGCGGTTTGGACATTTGGGGCGCGTTTCTGGTGAACGCCAATTTGTCCGCGCTGGAAAATGTGGGCATCCATGCCGGCGGGCAGCTTTATTTCGAGCTGAACACGACCACGCAACCGCAGCCGGTGACGTTGCACCTGACGAGCGGCGACGTTCCGCTGACGCTGCAACCGACGTCCTTCAGCTTTTACATCAGCGCGGGCGCGACTTTTGATCTTAGCGGCCAGCAGGTCTTTTCGATTTCCGGCGCGCTGGCGGTGAACCTGACTATTGATACGACGGCCACCACGCCGACGTTCACGCTGACGATCTTTGTCGGTGAGGCCTCGCTGATTATCGGGCCGGCGAACGCGCCGTTGTTCAATTACACGGTGAACGGGCTGATTTACGTGGACCAAAATGGCTTCGCCGCGAAAATGACGCTGACGTATGCCGGTTCTCCGTTGAGCGGATTTACCATTGGCGAAAACTGGCTGCTGGTGATGAACACGACGGGCGAGAACATCAGCTTCCAGATTCCGTCGCCGACACCGGGCGCGCCGGCAGGCTCGACGGTCGCCCCGATCATGGGCCCCGATTTCAGTTCGTCCAACGTGCTGGCGACGATCAGCTACGAAACCATGGTCAATGGCCATCGCACGATCAGCATTCCGGACGGAGCGCCGCCGACGGGCACGACGAATTTCGTCACCTGGACCGCCAATACGCCGAATGCCTACATCATCCTGCTTGGGCGCGGCAGTCTCACGGTCGGGTCATTGTCGATTTCCGGCACACTCAATCTGGTGGCCGCCTACAGCCCGGTGACCGGGTTGAGTTTTGCGCTGGAAGCGGACGCGGCAATGAACCTGGCGGTCAACGGCACGACGCTTTTCTCCTTCAATGTCCTGGGCGCCATTCAAATCAACAGCAGCGGGTTGGTGGCCGCGTTGACACTCAGCCGGTCAAACGGCTTCAACACGCCGGGCGGGCTGGGCTTCACGTTGAGCGCAACCTTCACGCTCGAAATCAACACGACGGGCAGCGCGGTGACTGTCGTGGGCACGAGCATCACGGTCCAGCCAGGCGCGTTGGTGGCGGCGCGGGGCTCGCTTTCGATTCCTGGATTTTCGATCAGCGGCGAATTTGATCTGACGGTCAGCCCCACGAATTTGTATGTTTATGTGAATGGCACAGTCAACATTCTGGGCGTCACGCTGAACGTCCAAGGCTATGCCGGAGTGTACTACGACACGGATCCGGGTTTTGCGTTGAGTTTGCAATTGTCGGTTGGCTCCGGCACCAATTGCACGATTTATCCGGTCTCTTCGCTGGGGAACCAATTCGTGATTCAAGGCACGCTGTTGCTGCAAATCAACACCTGCTCGGGCACGCGCAGCTTTACGGATCCGGTTAGCAATGCCACGACTTCGATTGCGTCGGGATTTGTGATTTCGGTTTCGAAGCTGAACGTTTACCTGTTTGGCCTGAACCTGACGGGGAATGCCTATTTTGGAATTACATCCGGCGGATTGAACATTCATTTGGAACTGAGCCTGTCGTTCTTCGGGTGCAATTTCTCGTTTGACGGCTACGTGAATTCGGATGGCAGCTTCAGCATCACGGCCAGCGCGAGCTTCGAATACGATTGGAGCATCAAGATCTTCTCGGGCGAAGTTTACGCTTACCTCACCATCACGCTTTCGAACTCCGGGTTTGCGGCGTCGGCGGGTTGCGGCATCCACGTGGACCACATCGGTTCGCTCAGCGCGAGCGCGAGCGTGTTCATCAGCGGCAGCGAATTCAAAATGGACGTGGGTGTGGACATCGGCATTTGCGACGTGACGGTGCACATTGACCTCGGTTCGGTGGCTTCTCCGCCGGCCCCTCCGCCCACGCCGGCGCTGGCTTCCCAGAATGGTTCGATACTCGTGCTGAATCTCGGCTCTGATGTCGGCCAGCGCGGGGCGAGTTTTGGCCCGGTGGCGGATGAAAATTACGCCCTGACCGGCGCTGGCGGCGACATCACCGTCACGGCGCTGGGTTACAGCCAGACTTTCAGCGGCGTTACGGAAATTCTGGTCGATAACACCTACAACGCCTCCACCACCAGCGTGACGATCAGCGTTGCTTCGGGAATCACGGCCACTGAGGACATCACGCTGGGTTCGATCAATAACAACATTACGACCGGCGGCGGTTATGCGACGATTTACGATTACGGCGCCGGCACGAACACGATCAACGCGGGGAGCGGCGGCGGTGTGTATTACGGCGGCACCGATGGAACGAATGCCTACGGCAGCAAGGGCGAGACGACGATCAACAGCGGCTCCAATTTCAGCGTGATTGAATCCGGCTATGCGAATTACGTGCTGAACAGCGCGGTGTTGCAATACGGCAGTTACCTGCTGGATTTGAACGGCGTGAATACGGTCACGTTGAACGCCGCGGCGGACGGCGGTTCGCATGTGTTCACGATTCTTGGCTGGACGGGCACGGTGAACATCAACGGCCAGGGCAGCAGCAATACGATCAATGTGAATCCGTTCGGTGGCGCGAGCGCGGCGACCTTTGTGCTCACGAATTCGTCGCTGCAAGTCACCGTCGGCGGCGTGACCGACACTTACAATCTTTCCGATGTCCAGACCGCGAACCTGACCGGCGACGCGACGGGCGCGAACACTTACACGGTCACCAATTGGAGCGGCAACGGCTCCATCACCGGCCCGACGGGCAGCACGAACACCATTATCGCGGTCAACAATCGCGACTTCACGCTGACCGGCGCCTCGCTGGCGCGCTCCGGTTTGCCGACGCTGACCTTGAGCAACATTCAAAACGCGAACCTCACCGGCGGCGTTTCGGCGAACACGTTCGATATCCAAAGCTGGAACGGAAACGTCACGTTGAACGGTGTCGGCGGGAACGAGATCTACGATATTGACGCGGCGGCCGTGAGCGGGACGATCACGATTTCGGACAGCGCGCCGAATTCGAACGACGTGCTGAATTTCTCCGCGAACATCACGAACTTCGCTCCGTCAGTGTTGATCACGTCGAGCCAGTTGCAGTCGGGTTCGGCCACGGTCAATTACAGCGGCATCCAGGCGCTCAATATCAATTCCACGACTTCGGGAATGTTCTACGATGTCGAGAGCACGAACAGCACCACGCTGACGACCATCACCAGCGGCGCCAACAGCAACTTCCTGTTTAACAGCGCCGCGGGAACGTTGGCGCCGGCCGGCACGCTGGATGGCATTCTTGGAAATGTGGTGCTGAACGGCAGCGGCTCCGATACGTTGATGGTGGATGATAGCGGCGCCACGGCGGGCCGCGCCGGCATCATGACTCCGGGATCGCTCGATTTCACCGGGGTGGGCACGATTTCGTTCAGCGGCGTTGCTTTCGTTCGTGTTTCGCTCGGCCAGGGGGCGGATTCGTTTACGATTGTGGATACGATTTCGAGCAGCCAGGGCGTCCCTCCAATCTACGTGGTTTCCGTTGATGGAAATGGCGGCGATGACACGTTCAACGTTCTCGCGACGCACGCCTCCACGCTGATCACCGGCGGCGATGGCAATGACACGTTCAACGTTTTTGGGAACAGTTCGGCGCTGACACTGTATGGCAATGAAGACACCAACGTCTTTAACCTCTTCGCCGCAGTTCCCAGCGGCCAGCAGAACTATCAAGCGAACGCGTTGTTGACCATCGACGGCGGCGTCACGCCGGGGCCCGGCGACAGCGGGAGCTTCCCGGGCACGGGCGTATTGAACATCTACGGCACCGTTCTCAATGACTCGATCATCATCGACGGAGCGAACTTCACGAGCCTGGGGTTGGACGTGACGTTCAAGGGAATTGAGACCTGGATGGTTTACGGCCTGGGCGGCGATGACACGTTCTATGTGACCAGCGTGGTGGTGAATACGACGCTCGTCGGCGAAGGTGCGGAACCGGCGTTCACCTTGCCGGCGGGCGTCAACGCGCCCGACCTCACCGGAGGCGCGACGGCCACTTCTTTCAACGAGAACTTTTACATTGGCTGGCAGGGTGAGATCGGGCACGGCACCCTGGCGGGCATCAACGCTCCCTTGACCATCCAGGGCAATGAAGGCGCGAACTTCGCCCTGGTCGATGACTCGGCTGATACGGTTGGCCAAACGTTTACGCTTACGCCGACGACGATGAACAGCACCGCAATGGGCGCGAGCGGCCAGATTACTTATTCCGGCCTCGCCACGCTGAACGTGTGGCTTGGCTCCGGCGATGACACGCTCGCGATCAGCAATCTGCCGGATGGAATGATTACCAACGTCACTGGCGGTGCGGGCAACAACAGCGCTTCCTTGAATTTTACCGCAGGCTTCTCAGCCACGAGGCTGACGTTGGTGAATTTCCAGACGGCCAGCCTGGACGTGGGTGGAGACTTCAGCGGAACATTGATCGATGACGGCGCGTTCACCACCGTAAACATTGTGGGTTCCATGACGAGCGGGAGTGACTTCGATGCCGGATCCATCGGCGCCATGTCGCTTGGCGGCGATTTGGCGGGCCTGCTGTATGTCACTGGCCCGATCACGTCGCTGACTATTGGCGGCAATGTCACGACAAATGGCATGATCAACGCGAGTTCGATGGACAACATGACCGTCGGCGGGGATTTTGGCGGTTCGCTGAATATCGCCGGCCTGCTCAACACGCTGGCCATCACCGGCGGCGCGCCGGGCAAAATCGTTGCGGGCGATATCAATGACATCACCGTGCAATCCGGTTATGGCAACCGCGTGTTGGATGTGGTTGAAGGCGGCATTGAGCGGCAGATCCAGGCGGCGCCGGTGACCGGCGGAATCCTCGATCCGTCCATTCGCTTCGCCTTCATGTATGATTCAAGCGCGGCGGGCGATCCGCAATTGGCGATCTCCATTACCAACAACGGCGCCGTCACACCGCATTCATTCAATCTCACTCTCGCAGTGATTGGTTCCGATGCGCAATTCAACCTGGCGCTGGTCACGGATTCGGCGGCCACCGGCCTGAGCAACCTGACCGTTACCGGCGACATCCTCTTCTCGGCGAACGCGAATGAACTGAATTTCCTCGGCTTGGATTCAGCGGTCGGGGTGATGCTGCCGTTCGACAACATCACCGGCGTGGAAGTCAGCGGCATCCTGCCGATCGGCGTGGTGGATGTCGCGGGCATCGAAGGCGTGGCGTTCGGGGTGCTCGAAAATGCGAAGGGCCAAGCCGTCCCGATCCTGCATGACCTTGGTTCGGCCGGCAAACCGCAGGTGCTCTGGAATTTGCTCGGCAGTCGGGCCACATTGCTCGCGGCGACGGACGCGCTCACGGTTTCGTTCAACGCCAATCATCCCATCGAAGTCTTCGCCCAATCCAACTCGGATTTCACGTTGGAATATGCGATGACCTTGACGGATCAATTCAGTGACGGCGCGCCAATCACGGGTTCCATTCAGATCGCGCCGGGCAAAGCGCCGTCCATTTCCAATATCGACCTGAGCGGCAACGGCGCTGCCATCGACAGCCGGTTTGCCGTTTCCAACCTCACCAGCACCGGCTACCTCGGCGACGTGACCATCCGCGGCAAAGCCGGCCTCGGCAATCTCACGGCTGATGGCATTTTGGGAAACATGAAAGTCATGGGCTCGATCACCGGCACGATCGAGTCGACCGGCGGCGAGATTGGGCAGTTCACATACGGCAAGAACGGCGACATTAATGGCGTGACCACCATCCTGGTGAAGGGCGGCATCAGCGGGCAGATTATTGCCAATGGCGGCAGCCTCATCAGCACCGTGAAATCCGGCACGTTCAGCGGCGTCATCGCTGTCTATGGCGATATCGGCGTGTGGGTGGCGCCGTCCGTGACTCCGCCCAGGGCGTCGGCCACGGAACCGACGCGTTACGGCGGCATCAGCATCAGTGGCAATTACACCGGCCAAATCATCGCGTTGCAAAATGATTTCGGCGATATCAACATCACCGGCACGCTCACGGGCCAGATTGCGGTCCAGGGCGAAACGTTTCCGTCGGTGGGCGGCGGCGGCATTTTGGGCAATGTGCACATTGGCAAATTCGCGGCGGGCGCGAGCATCGTCAGCGGCGAGATGATTGGCGACGCTGCGATCGGCACGGCTTTCAAGTCCGGGCCGGTGAACAACGCGGTCGTGGCGGCGGACGGCGACATCAATTTCGCCAAAGGCACGAAAGTCAATGTGAGCAGCCTGTTTGCGAATTCGCTGGGAACCCCCAGCGGCGCGGCCATCGATGCGATCTTCACCAACAACCACGAACCGCTCGAGTTTAGTACCGGCGGCCCGCTGGCCGGCCTGGCGTTGGTCGAAGCCGATTTGAACAACCTTGCCATCATCGGCGGTGTTCTGGCCGGAACCACTCCGTGATTATGAAACAAAAAATTCCGTTCCTGCTCGCCGCTGGAATCGCCTCGGCGGCGACGGCGGCGCTGGGACAGGACCATCCCTCCGGCCAGTATTACGTGAGCGGCGGCATGGGCGCGGCATTTGAACAGGAACTGCGCGTTCGCGGCGCGGACCTCATCGACTTTCATAACGGCGTGCGCGCGGATGTGGCCGTCGGTTACCAGGCTTGCTCGTATTTTGCGGCCGAACTCGCCACCGGCGTCATCTGGAATTCAGCCGACAAAATCGGCGGCGTATCCGTCACCAGCTTCGGCAACAGTCTGGATTTATACCAGGTGCCGGTCCTTGCCAACGTCATTTTTACCACGCCCGCCTGGCGCGGAATCCGGGCTTACCTCGGCGGCGGCGTGGGCGGCGACGTCGCGACGATCGACTTCGAGCGTCCGCTGGGCAGCATCCACGACACGGACTTGACGTTTGGCTACCAAGGTTTTGCCGGCGTAAATTGCCAGATGAGCAAGCGCCTTGAACTGGGCGTCGGCTACAAATTCCTTCGTTCCGAAAGCCACAATTGGATCGAGAATGATGTGACCTTGAAGACCGCCGGCACCGGTGTTCATTCCGTAACTGCGTCGTTGACTTGGAAATTTTAGTCTTCAATTACTGAACGGCTTCAGCTTCGGTTGCGGTATTTGCCGCTTCGGAGAAAATCTTGACTGTTGGGAAGGAACCGCTGAAAATAACTTCGGTGTGAGGCCGCTGTTCGCGGCCGGCGCTTTTTGTGCGCATATGGTGGAATTGGCAGACACGCTACTTTGAGGTGGTAGTGGAGCAATCCGTGCAGGTTCAAGTCCTGCTATGCGCACCATTTAGAACTTTCGTTGAGTCTCGTCGCCGTTTTTTTGCAGAACCGGCTATTGCCGGAAATTAGCGGAAAACTCCGCAAAACCCCGGAAAATCAATCACTTACAAGGCCGGATATCCTGCAAAGCAAAACCGCTCCATTTCCGAGCCGAAAGCCAAATGTGCAGACTGCGTAGGACATCAACAAACCCCAATAACGACGCGGCAATGATTAACGTCGATGTTTAATGTCCCACGTGATTCTGCACATTCGAAATGACGTAGGACGTAGGACATAAATGTGCAAATGTCCCACGGGAAAAAGATGCCTAGTGGCTTCGCGGAATGGGAGAGCAAAGCGATTTTTAAAAGCCGGATAATGACCGGTTAACTGGTCATTATTCGCGACCGGAATTTTCAGCCGCGCCAGGGGGCGGCGCTCCGGGAGGAGGGGGAGGTGCAGGATCGGGAAGATGTTCGGCCATTTGTCGCAGGTTAGCGAAACGAACGATTACGAGGCGGTACGCCACGCCTTCAATAATGAGGCCCAAATGGTGCTGGTTTGATGGCATTTAATGATGAAGCGCATCACATCCACGAAATCCGTTCCGAGGGAGAATATACCGAGGTGGAATGGCAGCGCAGTTTACGAAAGATTGCGGAGACGAAGGGTAGCCAATTCGTGCAGATGGATTTTTCCGCCACGCCGTACAACCAGATCGGTACCGGGCAAAAAGCAAAGGCCGTTTATTTCCCGCACATCATTGCCGACTTTGATTTGAAGGCTGCAATGAAAAGCGGATTGGTAAAATCGCTAGTGCAGTGTCCACTAAGTCCTTTTAATTATTTCGTTCAAGCGCTCGCGCGCTCGTTTGATCTTTGCCAGGATTTCCTCTCCCGTTGCTTTCCAGACGTAGCGTTTGGGGGCGAGGTTGCGCTCG